>ERZ779865.2929-NODE-2929-length-10112-cov-8.937655_pt1 | contig 10112 bp, 9 predicted proteins | sample MGYA00433088_ERZ779865 | MGnify/ENA primary metagenome ERZ779865 (study PRJEB29588, sample SAMEA2151703) | human gut metagenome | biome: human gut; feature: human-associated habitat; material: faeces | place: Denmark | collected 2008/2010 ... | reverse complement strand
GCAATGAATCTATCAAGATGATGTGCTGTCCACAAATAATAGAACCACTTGTCATAGTTATTCGAGGTCACTTTGAAAAGATGCTGATTTAATCCACAAGTTCCGCCACACCAAATATCAACCAAAAGACTACCCGACCAAGAAAATATAATATCTCCATCATGAATAATATACTCCGACTTGATACTGGGTGAGCAAAGCTCACTGTTGGCATCACAAATACCTTGTCTTAATTCTTTGATTTTTAATACGGGAAGTCCTGTTTCACCATCTTTAGGACGGTATTTTTGCATTGCCAGCCCATTCAAATAGTCTGCAATGTCCAAAAGATTTCCAGTTTTCCATCCATCTGGAAGAAAATCAAGGTCAAGGAAGTTCTCAGAAAAAATTGCTTTTACCTGAGCATATAAATTATCGTTTACCAGATTTTTGATAACTCTCACCAGTGGCGGGAGATAAAACACAGAACAGCCACCGAAAGTCGTGCTCTGAACAATTAAGACAAGGAGAAACGACATGAAAGAAGAAGTAAAATCCGAGATATTGCGGCGAATGTTGCCATATCTCAACAATGAGCAATTGTCTGCGCTTGAAAATGCCATAGATAGTGCGCTCAAAAATGCAGATGTCATTGAGACACCTGATAAGCCACAGGAGGAAGACCATTCGCTGGATTCTTTCCTCACAGCAAAACGCATCGAAGGGTGCTCTGAAAAAACATTGCGCTATTATCGGGATACCATTGCAGCCATGATTACTGCGGTTAGGAAACAGCCGAAACAGATCATGACAGAAGATTTGCGGCTGTATCTGACGACTTATCAGACCGAACGACGATCCAGCAAGGTTACGATAGACAACATCCGTCGTATTCTGTCGAGTTTCTTCTCATGGTTGGAGGATGAAGATTTTATCGTAAAAAGCCCGGTTCGCAGAATTCATAAGGTGAAAACGGCGAAAATCATCAAAGATACCTATACGGATGAAGCGTTGGAGTTGATGCGTGACAATTGCGAAAACTCGCGCGATCTTGCTATGATAGATCTTTTAGCATCTTCCGGTATGCGTGTCGGAGAAATGGTGTTGCTAAATCGTGAGGATATAGATTTTAACGAAAGAGAATGTGTTGTTTTCGGTAAAGGGGATAAAGAGCGAATAGTTTATTTTGATGCAAGAACAAAAATACATTTGCAGAACTACTTGAATAGCCGAAAGGACGATAATCCGGCACTTTTTGTATCATTACAATTTCCGTATAATCGAATGAATATCGGAGGTATTGAAGTGAGATTACGACAGCTTGGAAAACGATTGGGACTAAATAAGGTACACCCTCATAAATTCAGGCGAACACTTGCGACAATGGCAATAGACAAAGGAATGCCAATAGAGCAGCTTCAGCAGCTCTTGGGACATAGAAGAATAGATACGACATTGCAATATGCAATGGTTAAGCAGAGCAATGTGAAAATTGCTCATAGAAAATACATTGGTTAAGGTGGTAAGAATGAAAGAAGGATACAGAGTTCTTGGGGAGTATATACGACAGGTAGATATTCGCAACAAGGAAGGAAAAAAAGAAAATCTCTTAGGTGTTTCTGTACAAAAGCAGTTTATTCAGTCTATTGCAAATACTGTTGGGACAGATTTTACAAAATACAAGGTAGTTAAAAAGGGACAATTCACATATATACCAGATACTTCTCGTAGAGGAGATAAAATCGCTATTGCATTGCTTGAGGATTATGAAGAAGGGCTTGTAAGTAATGTTTATACAGTATTTGAGGTAATAGATACAGAGAAACTTTTGCCGGAATATTTAATGTTGTGGTTTAGCCGTCCTGAATTTGATAGATATGCTCGTTTTAAATCGCACGGCAGTGTACGTGAAGTAATGGATTGGGAGGAAATGTGTAAGGTGGAACTTCCAGTACCAGATATTGAAAAGCAGAGAAAAATTGTGAAAGCCTACAAGACAATAACCGATAGAATAGCTTTGAAACAGAAGATAAATGATAATTTAGTAGCTTGATAATTTGGTTAAAAGTGTATCTTTCATATCACAAAGCATTCGTATTTCATTTGTATTAGAAAAAATTAAAGCATAAATTTTGGTGGCTATTTCCCCAAACCTTTCAAGTTCCTCATCTGAAGGTACAGGAATTTCAAACCTTTCAAGTTCTTGTTTATTTATTGCTTCACGAGTCGACCCGGATTGACCAATACCAAGTAATTTTGCTTTATTTTCAGATGTACATAAAGTACACATTATATAATAGCTCATATTTTTACCTTTATATGGTCGGATAATCATTACATGTTGGTTGACTCTGGCGGGCAGAACATCATCAGGAACTACACAACATCGGGTAACTGATACTCCAGTTATATTAAATAATACATCTGCCTGTTGTATTTCCACATTTGCCAACGCATTTGCTTGAATTTGAGAGATATGAGCCAACTCCGGATACGAAAAGAAATAGTCAAAAACATTCATACTACGGATTAGCGATATTCCTTTATCAAAATATGCAGCTTTTCCACCTTTAGGAGTTGCACCACTACCTATTTTGGAACATAAATCTGCAAGAGGTTTTGTTATATATGTGTTTTGTGATTCCAAAAACATTTTTTTATATATAATCTGTAAAGTTGAAACTAAATTATCATTTACTGCAAGGAGTGTGAAAAATGGAAAAAGAAAAGTTAATCAAACTTGCAGAGGACTTATATCAAAGTGCATTTGACGCTAATGCGTATTATGCAATTATGATGCAGTATAGAGAAATGAGCAAGAAGTATAACGATGAAATGAATCTTTCTCCTGCCTTTTATCAAGTAGTGTATGGGGCGTTGCAAAAGGCTTGTTTTATGGAAATTGCAAAATTGTATGATAAAACAAAAGACGTTGTTTCAGTTGGTTTGCTCTTAAAGTATTGCAGAGATAATTTGGACTTATTTCCAGAATATAGAGATATAGTAACAATTAAGGAAGATGGTAGAGAATATTCTTTCCAAGTTCCATATCAGCATCATTTGAAACCAACGGAAGAATGTTTCTATGAAAATGAAGTGAAAAGCCAAAGAGAAATTCTAAAATTGTTTGATACACCTGATTTTGAAAAAGTACCAGTACGGGTTAATCTGACATTTTCAGAGTTTTTAGAATTATATCAAAAGCGTTTTTGCTCTCTTAGTAAGAAACAAGAGAATATTCGTGTTCAAAGAAATAAAATATATGCTCATAATGACGAGAAACATATTTTAGCGGAAGAAAACGTATGGGATAAAAATCCGGTTACATATCCTGATATTCAGGAGTTGATAGATTTTGCTCTTGATTGCACGAGGCTAATACTTGGGGCATTGACTGGAGTAAGTCGTGCAGTAAGTTATGGAAATATAGATGATATGGAAGGAACTCTAATGCTTGCCAAATTGGGACTGAAATATCAGGATTATGAAATGGAACAGCGACATAAGCAAATAGTGAAAGAGATATATGCTGATAAAAGGAGTGAACGCAATGGCAAATTTTAATGAACACGCATTGGAAATGTCAATAATGGAGTTGTTCAAAGACGAGGGGTACACCTATGTCAGTGGCGACCAGATACACAGAGAAAGGACAGAGGTTCTGCTTACGGACGACCTGAAGCAATACCTTTATAATCGCTATGCGAAAGACGGTATCACACCGAGTGAGGTGGATAGTGTCATTCTAATGCTGCGTAATATTTCCGGTACGATTTATGAAGCAAACAAAGCTGTATTTAAGTTGCTCTGCGATGGATTTATTCTTAACCGTGAGGATAGAACGCAGAAAGACCTCTATATTGAACTTATTGATTTCGACACTCCCGAAAACAATATTTTCAAAGTGGTTAATCAGTTTGAAATTGAAGGCGTAAATAATCAGTTGCGTATTCCTGATGGCATTGTGTTCGTAAATGGTATTCCTGTTGTTGTTCTTGAATTTAAGAGTGCGGTACAAGAGAATACGACCATAATGGACGCATATAAGCAGCTTACAATCCGTTACCGTAGAGATATTCCGGAGATTTTCAAATACAATGCGTTTGTTGTTATCAGTGACGGAGCAAATAATAAATATGGTTCTTTCTTCAGCCCGTATGATTTCTTCTATGCGTGGAGAAAGATAAACTCAGACGATAAAGAACTGGACGGTATCAATTCTCTTGTAACAATGATAAAAGGACTTTTCCGAAAAGACCGTTTGCTTGAAGTTATCAAAGATTTTATTTATTTTCCGGATAACTCAGATAAGGATTTGAAGATAGTGTGCCGTTATCCACAGTTCTTTGCGGCAAATAAATTGTATGAGAATATCAAGGCTCATCTTCGCCCTGAAGGAGATGGTAAAGGTGGTACATACTTCGGAGCAACAGGGTGCGGCAAGAGTTATACAATGCTTTTCCTTACCCGTATGCTGATGAAAAGCAAATACTTTTCTTCTCCGACTATTCTTATTATTACGGACAGAACAGACCTTGACGACCAGCTTTCCAAACAGTTTGTAGGTTCAAAGAAATATATCGGAGATGAAACTGTTGTAAGTATTGAGTCCCGTGAGAAACTTCGTGAGGAGCTTCAAGGACGAGAGAGTGGCGGTGTTTATCTGACTACCATTCAGAAATTCACAGAGGATTTGCAGCTTCTTACAGACAGAACGAACGTTATTTGTATTTCTGATGAAGCACACAGAAGCCAAATCAATCTCGACCAAAAGGTTAAGATTACAGAGTCAGGTGTTCAGAAAACCTATGGATTTGCCAAGTATCTGCACGACTCTTTACCAAATGCAACTTATGTTGGATTTACCGGAACTCCGGTTGATGGAACAATCGAAGTCTTTGGTGGTGTTGTAGACGCATATACAATGACGGAAGCTGTTAAGGACGGTATTACAGTTAATCTTGTTTACGATGGTCGTGCAGCTAAGGTTATGCTTAATCAGGACAAGGTAAGACAGATTGAAGAATACTATGCTCAGTGTGAACTTGAGGGAGCAAATGAACATCAAATAGAAGAAAGCCAGAAAGCAGTTGCCAAAATGGAAGTTATTATTGGCGACCCTGACAGACTTCGTGCTGTTGCGGAGGACTTTATCAAGCATTATGAAACCCGTGTGGCAGAAGGTGCAACCGTAGCAGGCAAAGCAATGTTTGTATGTTCCAACCGAAATATAGCATACGATTTCTATAAAATAGTAAAGGAACTCAGACCGGAATGGACAGAAAAGAAGATTTGTGATGACGGGGTTGTTCTGAGTGAAAAAGATAAAAAAGAGTTGAAGCCAATGGAAAAAATTAAGTTGGTTATGACTCGTAATAAAGATGATGAAAAAGACCTCTTTGATATGCTTGGCACAAAAGAGGATAGGAAAGAATTTGACCGTCAGTTCAAAAATCCGAAGTCAAACTTTAAGATTGCCATTGTTGTAGATATGTGGCTGACTGGTTTTGATGTGCCGGAGCTTGATACGATTTACATTGATAAGCCTATTCAGCAGCATACCCTTATTCAGACGATTTCCCGTGTAAATCGTGTATGCGAGGGCAAGGATAAAGGCTTGATTGTTGACTACATAGGTATCAAAAAAAACATGAACACTGCCCTCAAGAAATATACGAATTTTGAGAGCGAAGAATTTGAAGGTGTGGAGCAGTCTATCACGATTGTAAAAGACCAGTTAGAAGTTCTTGGTCAGATGTTCCATAACTTCAACAGCAGTGATTTCTTCAATGGTTCGCCTACCGAACAGCTTTCCTGTCTGAACCGTGCAGTTGAGTATGTGCAGTTGTCTGAAGAACTGGAAAGAAGATTTATGGCAGCAGTCAAGAGAATGAAACAGGCATTTAACCTTTGTAGTTCAAGTGAGAAATTCTCCGATGAAGATAAGGATTATATCCATTTTTATTGTGCTGTCCGTTCTATCCTTTTCAAGTTGACAAAAGGCGATGCACCGGATATTGAGCAGATGAACGCTCGTGTCCGCAAAATGCTTGAGGGTGCAATTCAGTCTGATGGCATTGAGGAATTATTTGAAACCGGAAAGCATATATCGGTGGATATTTTCAGCGATGAGTATATGGATAAGATAAATGCTATTCAGTTGCCGAATACGAAAATCAAGATACTTCAAAGACTTCTTTCTCAGGCGATTGACGAGTTTAAGAAAGTTAATAAAATTATGGGTGTGGAATTTGCAGACAGACTCAAGAAAGTTGTTGATGAGTATAATAACCGACGTCGTGATGAAGCGTATGCCAACGAAGTCCTTGATGATGTTGCGGAGCAGCTTGCACAGTTGTTGTCTGAACTGAAAACAGAAAAGAACTCCTTCAAGAATATGGGAATAGATTATGAAGAAAAGGCTTTCTATGATATTTTGAAAGCAGTTTCCAAAAAGTTTGAGTTTGAATATCCGGACGATAAAATGATTGAACTTTCCAAAAGGATAAAGCTGATTGTTGATGATAAGTCACGCTATACCGATTGGTCTGCCCGTGATGATATTAAGGCAAACTTGCAAGTGGATTTGATATTGCTGCTTGATGAGTTCGGCTATCCGCCAGTAACCATTGATGATGTTTACAAGGAAGTTCTTGAGCAGGCAGAGAATTTCAAGAAGTATGCACAGTAAATGAGAGGTGTAAATGTAAATATGTTTTATGACGATTTAAATACAGAAGAACAAGTATCATACCTTATTAAACCAATCCTTCAAGTCCTTCAGGAAGCAGGTGGACAGTTAGAGCGTTCTGAAATTAGAGACAGAATTAGTGAGTTAGATGAGCATATTGCTGAATTTGAACAGAAACTATATACATCTAATAAAACAGGAAATCAGTACAAAAAATTTGATTTTAAGTTTAATTTTGCTATTAAAGAGCTTAGTTATGTCGGACTCATATCTTATGTGAAATTCAATCCAAAGATTACACTTACTCAAGATGGAGCAAATGTAGATTTAACAGATTTTGATGTTAAGACAGAAGTAAGGGATAAGGCACGAAGCTATTGGGAGGAACATTCGACTAAGAACAAATCGAAAAACAAGCCAGTAGAAACACTGGAGGTTGAAGACGAGGAGAATGAATCCACAGATGACGAATTGTTAGATGATTTCAAGGTAAAACTTCAGAGTGCAATCGCTAATATGTCTCCAGCAAAGTTTGAACAATTTTCACGAGCACTTCTTACAAAGATGGGAGTGGAGTTTACCAACAAAGGCGTTCAGGTGTCAAATGATGGTGGCATTGATGGTTATGGATATCACGTAGATGCCGATGATTTTAGAACAACCAGAGTGGTTATTCAGTGTAAAAGATTTAATTCAAATCCAGTGAGTGAGCCGGATATCAATCAATTTCTTGGGGCGATGAACAAATATCAAGCCGATTATGGAGTATTTATTACTAATAGCCGATTTACCAATAAGGCAAGAGAGGCTGCGAGAGAAGGTACGCCGATAACACTGATTGACGGAAATGATTTAATCAGACTGGTTATTAAATATGAATTGTATATAACACCAGTCACAACATATGTATTGGATGGTTTTTATACCGAGGATTGACACTAACGATAGCATAATTTACTCGAAGGAATTTTAGAAGGGAGCATAGAATGATGGCAAAGCAAAAGACCTATATCGCAATTGACCTCAAATCATTCTATGCTTCTGTGGAGTGTAAAGAGCGAAATCGTGACCCTTTGACAACAAATCTTGTGGTTGCAGATAAGAGCAGGACAGAGAAAACCATCTGCCTTGCGGTATCTCCGTCATTAAAAAGTTATGGGATACCCGGCAGACCACGCTTGTTTGAAGTCGTGCAAAAGGTAAAAGAAGCTAATAATACCCGAAGGTGGAAAGCACCAAATCGTACATTTACTGGTTCGTCTGATGACAGTACAGAATTAAATGCGAATCCGGCATTGGAGATTGATTATATCGTTGCACCACCTCGTATGGCATACTATCTGGAGTATAGCACTAAGATTTACAGTGTTTACTTGAAATACATTGCTCCGGAAGATATATTCCCTTACTCGATTGATGAAGTATTCATAGATGCAACAAATTATTTGAACACCTATCAGATGACTGCAAGGGAACTTGCCATGACGATGATACAGGATGTTTTGAAAACAACAGGAATTACGGCAACAGCCGGAATCGGCACGAATATGTACTTGTGTAAGATTGCAATGGATATCGTGGCAAAGCATATTGAGCCGGACAAGGACGGTGTGCGAATTGCCGAATTGGATGAAATGTCTTACCGCAGACAGCTATGGAATCATAGACCGCTTACAGATTTCTGGAGAGTTGGTAAAGGCTATGCAAAGAAACTGGAAGAACATGGACTTTTTACTATGGGAGATATTGCAAGGTGTTCCATCGGAAAGTCGAATGAACTGTATAACGAAGAACTGCTCTACAAGCTGTTTGGAATCAATGCGGAATTGCTAATTGACCATGCTTGGGGATATGAACCTTGTACGATGGAGCAGGTCAAAGCCTATAAGCCGGAAACCAATAGTGTATGTTCAGGACAGGTACTTCACTGCCCGTATGATTACGAAAAGGCAAAGTTGATTGTAAAAGAAATGACCGACCAAATGGTGCTTGATTTGGTGGATAAAGGACTTGTAACTGACCAGCTTGTGTTGACAATCGGCTATGATATTGAGAATTTAAGTAATCCGAACCTAAAATATCAATACAAAGGCGAGGTTACGATTGACCGATATGGACGCAAAGTTCCAAAGCACGCACACGGAACAGCGAATCTTGAGAAAAAGACTTCCTCTACTCGATTGATTACCAACGCCGTGATGGACTTGTATGACAGGATAGTTGACGAGCATTTGCTTGTACGCAGAATAACAATCACAGCGAATAAACTTGTTGATGAAAAATCCGTCAAGCAGGAAGATGAATACCAGCAACTCGACCTCTTTACCGATTACGAAGCACAGAGGAAGAAGCAGGCGGAGGAAGAAGAAAAATTAGAACGGGAAAGGCGTATGCAAGAAGCAATGCTGAGTATCAAAAAGAAGTTTGGCAAGAATGCTGTGTTGAAGGGAATGAACCTTGAAGAAGGTGCAACCGCCAAAGACCGAAACGAGCAAATCGGCGGTCATAAGGCTTAAACAAACTGAAATTTGAGGAATAAAATATGGGCATATTAGAAATAGTTTTTAATTCAAGAAAATTTGATTTGAATGATGATGTTCTGATGGGATTTGATAATTACTTTGATAAAAAAAGTAAGGATTATAATAGTTTTTGTTTAGACGAAGAAGATATTAATCCTTTACAAAACTTTGTAGCACAGATTAAGTCTGCTGACTCAGATAGTGTAATTTATGTATCTACTTATGGCTATGAAATCACAAATAGTAAAGGAGAAAAATCAACATACGCCGATGCTCTTTGGATTGACACAGTTTTACCTATTTCCCAAATAGAGAGATATATTGAAAAAAGTGGTGTTGCTGAACCAAGTAATATTTCTTTTGTTGGAGATAGTGATGAATGTGGAAACTATAAAGTATGGATTATAGCTCAGGAAGAGAATAATCCTCATATTATAGAGCTGACTGACCGCAAGAAGATAGACCATATGATAATATTATATTGGGATTGATAAGTTATAAAATTCAAGTTTGAAAGGAGTGTTAAATATGAAATTCCCATTTTATGATGCACCAAATACAGCTACAATAACCTGTTGCCACATATTAGAGAATGGAGAACCTATTTTGTATGTATCACATGATGAAGATGATGGAATGTGGCAATTTCTATGTGGAAAAGCACATGAAACAGACGAAGCAAAGTTAGTATCCTTAAAATCAGTATTCGACTTAGATAATTCTGTTGGTATTCTAAAGGATATGCCTTGCGGTTACTATGCTGAAAGAAAAGCTCAAGATGATGAATGGAGTGTTAGAAAACGGTAACTATCAGCTCGGTCAATTCATGTTTGGAGAATTGAGAAAATCGGAAATTATGGAGGTACTTTATGAACGAGAGAGAAAAAATTATCCGATTATGGTTTGATATGTGGATTAAG
>ERZ779865.2921-NODE-2921-length-10123-cov-8.997418_pt1 | contig 10123 bp, 9 predicted proteins | sample MGYA00433088_ERZ779865 | MGnify/ENA primary metagenome ERZ779865 (study PRJEB29588, sample SAMEA2151703) | human gut metagenome | biome: human gut; feature: human-associated habitat; material: faeces | place: Denmark | collected 2008/2010 ... | reverse complement strand
GTTGCCAGCAGCACAATGTAATGTAAATGATTTGTTTTCATAAATTGTATTTTGATAGTTTTTAATATGCAAATGTAAGTGGGAAGCAGCACAACCTTTTTGTGCTGCCCTTAACTAAATTTTAATTTTCAGTTGGATATCAAAAGATTTCTTGAAATAATATGTATTTCGTTCATTGTCATATTCAATCTCAGCCCCCATGGCCCGGAGCTCATTCATGTAATTATAGGCGGTAAGACGATGCACTCCCATATTCCTGGCCATTTGCGTAAGACTTCCTGTATGTTCTTTTTTCAGCAGACGGGTCAGTGTCTGTAATCTTTCCATGTAGTCCAGTATTCTCATAATCCTCTTCTTTTTCTGATGTATGGCCTGACCGGCCTTCCGTACTTTCTCACCTCATAATGCAGATGGTTTCCCGTGCTTTTTCCGCTTGATCCGATGAATCCGATCACTTTGCCACTCCTGACCTCTTCCCCTTCCGGAACATAACAGGCGGACAAGTGCCCGTACAGGTTCACAAACCCATAGGCATGGCGTATCATCACACAGTATCCATATCCTCCCTTTCTTCCTGAGTATATGACCTTTCCATCAGCTGCGGCATGCACGGTCGATGCAAGTTCCGCCGCAATATCCACTCCTGAATGGAACCTGCGCTGTCTGGTAACCGGGTCGCTCCTCCATCCGTAGGCGGAACTGATACGGTGGAACCGGTGTACAGGGGGATGTACCGGTATCCTGTATTCCAGATGATGCCTCTCCACGATGTCCATGATCTCCCCGATGCGCTCAAGACTGGAACACCGGGAGAGTGCGTCCTCCAATATGGCCCTTTCCTTATCAGGTACCGGACAGAAGAGGCATAGGAACAGAACTAGTTTCGTTATCATGTGGTATCCTTTATGGTTTTCCTACAATCTCCGGGAACAGTATCTCCGCATTGATCAGCTGTTTGTTCTTCAATTTGTAATAGAAATGTCTTCCCCCGTTTCTCTCCTGTATCTCTATGATGAGCACCTTCTTGTCCGGTATGGTGAATTTCGGAAGGGCGACCGTAAAGTCACATGAGGAAAGCGCAGCCACCTCCTCCGGACGGTTGAAAGAGAAGAGGGGCTGCTGCTCCAGCTGCTGGACGGCGGTCTTTTTCCGTTTTTTCGCATCCTGTATATAAAAACGGATGAAGTCTATGGTATAGCCGATCTGGGAACGGTTGTGCAGCCCGAAGCGGAACAGCAGGATATCATTGTCCACAAAGATATTGGTCACGCAGAATCTCATGCCGGCCACCTCGTCCCTGATATTGGTCAGCAGCTTCGGCCTCCGTGATATCTCTTTTTCAAGCAGTGCTTTCTGCCGGGTATTCCGCTCTCTTCCCTCCAGTATGGCCACCTGCTTCTTTTTGGTGTCCTGTTTGTCCACAATGAAGGAAAATCTTTCACATCCGGGCGCATACCGCAGGTCAAACGTATAGAACCTGCCGCTTTCGGTGATGGCGGTAAGGTTGGTCTGCAGGGCAAACGGCGACACGGCCCTGAGTGCGACAATATTGTTCACATTCTCCGCTTTCTCCACCTGTACAGTGGTGTTTCCGAAATCCACATACACGATTTTTTCCGGATAGATCACATGGGTCAGTTTCTCGTCAGAAACCGGAAGAACCGCCGTTTCCGGCATGGTACCGCCCTCCTTGTAGACAGCCTGCGCTCCCTCGTCGAAGGATATGCAATAGGTGTAATACCTGCTGTCCTCCGTAACAACCGACAGGTTGGTCTCTCCTTTGAAATCCCTTACCGTTGATTTCAGCCGGATGACGGACGGACATACCTGTATGACTTCCCCTATGATGTTCTCATCCCCCATGTTCAGGTATTTCACGGGAGTGGGGAATATCATATGGAGCGTCTTCTCATAACCGATCTTCAGGTTTCTGCACTCCAGCTCGTCAATACGGGGCTGCTGGGCTCTTCCTGATAAAAAAGCAAACAGGAGAAGTATTCCTGTGATGTAAATTCTGTTTTGTCTCATATCTTGATAAATTATATTTTAATAGTTTGATGTTTATCTTTGCATCCGGCTTTAGAATTTGATTCGTGATGGATTTCCTGTATGGTTTCCATTGTATAATTTTTGTTTTTATTTATTGTTTACTTTTCAGGTTCCGGACCATTATCCGGGACTTTTGCTTCTCATTCACAGATGCCTTTTCATCACTTCTTTGCCCTGACTGTTCGTGGCGTGAATACACACCATTTTAATGTTTCAATATGCCGTTTCCGGTCAGCTTTCCCCCGGTTCTTTTTTCTCCATCAGAAACACGGCATAGTTGGTCTTGATGGTGACCTTCACTTTCTTGATATTCTTGCTTGCGGCCTGCTTGGTGGCGTTCACCACACCGTTCACGCCTCCGGCAATAAGCTGGCTGCCCATGTCCAGGCCTCCGGTTATCTGCGGATTTGTCCCGTCCATCGCCCCGGCCGTGGCATCCTTGTTGATTTCCGCCTTTGCGTTCCCCGGTACATAGATACCTTCCATTGCGTCAGAAGAATATACTTCTTTTTTAAACGGAAGTATGTTCCCGGCCACATTGACTGTCCTGATCTCCACAATGACCCTTTCGCCGTCTATCTTCCTCACTTCCCCGTACACCGGCGAGTCCTTCCTCACCCGACGGCCGTCATCGGTGAGACAGTCCTCACCCAGACGCATCTTCAGCGTGGATCCGGCCATCACGACCTGGTCGGAATGCACGTACGCGCGGATGGCGTTCCGCCTGCTGCTCTTGTGCAAGGCGACCGTGTTGAATCTTGTCCTTGCCTCAGGGGCTTCCTTTGTCTCTTCCTTCTTCTCCACCTTCTTTTTCTCCTGTTTCCTTTTTTTCTTCTTCCGCAGTTCACGGGTGATACTGTCCAGGTTCTCTTGTGTGGGAAGGATATAGGAGGCGGTATCCGCCTTCCGCCCGTATTCCTCTTCCGGCGGCATCTCACTGTTGATGATGAGTTGACGCATACGCTCTATGTCCACCGGATTGTCCCCGCCCTGTCCCTCCGCCTGCTTGCGCAGGGGGGTACGCTCGAGCTGGGCCTTCACATCCGTAATGGTCACATCCTTGTTGTCCGTGCTAAGACGGACGGTGTTCTGATTCTCTTCCTTTCCTTTCATCGCGGAGATTGTCCAGATGACAAGAAGGACAAGTAACCCGAACACGCTGACAATGATTACTTGAGTCTTCTTCATGTTCTTCTGTTTTATTCAATTCCTTTCTTTGTTTCCATCCGAGGTATCCAACAGCTCGTATTCCTGTGTATAGTTCCGGAAGAAGAAGCCTGTCACATTCTCCGGATAGGACGGGGTGGTGCGTATGGCGTCGCCCCGGCTGTATATCCTTATACGTTTGACCCCGCCGGCATCATGGATGTAGATACTAATTGAAAAGTGCGCCAATATTCCAGTTGAAAATTGCGCCACCATAGGATAAGTATAATGACCTTTGTATAATCCAAATGCAAAGGTAAAATGAAGACTATGGTAGAAAGACAATCAATAATACACATGTATAGAGTATGCGGTTATAGCAAACGGCGTATCTCTCGTGAACTTCATGTCAGCCGTCATACCGTTGACAATATTCTTTCAAAGTACGAATCAGCCATCCGCACGGACAATCCAGAAGAGGCTTTGAGTGATTTGCTTACCATCCAGCCCAGGTATGACAGTTCCAGACGCCGTCCTCGCCGGCTCACACAAGAGATTAAGGATAAGATAGGATTTTGCCTGAAGAAGAATGCCGTTAAGATAGCTACCGGACTTCGCAAACAGCGCATGTTGAAAAAGGATATCCACCAGTTTCTGTTATCTCAAGGATACACCATCAGTTACGCCACAGTATGCAGTTATATAAAAAATATAGAGTCATACAAAGAGAAGAAAAAGAGCGAAGCCTTTATCCGGTTGTTCTATGAGCCTGGATGCATTGCCGAGTTTGACTGGGGTGAAGTTCTTCTTTTTATTGACGGCGTCAAAACCAAGTTTTATCTGGCCGTATTCACTTTCGGGCATAGCAATGGCAGATACGCCTATCTTTTCAGGCATCAGAATACGCTTGCCTTCATGGAATCCCACCGTAACTTTTTCAGGGATATACATGGTGTCCCCGCCATGATGGTCTATGACAATATGCGTGTAGCCGTCAAGAGCTTTGTCGGTGGTGATAAGAAACCTACAGAAGCTTTGATGAAGATGTCCGGTTTCTATTGTTTTGAGTACCGTTTCTGTAATGTACGGGCCGGATGGGAGAAAGGACATGTGGAGCGCAGCGTGGAATATGTCAGAAGGAAAGCTTTCTGCCTGACAGACCATTTTGGTGATATACATTCTGCCCAGGAGCATTTAAACCGGGTATGTATGCAGGTCAACAACGAGCAAGGCAGTCTTTCAACAGCGGAGAAAACATCACGTCTGGAAGCTGACCTGTCATCGCTGAAGCCTTTTCCCGGTAATCTGGGCTGTTTTGAGGTCTATGAGTACATTGTGGATAAATGGTCAACTATCAGCATGAAAAATGTTCATTATTCCGTACCTGATTCTCTTGTGGGAGAAAAAGTACATGTCAAGGTTTATAGTGAAAAAATCGTCATCCTGCACGGGAAGGAGAAAGTGGCCTCTCATCAACGCAGTTATTGCGGTGGAGACTGGTGCATCAAGCTGGAGCACTATTTGCGTACACTTTCCCGTAAACCGGGGGCATTGCCCCACTCTGTGGTTTGGCAAAGAGCACCGGAAGAACTGAGAAGGCTGTATGACATCCATTTCAAGGAGGACAACAGGACGTTTGTTCTGTTGCTGGACTATGCCCGAAAAAATGGATTTTCCGGAACGGACATTGTCACGGCATGCAAGGAGCTGACCGGACGTGGTGTCAGAAAGATATCTCCGGACCAGGTAAAGGCCATGCTGCATGGTAGCGTACAGGGAGAGACAGAAGAAACCATGGAACCGCCTGTTCTCCCGGCACAACAGGAGAATATAGAAAGAGAAGCTGTGGATATGCTTGAAGGCATCACGGCGCTCATGACAGGATACAATGAAGTGCATGATATAATACCAACCATTTAAGTTTATAATATATGAAATCAGAAAAAGAAACCATTTATGACTATGCTGCAGAACTGAAGCTTCTGGCCTTTAAAGAGGAACTGGAATGCACCCTTTCATTGGCAGCTGAAGAAAACTGGAACCATCTGCAGTTCTTGACGGAATTGCTTGGAAAGGAAAGCGCCAGGAGAAGGGAGTGTAGAAGAAGATCAAGGATAAGATCTGCGGGATTTCCACAAATGAAGTATCTGCATGAGCTTGTTATGGAAGACATGCCCAAAGAGGCACAGGTAATATTACCTGAATTGGAGACACTGGACTTCATCAGACAGGGAAGAAACCTGGTCCTGTATGGAAATCCGGGAACGGGAAAGACGCATATTGCTACGGCTTTAGGAATAAAGGCCTGCCAACAGGACTTTACCGTATTGTTTACTTCAGTGCCGGTCCTGCTTACCCAGATAAGGGAGGCTAAATCAGCAAAGACACTGAGGACGCTACAATTAAGGTTTGAAAAATACGATCTGGTCATCTGTGATGAGTTCGGATATGTCAGTTGTGACAAGGAAGGAGGAGAACTGCTTTTTAACCACCTGTCGTTAAGAGCCGGAAAAAAGGCTACAATCATTACTACTAATTTGGCTTTTAACAGATGGAATGAAATCATAAAGGACAAGGTGCTTGTGGCGGCAATGGTTGACAGGCTTACACATAAAGCTTATCTGGTTAATATGACCGGACTGTCTTATAGGCTTAAGGAAACACAAAAAATGAGACAAGATAAATGAATATTTTAAACTTATAGTAATTTTGTAACAAGTTATGGATGGAGCTCTTTTCAATTAGAATACAGCGCACTTTTCAATTAGTATCTACACATAAACAGGTAGTAATTTATTACTGAAACGGAAAAACCGGTTGCTGAAGTGTGTTTTGGAGGAGCTGAAATTAAAGGTGTGAAGAGGAATGAATGAGAAAAGAACAGCCCTGGAAATCTGCTTTAACAAAATTTCCGGGGCTTATGTTCTATGAACTATAAAGTGATTAGAAAGACCTTCCTTTAAATACATTTGACTTGTCAAGCGGCAGTAGTTCACCGGATAAAGTCAGGCGGTTGGAATTGAAGTTGGGGCGTATATCTACGGTGGCATTGTTGCTTCCATAAGGTAATGTTATACTTACCTGAGCAGATATACCTACACCCATTACGCTCATTGTCAGATATATGCTTCCTTTCTTGTCGGTTTTGATCTTGTAACCGGAAACATTGCCGTCTACAGTGACACCTCCTAATCCGTTAGGACCGCTGGCAGGAATGTTGAATGCTACCTGCACGGATGATTTATCACCGTCTACCATTACAAAATTGGTATTAGAAGAAACAAAGGCATTTCTTCCTCTTTTAAATATAACCCGGTCAGCTTCCAGTGTGAACGCTTTATTTTCTATAGCTTGTCTGGCTTCTTCGAACAAGGCTTGTTCCATAGCTTTTTGCGCCTCTTTCTTTTCCTGACGAGTCATTTTTTTTGTTGTTTGTGCTTGTGAGTAGCCTACGCAGCAAAACAAGGTGACGAATACTAATAAAATAATCTTTTTCATATATGTATCTTTTATGTTATTGTTTGGATATGAAACAAATATAATAATTATTTTGTTGAAAGGACTTTATCTTATTTTTTAATTAAAAGCTTCTATGACTTTATATTTTGTACAATGTGTCAAAAAGGGGGAGGACAGTATGGCGAATCCTGGCGCAAAATCCAATGGAACTTGATGCAAGATTGGGTAAACCTTGTAACAAGATATTGCGGAACTTGATACACATAAGTATGTGTTGGCTTATGCTTGCGTATATGTAGCCCGATGCCAACGTATGTTGCAAGCTTACGTTACTGATGTTGTTGAATATGTCTTTATGTTTTTAGAAAACATCAGCACCTTTTTAAAAAAGGTCAGCATGTTTTAAAAAAAGGTCAGCATGTTTCAGCGTACATGCCTATCATGTTCAGCGTACATTACTCCCTCACTAAACCGATGTTCTTCCTTCTCCATTCATCCTTTCATCTTATTTAAAACACACAGTCAATCAAGCGGTTAAAAATGGAACCGCTTCCCCTCACTCCCGTTTCAACGGTAAGCGTCTCGTAAGCGTCTCCGCGATTCTATCTTGTCGCCCTTTTTTCATTCTTATATTTTTGCCATATATAAAAATGAGGCATTATGGATTTAGCAGAAAATCGATTTGGAAAAACCTGGAAACATTTCCTTGAAGTATTGAAAGTAGACTACAATTGTTCTTTAGCCGATGTTTGCCGTGATCAGCATACCACTCTTGGAGGTATGAGTTCCTGGATGTCCAGACGGGGTTATAGCGTTAAACAAGCCAAGGCGGATGTGGTCCGTGATTATTATGGCGGCGTTGAACCCTCCCGACCGACAACTTCCTCTCCTTCGTTCACTCAAATAGCCCCCGTCATGTTGTCGGAAGAAGAGTTTAGTCTTTCCGGGATCACAATCACCTTTAACAGCGGAACGACCATTTCGGTCAAACGGGCCACTCCCGGGGGTATTATTAAAATGTTACGCGATTACGAAAGAAAGGAGGGGGATCCATGTATTCTCTAACATCAGCCAATCGCTACTATCTGTACCAGGGCTTTGTCCGTATGAACCTTGGCATTGACGGTTTATTCAAAATCATACGCTCTCAAATGAAGGAGCTGTCCCCCATTTCCGGAGATATATTTTTATTCTTTGGCAAAAACCGGCAGAGTGTAAAAATACTGCGTTGGGATGGTGATGGCTTTCTCCTGTACTACAAGCGTCTGGAAGGTGGAAGTTTTGAGTTGCCGACATTTAACCCCCATACAGGCAATTATGAGATCTCTTATCAGGTTTTGTCTTTTATCTTAAATGGAGTGTCATTGAAGTCTGTACGGTTGCGAAAACGTTTTAGGATTTAATGTAATATACTGTATATTAACTGTTTGATTTTAAATTACCATCCGATTATTTTGGCCGACTCATTGATTTTTTGTATCTTTACGCCATGAAAAAGGATGAGGTCATAGAGTTATTGAAGGAGCAAATCAAGGAGTTGCGGGATGATAACAACAGACTCCTGGACCAGATAGATGATTTGATAAAGGAGGTTTCTTCCCTTAAAGAGGCACTCCTTCAAAAAGGCGAATCTCTTGGCAAGCAACAGCGTCTTACCAAGGGGATCGCCAAACTTGTATCAAACACATCCGAACAGCAACAACCCCCTCAACCTGCATTGCCGGAGGAAGAGCGGCAGAAGAGAGAAGCAGAAAAAGCAGATAAGCGTAAAGCCAGAAAGAACAATGGGGCCAAACGTGACATGCATTATGAGATGGAGCAGGAGGAACATGACGTTTATCCCGACGATCCTGATTTTGACATCAATAAAGCCCGGCTGGTTACCACCGCTCCCAGAATATGTGTCCGCTATGAATGTGTACCCATGCGCTTCATCAAGCACGTCTACAAGATACACACCTACGCGCAAGACGGTTGTCTCTTTGAGGGAAAAACACCGGTCTCGGCTTTCTTGAATTCCAGCTATGACGGCTCATTCATTGCCGGGCTGATGGAATTGCGTTATATACAATCGCTACCGGTTGAAAGAATCATCAACTACTTCGAAAGTCATGGCTTTACGCTGAAGAAACCTACGGCTCATAAGTTGATGGAAAAAGCCTCAAGCCTCTTTGAAAATCTTTATAAGTGTATCCGGCAGACAGCTTTGAGTGATCCTTATAAGGCAGCCGACGAAACCTATTACAAAATACTCGTCCCGGAAAAGAACAGCAAGGGAAAAGGAGTCCGCAAGGGATACCTCTGGGTGGTTGTGGGCATAAACACCAGGATGATATACCTGCTCTATGATGACGGCTCCCGCTCTGAAAAAGTTATTCTTAACGAATTAGGCGGTTGCAAAGGTATCATACAAAGCGACGGATACTCACCTTACCGGAAGCTCGAAAGCGATGCTTATCCCCATATCACACGCATTCCGTGCCTGCAACATATAAAACGGAAATTTATAGATTGCGGTGAGGATGACCCGGATGCAAAAAGAATCGTGGAGATGATAAACACACTTTATCAAAATGAACATAAGCATAAGATCGGGGTTGACGGATGGACGGTAGAACAGAATCTTGTCCATCGGAAAAAGTATGCGCCGGACATACTCGGAGAAATAAAAGATGTGCTTGATGATATAGAAGAACGGGGAGATTTGTTGCCTAAGAGCGAACTGAAGGAAGCTATCACCTATCTTCGCAATGAGTGGAATGCCGTGGTGGACATCTTTAATTATGGTGACACTTACCTGGACAACAATATAGTTGAACGGATGAACCGCTACATATCCTTATCAAGAAAAAACTCATTGTTCTTCGGCAGCCATAAGGGAGCCGAACGGGGCGCCATACTCTACACGATAGCACTTACTTGTAGGATGAATAAAGTGAATCTGTTTGAGTATCTCACGGATGTCATAAACAGAACTGCCGAATGGCAACCGAATACACCACTGGAAAAATACAGGCAACTGCTTCCCGACAGATGGGAAAAGGCTAATGACTAAAAAGGGATCATTAGACTTTTTACTTTTAATATACTATATAGAATCGCGGAGACGCTTACTCCGGATATAAATCCTTCAGCCTGCTGAAATGAGGGCTTGTCCGGCTTTGGGGTCAGCAGAAATTTAGTGGGGATTTATTTCATGCGATTGTTTGTGATACCCTGTACGAGCGTTCGTAATTTTATGGATGGTTTGTATGACAGGCAAAAGTAAAGATTGGGATTGGATATATGCCCTCACTTTAGCATTTCGACTTGTTGCTATATACCATACATGTAGTCAGATGTATATCTTCCTGCCCATATGCTGTTTCGCTTTTTTTAAAAGAAGGCTGTCTGGGGATTTTTCCTCCCTACGTAAGGAATGCGTAGCCTTGTAGTCAGCTTCATCCTTAAAAGATCTTATCCATATCTC
>ERZ779865.2920-NODE-2920-length-10126-cov-4.035845_pt1 | contig 10126 bp, 7 predicted proteins | sample MGYA00433088_ERZ779865 | MGnify/ENA primary metagenome ERZ779865 (study PRJEB29588, sample SAMEA2151703) | human gut metagenome | biome: human gut; feature: human-associated habitat; material: faeces | place: Denmark | collected 2008/2010 ... | reverse complement strand
TCGCCGCCCTGCTCCTTGATGCGCTGGTTGAGTGCGTCAAGGTCATCCATCTCATCCACGCAGGGCTTGCAGCCGCTGAACCAGAAGTTTACAACGGTGAACGCATTGTTGGCAAACAGGCTGCTGTCAACGCTGTTGCCATCAAGGTCCTTGCCCTCAAACTGTGGGAAGGTGCTGCCGTTCTCCGCTGCGCTCTGGCTGGTAGCTTCATCCTGAGGAAGGGCTGTGATCTGATTTTCGATTTCCCGGATCTTATCAGCGTCTGCTTTGAGGGAGGCGTACTCTTCCTCGGTGAACTGATCCTTCGCGTTATCCACGGCATCCATAAGGAAATCGCCGTAATTGTTGCTGAGGGTGGTCTGTGTCACATTTTTGTCCATCGAGGCAAAAACTTTTTCCCACAGTTCATCGTTCGCGGTCAGAATATCGTTTTCCTCTGCCAAAAGCTGCTCCTCGGTTTTGGTCTGTGCGGCGGAGGCTGTTTCACTGCTGGCGGTGGAGGCTGCTTCGCTGCCGGCGGCGGTGCCTGCCTGCTGCGGCGACAAATCGAGGCATCCGGCAAGGTGGCACACCTCGTCTTTGTGGAGGACGTGAATGCTAACGCCAAAGGATTTGAGTATCTTTACCGCTGCACAGTGACAGGGGCGTGATGAACCATGAAGCTGAAAAAGGACCGGGGACGCTTTACAGTTCGCTTTGACATGGAAAATCCAGACCATGTGCGTGCCGTAGAATACTTGGAACGGCAGCGTGACAGGGGCAAGGCGCAGTATCTTGCCGATGCAATTCTGTGTTATGAAAAGGCAGCGACGAAGTCTTTTCAGCAGACAGACCGCGACTTGATTGAGCAAATCGTGCAGGAATACTTAGAAAAGCAGAGTCATGGGCGTACTCCGGATTTGCAGAAAGAGGAGCCGTCTATATCTTCGCCGCCAATAGATTTAATAGCCAGTGCTTTGGCCGATTTTAGAGGGTAAAGCGCTATACAGAAAAGGGCTTCCGCATTCGCTGGCGGAAGCCCTTTTTGAGAAGGAGAATAGTGAATATCAGTTTTTCATTTCGGCACGAATCTTATCGTTGGCCTCCTCGACCTTCATGCGGGAGAGGATAAAGGTAATGATGGCGTCCAGCACAAAGGGAATTACGAGGTACATGAGTTTCAGCATATTGATGCAGGATTCCGGCTGCACAGCCAGCGCCTTATCGTAGTTGCTGAACGCCAGCAGCCAGCCGGTGATGGCGGTGCCGAGACCGCCGCCCAGCTTGACACCGAGCGAGGTGCAGGAGTACATCGTGCCGTCCACGCGCTTGTGCTTCGTCAGCCAAGTGTACTCGGAGCAGGAGGCGATAACAGCGTTCATGTCGCCCTGCCACGGGCCCTGACCCAGTGCAGCAATGGCCGTGAAGAGCAGCATCATCTTGACATCGCCGGAACCCGTATAACCAGCCACAGCAACCAGCGCGCGGGCCACGGTAGCAAGGGCATAACTGCCGACGTTCAGTTTGTACATACCGTGCATCTTGGCAACGAGGGTCGGGGTAAAGACCAGTGCGATGATCAAAGGAATGTTGATGGCCCAAGAGAACACGCCGAACAGGTTCTTGTCGCCAAGGATATGGGCGGTGTAGTAGGTACCCATGCTGATCATGGCACCATAGATCTGCTGCAAAATGTAGGTGACGCAGATCATCAGGTAGTATTTATTGGAAACCAACAGCTTGGCAGCCTCGACAAGACCGTATTTCTCGTCTTTTTCAATTTCGGCTTTATCCGAGGTATTGACCAGTTCTTCCTCCGGCAGTTCCTTGACGGAGAAAAAAGAGAGCGTGTTGACGATCAGACCGATAATAGCGTAAACGATAGCCACAGTGCGCCAGGCTTCGCCAGTGTCGCCCAGCGCGGAGACCGCCAGCAGTGTGATGGACTGGATGGCAAGGCTGGTGGCGAACGCGAACATGAATCGATAGGAACCCATCTCGACACGCCCGGCGCTGTTCCAGGTGACAAGGGCGGTAGGGCAGAGTAGGCGATGTTGTTGGTAGTGTAGAACACGGCGTTCAGCAGGGTGTACTCGGTGTGGTAGGCATTGGTCATGCAGTGGTCATAGCGGGCAGCCAGCCAATCCAGTTTCAGCTTGCGGTCGTTGTCCGTGGGGGCACGCCAAATGTTGAACACCATTTCCTCGTCCAGCAGGGATTCGCCGTCATACTGCATCGTGGCAAACAGACCTGTCAGCTTATTAAAAGCATAGGTGAAATGCTTATCTTGCAGTGTCAGATAACGAGCACACTCCTGAACGGTGATTTTGTTGCCGACGGGAGTGTCGCTCCACATAGCTAAGGCTTTCTGGTTGCGGTTGTCCGTGTTCTCCAGCAGAATTTCATCAAAGCCCATGTCGTGGCTTTCCGTGCGGCAGGGCAGGTCTTTGCCGTCGCAGCTTACCTGAAAGCCCAGCGCGGCATACTCGGTCAGATCAACGAAGTCCATGTAGTTGTGCAGCGTGAGCATACCAGATTCCCGGTCATACTTCACAACGCGCGCCGGGCGATAGACGTTCTTGAACTCCAACAGCCCGGTGTGCGGGCGGCGGTCGGGGTAGACCAGACCGTCCATGCAGAAGTTGCCGTCGTGCGGCCACTCATTGTGGTCGCCGCCGTAATAATAGATGTCGCGGCCGTCGGGCATCTTCCCTTTATAAATACCGTGGTCGCACCATTCCCACAGGAAACCGCCGACCAAGCCGTCATGGCTCTGAATGAACTGGAAGTAATCCTCCAAATCGCCGGGGCCGTTGCCCATGCAGTGGCTGTACTCGCACATGATATAGGGTTTGTCCGGCTCGTTGTCCAGATATTCCTGAATGCTTTCGAGAGAAGGGTACATATTGCTGAACATATCAATGTTCGAGAAATCGTATTTACGGTTCTTGCTGCGGTACTGGGCGCTCTCGTAGTGGGTCAGGCGGCGGGGGTCAAAACTCTTTGTCCATGCCAGCGCTTCTTCGAACGTGCAGCCGTAGGCGCTCTCGTTGCCCATCGACCAGATGATGACGCAGGGACGGTTCTTGTCACGCTCCACGCAGAGGCGGGTGCGGTCTACGGTGGCCTCGGTGAACTCCGGGTTGTCTGCGATGGGCTTGTTCCAGTTTTCAACGTGGTTGGGCCAGCTTTCGTTGCCCTCGCAATAGTATTCGGACGCACCGTGGCTCTCGTTGTCGGCTTCATCAATGACAAAGAAGCCGTACTGGTCGCAGAGCTGATAGAAGTAAGGCACATCCGGGTAATGGCTGGTGCGGATGGCATTAAAGTTGTGTTTTTTAATCATGAGCAGGTCTTTTTTCGTCTGCTCAAAGCCAACAGCATATCCCGTGACGGGGTCGGATTCGTGGCGGTTTACACCGTGGAACTTGATGGACTGGCCGTTGACATAAATCTGGTTGTTGGCAACGTGAACCTCACGGATGCCCACACGGTCCGTAATAGTCTCGTTGGGCGTGTCCAACACAAGGGTATATAAGTAGGGCTGCTCTGCGTTCCAGAGTGTCGGGTCAACAACGGTGATTTCTGCATGATAGGGGAATGCCGCATCATCCGGTGCTTCCACGGGCGTTACGCTGCCGACCATCGTGCCGGCTGCATCGTAGAGGGTGATGCGGGTGGCAACGGCGGAATCGTAGTAACGCAGGCGGACAGCAACCCCTGCGGTGCTGCCGTGGATGTCGGTGGTGATGAAATAGTCCTCGATGCACTGTTCCGGTCGGTGCAGCAGGTAGACATCACGGAAAATGCCGTTCATGCGGAACATATCCTGATCTTCCATGTAACTGCCATCGCACCATTTCAGCACGAGGACCGCCAGATGGTTGGTGCCGTCCTGCAAAAACTTCGTTACATCGAACTCGCTTGTGGAATGGGCCACCTGACTGTACCCGACAAACTGACCGTTGAGCCAGACGTAGAAGCAGGAGGCAACGCCCTCAAAATTCAGAAATGCGCGCGGGGCAGCGGCATCCTTTTGGTAGGTGAAGTCGTAGAGGTAAGCGCCGCAGGGGTTCTCTTTGGGAACATACGGCGGATCAGCGGGGAACGGATAGCGGATGTTGGTGTACTGGTGGTGGTCGTAGCCGTGGTTCTGCCACACGCTGGGGACCGGGATGCTGTCAAAAGCGGAGGCATCATAGCCGACCTCATAGAAAGCATCCTGTAAGTCATAAATACTGGCGTAGTACCGAAATTTCCAGCTTCCGTTCAAAAGCTGGAAGCGATCCGAGGTCTCGCGGTGCTCGACTAAGGCATCGCTGCGCCGGGATGACGGAATGTAATAGGCACGATTCGGCATGGTACCCACATGCAGTGAGTGCGGGTCCTCGTAATAGTGCGGAATAATCATCCATTCTCCTCCTGTGATTTATACAGTTCTGCTTGCGTTTCTTCTGAAATTATTATACAATTTCTATATACAATAAAACCTAAACGGTATTGCGCTAAATATGCACAAAATCAATGGCTTTTTGTAAAGTGAAGGTAAAATGGACGAAGCACCTAGCAATATTCACAAAAACAGGAGGGAATTTTTGTGTACATTAACGCTGGATATCTGAACAATTCCCGTACAGATTTCAAAGACAACTCTACGCCATTGGTGGTGGGCAGCTGTGGCACCTACCGGCTGAAAACGCGCCCCAAACTACCGACTTACTGGCAGAAAGGGCGCAGGGATTACCAGATTTTATATGTGGCAAACGGCAAGACGCATTTCTGGTTTGACGGCAAGGAAGAAATCGTCAGCGCGGGCCATATGGTGCTTTACAAGCCGGAAGAAATCCAAAAATATGTATATTATCTGGAAGATAACCCGGAAGTTTTCTGGATTCACTTCACAGGCAGCGATGTAAAGAACATACTGGCGTATCACGGCATCTCGCTCGATGAGCATGTGTTCTACTGCGGTGTGCTGCCGGATTACAAGGCGTTGTTCCGCAAAATCATTCAGGAGTTGCAGCTGTGCCGCTATGGGTACGAGGACTATATTGCATCGCTGTTCAACGATATTCTGCTGTTGGTGGACCGCCAACAGCATGAACAGAAAAAAGCCACCGGCAACGTCCAAGAGCAAATTGAACGCGCGGCGGCTTACTTCAACGAGAACTATAACACAAAGATCAGCATAGACGATTATGCGGAATCCCTGCACATCAGCACCAACTGGTTTATACACAATTTCAAACAGTACGCAGGTATGTCCCCGGCCCAGTACATCCTCTCCTTGCGCATGGTCAACGCCCAAAGCCTGTTGGAGCGGACGACCTACAACATCAAGGAAATTTCCGAAATCGTAGGGTATGAGAACCCGCTGTATTTCAGCAGGGTGTTTAAGAAAGAGATAGGGAAGTCTCCGGCACAGTAGTTGAGTGAATATGAGCCGAAGGTTTTCGTGACGGGCAAGTCTAGATGCAGTTGAATAATGACGATTGGAGAAAAACGAATATGGATAAATTTGTTAAAATTGTATATTTCGATGAGTCGTATGCCACAGACTACTGTCAATTGGCAGTGGGCGGCATGCTGACAGAAAGAAGAGAAAACGCAACAGAAACTGAAAAACAAGCTCATGGAAACGCCGAGGGGGAACTGAGCATTAACTCTGAAAAAGGTGGATTGGCAACGCTTATAAAACTTGTAGGCGGATTGACAGCAAATATGAAAGTTTCCGGAGGGACTGAGGCATCGGCAAAAACTGATAGAATAGCGAAGAAGATTATTGAAAATACGGTGCTTTCAACCTTTGTTGATGTTCTAAGCAAGGATGGAAATGCGAACGCCGGAATCCACATTTTTAAAGGTGTTAATGTTCACCCAGAACCGAATTCATTTACATATATGATGTTGATAGCACCTTTTATGAGTATGGTGAATGGGCAGTTGCCTATCGAAAGTGAAAATGGAAAAGATATTCATATTGATATAAATAAGGTTGAAGCAGCGATGGAACATGGCAGAGGATATTATGAGTTTACGACTTACATTAATGAAAAAGAAGCAATATTGCGATTTAATCGTAATGCTTTTAGAAATGGGTATACATTATCGGATCTGCCGAAAATGCAGCTGACGTATTATGCAATACCCGTTGGGAAAATTGAAAAATCTGTACTTCAAGTTCAGAAAGAGTTTGAATTTGGCATATCCAAAAAAGAAGTGCGAGTAGATTTTGCGGCAGAAACAGATGATGAACAAGAGGAAAAAAGAAATCTTATTGGTGTTTATGATGTGATTTTGGGTGGGGTAACACTATAAGTTATGGATAAGATAGCTGTTTTTTGGGGGCCGGACAAGGACTTTGATAATGCAATAAAAGACCTGTCATCGTCGAAGAGGCTGATAGATGTACTTGATATTATAGATGAAAAAATAGTGAGTGTGAAAACCGATATAAAAACAAAAGACAATAGCGATGAAAATAAGCCTGTAATCATTGAAAATCTTGTGATACGTACAGATGACTACAGTATTTTAACAGCAGGAGCGTTATCCAGTATTGCAAATACAGTTCTAAACAGCCCAAGGATAGAAATCGGTAATCTTTGGTTGCAAAATCCACCACTCGCTGCATACAGGAGTATTACTGGTTGCTTTGATACATCCATAATAGAAGAACACAAGCATAGATATAAGAGCATTACAGAATCAATCCTTCGCAAGTTGGTGGAAAATTATGATGATGCTGTTGTAGGACAGTCCAAAGTGATGAAGCATATTTTACCTGCGTTGTATTCGCAACATCGTAATGCAAGAAAGCGACCTGTGGTTCTACTGTTTTTAGGAGATTCCGGAATTGGAAAAACGGAAACAGCAAAGTATATTAGCGACGTTTTAGGGGAGCGATTGGTACGAATTCAATGTTCAATGCAGCAGACAAATATAGCTTATCAGTATATTTTTGGAGGAGAACATAATCAGAATAGTATGGCGCGGGATTTGATAAGACGCACATCAAATGTTATCCTTTTGGATGAATTCGATAAAGTTCACCCACAGTTTTACAACGCATTTTACCAAATGTTTGATGAAGGAAAATACGTTGACTCTTCATATGAGGTTGATGTGTCAAAATGTGTTTTTATATGTACATCGAATTTTCAATCGAGAACAGAAGCAGAAAAACAATTAGGGAAGCCAATTCTATCACGATTTTCGGAAGTCGTTATATTCGAACCATTGAGTGCCGAGTCGAAAATGCGTATTGTCGATAATGCGTTAGAGACTTATATTTCTAAACTATCTAAAGCAGATAGAAAAATTATGGAGGAAAAGAATGGAACGAAATCGATTCGGGCTGAATTTGAGAATGTGATAAAGCGTGGTGGGGGTTACGGAAACATTCGAATGTTAAAAAATGACATTGAAAACGCAATTAACTATAAAATGTTGGAATGGAAGGGACTATTGTAGGCGCAAGATGAGAATTCAAATTGTGCTTTTCAATATGTATGTGATAACCATACTTTTGATGAAACAAAACGAAATTTGATTTCTGACCAGGCAAACAGCACGAAGTTTGTGTAATTGCCATTGCGATAGTCAACTCAAAATAACACCACTCCAAAGTTTGTATCTTTGGGGTGGTGTTATTTGAAACCTATTTACCGGTTCAGAAAAATCCTCGCCGCGCAAGGATCGGGAATCTCCCAGTTGACGTACAAATCATTCAACGGACAGGCGTGGGGGTCGCGGATGTGCTCATCAATCCAGCCTTTGTATAGTTCACAGAAGTTGGCTTTCGTGAGGATGGCACGGCACTCGGACTTGTCCACGGTGGTGCTGAACAAGTATTCCACATCATGTACCGGCACGATTACCGGCGCGCCGGCCGTGTCAAAGGCACAGAGCAAATTCTTGCAGCTGCGGCTCACGGCGCGCTGGCAGTCGCCGCACTCGATATAGATGGTGTTGCGCCAGTCGCGGCCTGTGGTGCGCAGGAACTTGCAGAGATGCGAATTGGTGGAAGTAAAACAGGAAACGGACAAAATATCACTCCAATCTCAAATTGTGCGCAGCGTAACAACTCGGCACAGTTTTTATAAAATATTGCCGGTCTGCGGGAAAGTTTTCATAAGCGGCACGGGCGTATCGGTGCGCTCATCGTACATGGCAAGATACCCTTCGGAAGATTTCTGCCAACCGCCGTCCTGCCATACGAACACAACAAGGGTATCGTTCATCTGCATGACTTTGAACGTAATGCTCTCGGCAACCAGATAACCGTTCGGGGCCAGTTCCTCCACCATCGTGTAGACGTGTTCGCTGGTGTCATCGGACAAAAGCAGCAGATTTTTGTGCGGGTCTTTGGCGGCAGAGCGCTCTGGCAGCACGCGGATAGCATGGTCGCCGTCCGTGGTCGTCCAGCGGTCAATGGTCGTGCCATAGGCATCGCGAATCGTTAGGCGGGCATCCGCCAGTTTTGCATTGGTGGCAATATCCCGTTTGGTGAGAATCAGCGAGTGCGCCGGGGCATCGTACATCGTGACTTTCTGAATTTCCCCGGTTTCCTGCACGGTGAAGTGAACCTCTTCGCTGAGCAGATACCCGGCCGGGGCGGCAGTTTCGGTCAGCGTATAGTCGCCGGGCTTCAGGCGCTCGATGCGGTGGGGCTGGCCGTTGGTTTCCCACTCGGCAATGGTGTTGCCGCTGGCATCGGTGATTTTCAGTTTTGCACCGGGCAGCTCGTGACCATCTGTCATGTCAGCCTTGAAGATTTCGACCTTGGTAAAATCGTCTTTCATCTCCACACGCTGAATATTCTCGGTAGGACCAACCTCAAAGGTAACGCTCTCGGCGAGGACATAGCCCTGCTCGATGGGAGCCACCGTTTCGGTCAGGGTGTAAGTTCCCATCGGGATGCGCTCCATATAGTGCGGTGTGCCGTCTGTAACCCATTCAGCAACGGTTTTGCCGTCTGCATCCGTGATTTTCAGCTTTGCGCCGCTGATTTCCTTGCCGGTGGCAATGTCGGTCTTGGAAATCTGCACTTTCGTGTAGTCGTCCTGCATGATAACGTGCTGGACCTTGCCGTTATCCTCGACTGTGAACTGAATGGCATTGGCAGGCACATACCCGGAATTATCGGGTACGAGCGTTTCCTCCAGTGTGTAGGTTTCGCCCGCAACCAGCACAGCCTCCATGTAGTGCGGCGTATCTTCGGACACCCATTCGTCCACAACATTGCCGTCTTTATCCAGCACACGCAGCGTTGCACCGGGGATTTCTTCGTGGGTCGTAATATCGGCTTTGCTGATTTTTACGCGGGTCGGGGCATCCAGCATTGTAACGGTCTGGCTGAACCCATCGGATTCTTTCAGCAGAATCCAGCTTGCGGAGTAGGTGATTTCGGCATCGGCGGGCTTTTCTGCAACCTGCTTATCGACAAAGAATGTGGGAGCCGCCGCGCCGTTCAAATAGACCTTATCAAACGTCAAATCGGAAAAATCGCTCTCCCGCAGGCATTTGGTAATGGCGCGGTCGTTGGCAGCATCGGTGAAATTCACCACCAGCGTGCCATTCACACAGTACCAGTTGGCAATGACAACGCCGTCCGCATCGGAATTCTTGCCCAGCAGCTTATCCCAGAAAGCCCGCAGCTTGACGGGAATCGTGGCAATGGTATCGTCAGAAAATGCGGTGGGGGAGATAATGCTGCCGGACTGGTACGCTGCATCTTCAAATTCACGCAGCACCCAGACTGCTGTTTCCTGCAAGTAGCCGTTGCCGCCCGTGGCCTGCTCCAAGCGGAACTGAATTGAGCGGGCGGTGGTATAGCCGTCTGCCGGGCGAGTTTCGGTTAAGGTATAGATTTTAGTGGTATCGCGGTTCCCGGCAAAGTCGTGGGAAAGATGCAGCCCGCGAATTACATGAGCCGTATCGCCGCTCGCCCAAGTATCCACCACATTGCCGTTCCAATCGGTCACGCTCAACGTAGCACCGGGCAGGGCAAAGGTGGCATCGGAATCGGAGGTAAAAGCGCGCTTGTCGATCTCCACGGCAGTCTGCTTGTCAGAATGCAGGCAGTCAATGACCTGCCATGCAATAAACTGATTTTCGTAGGTGAACTCCACAGGAATCACGCTCT
>ERZ779865.2916-NODE-2916-length-10141-cov-5.666865_pt1 | contig 10141 bp, 13 predicted proteins | sample MGYA00433088_ERZ779865 | MGnify/ENA primary metagenome ERZ779865 (study PRJEB29588, sample SAMEA2151703) | human gut metagenome | biome: human gut; feature: human-associated habitat; material: faeces | place: Denmark | collected 2008/2010 ... | reverse complement strand
TATAAAAGTTTTTGAAATATTATCGCCGTAGGCGATACCAAAATTCCGAATTCCGAATTACGAATTACGAATTGCTAGAGCGCTTTCAGTCTCTGCTTCAGCTCTCCCACCGGAAGCCCCATGACGTTGTAGTAGTCGCCGTTTATCCTGCGGACAAGAAGCGCTCCCCGACCCTGAATTCCGTAGGCGCCTGCCTTGTCCATCGGGTCGCCGGTGGCGACGTAATCCGCTATTTCCTGCTCCGTCAGCGGGAAAAACTCCACCCGGGTCTCTTCGGCAAACGATATCTCCTTATCGCGGAATATCACCTTTACCCCGGTGAAAACGCTGTGCTCCCTGCCGGAAAGCACTCGCAGCATTTCTGCGGCGTTTTCGGGGCTGTGGGGCTTGCCGAGTATCTTTCCGTCGATGGAAACCACCGTGTCTGCCGCAATAACCGGCTCCGTCGCTTCTCCCCCGGGGAATGCCCGCTTTGCCACCTCTCCGGCTTTCTGCGCGGAAAGAAGCAGCACCGCGTCCCGCGGGGAAATGCCCCCGGGTAGCACCTCGTCGCCCTGCGCGGGTATCACCCGGAATTCCGGCTGGATAAGAGCAAGCAGCTCGCGCCTGCGCGGGGACTGGCTCGCAAGTATCATGCCTTGCTGCCTTTCGTGTGGTGCTCGGGCTTGTAGGGGTGCTGCGGCGCGTATATCTCGTTGTAATTCTTGATGCACTGCTTTATTACCTCGACAGCCTGCTTCTGCCCCATGACCTCGTTTACTGCGGTCTCCTTGCCCTCAAGCTGCTTGTAAACCGAGAAGAAGTGGCGCATTTCCTCGAAAAGGTGGCTGGGCAGAGCCTCTATACCGCGATAGGCGTTGTAGGTGGGGTCCTCGAAAGGTATCGCGATTATCTTTTCGTCATTCTTGCCGTTGTCGAGCATGGTGATAACGCCGATGGGGTAGCACTGTACCAGCACCAGCGGGTCTATAGGCTCGTTGCAGAGCACCAGCACGTCCAGCGGGTCGCCGTCGTCTGCCAGCGTGCGCGGGATAAATCCGTAATTCGCGGGGTAATGCGTGGAGGTGTACAGAATTCTGTCAAGGACGATAAGCCCTGTCTGCTTGTCAAGTTCGTATTTCTTCTTGCTTCCCTTTTCTATCTCGATGACTGCCATAAAATCGTTGGGTGTGATGCGCGCAGGGTCGATGTCATGCCATATATTCATAAATAAGCTCCTTTCAGCTATTGTGAATTCATTATACAACTTTTCCATTATTTTTTCAAGAGGAATTTTCTCAGAAATCCGTCACTGCACCGGCGTCTGTTACATATTATGGTACTGACCCGGGTTCACCGGAATTGTATCATCTGGAGGTGCGGCATGGAAGAAATTCTGTTCATAGGCGGCGACAAGCGCATTATCTGCGCAGCGGAAACGCTCTCGCAAAATTTCGGGGTGCATTCCCTGGGGCTGGGGGGCAGCTTTCCGCAGCCGGAGGGAAAATCCCCCGCAGTAGTGCTGCCTCTGCCGTATTCACGAAACGGCACGACGATAAACGCGCCGCTTTCCGACGCCCCGATACCGCTGGATATCATCGCGGAATACGCGCAGCCCGGCGGAATGGTGCTTTCCGGTGGGACTTCCGACAGGCTGAGGGAAATCTGCGAGGCAAACCGGCTGCGCCTGGTAGATTACTATTCCGGGGAAATACTCACGCTGAAAAACGCGCTTCTCACCGCAGAGGGCGCCGTTTCGCTGCTGATAAGCGGCTCGGAATGCGCGCTGTGCGACAGCTCCGCGGTAATAACGGGTTACGGCAGGATAGCGTGGTACCTCGCGCGGCTGCTCAAGGGCTTCAACTGCCGCGTGACCATCACCGCGCGCGACCCGATACAGCGCCACAAAGCGCTGCTGGAGGGCTTCTGCGCGCTCCCCTGCGAACTCACCGGGCTTGCCGCTTCATCAGCCGACCTGGTGATAAACACGGTGCCCGCGCAGCTGCTGACCATGGAGGAGTTCCTGAAACTGCGCCAGGGAACGGTGTTCCTTGAACTCGCGACCCGTGCGGAAGCACCCGAGCGGGAATGGGCGCAGGCAGCGGGGGTGCACTACATCAACGGAGCGGGGCTGCCGGGGAGATTCTCCCCCAGAACTGCCGGGGAAGCCATCGCGGGGGCGCTCACCACAGCCCTGCGGAAATGACCCACCACGACCATGAAAGGAGGATCCGTCTGAAACATGACGGTATCATATATGACCGACATCTCTAAGCTGTCCGGACTGCGTATCGGGGCGGCTGTGTGCGGTTCGTTCTGTACTTTTTCCCGGGTGTTCCGGGTGCTGTCGGAACTCACCGCAGCCGGCTGCGACATCACCCCGATAATGTCCGACGCGGCATACACCACCGACACACGCTTCGGCAGGGCGCAGGAGCACGCTGCCCGGCTGTTCGACATCACCGGGAAAACTGTGCTGCACGATATCACCACTACAGAACCTATAGGTCCAAAGAAAATGTTCGACGTGCTGCTCGTCGCCCCCTGCACCGGAAATACCCTTGCAAAACTAGCTGCGGGGATCGTGGACACACCGGTATGCATGGCGGTAAAAAGCCACCTCAGGAGCCAGCGCCCGGTGGTCATCGCGGTTTCCACCAACGACGCGCTTGCGGGGGCTTCCAAAAACATCGGTATCCTGCGGAACTACAAGCACTTTTATTTCGTGCCGGTATTCCAGGACGACCCGGTAAACAAACCGTTCTCGATGATATCTGATTTCAGCCGCATTCCGCAGACGATAGAAGCGGCGCTGGACGGAATACAGATACAGCCGATGTTAACGACAATGGAAAGCCAAAATTAATTCGGAATGCGGAATTCGGAATTATTGTGTCCGCTTACGCGGACGTTATCTCAATAGATTAATAACAAAATACACAGGGCGAGAGATATTCTTTCGCCCTGTGTTGTTTCATTTCAAAGTTTTTTAAATTCGTCCGCGAAGCGGACACCGAAATTCCGAATTCCGCATTCCGAATTCCGAATTGAACTCAGGTTCCGAATTGAACTAACGTTCAGCCTTTCCCCTTCTCGCCCTTCTCGCCCATAACGCAGTCCGTCAGACGCTCAAAGTCCTGCAGCGTGAGTTCCTCAGCGCGGGCTGTGGGCTTTATCCCGCAGGAAGCCATTATCTCCACGAGTTCCGGCTTGGTTATGCGGAGTTCACCGGAAAGAGGGTTCGCTGCCTGCTTTCTGCGCTGCGAGAACGCCGAGCGAATTATCCGGAACATCAGCTTTTCCCATTCAGCGGGCTTGTCGGAAGCCGGCTTCACGTCCAGACGGATAACGGCGCTGTCTACATTCGGCGATGGCATGAAGCTGCCCCTGCCCACCCTGAACAGCAGCTTAGGCTCGCTGTAATACGAAACAGCGCAGGATATCGCGCCGCAGTCCCTGGTGCCGGGCTTTGCGCAGATGCGGTCTGCGGCTTCTTTCTGCACCATGACCGTCATCGACTTCACCGGCAGCCGGCTCTCAAGCACCCTCATTATCACCGGGGAAGTGATGTAATACGGCAGGTTGGCGCACACCACTACCTCCATACCCGCCGCCTTTTCTGCAAGCAGCGCGGCAAGGTCGGTCTCCATGACGTCCGCAAAGACTATCTCAACGTTGTCGTATTCAGCCAGGGTCTCCTCAAGTATCGGCTTAAGGGAGGTGTCTATCTCCACCGCAATGACCTTGTCGCAGCGCTCCGCGAGTTCCTTGGTGAGTACTCCCACGCCCGTGCCTATTTCAAGCGCGCATACCCCGGGCTTCGCGCCACCCATCTCCGCTATCTTGGGGCAGACTGCCGGGTTTATCAGAAAGTTCTGCCCCAGCGATTTTGTGAACGAAAAGCCGTGCTGCTCAAACAGCGACTTTATCACTCCGATATTCGTAAGCTCCATCAATAGCCCTCGCTGCCTGTCAGGCTCTCGTCGTTCTCCACCCAGTCGTTCACTATCATGACCTTGTACTGCGTGGAATTCACCCGGATATACACCCTTTCGATACCCGCGTTGATTATCTGCCGCTTGCACATGGAACACGGCTCCACGTCGCCGTAAAGCTGCCCCGTCTTTGCGTCGAGACATGCGAGGTAAAGCTCCGAGCCTATCATGTCGTGCCGTGAAGCGCTGATGATGCAATTTGCTTCCGCGTGCACCGAACGGCACAGCTCATAGCGCTGCCCCTTGGGGACGTTCAGCTTTTCGCGCATGCATTCCCCCAGGTCGGAGCAGTTCTTTCTGCCCCGGGGGGCGCCGTTGTATCCCGTCGCGATTATCTCATCGTTCTTGACGAGTATCGCGCCGAAATTGCGCCGCAGGCAGGTACCCCTTTCTGCGACAGTCTGGGATATGTCAAGGTAGTAGTTTATCTTGTCACGCCGTTCCATAACCGCGCCTTTCTCAGTTTATCTGTGCTTTCTGGACTGCTTTACGATGAAGTTCGCATTCTGTCTGGGCTTGGGGAATATCGGGATATCACGCGGGCGCTTCTCCTGCTCGGGGACAGGCGCCTTGCCGTCGAATGCGTCAACATAAGCCCTTGCTATCGCCCTCTGCTTTCTCAGCTGGTCCGCATGCTCCTCGTGAGAGAGTATCTTGTCAAACTGCTCGCGGGACTTGTCCTTTTCGCCGTTATTCGCATAGAATTCGCCGAGGACGCAGCGATACTGCATCTCCTCAACGTCGTCCTTTGCCTTTTCGACTACCTTTATCAGGTGCTCCTCTGCCTTTGCGGTCTCCCCGAGGTCGATGTATCTCAGTGCTGCTTCAAATTCAACATTCATGTTAGTTCACCTTTCGATATTACTTCTGGTCACCTCTAAAAACCGGGCGCAGCCGCTATCAGCCGTGCCCGGTTCTTTTATTTGACTGACTGCTGAGGCGCCCTGCGGCAGTTCTCCAGAAGATCTGTCAGCTGGGCTATCGGCACGAAGAATGCTTCTTCATTGTCATTCTCCATTTCGATGACCATAAGTGCCTTGTTTCCCCAGTCGTTGATGGTTATGCGGCGTATCGTCGAGCGCTTGTCAGCCTTGGTGTTGATCGACTTCAGCAGGTCGTCCATGCGGACAAATCCGTGTATCCTGCCGCTGCTGCTGGTCCGGAAGGACAGCTTTTTTGCAAGGGGTCTTTCAATGTCGATTATCACCTTGACCTCCGTTATTCCACCAGGCAGTTCAGCTTCAGTGCGATGCACCGTGCGGAACAGCTTTGCGGGGATATAGTCCTCAAGCTTTACTGTCGGCGCGTCTGCGTAGTGCTGTGAATTATCCATGCTTCATCGATCCTTCCTTTTATAGAGTTGCGTCAACTTCGGTGAGTTCCTCGTCTACCTTGACCATTTCCTCGCGCAGCTGTTCCGGGGTGATTATCAGGGGCGGGCAGATGAGTATCATGTTCTCGTGGGAATACGTCATGAACTTCTTTGCTTTCAGCTTGCCGATAATTCCGCCCATAACGCCGAGCTTATCGCCACCGTAGGGAACAAGCGCCTCGCGGGTGTCCTTATCCTTTACCAGTTCGATAGCGGAGAACAGACCGATGCAGCGTACGTCTCCGACGCACTTGTGCTTTGTCTTGAGTTCTTCGAGTATCTCACCGAGGACATTGCCGCTCTTGTTTACATTATCGAGGATATTGTTGTCCTTGTAGTAGTTCAGGCAGGCAACGCCGGCTGCGCAGGCAAGCGGGTGTCCGCTGTAGGTAAGTCCGCACTGGAGAACGTTGTCGTCGAAATATTCCGCGATCTTCTTGCTGACTGCAACGCCGCCAAGCTGAACATAACCGCAGGTAACGCCTTTCGCGAAGCTTACGATATCAGGCTTTACGCCGAAATTCTCGAACGCGAACATCTTGCCGGTGCGCCCGAAGCCAGCCATAACCTCGTCGCAGATCATCATGATGCCGTAGTCGTCGCAGATCTTGCGCACTCCTGCGAGGTAGCCCTCCGGGGGAATGATAACGCCGTTGGAACCGGTGATGGTTTCCATGACGATCGCTGCAACGCTGTCTGGACCTTCGTATATCACCTGTTCGCGCAGCTTGTTCACATAGAAGTCGCTGCATTCCTTTTCGGTGGCAAAGGGCAGATTATCGCGGTACATATACGGGTCGAAGAACTTTACAAATCCGGGGATACCGGGTTCCAGGGGGTATCTTCTGGGTTCACCGGTGAGGTTGCCTGCGCCGAATGTGGAGCCGTGATAGCTTCTGTAGCGGGAGAATATTTTCTTGCGCCCGGTGTACATTCTTGCCATCTTGATGGCGTTCTCGTTTGCGTCGGCGCCGCCATCTTTTGCGGCTATCGCGGGAACCTCCATATTGCCGATGTTCGGGGTCATTTTTGCCAGCACTGGGAGCTTTGTTCCGCGCTTTGCTGCGGCTGTGTAGGCTCTCACGAGTTCGGGGTTCTGTCCTACGTCGCTGCCAAGTCCCTCTCCCACCATCTGCGGGCAGGAGAAGTTGCATTCGATGATATCGCAGCCCGCTTCCTCGGAAAGCCGCGCGAGTTCTGTCCATTCCTCTTCGGTACTTTCCATGATGGAAAAAACGATTATCTTTGTCGGGAAATCCTCTTTGAGTTTCCGCAGTATCTCGAGGTTTTCTTTCAGCGGGTGATCCGAAATCTGCTCGAGGTTCTTGAAGCCCACGAACGGCGTGCTTTCCTTGCCGATCGCGTCAAATCTCGGGGAAACCTCGTCAGGTTTGATGAAGCCTATCGTCTTGTAGACTATTCCGCCCCATCCGGCTCTGAGGGCGTTTGCGCACATTTCGTATCCGCTTGCGACTACCGACGATGAAAGGAAGAACGGGTTCTCGCATTTTACTCTGCAGAATTCCATTGAGAGGTCTGCGGTCAGTTCCTCTGATTTCACCGGCTCGGGAGCCACAGCGGCCGTCTCGCGTATTTTTATCGGCGCTTCGTAATGCAGACATGCGCTTTCGCACTTTCCGGGACATTCGGCGCACTTTGCGCTGTCTATGTACCCTGCGCCGACTGCCGCGTTTTCAAATCTTGCGGCTCTGATAAATCCTGCCGGGTCGTAACCACCGGGACACGCTGCCGTGCAGGGAGCGTCCGCGCACAGCATGCACCGTGCTGCTTCGTTATTCAGAATAAGTTCAGCGTATTTCATTATTTTCACCTTCTGCACGGAAAATAGTTACTTTGCCTTGTGCCTTGCGCACTTCACGAATTTGCCCCAGCCGCGTTCTCCGACGAATTCGCCGTTGTCGAACACCAGCTTTCCGCGGGAATAAGTCTGTACGGGATAACCGTGTACCGTTACGCCCTCCCAGATGGTGTGGTCGCAGTCGGAGTGCATGTTCTCCTGGTGTATCGTGAATTCCTTTGCGGGGTCGTAGATAACGATGTCGGCGTCCTTGCCGGGAGTGATCTCTCCCATTTCGGTGCAGCCGAATATTTTTGAGGGATTGGTGGAGCAAAGCTCAACCGCTTTCTCGAAGCTTATTATACCGTCGTTTGCCTTGCCGAGCATGTAGGGATACATGTTCTCAATTCCCGCGCAGCCGTTGGGTATCTTGCGGAAGTCGTGGAGCCCCCAGTCCTTTTCGCTCTGCTGGAACGGGCAGTGATCAGTGGCGATGGTGTCGATGTCGCCGCGCCTGATGGCTTCCCAGATAGCGTCCTGGGATTCCTTGCCCTTCATGGGTGGCGAACATACGAAGTTGCGCCCGTCTGCGCGCTTGTATACGTCGCTGGTGAATTCAAGGTACTGCGGGCAGGTCTCAGCGTAAATTTCATAGCCCTCGTCCTTTGCCCTGGTGACTGCCTCGACGCCCTGCTTGTTTGCGAGATGGACGATGTACAGCGGAGCATTTGCAGCTTTTGCAAGATTTATCGTGCGCTCGTCAGCCTCGCCCCCTCTACGAACTCCGGACGGCTCATATAGTGGTACCACGCGTCGGTCTTGCCTTCGCTGATGTACTTTTCGGTGAGGGTATTCACAAGCTCGTTGTTCTCAGCGTGGACTGCGATCAGCGCGCCGAACTTCTTGGACTTTGTCAGCAGCTGGTAGAAAACGCCGTCCTTTACGCCGAAATCATACACCATGAACACTTTGTAGGAAGTCACGCCGATATCGCAGGCGTCCTTTATGCTGTCCTTGTTCTGTGAGATTATCTCGCCAATTCTAGTCGGCAGCGGGAGCGTTATCGTATCAGTTCCCAGCCAGGAATGCAGCACCTGCGTCTGCCACAGCACGAATATCACAACGCCGAACAGAAGCGGTAATCCAACGCTGGAGAGAATGCCCAGCCACTTTTTCGTTTTCATGATATCCCTCCTCAGTCGCTGGTCTTGTTGCGCTTGTAGGGGCAGAGGATCCTTTCGATAAGCCCCATCAGAACGAAGCTCAGTATTCCGATGATAGCGCTTATCAGCACTATATCCCAGAACACCAGACGGGTCATTCCGCCTTTAAGGGACTGCGAAAGCATGCACCCGAGCCCGTTTCCACCCTGCAGCGTATCGACGAGTATCGAAGCTGTTGTCGCCATCGGAGCCGAAATTTTCAGCCCGGTGAAGAAATATGGGATACACGCCGGAATGAGCGTTTTTGTATACAGCTGGAACTTATTCGCAGCGTAGCTGTACATAAGTTCGTGCTTTTCGCGTTCGACGAAGCGGAAGCCTGCGAGCACGTTTGTTGAAACCGGATAGAAAGTGAGTATCGCAGCGATGACTATTCTTGCGGAATTTATGTCGCCGGTTATCGAGAGAATTATCGGCGCCATGCCGAGAATAGGTATCATCTGGATTATCATCAGATAGGGGGAAGCTATCTTCTCGACCACCCTTGAAAGGTTCATCAGCAGAGCCAGTATGTATCCCAGCACGATACCTGTCAGGAAGCCGATACCCGCGCGGGAAAGCGTTTCACCGCATGCTGTGCCGATAAGCTCTATCATCGTCATCTTTCCGGTGACTTTCTTGTCGCTGAAGAATGAACCGATGATCTCGTAAAGGTGTGGCAGCACATTCACCGGGGTGCGCTTGGTTGCCGCGACGATACATGCGAATTTCTCCCAGATGACCACTATGCCCAGTATCCAGACCAGCGTCACCATGTGCTTTGAATGAATGAAGCGTTTCAGTGCCGGGAGGGGGCCTTTCCGCACCTTTTTTGCTGTTGTCATGCCGTTCCCTCCTCATACTCCCTCGAAGCTGTTGCGTACCTTTGCCACCAGTTCGGTGAATTCCTGTGTGTCAGTCATATCCAGCGTGCGCGGTCTTGGCAGGTCGATATCGACTACCGCTGAAAGCCGTCCCGGGTGAGGGGAGAGCACGCACACGCGGTCTGAAAGGAACACACTTTCGGAAATGTTGTGCGTTACGAAGATGACGGTCTTGTTTGTCTTGCGCCAGATCTTCAGCAGGTCTATGTGGAGCTTTTCCCGGGTGAATTCGTCCAGCGCCGAGAACGGTTCGTTCATCAGGAGTATTTCAGGGCGTATCGCCAGCGCCCTCGCGATGCCTACTCTCTGCTGCATGCCTCCTGAAAGCTGATTCGGGTAGTGGTTTGCGAAGTTTGTAAGTCCCACCATTTCAAGCATGCTGTCTGCGATATCCTCGCGTTCGTCTTTCGGAACGTGCATTATCTCCAGCGGAAGCATTACGTTCCTGCGGACTGTGCGCCAGTCGTAGAGCACCGGGCTCTGGAATACTATGCCGTATCTCTGCGCCAGCCGTGCTTCGCGTGGGGTTACTCCACTTACCGTTATCTTGCCGGAAGTCGGGTGGAGCAGGTCTGCGATTATTCTCAGCAGAGTGGTCTTACCACAGCCCGAGGAACCGAGCAGCGAGATGAATTCGCCTTTCTTGATATCCAGCGTCACATTGGTGAGCGCTGTTACATCATTACCGCCTTGTATACCATGCCTATGCTGTCCAGCATGATTTCTGTTTTCTCGTTTGCCATATCGATCACTCCTTAAATAAAAACAGGGCAACTGCGTCGTCATTGGCGCCTTTGCCCTGATCTTCTGATCTCTGTTTTGTTTAGCAAGCTTGCAGGATTTAGATTTGAATTATTTATGGTCACCTCTAAAAACCTTGTTTGAGTGAAAATGTGTATAGCACACCGACT
>ERZ779865.2912-NODE-2912-length-10146-cov-5.980180_pt1 | contig 10146 bp, 7 predicted proteins | sample MGYA00433088_ERZ779865 | MGnify/ENA primary metagenome ERZ779865 (study PRJEB29588, sample SAMEA2151703) | human gut metagenome | biome: human gut; feature: human-associated habitat; material: faeces | place: Denmark | collected 2008/2010 ... | reverse complement strand
CTTCAAAAAAGGCGGGAGGCGTCTGGATATCGGGCTGGCCGATATTCAGCTGGTGGATACGGATGCCTCGCTGCTGCGCAGCGACCGCGTAGGGGTAGAATTTACGGATGGGAGATTGGGCACAGTCGCAGATTTTCCGGGAGAGCTTCATAATCACACCTCTGGTCAATTAAAATTTTGCAGGGAGAGATCTTTCGATGCTCGGGGTCATGCTCGGGCAAGGATGCGCTCCACGGCGTCGGTCTTCTCCCACGGCAGGTCGAGGTCCGCACGGCCGAAGTGGCCATAGGCTGCGACCTGCTGGTAGATCGGACGCCGAAGATCCAGACTGCGGATGATCGCCGCCGGGCGCAGGTCAAAGCACTCGCTGACCAGCTCACTCAGGCGGGCGTCGGACAGGCGGCCCGTTCCGAAGGTGTCGACAAGGACAGAGACAGGATGGGCAACGCCGATGGCATAGGCAATCTGAACCTCGCATTTCTTTGCCGCGCCCGCCGCGATGATGTTCTTGGCAACGTAGCGCGCCATATAAGCCGCGGAACGGTCAACCTTTGTGCAGTCTTTTCCTGAAAAAGCTCCGCCGCCGTGACGTGCATATCCACCATAGGTATCAACGATGATCTTACGACCGGTCAGACCTGCATCTCCGTGTGGTCCGCCGATTACGAAACGTCCGGTCGGATTGATAAAGAATTTGGTATCTCCATCGATCAGCTCCTTTGGAAGGATCGGATCAAAGACATATTTCTTAATATCCTCATGGATCTGTTCCTGGGTAACGTCCTCATCATGCTGGGTAGATAAAACAACTGCCTCAAGTCTCTTTGGCTTTCCTGCTTCATCATACTCTACAGAAACCTGTGTCTTTCCATCCGGACGAAGGTAGGTAAGTGTTCCGTCTTTACGAACCTTTGTAAGCTGTAATGCCAGCTTGTGTGCCAGTGAAATCGGATATGGCATAAATTCCGGTGTCTCATTGGTTGCATATCCAAACATCATTCCCTGATCTCCGGCGCCGGTATCCAGATCATCTGTCAGCTCGCCCTCTTTTGCCTCAAGTGCCTTGTCAACACCCATGGCAATATCTGCGGACTGCTGATCTAAAGCTACCATAACCGCACAGGTATGTCCGTCAAAACCGGTCTTTGCATCGTTGTATCCGATCTCGTTTACAGTCTTTCTTACAATTGCAGGAATATCAAGAGTTGCCTTTGTTGTAATTTCTCCTGTAACAAGTACGAAACCGGTACAGCTTGCTGCCTCACAGGCTACACGGCTCATCGGGTCCTGCTCCATGCATGCATCCAGAATGGCATCTGAAATCGCATCACACATTTTGTCAGGATGTCCTTCTGTAACGGACTCTGATGTGAATAATAATTTTTCCATTGCTTTTTGTTTCTCCTCTCTTGTTTTATACAGAAATAAAAAAAACCGCCTCGCAGCGGATTGATCTAAAGATAATCAAATCCCCTTATTGTTCGATTAACTCGCTCAGGTTGGCACCTTCCAAAACAGGGGTTGCCGTGACTTCACAGATCCTATGTATCTCCATCACTCTGAATAAGAGAAAGCTTACAATATTAAATTTGAAATATCCAAGTGCTACCATACTCCAGTTTCTTTCATCTGTCAAGCCCTAAAAGATTGACTTTTGCGTGAAATAATTCTATACTTTTGTATATACGTTACATACGGAGAGATAAAAAATGATAAAAATTGAGACAAAACAACTACAGGAAGGTGCCATCCTTGCACAGCCTGTGATCACACCGCTTGGACAGCCGTTGGCTCCCGCCGGTTCTGCTGTAACCCGTCAGCTGATCAACCGCATGAAACTGTACCGTGTGGAATATGCAGAAATTGAGGGCGAAGAACCTGCTCCGCAGGAGGAGGCTCCAAAGCCTGTAAAAGAAGCAAAAACATACGCCCAGGAAAGCAAAACACACTCACAGAAAGTCGCCGGTTCCAGTGAATTCCGCACGTTCCAGATTGAGTATGTTCAGGCAATTGAGCTGATGAAACAGATGTATACCGCAGCCATCAAGGATAACAAACCGATTGACTCGCAAAAACTTCTGGGCAGTGTCGCAGATCTGTTCCAGTCCCGCAACACCATCGTTGAAATGTTTGATATGCTTTACAACATGCGTACTGTGGCCGATTCGGTTTATGCGCACAGTCTCAACGTTGCACTCATTTCACGAATGATCGGCCGCTGGCTGCGTTTTGAACGTCACGATCTGGACATTCTTACGCTTGCCGGACTGATGCACGATATCGGAAAACTGCTGATTCCTTCCGATATCTTAAATAAGCCGGGATCTCTGACCGATGAGGAGTTTGCAAAAATCAAACAGCACCCGGCACTCGGATACGAGATTTTAAAACGTCAGCCGGATCTGGATTCCCGTATCAAAAAAGCTGCCCTGATGCATCACGAGCGCTGTGATGGAAGCGGCTATCCGACCGGATTGACGGAAGATTACATTGACAATTTTGCAATGATCGTTGCAATTGCCGATGTGTACGATGCCATGACAGCGGCACGTTCCTATCGCTCTCCGTTGTGTCCGTTCGAAGTGATCAGTAAATTTGAAGAAGATGGTTTCCAGAAATACCATACAAAATATATTCTGGTTTTCTTAAAGCAGATTGCCAGCACTTACCAGAGTAACCGCGTCATCTTAAGTGACGGAAGGGGATGTACCATTGTCATGTTAAATCAGAATGCACTGTCCCGTCCGATTGTCCAGTTTGATGATAAATCCTGTCTGGATCTTTCCACCGCCAGCCGCGACCTCTATATCAAAGCGGTTTTATAAATTTTTCAAATGAAAAGGGAGTGTGAAAACATACCAATGTTTTTCACGCTCCCTTTTTTGCCCGTTCTTTTTATTTATGAAACTTTCAGAATAAACTTCTGAATTTCTTTTTCATCCGATACCTTTTCAATCTGTGCCCCAATGCCGCGCAACTTCTGATCAAATTCTTCGTATCCACGCTCGATAAAATAAATATCATCAATCACCGTAATTCCCTCTGCCACCAGACCGGCAATCACCAGCGCTGCTCCCGCACGCAGATCCGGCGCATTCACCCTGGCACCTGTATAACGGGTCACTCCATTGATAATGGCAATATTGCTCTCTACCTTGATATTGGCTCCCATACGTGTCAGTTCATCCACATATTTGAAACGGTTTTCAAAAATGCTCTCCGTAACGGTACTGGTTCCCTCTGCAATTCCCAGAATTACTGCCATCTGTGGCTGCATATCTGTCGGGAATCCCGGATACGGAAGTGTTGTCACCTGTGTGTGATGCAGTTTTCCATCCGAAATAATCCGAACCGCATCATCGAACTCCTCAACTTTGCATCCTGCCTCCACAAGTTTGGCGGTTGTTGCTTCCAGATGTTTCGGAATAACATCCTTTACCAGCACATCTCCCCCTGCTGCCGCTGCCGCAAACATAAAGGTTCCTGCCTCTATCTGATCCGGGATAACCGAATACTCTGTCTTATGCAGCTTCTCCACACCGACAATACGGATAACATCCGTTCCTGCACCACGGATATTCGCACCCATACTGTTTAAGAAATTTGCCACGTCTACCACATGAGGCTCTTTTGCCGCATTTTCAATTACGGTTTTTCCTTCTGCCATGGATGCTGCCATCATAATATTGATCGTTGCTCCAACCGATACTTTATCCAGATAAATATGTGTTCCGTTTAATTTTTCTGCCTCTGCAATAACAAGACCATGTGCAATATCCACGTCTGCTCCCATTGCACGAAATCCTTTGATATGCAGATCAATCGGTCTGCTTCCGATATCGCATCCGCCCGGAAGAGCCACTTCCGCCTTTTTGTATTTTCCAAGAAGTGCACCGATCAAATAATAGGACGCACGGATTCTACGGATAAATTCATTGTCCACCGTCACGTCTTTGATAAATGAACCGTTGATCTTTACGGTATGTGCATCAATACGGTCTACCATTGCACCGATCTCTGCAATCGCCTGCAATAATACATTAATATCTCTCACGTTCGGCAAATTTTCGATTGTAACCGTTTCATCCGTCATGATCGCAGCTGCAAGAATTGCCAGTGCCGCATTCTTTGCCCCGCCGATTTCTACCTCACCATTCAGCGGATTTCCGCCTTTGATTACATATTGTTCCATATCTCACCTCAATAAACGCCCTATTTCGTATAGTACGCTACCCTACTATCTATCCTATTCATCTAGTGTAAATTTGTGATACCATCCACAATCTGTTCAACGGTCTGTTCGATATCCAGCCCCGTCTCCGAAATCCGGATATCCGCATATTTTTCATACAGCGGCGTGCGCTCCAGATACAGATCATATAACGTCTGTCCGTCTCTTAAAACAACACCCCTGCCTTTGATATCTTCCAGACGCTTTTCCAGCTCCGGATATGCCACCTCAAGATATATAACTGTTCCGATTTCCTGCAGATGCTCCATAGCTTCTTTTCCGTAGACGACACTGCCTCCGGTTGCAATAATTGCATGATGTGCCTCAAGTGTCGCATTCACACGGTTTTCTACCTGAATGAACCCTTCGGTTCCCTCTTCTGCAATGATCTCACGAAGCAGGCGCTTCTCCTGCTCCTGAATGACTAAATCTGCATCTATAAACTGATATCCCAGCACCTTAGCAAGGATAACGCCGACGGTGCTCTTACCCACCCCCGGCATTCCAATTAACACAATGTTATCTTTTTGCATTACTGTGTACTCTCTGCATTCTGTGTTTCTGTGGAAGTCTGTGTCTCTGTAGAGGCATTCGGGTCCTGCTGTGTCAGAGAATTCTTAAATGAAATCTTTGCAACATTCTTTTTATTGACCTTCCAGCCGTCTTTTTTCTGCCAGCCCTCCAGCACTTCATTGTAGTGGTCACTTTTACGTTTGTCAATAATATTCTGACGATTTTTTTCTGTAGCGTCTTTGTCTGTTTCACTGTCCAGACGAACAATATATAATGCACTGTCTGTTTCAATCACATCGGAAGTTTCTCCTTCTTTCAAATCATCCAATGCCTTTTTCACAGATGTATCCAGTGTGGAATCATCGGATGCATACGCACCGGTAGTGGTCTGCTGATCCTCATCCTTTGCAGCATCTTCGAGAGTTTTTCCATTCTTTACCGCATCTTCGATTTTGTTTGCGGTCTCCTTCAGCTGCTTTTTCTCATCATCGGTATATTCTACGGTATTTCCGCTATCATCCTGATGGGAAGTTGTAGAAATAGTCATCATCGTATAACCGCGCTCATTTGCCTCTTCATCCGTCACATTGGTATCTGCTTCTGCCTCGATAGCTTTCTGCATTTTGCTGCGGATGGTGTAGAGCGTAAGCAGTTCCTCCACGGTATCTTCGTCTGCAGTCATCTCCTTGAGTGCCTCGGAAGAATTATCGCTGATAAACTGCTGTGCAGCTTTTTTGATTGCTGCCTTTTCGTCTTTTGTCACACTCACATCATAGTCTTTCATATGTGCCTGTAACGTATACATCTCATGAAGCTGTTCCATAACGGAATCTTTCATGGTGTCTTCCATGGTTGTTCCGTTTCCATATAAATCCTTGCTCCAGAGCTCACTGCTGCTTTTGGCCCCCATCATGCTCTTATAATAATCTTCTACATTTGCCTGCTGATAACGGCATGTAAAGTTTGCCATGCCCATCGTGACGGTCTGATTTTTCATGCTTGCTGCCGTCGCACCTGTATTTATACCACATCCGGTAAAAGCTGCTGCGCAGATTGCACCAGCTAAAATAATCGCTGTAACTTTTTTTGCTTTCATAGTTCCTCCCGGGAGTTTCTTTTCACCTATATACCAGAGTATTATAATTCTTTTCCCTACATCAGGCAAGCACTTTTACGGCTCCGCACACAAAAAAACGTGCATTTGTTCCAATAATTGCCTGAGAACTTCCAGAATTTCCCTGTTCTTTTCCCTTGAATTTGCTCCCAGACGGTAAGTGAAGTACGGTCCCTTCGGATCTGCCGCAAATTTCAGTGATGGAGCAAACGCTTTTACCAGCTCCGGAATACGCTGTGCGTGAATCTTTGCTTTTTCGTACATTAGGATTTTTAACAGATCTTCTCTTTGAACAATTTCCTTAATATATACACTGTGGGCAACCGCTTTGAGTCTGGCAATTGTCAGCAGATTCTGCACGGACTTCGGAGGCTCTCCAAAACGGTCAATCAGTTCTTCGAGCATTTCCTCCGCTTCCTCATCCGTTTCAATTCCGGCGATCCGCTTATACATATCCAGTTTCTGCGACTCATTTGCAATATATGTGGACGGAATAAATGCATCCGTCCGGATATCAACGGAAGTCTCAAACTGTTCGGCCGGTGCTTCTCCCCGGGCTTCTTTCACCGCTTCGTGAAGCATCTTGCAGTACAGATCATATCCAACCGCCTCCATGTGACCGCTCTGTTCGGCTCCCAGCAGATTTCCGGCTCCCCGGATCTCCAGGTCCCGCATGGCAATCTTAAATCCGCTGCCCAGATCCGAATACTCCCGGATGGCAGCCAGTCGTTTTTCCGCCACCTCTTTGAGCATTTTGTTTCTGCGGTACATAAGAAACGCATACGCCGTACGATTGGATCTGCCGACCCGCCCGCGCAGCTGATACAGCTGGGAAAGCCCCATATTATCCGCGTCATGAATGATCATTGTATTGACATTTGAGATATCCAGTCCCGTCTCTATGATTGTCGTTGATACCAGTACATCAATGTCTCCATTGATAAACCGGTACATGATATCCTCCAGCTGGTTTTCTCTCATCTGTCCATGAGCAAATGCCACATTTGCCTCCGGCACCAGCTCCTGAATGCGTGACGTCACTTCATCAATATCCCTTACTTTGTTATACACATAATATACCTGTCCGCCACGGGCAAGTTCCCGCGTGATTGCCTCCCGGACCAGTTCCTCATTATATTCCATGACATACGTCTGAATAGGGACACGGTCCATCGGTGGTTCCTCTAAAACGCTCATATCCCGGATTCCGATCAGGCTCATGTGAAGTGTCCGCGGAATCGGTGTGGCAGTAAGTGTCAGCACATCCACATTGGTCTTTAACTGTTTGATTTTTTCTTTGTGAGCCACACCAAACCGTTGTTCCTCGTCCACGACAAGAAGCCCAAGATCTTTAAACTGCACATCTTTTGACAGAATCCGGTGTGTTCCCACAATAATATCCACCTGTCCTTTTTTCAGATCACTGATGGTCTTCTTCTGCTGCGCTGCCGTGCGGAAACGGCACAACAGATCCACCCGGACAGGGAAATCCTTCATTCTCTGGGAAAACGTATTATAAATCTGCTGGGCAAGAATGGTTGTCGGCGCAAGGTATGCCACCTGTTTATTCTCCTGCACTGCTTTGAAAGCTGCACGGATCGCAATCTCCGTCTTTCCGTAACCGACATCCCCGCAGATCAGCCGGTCCATAATCTTATGACTCTCCATATCCCGCTTGGTTGCATCAATGGCAAGCACCTGATCTTCGGTCTCTTCAAACGGGAACAGTTCTTCAAACTCTCTCTGCCATACCGTATCCGGTCCATACATATAGCCATTCTGTTCTTCCCGCTCGGCATATAATTTCACCAGATCCTGTGCGATCTGACGCACGGCTCCACGCACTTTTCCCTTGGTTTTTGTCCACTCCTGGCTTCCAAGTTTATTGAGTTTTGGTTTTCTTGCGTCTTTCCCCGCATATTTCTGGATCTGGTCAAGCTGTGTTGCAAGAATATACAGATTGGAGCCTCCCGCATATTCGATCTTGATGTAATCTTTCACCTTTCGGTCGACTTCTATCTTTTCAATTCCTTTGTAGATACCAAGCCCATGATTTTCATGTACGACATAATCCCCGACACTCAGATCCGTAAACTGCTGGATTTTTTCGCCCTCATAGGTGCGGTGCCGCTTCTTTTTCTTTTTTTCTTCCCCGAAAATATCCGTATCCGTAATCACTGCAAACTGCAGGATCGGATATTCATACCCCTGATGCACTTTTCCGTAGCAGACCATGATCTGTCCTGCCACCAGATCGTGATCGTAATCTTCCGTATAAAAACAGTTGAGTCCTTCGTTTAAAATATCCTCCGCCAGACGCTTCGCGCGTGTGCGGGAACCGGAAAGTAAAATAATACGGTATCCGTTTTTTTTGTATTTCTTCAGGTCTGCGATCAGAAGTTCAAAGCTGTTATTGTATGCGCTTACGCTCTTTACATGAATGCCGAACTGCCCATTGGATTTTAATCCGCAGGTCTTGATATCCAGTGCGGAAACCGCACAGCAGGAATATTTTTCAAGCCTTCCCATGATTTCCTTATAGCCAAACAGTTCGTTCATCTGCCCCGGCAGAATATACCCCATTTCCAGACGCTGCTTCATGCTCTCCGAAAATTCCAGTTCCGTCTGCCGTCCGCGTTCCGCGCTCCGGCTCAGCTCATCGAAAAACACAAATGTATCTGCCGGATCAAAATAATCCAGAAGGCTCCACCGTTCCCTGCAGAAATAGGACAAAAAAGCATCCATTCCCGCGGTTTCCGACAATTCTTCCCATTCCTGTGCCAGTTCTTTTGCCTGTGACAGTGCCCGATAGGCTTCCTCGGTTTTCATTTCTTTCCGCAATTTATCGGAAAAAGCTTCTGCTTCCTTTAACAGTCTGCGAATACCTTCTGCTTTCTCTTCGGTCGAAAGAACCAGTTCACATGCCGGATATACCACAAGCTTTTCTATATTTTCAATGGATTTCTGACTTTCCACATCAAAGGTGCGAAGGGTATCTACTTCATCATCCCACAGTTCAATCCGGACCGGATTTTCTTCCGTCAGCGGAAAAATATCAAGAATTCCACCTCTTAATGCAAACTGACCGATATTATCCACCTGATACTGCCGTTCATATCCCATCCGCACCAGCTGTTCCACAAGTGCATCCAGATCCAGGGTATCTCCCTGTGCAATATGCAGCACACTGTCCCACACCTGTGCATCCCTTGGCATCGTATTCATCAGGGCATCAAATGTTGTGATCACCGTCACCTGTTCATTTTCATGAATTGCCCGCAATGCACTGATCCGCTCTGCGGTAAGAAGGTTTCCGCGGATATCCGATTGATAAAACAGCACATCCTTTGCCGGATAATACACCACTGACGGATCAAAAAAACGATAGTCGTCATACAATTCTTTCGCTTTCTGCTCATGAAACGTTACGATCAGACGCCGGCTGCGTGTCCTTCCAAGCGTGTAAATCATATGTGGCTTCTGTGCATCAATACAGCCACTGATGGTCACCAGTCCCGGCTGCATGGCCGCTTTTGTCATATCTTCATATCCGCTCAATTCCTGCAGCGGTTCTATAAATGCTTTCACTTACTTTGTATTCTCCTGCTTTTTTGCATTAAAATCATTCATTGCCTTGTCTGCTTCCCCCTGAATCATCAGGACTGCTGCATCTTCCGCATCCCGTATGGCTTCTTCCACCCTTGCACGGTCCTCCCCGGAAAAACGGCCAAGCACATGGTCTGCCAGATCCCATCCCTGTGGCTTTTCCCCCACACCGACTTTAATTCGCATAAAGTTTGAGGTTCCCACACTTGAAATAATGCTCTTGATTCCATTATGCCCACCTGCACTGCCTTTTTTGCGCACACGGATATTTCCCGGTGCCAAAGAGATGTCATCAAAAATAATCAGCATTTCGCTCTCCGGATCAAGCTTATAGAAATTCACGATTTCTGCGATGCTTTCTCCGCTTAAATTCATATAGGTCTGCGGTTTGGCCAGGATGACTTTTACGCCTTCGATCACACCGCTTCCACACAGCGCTTTATGTTTTTTCTCCGTGATGCTGATGTTGTATTTTTCCGCCAGTGCATCGACGGTATCAAATCCAATATTATGTCTTGTTTTTTCGTATTTCTTGTCCGGATTTCCAAGTCCTGCAATTAAAAACATGTATCCAATTCTCCTTTTATTTGAATTTTTGTCCGTTAATTACGAAAGGTACCGCCGGGTGGCTCCCGTGTGGTGGCTGGGGCTGCTGAGCACGTCACAGGAAGCAGCAGCCCCA
>ERZ779865.2910-NODE-2910-length-10152-cov-2.774190_pt1 | contig 10152 bp, 4 predicted proteins | sample MGYA00433088_ERZ779865 | MGnify/ENA primary metagenome ERZ779865 (study PRJEB29588, sample SAMEA2151703) | human gut metagenome | biome: human gut; feature: human-associated habitat; material: faeces | place: Denmark | collected 2008/2010 ... | reverse complement strand
GTGTGCGGGTAGTTGTACAGAAGATGCGGATTCCATTGGAAAGTGCTGTAAAATGTGCAGCTGTGAACTCTGCAAAATCTGTCGGTATCTATGATCAGTACGGAAGCATCACTCCGGGCAAGACTGCAAATATGGTTCTTCTGAAAGAGAAGGATTTGAGTACAAAGCAGGTGATCCTGAAGGGAAAGATGCTGTAAAGAACTGGCTGTAAATGTTTTGTATATACAAAAAACCTCTGTGACTGGCAGATGTCAGTTACAGAGGTTTTTGCTTGAGGTGCGCTGTTGGCACACCTCTTTATTTTTCTTTATTTTCAAGATTGAAAAAAGCAAATTCCGTATCGCCGTGCGGCGGCGGGGGCGGATCTCACCCGCGCCGGAGAATTGGGTAAAATAGCCAAAAATCGTCTCATACGGCGCTTGTGATACGCTTTTTTACGGGCAGTTTTCCGAAAAAGGTGTGCAATAGTCCCAAAAAGGCGGATTTTTGCTTGCAATCGTCGCAAAAAACCCGTTATAATGTGCATAGCGCCGCCAAGGGCGGTGAAATTTCACCTATCGGAGGATACACAAATGCTGGAAATCAGCGTACAGACCGCCTGCTGGTGGAACGAAAGCGACCCGGAGAAGAGTTTTCGTTTTATCAAAGAGCGCGGCTTTGAGGCAGTGGACTACAACATGGACAACCACCTGCCTGCTGACCGCATCCCCAAAGGGGATCTGACCACGTTTTTTGACCAGAGCGTGGAAGAACTGATTGAATACTACCGCCCCATCAAGGCGGCGGCAGACAAATACGGCATCCGCTTTGCGCAGATGCACGGGCCTTTCCCGATGTTCGTCAAGGACAGAGACGACATCAACGAGTATGTGCTGATGGCGACCGAAAAGAGCCTGGAAGTGGCAAAATTCCTGGAGTGCCCCGCCGTGGTCGTACACCCGGTCAAGCGCTCCACCAAAGAAAAGGAACGCGCCTGCAACCTTGCCATCTATCGCGCGCTGATGCCCACCGCCAAGCGCACCGGGGTCAAAGTGTGCCTGGAAAATCTGTTTAGCGGCTACAAATCCCATATGTTGGAGGGACCCTGCTCCGACGCGGAAGAAGCCTGCTGGTATCTCGACCTCTTGAATGAGGAAGCAGGCGAGGAGTGCTTCGGCTTCTGCTTTGACGTGGGGCATGCCAACCTGGTGGGCAGAAACATGCGCAAGTACCTTAACATCCTCGGCAAACGCCTGACCATCCTGCACATCCATGATAACGACGGCACGACCGACAGCCATATGATGCCCTTTACGCAGGTTTACAAATGGGGCACCAGATTCTATACCGACTGGGACGGGCTGATTGAGGGGCTGCGCGACATCGGATACACCGGGGCGCTCAACTTTGAAACTTTCCGCGTGCTGCGCACGTTCCCGGCAAGCACAAAGCCCGAGGTGCTTTCGCTGATCGCGGCGATCGGCAGAGAATTCAAGGCGCGGATGCTGGCGCCGAAGGAGGAAAACTGAGATGCTGAGAATTGCAACGCAAAACGCCTATGCAGGCACTGACACCGTGGACGCACTCCGCGTCCTTTCCGAGTGCGGTTTCAACGCCGTGGACCTCGGCTTCCCCGGCGCGCCGGTCGGCAAATGGGTCAAGGAAGGCCTTGCCCCCTCCGGCTTTTACGACAAACCGATGGAAGAAATTTACGCGCACTACAAACCCATTAAAGAAGCGGGCGAAAAATACGGCGTGGAGTTTTTCCAGGCGCACGCCCCCTTCCCGATCTGGGCAAAAGAACGCGAGGACATCAACGAGTATATGCAGAAAGCCCTGAACATCTGCTTTGAGATGTGCGGATATCTCGGCGTCAAGCACCTGGTGGTGCATTCCATCACCCGCTCCACCAAGGAAAAGGAATTTGCCATCAATCTGGAGCTTTATCGCAAAATGATTCCGATGGCGAAAAAATACAACGTGATTGTGTGCCTGGAAAACCTGTTTGTAGGCTACGGCTCCCATATGATTGAGGGCTCCTGTGCCAACGTCAGCGAGGCGTGCTGGTATATCGACACGCTGAACAAGGACGCAGGCGAAGAGCGTTTCGGCTTCTGCCTGGATGTGGGTCACGCCAACCTGATGGGCAGAGATCTGCGCGAATACATCAAGGCACTGGATCAGCGCCTGAAGGTGTTGCACATTCACGACAACGACGGGCGCACGGACAGCCATATGATGCCCTATTCGCAGACTTACTCCGGCGGTGTGAACTTCTATACCGACTGGGAGGGCTTTCTGGCAGGACTGCGTGACATCCACTATGACGGTGCCCTCTCCTTTGAGACCTTCCGGGTGCTGGAGGTTATCCCCAAGGAAGTGCGCCCTGACGCGCTGCGCATGATCGCCTCCATCGGGCGTTACATGAAAAAGCGCATCGAAGAGCCGGAAGAACCGGCAAACGCATAAATTCCTTTCAAAAAAGAGGCTGTTAAAAGCATGGAGCTTTTAACAGCCTCTTCCCAATGCCGGTCAGGAACCGGCTTTTTTTGATGCGATCCCGGTCATTTTTGCCACAGGTGTCTTAGGTTTCCCGGCAGAACCGGGTCGCCGGAAACTGCAAAAATATGGGGCTGTTAAAACTCAAAATGAGTTTTAACAGCCCCGTTTTTTCAGCGAAGCGTGGCAAGAAGCCGGCGCTCTTCATCGGTGTAAGCGCTGTATTTGTCGTCCTCTACCGCGTAGCGGTAAACCTCATCGCCGGTGCCCACCACGTCGGCAAGTTCTGCCGCCGCCATGTCGGCGATGGTGTGATCGGCACTTGCGGCAGCACCGTAGAAACGCTCGATCCCGTTTTCGGTTTCCACTTCCAGGTAGCCAAGCCCGCAGAATGCCATATCCTTGTTCCGGATGTCCACCAGAGACCCGGCAAATACCAGTTCGGTCTCGCTCTCGGTAAAGAAACCGGTTGCTTCCACCGCCACGTAATTGGTCTTATGACCAAGGGCTTCCAGCCCCTCCAGCGTGGCGCTTTCCGCCGCCGCAAAGTAGGCGGCGGGGGCAATGGCGGTTTTCAGGTGCACGTTCTCTTTGCCGTAAGCGGCAACCAGGCGGTTATACAGGTCTTTGGAGACTGCGGTGGTAAAGCGGATACCGCTGTCCCCGGCGGTTTCGTTCAGGCGCAGGGACACCGTGTTGGCGTTGACTTCTTCCGTGCTGGGGCGGATCTCGGTGTCGCCGGTGAGTGGCACTTTATCGCCCGCGTTGAAGGGTTTGCTGTTGACCAGCCAGTGCTCTGCAGTGTGGGGCAGAATGGTATACGCGCCGCGGCACGCGGTTTTGCCGAGCGTGACGGTGGAAGTGACGGCGCCGGTTTCATCCAGCCAGGTGATCACGTAATCGTTGATGTCGGCGGAGCCTGCCACGGTGACCTGCCCGTCAACCAGAGTACCCAGCGTAGCACGCTCACAAAGGGTCGCATTGACGGTTTTGGGCGTGATGAACGCGCCGGCTCTCGCCATGATATACGGAACTTCGTTTTTCTCCATCATTGCGGTGCGCAGACGGAACGCGTCAAACATCAGAGTCTGGAAACGGAGGTCGCCCATCAGCATCCCGCTGGTTATCCCTGCGGTGTAGTTGGCGGCATTGTAGGTGAAGCTGATCGCCGTGCCGATCGGCAACTGATGATCCATCGTGGAGCCGTATCCGGTTTTGCCGCCCGCAACCGTGTAATACTCAACTCCGGCAACCGCCACGTCGTTCTCCCCGCAGGGGGTGTACAGATAAATCTCCTGCATCGGAGCGGAGAGCGCCACATTGCCGGTGCCCTTTCTCGTGTAGTAACCTGCCACCGAGGCGCCTTCCGCCACTGTGGCAAGCGTTGCCGTGCCGTATCTGTAATGGATCAGATAGCTGCCCACTACGGGATTGACGCGCATAATTTCCGGCACATCCACAGCATTGGACACAGTGGAGAAGGACATTGCCGAAACGGGCACCGTAACATCGGAGACCGCGGTTTTGACGGTGTCGGTCTTTCCGCCGCGGTACGCGTTGATGTTCGCCGCCGTGGCAACGCCGTAAGAAACGGTCTTTTCGTTTTCGGCAATCACGCCTTTTTCGCCGGCAAAGGATGCCGCCACAATCACGCGCACTTCTTCCGAAATGCCGTGGTAGGAACGGAAGTCGGCAACCGTGTAACTGCCGGCAGCGGTATCAACGCCGCCTGCGGTAACCGTGTCTGCGGTGTAGTTCCAGATCACGACCGTGGCGCCGGGTGCCAGCAGGCACTCTGCCGGGTTCTGATACCGCGCCATCGCGGCGGAACCTGCCGCGTCGGCGGTGGCGGGCTGTGCCTCAAACAGGGTCGCCTTCGTCCATGCGCCGGGCACGCCGCTGACAAGACCGTATTGATAGAGGTTGACCAGTTTGTCGCTGGTGTTGGTGATTTCAAATGCGTCAAACGCGTCCGAAATGCCGGTTTTGCCTGTGGTGAGGTAGCCGGTCACGGGAACGATTTTGGTGATGACCAGACCGCCGTCGTCGTTATAGCCGTTTTCGCGGCGGGAAATCAGCTTGCCGAAGTAAGCCTCCTGCAGAGCCGTGATATTGCCCACGCTCTTTTCCGCGGCAATCTCGGTGTAGGCATGGGAGATCATGGTGCCGAACCAGTAGTCCTCCGCGCCGTTGAGCGCGTAGAGATACTGCGCGGCATAACCGGTTTTCGCAAGCCCGCCCGCGCCGAACCGGTAGATCGGCAGCGCGCTGCCGTTTTTATAAACGGTACTTTGACTCGGGGTAAAGGAATCGTCATCAAGATCCCCGGCAGAGCCGGAAACCAGCGCCGGTATGTATTCCGCGCGGGACTGCACATAGGCATTCATTGCGGAATTGTTTGTCAGCTGTGTTTTCCATGCGATGGCGGAACCGGTTTCGTCGGCCGCCGACACGAGAGAGAAGTTATACGCTTTCGCGTGCACGACCTGAAGACCGGTCGACAGGAAGAACGAGGGATTTGCCGCCTGCACGGTGTTGTCGTCCTCATCTTTCGCACTTGCCGTGGGGATGCCCAGCACCTTGGCGTTTGCCGCAAGCCCGTAAGCTTTGCGGAAGCCCGCCATGGTCACGCCCTCCACGGTGGTTGCGGGGTTGGGCGCCTCCTCGGTGCCTGCCGCCGCGCTCGCGAAGTAAAGGACGGCGCACTCGCCCGGTTGCAGGGTCAGCTCCGCAGGGTTCTGAAGCACGGTCTCGTTCGCACCCGTGCCGAACGTCAGCGTTTTGCCGAGATATTTTTCAAATTCAATGTAGTTGCTGTAGCGGGTGTTTTTATCCCACGCACCGGCGGAAGATTCGGTATACGCAAGGCCGAAGCCTGCAAGATTCACCGCTTCCTCTCCGTTGTTGTAAAGTTCCAGATACATCGTGCCAAAGACCGCAGGGGTCAGGCAGATTTCGGTGATGTAGAGGGATTTCTGCGTTTCTTCCTCTTCCTCTCCCAGCGCCCCGCTGTACAGCATCACGTCATCCACGATGCACTCGGTGCCGGGGGTCAGCACAAAGCCGAGCGAGAGGGCGTCCGCCCCGATCAGCGCGGTGTAAGCCGATTTTGCCGTGTCGGTATCCACCGGGGCGGAAACCTGAACGTTATTGACGAAAACGGAAGGTCCGTGCACCCCGTCAAAAATCATTCTGACATGGATTTCTTTGCCCGCCAGAATGTCGGAGCCGTGCAGGTCGCTGCGGTTGCTTCCCTCTGGGTAGTACTGCAGTTCGCGGTCGAACACGCGGTTGTAGAGCGTAGGGTTGACGGCGTCCAACAGGTTGCAGGCGCTCATCGAAAGCAGATCGTCGGTCTTTTTCCCCTTGATCTCGCCGCTGTCCAGCACTGCACCCGCGGAGGTGGTGTTGTTGCCGTAGCCCGAAATGCGGACAGGCGCCATCCCGTATGCGCCGTTTGCTTCGTCCAGCGCGTAAAGCACGGTGAAGTACCCATCGGCACCCGTGGAGCCGGGCAGATAGGTCAGGGTGTATTCAATGCCGAACTTGCCTTTCATCGCCGAGGAGATTTCTTCCCCTCTTGCCAGCACCATCAGCTCGTTTTTCGTGCCGTGGTTGCGCAGGTACAGTTTGCCGTCGCGCAACTCATAGAAGTACGCCACGTCCTCGGCACCCTCGGTCGCGTTCACGTTTTCCTCATGGTTTCCGGCAAACGCGTCGTTTTCCGGCACCAGAAGCCCCAGTTGCTCTGCGACCCGGTCGGCGCCTTGCAGAATCCCTTCGTAATCAAAGCTCTGATAGTAGAAGTAGGTGCGCCCATCCTGGTCCTCGGTGATCGCCGGCAGGATCGTGCGGTCGCTGGCGGCAGCGCCAAGCAACACAAACGGGAGCATCCCGGCGACCATCAGGGTCGCCAGCAGGACGGCAAGAATCTTTTTCATCTGCGTTTCTCCTTTTCGTACAAAAACTGGATAAACCGGGAAGGCGGTGCCGGTGGCACGCACCGGCACCGATACAGTTTAAATTTTACTACAATATTACAAATCTGTCAAGTCTCCGTCTCTTTTTTTGTAGGAAACCACAAAAAGCAAACCCGCTTTTTTGGCAACTCGACAAAGGTTTTTTCATTCCCCGACAAATGAGAGGAAAAATATGTTATAATGAAACGGAATTACCGCCCCTGTGGCAGGAAAGGAAGAAAATATGGAGCAAAGCGGGTTTCTGCCGGTCACGGCAAAGGAAATGAGAGAGGCGGGGTGGGAAACGCCGGATTTTGTCTACGTCACCGGGGACGCTTATGTCGATCACCCCTCCTTCGGCGTATCCATCATTTCGCGGGTACTGGAGCATGCGGGCTTCCGCGTAGCAATCCTCGCCCAGCCCGATTATAAAAGCGCGGACGATTTCCGGCGTTTCGGCAAGCCCCGCCTCGGGTTTCTCGTCACCTCCGGGAACATAGACTCGATGGTGGTGCACTCCACCGGCGCCAAACGCCGCCGCTCCAAGGATTATTACTCCCCCGGCGGGGTGATGGGCAAGCGCCCCGACCGCGCCGTGATTGTGTACTGCAACCGCATCCGGGAGGCATACGGCGATGTGCCGATCATTCTTGGCGGGCTGGAGGCTTCTCTTCGGCGTTTTGCACACTACGACTACTGGGACAACAAGGTGCGCCGCTCCGTTCTCATCGACTCCAAGGCGGATCTGCTGACCTACGGGATGGGGGAGAAAATTCTGGTGCGCATTGCGGAGCTGCTGGACAAAGGCGTTCCGGTGCGTAAAATCCGGGATGTGCGCGGCTCCGTGTGGGTCGGAAAGCCCGGTGACACGGTGCATTTTCCGGTGGCGGCGGAGTTTGATTTTGAACGCCTGAAAACCGACAAACGCTATTATGCCGAAGCATTTGGAGAGCAATACCGCAATCAGGACGCGATCAGCGGCAAGGCGCTGACCGAGCGCTACGGCGACAAGCTGTTGGTGCAGAACCCGCCCATGCCCCCTTTAGAGCGGGAGGAACTGGACAAGGTCTACTCTCTGCCCTATGCGAGAACCTATCACCCGATGTATGAGGCGGCAGGGGGCGTGCCCGCGATTGAGGAGGTGCGTTTTTCGGTCACGCACAACCGCGGGTGCTACGGCGCGTGCAATTTCTGTGCGCTGGCATTCCATCAGGGGCGCACGGTGCGCTCCCGCAGTATCGAAAGCGTGGTGGAAGAGGTCAAAAAGATCGTCGCCATGCCGGATTTCAAAGGGTACATCCATGACGTGGGCGGGCCCACCGCCAATTTCCGCGGTCCCGCATGCGACAAACAGCTGACCGCCGGGGTCTGCACCAACCGCAAATGTCTCGCCCCTACGCCGTGTAAAAATCTGAAGGTGGATCACAGCGAATATGTGGAGCTTCTGCGCGCCGTGGAGCGCGTTCCGGGAGTCAAAAAAGTGTTTATCCGCTCCGGCATCCGGTTTGATTATCTGATGCTGGACAGGGACGAAACCTTTTTCCGCAAACTGGTCAGCGACCATGTCAGCGGGCAGTTGAAGGTTGCGCCGGAACACTGTTCCGACCGGGTGCTGGACGCGATGGGCAAGCCGCATTTCGGGGTGTATACCGCCTTCCGTCGCCGTTTCTTCGAGCTGACGCGGGAGATCGGAAAAGAACAATATCTGGTGCCCTACCTGATGTCCAGCCATCCGGGCAGTACCATGGCAGATGCCGTAACGCTTGCCGAATGTCTCAAGCGCGATCACTACGCGCCGGAGCAGGTTCAGGATTATTACCCCACGCCGGGCACCGCCTCCACGGTGATGTACTACACGGGCATTGACCCCCTGACCGGCAAGGACGTATTTGTACCCACCGATTATCACGAAAAACAACTGCAACGGGCATTGTTGCAATTCAACCGCCCGCAGAACGCGGACGCCGTGAGAGAAGCCCTGCACAGGGCGGGGAGAGACGACCTGATCGGGAACGGCGAGCATTGCCTGATCCGCCCCGCGCGAACGCAATATCCCCCCAAACGGGATGAAAAACACGGAAAAAATGCCCATGGGAGCGAGGAAAAAGGGCCCGCCGGCAGGCAAACCGCCGGGCGCGCACAAGCCACCGGGAAAGGAAGCGCAAAAAACGCCCAAAAGGCAACTAACCCCCGAAACGGCATGAGTTTTGCGGAGAAAAAGCCTTTGCAAGGCAAGGATTTCCGTCACAAGCAAAGCGATGGCAAAAAGCCGGAGCGGAACGCACCCAAAAACGGGAAATTTGCCAATAAGCCCGCAAACGGTGCGGGTTTTGCAAAGAAAAGCCCCGCCACGGCAGGGCAAAATGCCGCGCGGAATACCACCGCAAAAAAAGAAAACGCCTTTGCCGGCAAACACGAAAAAACCTTTGCCGGTAAGAACGGAAGCTCCTTTGCCGGTAAGGGGAAGAAATCTGCGTCCAAAAAACCGCGCTGACTGCTTGCCCGGCATACTGCCCCCAAAAAGGCACCCCCGGCAAAGGACGCCGGCGCGACAGCACCTGAGGGATTGTTTTGCTTGGATTTTTCACTTTGAAAGCGGGAGGGGAAACCCCGCCCTGACGCAAAGTTACTCTTTCCATTCCGTCATCAGATTCCATAGTTCTTCTTTTTCTTTTGAGAGAGCACCCGGTAAGCCGAAACCATTCGGTTTTTCGCAAAGCGAAAAACTGCGAAGCACCGTGGGGAGAATATTTTTTGCCTCCGGCAAGTAACACGACCGCGGGCATATTTTATATGCCGAGAGAGTGGTATGCCGCCGGGGCGAAAAAGATGCCCCCACGAAGGATGGGCTTTGGTTTACCGGGTGCTCCGGCACAAAAGAAAAAGAAGCAAAAAGAAAATGCCGCAAAGGAGACGCGCCAGAGGAAACTTTTTGAAAAAAGTTTCCTCCGGACTCCTTCAAAAACTTTCCGACAACTGCTGCCGGAAAGATATATTAAAACGATTCAGGAGGGGAACGGGATGAGAAAAACCGGTTTTTTGGCTTTGCTGACGGCAGGGCTTTTGTTGCTTTCCTCCTGTTCCGGCAAAGGGGAGACCTACCTCTTTGGGGACGGGGGACACGTGCACGTATACGGCGAATGGTATGACGTGACGCCCGTCAACTGCCTGGACGAGGGGGAGCACGTCTGCTATTGCAAAATCTGCGGGGAAAGTTATACCGAAAAAATTCCCGTAGCCACCGACATCGCCGCGCGGCAACACACGTTTGAGGATACCGTCACCCCGCCGACCGAGGCGCTGGATGGCTTTACCCGCCGCGTGTGCCGCCTGTGCGGCTATGTGGTGGAGCGCACCGACATCGTGCCTGCGCGCTATGCTTTGCCGCTGCCGGGGGAGGATCTGATCCTTGCCGGGGGGCTGACGGCACAGCTCTTTTTCAATACCGTCCGGGGGGATACCGGCGGAATCACCGTGCGCGGCGCGCAAAATCCCGCGCTGGCGGTCAGCGCGCGCCCCGCGCTTTACCTTGCTACCGCGCTGGTTGCGGCGGAAGCGGTGGGAACCGGGGAGCTTTCCCCGGAGGAGCGCATCACCATCACCGCGGCGCACCTTGCCGGGCGTGAACACGGGGGCTTGGAGGAAGGCGTTTCCGTGAGCGTGCGGGAATTGGTGAAACTGTGCCTGGAAGGGGACTCCGGCGCCGACGTGGCGG
>ERZ779865.2904-NODE-2904-length-10165-cov-4.534125_pt1 | contig 10165 bp, 19 predicted proteins | sample MGYA00433088_ERZ779865 | MGnify/ENA primary metagenome ERZ779865 (study PRJEB29588, sample SAMEA2151703) | human gut metagenome | biome: human gut; feature: human-associated habitat; material: faeces | place: Denmark | collected 2008/2010 ... | reverse complement strand
ATAACCAACACTAATCAACTAAAATGACCAACGATTTGACCATGTTCTTGAAGTTCTCGAACTTTGATTCAATCTTTTTCTTTTCCTCTGAAAAATACAACGTTGATTTTTTGTATTCTTCCAATTCGCCTTGTAGCTTTTCTGCGTATGCCACAAGTTCATCCTGCGTCATAGCCTTCAATTCTTCAACTGTTTTCATGTCTATTCCGTTTTAAGTTATCGATTTCCGTTTCTATTTCATTGTCGAACTGCTCCCGTCTGTCCAGTTCCCGCGAGCGTGCAGCCAGAATGGCGTTGATGTCTGCAAAATCATCGCAGATGCTCTTTATTATCTTTTGAAGTTCGTCCATCTTTGTCCATTTTATAAGCGGCCCAAAAGCCAGTTATCACAAACCCTGAAAGCCCAATCCAGTAGACCGGATTCAAATCCTGATTGAAGTGCATCACCAATACGGACAATGCACATAAGACAAGTAGTATTTTCATGTGAAGATTATTATGGAAGCTCCCCTGAGCCAATTCGATTGGCGACATCACGTCTTATTCAGGGGATTTACTTAACTTTGAGGTGTCTAATCAAAAAATTAAGTATCATGAATAAATTTATTGAGATTCCAGTAAATGGAGAAAATCACCTGGTTAACACTAGTTGGATTCAGTGTATAATCCCTTTAGAGAACGGCAGTAAAATTATATTAGCCGATAGTAAAATTGTCACAGAAATGCCATACAAAGAGCTTAGCGATATTATTATGTCTTATCTCGGATTGTAATCTCTTTTCTATAAATTGGAATAGAAAATAGCTTTATCACAATAACTGATTCCTTGTCAGTCTCACCATTTATAATGTAGCCGGACCTTACCGGCTGCATTATCACTTTTTTTTCAATGATTGCTTTCATATCGTTTAAATATTTTAATTACAAGAAATACTTTAAGACTGTAATCCAGCACTTTGTTCTTGAGAATAAGATGAGCGAAGACCTTTTAAAATATCTTGAATAGACGTTTCTACATTTGTCAGCCTGCTATACAATTCTTTCTCGTATTCATCAGTTACGAAAGGATTGGAAAGGTTGGCAATACTAACGACACTAAACCTAAGTTCTTCAAGAGACAATAATACTTGATGGGCTTTAAGGATTCTCGATTTACGCATAACAATATAGCTTTTAAGAGTTTTTGATATACTTCAAAATGTCATTAGCAGCCTGAAACAACATCATAGGCGTATATACATTATTGAGTTGTAAAGCGTATTTAATGCAACGCTCTCTTAACTTCCTCTCTCTGTATTCTTTGATAAAGCCGAACATAACAATATAGATTTTAAGTTTCGTGCCCCGATAAGCTCTCTCTGCTCTTCCCACCGGAGTTATCAGCTACTATTCTTCACTGCATGACCGTTCGGGACATTTGCCATTATTTAGCCAGGCTGCTTGCATCGACCTTGTGGCTGCTTGCTTCGACCCTTGAATCCTCGCGTCCTCTATGCTGGTGATGAGGGTATGCGCCAGTATCGCTTTCTGGAACGGACTGCTTTGGGCAGTCACTCCTTCATGCTCCCTACCTCCGCATCAAAGGGTAGGCTCTGTGGCCGGATAGGGAAATCCGTTATCCTGATTAATCTCCGCAATATTTGGAACCCAGGTAACCGCTGTTGTTGTCCGGATAAACGGCCGCTTCCGTTACGCCTGACCAGTCGTAGCTGACAGCCTTGCAAGCTGACTGCAATCCGGCCAAAGGCTCTCTCTTCGTATCCATTGCCTTCTTCATTGAAACCTGGAGCTTTGCAAGTCTCCATGTGGATTTCAGGACTTCACCGAAAGTCTTTCCTTTCTTCTTAGCAACATATTTATATGTTCTCCAAGCATCCTTCATAATCTGTTTCAAATCATACATTCTCATGGCGTTACCTCCTTTTAGTTATCACTTTTATTTGGCGGTTTCCCGTTTTTTCGTTTCCTTTGTTTATTGTTTATTGTTTGATGTTGCAAATATAAGAAATATCTTATATACAAAAGAATTACATATAAGAATTATCTTATATTTAACACAAGTTATCACTTATGGAACTAAAAGACTTTATAAAAGGGGTGGTATTTGATATATCAAATGCCATTGAAGAGTGCCAAAGGGAACTTAAAAACGGAACTATTGTCTCCCCAACAAATAGTAAAGCTGAAGAAAAGATTAGAAGTAAAAAAGGTGATTTAAAAATTTCTTATATTGATTTTGAAGTTGCAGTTTCTGCTAAATCTGAAATAGGGAAAAACAAAGAAGGCAAAAGTAGCATAGAAGTAAGTGGCTCAGTATTTGGACTTAACGTAGGAGGAAAATTAGGAGGAAATACAAATAACGAAGAAAACAAACAGGTAAACGAGAATCTATCCAAGATAAAATTCTCGATACCTATTGTTTATCCAACAATAACCGTTAATGAGCGTCCAGCATTTCATGCATCATTGCCTGAAGTTGATTAATAGCCTTTATGTCTTCCCATGCTTCATTTACAGCATTTTGGGGATCTGAGCCATTTAAGTAATGAAAATAGATTTTGAAAAACAATCTTTTATAATACCAAAATTTTAATGCTTTAAGCATAACAATAAGATTTTAAGTTTAACGCAAATATAAGAAATATCTTATATGACAGGGCAAGAAATTATAAATAAAGTTTTAGAAGAGTTGAATTTAAAAGCTCCAACATTCGCAGAGAGTATTGGAGTGAAATATCAGCGCATCTTTGACCTGCAAAAAGGGAAAGTGAAAAAAATTTCTTCTTCCCTTGCCAATGACATAATAAGTAAATATGGACAGTTTAATCTGACCTGGTTACTCACCGGTGAAGGCGAAATGCTGAATACACCTAACCAGCCATCAGATGAAGCATCACCCATTGACGAACCAATCATACTACGTGTACCACTCGTGAGCCAATATGCACAAGCGGGATACCTCTGCGGATACGCAGATGCAGCATACATGGCAACACTGCCTACCATACCTTATATAGTAGACCATGAAGCCCAAGGCCACTACGTTGCCTTTGAAGTGAAGGGAGACAGCATGAATGACGGAACAGAGGAAGCCATTCTGGAAGGTGACCGCCTTCTGTGCCGGGAAATCATGCCGCACCTGTGGGCCGACAGCAAGCTGCACATCAGGAAATGGGACTTCGTCATCGTGCATACTGAAGGAATACTGGTGAAGCGTATCATCAACCATGACGTGGAGAACCACACCATCACAATACACTCCCTGAACTCAATGTACCCGGATAAGGTAATCAACCTTGCCGATGTGAAGCAGATATTTAATGTGATAGAACTACAAAGACCGAGAAGGAGATAAACTATGAAAAAGCTACTTATACTATTACTCTTAATGAGTGCAGGAATCAACCTATATGGACAAAACAACTACTATAAGAATTCCAATAAAGGAGAAGTAATTGAAGACGTTGCAAAAGATAAAAATTTTTACCTAGACAATTACGATAAATTCAACAAACTTGCAAATAACTGGCAGTTGGGCGCTGCAGGTTGCGCAGTTGCATCGGTAGCATCTTTCATCGGATATGCCACGCTAGACGAAAAATTTCATTACGACATTGATGTAGATGGCAATATTATCAGCAAAGACATGAGAACATGCGCCAGAAATTATCTTATTGCTGGAGGTGTACTTGCCGGATGGGGAATCATTTGCCAGATAATATCTTCTGATTACAGACTACGGGCATCCAAATCACTAAAAGTTTACCTTACAGGGAGTGGCGCCGGACTTGTATTCAATTTCTAAAGAACCTAGAGCTGGTTTTCCATTTACTCAGCAGAAAACCTACATTTGACCACATCATCCCATTTTCCAAAGGTGGTGATACAAGCGTGGAAAACCTGCAGCTATTATGTCAAAAATGCAATTTACAGAAATCAAATAAAATAGGATAAACTATGAAAAAGTTGTTATTACTCACCATTTGTTTTCTGTCCGGAATAACTTCTTTCGCACAGGAAATTGAATATGATAAGACAGAGAACGGGGAACGTTCAATAATGTGTAAATATGAAAACGTGCGAAGCATGAAGGATAAGACTGTCTTTTCAGTTTCTCTCATGGCTGAGCAGGACAAAGGAAAAAATGTTTTCTACTTTCTTTCCTTAAAAACAACCTCAAATACTCCTATAACAGTAGCAAAAGGTGGAACATTGTTAATCAAACTCAACGATGACTCCATATTGGAATTACACACCCAGATGGAATATGCCGGAACAGTAAGAGATGTCCATAACATTAACGGATTCGTATATTCTGACTATACCATACACCCTGCTTTCGCAATAAACGAAGAGCAAATAAAACAAGTATCCGATGGAGTAAAGAAAATACGACTCGTAACTACAACAGACAACAGAGATAAAGAATTCAAGAAAGACAAAATGGGAGCTGCGATAAAAGCCCAATACGAATTAATTCAGGAAAAGCTCAAAGAAACGACTAGTATTACCGACGGATTTTAAATTAGTTTAGAATACATACCAAAATGTCAAAAACAGTCATAAACTGCATCATAAATTGGAACTCTCCCAACCATTGCCAGCTCTCCCCTACCTGCAAAGGCTGGGGATGCCGGTTCCTGACAACACCCATCGAGGAGATACCAGTAACAGACCAGGAAAAGGCCAAATTGTTCTCCAAGGTGTACAGGGAAGCGAAACGGAAAGGAGTGCTGGAATGCCCACACTACCGCTCCATATTCATCGACGAGGTGCTGGAGAATATAGGAATAAATTAAGCCGAAGGTCACTTCTCCGGCTTTTCTTTTGCATAGAAGCTCCAGTCGAACAAGTCAAGGAGCCTTCTGTTAGCGTCCCAGAGCGGCCGAAAATCTTTTTCAATATAAACCCTCGCAAGGGACAGTTTCGGGTCACTGTGGTTCAGCATTTCATCCACACGGGCTATGTCAATACCCAGCTTGTTCGCACAGATGGATGCCATCGAGTGCCTGGCATAATAGAAGTTCAGGTCAGGAACACCAATCGCCTGGCCAACTTTCTTCAAGCCCAGATTGATTGCCTTGTTGAAGTCATCAGCCGACACATACTTCTCCGAAAATGAGAACACACGTCCTTTTCCCTTATACCTATCAATAAGGGAAGCAATCTCCGGCTCCACCTTTACCTGCATGAAAGCGTTGTCCTTCCTCCTTCCTTTCGTTTTCTTACGCTCGTAGGATATAATACCATCTTCATAGCTGGCAACTTCGTACATGTCGGCAGAATTCATTCCCATAAGTGCGAACGACAGCAGGAACACGTCTTTTGCCATGTTGAGCTGGTAGTAAGGACTCCCATTTCGAAAATACGGAAGGTCTATAATCTCCTGAATCTGCTCGACTGTAAGGACACGAGAAGCTGCCTGAATGTTTTCCGGCATGGAATATCTGCTGAAAGGAGAAAGGGGTATCCGTATCAATCCGGCTTCATCATCGTTGTACTCGTATTTCGCCTGGTTGAACACGGCCTTGAGCACCGTCATGTATAGTTTTATGGCATTGTTCTTTTTTGTCTGACCTCCGGATGATGGGGAATTGCTCTTGTTCGCCCCTCGCATGGAAGGCTCATTCCTCAGGAACCTCTCATAGTTTTTAAGAAATGATACGGTGATCATGCTGACATCAAGACTTCCTCCTGCAAATCTTTCCAGAGCGTTCATCGCCACCCTATAGGTATGCGCACTTCCATCCCGGCCGTTCCGCTCCATATCATCAGCACATTTTCTTCCGTATGCAATTATGTCAAGAGAGAATACTTCATCTTCCTGGATATAACTTACCACCTGGTCGATATTCCATTTCTCGGCACTCACCCCGGCCTTTGCCAGCTTTCTTCGATAAGACAATACAAGTTCGTCCATCAGGTCAATAACCGCCTGGTTTCTGATTTTGATTTTCTCAACACCTTTCTCCTTCTTCTTTGTGATGTCAGAAGAAGAAACATATTGGGACGTCCGTATGTATTTTGATTTCCTGTCCTGGGTGACACGTATCTTTACATTGTATGTGCCATCCTCCCTTTTCTGGTGAGGGAAAACCACGACCTTGAATGTAGCCATATCTTGTAAAACAATCGTAAAACTTATATCCACAAAAATAGAATAAATTCACGGATAATGAAGAATCCAAAATTCCATTTTTGTTGGGGATATGCGTTCAGACGGCCACAGAATGGGTTTTCAATATTTTCCCGGTATTTCTTTCGGATAATTAAAAATATCTTCTTAGCTTTGTTCTTAAAATATAATTAAAAATCTGCGCCCTACTATGCTGAGCAAAAACAGAATCAAATACATCCGGTCACTGGAAATGAAAAAATACCGGAAAGCCGAAAAAGCATTTCTGGCCGAAGGCAACAAACTGGTACACGACCTGCTGGGACATTTTTCCTGCAAACTGCTGGTAGCTACTACCTCCTGGCTGGAAGCGAACCCTCGCCTGATAGCCCAGGAGACGATTGAGGTCTCTCCTGAAGAGCTAAGTCGCGCCAGTCTGCTGAAAACACCGCAGGAAGTGCTGGCCGTATTTGAAATTCCGTCGTACACCCGCGATGATACCTTGCCGGCCCGCTCACTCTGTCTGGCACTCGACGACGTACAGGACCCGGGCAACCTGGGTACCATCATCCGCATCGCCGACTGGTTCGGCATTACACACATCTTCTGTTCCCAAGGCACAGTCGACGCCTTCAACCCGAAAACCGTACAGGCAACCATGGGAGCACTGGCGCGGGTGAAACTGCACTATTGCGACCTGAAAGAATTTATCCGCACGCAAGCGGCCCGGCACGTTCCCGTATTCGGTACCTTCCTCGACGGAGGAAACATCTATTCACAAGAGCTGTCAGACCACGGAGTGATTGTCATGGGAAACGAAGGGAACGGAGTAAGCCAGGAAGTAGAAGCCCTCGTATCCCACAAGCTGCTTATCCCCAACTATCCGCAAGGACAGGAAACCAGCGAATCGCTGAACGTGGCCGTAGCTACAGCCATTGTCTGTGCCGAATTCCGCCGCCGCATGTCATAGGCTGACCAACCGGCTTCCGGCGGTAAATGCCATCGACAGCACATCGAACGCAACAACCTGAAAGGCCTTGAGAGGCTCACCGGCTTCCACCCCCTCAGATATACGAGAGCAAAAAGCCTGAAAGGACTCTCCTGTCCGGATTTCAGGCTGTGACGGAGCAAGAATCACCAAGCCTCCCAGCCAGACGGTGTGCCGCATTTCCGCCTCCAGCGGCTCTACCGACACACAGCATCCACTTCCTTCGTCCACCCCGATGCGCTGCATGCGAAACAAACGGTTCTGTCCCGCATGCCAGAGGAAATGAGAAGCATAATATTTCATTTTCTCCACAATTAACGTCTCATGATTCTCGCGCGCTGAATGCGTGGCAAGGAGTCCCTTCGAAGAGAATCTCTATGCAAAGAATCCACGGGAACCACGACTGAATCAAGCACATTCACCGCGGGTGTCTCGTGCATCCGGTAACGCATCAGCTGAATACCACTAAGCAAGACAGAACTCTTTTCCGCTCCGGAATAATACATAAAGCCGCTCACGTTCTTGAATTTGAAAGCCGAATCCGGACGAAGGAACAGACGTTGCATGCCTGAACCACTCACCACACGAGTAATTCCCTGCACACTGTCATTGTCAAACGTCACATTCAATCCCATCACGACTTTCCCACGCATTTTTCCTGCAGGCATAAACGAAAGATGTGCTTCCAAAACCAGGTTATCCTTCGGATGGAAGGAAGTATCGGCTTTCAAGTCGAATACGGCCTTGTTGGTCAACGGTGCAGAAGTCAGCCAGTAAATGGTACGGTCCTGCCACAAATCCACCGTATCTCCCGACAGCGACACCGACATTTCCCCGCTATGACGGGCTACCTGCTTCTTCAAACGGTCTGACGTATCGTTCATCCGCTTCTGCAGGTTCTGGTAAATGTTCGACATCTCGTCGCTGTGGCGCGAGTACCACGCCATCGAAGAATCAAATTCCGCCTCCGTGACGTGATGTTTCTTGAACACATAAGCAAGGTAGGCCTCCTTCTTATAGTTTTCAGAATACGGCAAATCGGCACTCAGCGTCGTGGCCAGGTGATAATCATAAAGCAGATTCTCCATGGCCTGAGGCTGAATAATCTCCTTAGGCACTTTCTTGCCGCATCCGAACAGGCCGCACAGCATCATGGCCGAAATCCCTATAACCGCTATCCGTTTCATTTCTTGGCTTCTTTGGAAGTAGTAGACTCTGTACGGGCACCCGTATTCAGGTAGCGCGAATAAAAAATGAGCAATGCAATGATGCCGCAGCTGATGGCCGCATCGGCAAAATTGAATATCGGACTGAAGAAGATAAAATGGTCACCTCCCACAAAAGGCATCCAGTCGGGCCAGTAGGTGTCGATAATCGGGAAATAGAACATGTCCACCACCTTTCCGTGCAGCCAGCTGGAATAGCCTTCACCCAGCGGCACCCACGAAGCAATCTGCGAATGTGTGCTCTCACTGAAAATCTCGCCATAGAACACACAGTCGATGATGTTGCCCACCGCTCCGGCCAGAATCAGGGAAAGACACACCAGGTAACCGTTCTTCACCTTGTCCGTGGTCCGTTTCACCAGCTTGGTAATGTACACCGTAATCAACACCGCCGCCACGATGCGGAACAGCGTCAGAAACAGTTTGGCGAAAATCTCAAGCCCGAAAGCCATACCGTTGTTTTCGGTGAAATAAATATAAAACCAGTCGGTCACATGAATGTTCTCATGCAGAAACATGTTTGTCTTTACCGAAATCTTGATAAGCTGGTCAATAATCAGCACCCCTGCCACCACAAGAGCGGCCAGACGACCCTGAGTGAGAAATTTCTTCATCTTCTTTAAATTACAAATCAATTCAAAAAAATTGAGAACTGAAAATTGAAAACAGGCCACTCTGAAAAGCAGTGTTTTTCAACCTTCAATTCCCAACTTCGAGTTAAAAACTAATGTTCGTTACTTCTTTCCATGCTGTTTGGCTTCAATGCTCAATGTGGCATGTGGAACCGCACGAAGACGCTCAGCGGGAATCAACTTTCCTGTTTCACGACAGATTCCGTAGGTTTTGTTTTCAATACGTACCAGTGCCGCACGCAGGTTTTGAATGAACTTCAGCTGACGGGCTGCCAGACGAGTGGTTTCTTCCTTCGACAATGTGTTGGCTCCTTCTTCCAAGACCTTGTATGTAGGAGATGTATCGTCTGTATCGTTCCCATCCGTGTTCATTATACTACTTTTCAGTTTCTCATAGTCGCGTTCCGCGAGCTGAAGTTTTTCCATGATAATGGCGCGGAATTCTTCAAGTTCAGCGTCAGAATACCTCGTTTTTTCAGCCATAGTGCTTAAAGTTTTAAGTTAATAATAGTATCCACCCGGCACAGAACCGGGTGGATGAGTTCATATTACAATTTCGTTACATTTACATACAACGAAAAGTCATCAAAACTAATTTCCGTGCCGTTTTCCACCTCATCGGCCAGAACCAATGAGTTAGCCAGCACTTGGTTGCAAATATAAGTATTATATTCATTTATCGCGTCATCGGTATTCGGATTTTTTGACAGCACGATGGCAATCTTGTCGGTAATCTCGAAACCGCTGCTCTTACGGATGTTCTGAATACGGTTCACCAGTTCACGGGCGATACCTTCACGTTTCAGTTCTTCCGTTACAGTCACTTCAAGGGCTACGGTCAGAGTTCCTTCATTAGCAACCAGCCAGCCGGGGATGTCTTCACTGAAGATTTCCACGTCAGCAGCCTCAACAACAGCTTCCGCGCCATCCAGCACGAAGGTATAGCGGCCGTTCTTTTCCAGTTCGGCAATTGCCTCCTGTGACATCTCTGCAACAGCAGCAGCTACAGCCTTCATCTGCTTTCCGAACTTCGGACCCAGCTTCTTGAAGTCGCATTTTACTTTCTTCACCAGAATGCCGGAAGCACCTTCTTCGAAGTGGATTTCCTTCACGTTCACCTCGCTCATGATCAGATCTTTCACAGCTTCAATGTGACGTTTCTGTGTCTCATCAACTACCGGAATCATGATACACTGCAGCGGCT
>ERZ779865.2903-NODE-2903-length-10171-cov-2.490510_pt1 | contig 10171 bp, 10 predicted proteins | sample MGYA00433088_ERZ779865 | MGnify/ENA primary metagenome ERZ779865 (study PRJEB29588, sample SAMEA2151703) | human gut metagenome | biome: human gut; feature: human-associated habitat; material: faeces | place: Denmark | collected 2008/2010 ... | reverse complement strand
GATGGAGGAGGAGGAGAAGGTGCAGCCGGCCACCAGATTTACATCCGCCAGGGTGGAATCCTGACCCGCAAAGGAGGGCAGGAAGGCTTCATCCTTGGTCCGGACATCAATGGAGTCGGTGTAGTTGTCGATCTGGACGCCGTTGATCTTGCGAAGCGTCGCGACGTACAGAACGTCCTCACTGCCCTCGGACACGCAACAGCAGGACTCGAACGTACCCTCAGTCTCAATCGTCGAGAACGCCCCTACGGACTGCTCCGGAACGTAGGTGAAGGCGATCATGCTCCCGTCTGAGGACACGATCCAGATTGTCGGAATCGGCGCTTTCGAATAGCACATATCCACAACCTGCTTATCGTCGAAGAGGTGCGGAGCCATAAGACACAAGTCCCCGGCGACGAACCCGCCCGCGTCGTACCGATAGCCGTACTCCGCAATGTGCCCGCCGCGACTCTTCGCAAAAATCATCTGCGAATTGATGACGATCGGCATTACGGTCGAAACGCCGTTGTAAGCCTGGGGGCTAACCTCAAGATTCTGCGCCGTGATCGCGCCGGAATCGGACGAGCTGATAACCCACTCTGCAGAGCCAGTGAGCGCCATCAGATACCGCATCGGAACGAGGTGCCGAATGCGATTCACCTCATAGGACATTACGCGGAAAGAGAGCCTGTCCGTGTCCTTGGTCGGAAGCGAATAGGACATGTCAGCTTCAGTGCCGGTGCGGCTTGCCCAAATGTTGTTCGGGCGCGTTGGAGTGCCCGCGAACCACCGTCTCTGCTGATAGTAGGTCACGGCGCAAGGGTAGTCGCCCGCAGTGCCCGCTGTCGCGGTCAGCTGTCCGCCCGCGCCCTTATTCGCGTAGACCGTGACAATGGGATTCGTGTAGTTCTGCCCCGCCTTGACGATTCGGACATAAGAGATAGCACCGTTCGTTACGACAGCCTGCAGTTCTGCCCCGTATCCCGTGGGATCGCTAACGACCAGAGACGGAACGCCGCTGTACTTCTGTAAATCCTGCTTGGCGTGAATGTCGCCCGTCCACAAGCCATGCGTGTGCTTGATGCCACCGACGCCATCAACGTAGTAATCGGCCCGCAGGCGCGGCGTTTTGTAATTTCTTCCGGGGTTAATGACCTCAATGCCGACGAGCTTCGCATACCAGACGTGGGCGCTGTGCTCGTGATAATGGTCTTCGCGTCCCGTCGTCCATTCAATGGTCTCGTCCCAGCGGGAATATATGGGCTTGATAACAGCGCCGTAACCGATGCCGTCAGCGTCCTCAACCCATACTTTCATATCCGGAGGTCCACCCTGGCTTCTGGCCGTCCAGGTGTAGTAGCGCAGAGTATTCGGGTCGAATTGTGAGGTGAGCTTGTCGGGCGCAACGATGCCGTCTGAGAAGTCGTCATAGCCGGAGCCGCCGTTGACGATATTGACGCTCAGAATGCCTTTCTGAGAGTAGAAAGGATCATCGTAGGTCGGGGGAACAATCGACGCATCAGCCGAAATGTTCTCATCGACGAGGCGCGTATCTTCGGTCTGCCCGATATAGGCATAGACGCCGCCCACCTCGCGATAGACGCGGTACATCTCTGCACCCGCAACGGCATTCCATTGAATCGTGTTGTAAGCGCCTTCGCCGTAAGGGTTGCACGCGATCTCGGTCACGCCTGATTTTTCGCTCTCGTCCGTGCCGTCGCGCTTGATGGCCGTGACGCAATAGCGGCGCACGTAGTCGGTCGGGTTTTCGACTTTCCCGTTGATATGCTGAGAGACTGTGGGCGCTCCCGGCGCGGTCAGACTTGTCGAAAAGCGAATGTCCTCTATGCGCCAGTCGTAGAGGCTGTAGCGCTTCAGCTCGCGAGGCGGATAGTTCGGATGCACGAGCGTCATTACGTCAGCGGACTGCACGTAATGAATTTCCGGAAGGTCCTCGCCCCGGTAGTCCGTCTGGACTTCATAGGGCGCGGAGCCGTCAGGCTTCATGAGCGTTTTGCCTTGAGTGTGGAAGCGAATGTACCTGTCGCCGAACTCAAGAACCATTGTCTCAGTCAGCGAGAAGCTGAATGGGATGAGGCGCGGCTTACTGCCCTGAGAACCGACCTTGTTGACATACTCAAAGCCCGGCCGCATAACTGCCGGCCCCTGGGGATCAATTAGAAAGTTCTTTGCTTCGGCTAGGCCCGTCTGGTACTTGCCCGTGTCGATTCGGGCGTACATGGCCGGGCTCACGACGCCACCATTGAAGGAGCGCAGATAGGTGCGAATTGACGGCATATCTCAAACCCTCCGAGCTCGAATGTGCGCAGGAATGCGCAGCGGCTGCGGGCTGTCTTGCACGCTGTTCTTTGCGTCCAGAGTCTTCGCCATCGAAAGCGCCTCGGCATACTGTTGCCTGAGCGCCTGAAGAACCGACTGCGAACCGCCCGAGACCTGCTGAAGCGGACCGACAAGGTACTGCGCAAGAAGCAGTACGAGAGCCTGCACGAAATACGACGGATAGATTGAGGCGTTCGTGTTGAGGCCGACGTACATAATGACCGGCTCTTTCGCGTTCGTGAGAATCATCTTCGAGGAGTTGTCCGGATTCATCTCGACTTCAAAGCGCACCGGCTCAAAGCGCTCCTTGAACGGATTGAACCGGAGAAGCCGAATCACGCGGACGCACTTACTCGGAATCGCGTAGCTGTACTTCCAGTCGTAAACGTCCTCATTGATGGAGGAATGCGCAGCCAACTTCTCGCGGCACGTGAGAAACGACCAGTCGTACTCCTCACCGAGCTTCCGGAGGGCCTGTGGATACCATCTGGCGCAGTGCCCGGCCTGCGGTGAGCCGTCTGGCGGATCGATCGAAGTAACCGTTGCATTGTCGCCGAGCTGAGCAAGGGCCAGATTACAAATGTCTGCAATAGTTGCCATATAAAAAATGGGGACGGTTTCCCGCCCCCATCCCAATCAGCGATCAGCGATTAGCTCGCCGTGGTGATGTACTCAATGCCCTGAAGCGGCGTATTCATCGGGACGTTGATCGCATCCGAGAGATACGACGTGGCCGTTCCCGCCGTGATGGTCGAAGCGGCCTGATCGCCGCTCCCAGTCGTGGACGGCTTAGCCGTCACGCGGACATAACGACGATGAGTGAGCGGCATTGGGAGGGCGACAGACTTTCCGCCCTTCAGCGCGTCAATGATGACAGCAGCCTGCAGAGCCGTGGCGAACGTAGTGCCGTCAGCAGAATCCTCGACCGTGACGGTAAGCACACCAGTGCCGGCGAGATCAGCCGAGGCCTGAACGACCACGTAGAGCGGGCGATCATTGAGGCCCGTCGTGGGCTTCTCCTGACCAAAGTCCACGGCAGCACCGGTAATCGCCGCCTTAGCGGACTGTGCTTCGAAGAAAACGAGTTTCTTATCCATCATTTCAAAGCCCTCCTTACGCAGTAGCGAGAACCGCTTCAGTGTTGGTAAGAACGTCCACGCCGACCTTGTGAACCGGATGGCCGCCGAACGTGAGGACCTTGCGGCCTGCCACTTCGTCCTGCGAGATCAGCACATTGTCCTTGTTGACGATCTGGCGGCGAAGGACGCTACGCACGCCGTCATTCATGTAGAAGGCGACGCGGCCGGACTGTTCATCCGGGAGCATCTCGAGCGCTTGCGTCATCAGGTCGATGAGGTTTGCGCCGCTCGTCCCCTTCGAGGTGAGCTTTGTCGTGTCGATGTCGCTGATACGGACTACGCGCTCGGGGTTGTACGCGGCAAGACCAAGATTCCAACCGAATTCGGTGATGAGCGCGAGGAAGCGCTTCCCGTCTGAATCGAATGCGTACTGCTCGCCCTTGTTCTCGACGGAAAGACCCACGTCAGAGCCGTTTTCCGGATAGAACAGGTAAAAATCCGAAGGGTCCCAATTTACGAGCCAGATCGACGCCTGCTTGTTGGCAGTCGTGCCGCCGGCGCTGATGATTCGTCCCTTAAAGGCGTCGTTGCCCGGAGTTACCACGTTGGCAAGACCGAGCATGTCGCGGGAGTTCGCTGCCGGATCGCCGTAGAACATTTTGCGAACCATCGTGCGCGAGAGGCCGCGCATGTAGCCCTCATCCTGACGAAGACGCCAGACATCGCGCTCGGCGGCAGGACGAGTGTTGTAAAGGTCACGATCGACCTCAGAACGGGAGCGAACCATGCACGCCTTGTAGCGAACGTCCGCGCCTAAAACCTTTTCAGCGTCCCAACCTTCATTGAAGGAGCGTAGCTGACCTTCAGGGTAAGCGGTCACGATCTTGCCGCGATCGCCCATACCGTCGTTGCCGCGCTGAATAACAGCCTGGTCGAAAAGCGGCATGTAGTCGCGGATAGTGTGAATGAGTGCGCGGACGGGCTTCGAGGAAGTCAGCCCCTCAAAGTCCGCAAGGTTGATCGGATTGGAATCAGTGATGACATCAGGCATCATTTATCTCCGTTTTTAGCGTCAGCGTAAAAGTCTTTTGCGGTGTACGGTCCGGACTTAGCTGCGCCACCTGTCGGGTAACGTGCTTCGCCAAACGCCGCTCCCGCCCGAGCGAGGAGCTTCAAAGCGCCGGGGTGATTCCCCATTGGGGAATTCATGAATTCGGCAATGTCCTTGTCGAAAGTGCCGTCCGCGTTCTTCGCGAAGTTATCGCGGAGGCGCGCGACGTTAGCCATCGACCGGGCAAAGTTCTCGCCGCCGATTTCCGGATCCTGACGGGAGCGCTCGGCCCATTCATTGCTTGTGCGCTTGATGTTCTCAATCGTTCTCTGCTGCATCCAAGGCGTCATCTTGTCGATAAGGCCCTGCGCCTGCTCCTGAGAAAGGTCGAGCTCCTTGGCTACGCCCTTGAACTGCTCAACAGCCGGTTCCGCGACCTCGACGCCCTCCGGCGTGTTGAAGGCCGCGTACTCTTCGGGAGCGTTCTTCGGCTTTTCGTCCTCGCCGCTCTTCTTCTGCTGATCGTCCGCAGGTTCGTTCCCATCCGCGCCCTCGGCTTTCGTCTCGCCCGTACCGGAAGCGGGCTTTCCGGCCCCTTCCGTTACTGCGGACTGCGCAGCGCCGCCGTTTCCGGTGTCGCCGCCCGTGGCCGAGGTGACAAGCGTCTGGGGCTCAGCGGCAGTAGCCTGCCCGGTGCCGCTATCTGCCGGCGCTTGTGTTGCGGTGTAAACGCCGGTAGCCGTATTGGTTTCACTCATTGGATTCTTCCTGCATGAGTTGATACATGTCGGATGAGACCGCCTTCAGTCGGGCGCTGAGGACAATCGCAACCGAACGACGACCTTCATTGAAAGCCATCGTCAAAGCATTCGTATTGAAGGAGGACTGTTCAGCCGCGCACACTTCGGAAAGGAGCCACCGAAGCGCATAGCGGCCGTCAGCCGTCCCCAGAACGTTGCGGAGCGCAATATCTGCCTTGAGCCTCGGAAGCTCCCGGCGACGTTCACGCTCCTCCTTGTCCTCAGGTTCTTTCATGTTCTGCGATCTCATGCGGGAGATGATCTCGCGGCCCGCGAGGATCACGCGCAGACGGCGCATTAGCCCTGCTGATTTTCAGCTGCGGCCTGAAGCCCCTGAACCACCTGCCCGGCCATCGTCGAGCCGTCAGCCGGAACCTTCCCGAGCTTCGCGAGCGAATCGGCGGCCTGTTGCTGCTGCATGGCCTGCTGTTGCTGAGCCTGCGCCTGCTGTTGAGCCTGAAGCGCGGCCTTAGCCTCATCGGTCGGGACGACGACGGAAGGCGCGACAGAGAGATAGTCCGCGTACTCATCCACCATCCTGAAGCCATCCACTTTGTGAAGAACTTCCGGCTTGAATTGAGCCACCTGCCCGATACGCGCGAGGAACTGATCCAAGGCATTAGCTCGGATAGCCCTCTGGGAGCGCGCAAGCATCGAGGTGTACTCAATCGAGAGTTCGACGCCCTGAAGCTCCTCAGGAGCCGGAGGGAATTGGCCCTGACGATAAAGGATTGCAAACACGCGCTCAATGAGCGACTTCAGGACTTCATTGTTGAGGCGCGAGAGCACCGGCCCGAGCATCATCAGCTTCTCTTCATGGCGCTCCGCGACTTCCGTCGCCGTCATGCGCCCGGCACTCTGTACGGACAACATCATGAACATGTCCACCGAGAAAGCCTGATTGATCCTCTGTTGAACTTCGGAAATGTCGAGCCTCAAGTGATCGACATTCGTCTGAACCTGCCAGGCGGACTTCACTACGTCTTGCGTCGTGGGGTTGTCGATGTAGCTGCGCCCGCCCGGCTCAAAGTCCTGCGGGTTGTCGCGAGCCGCAGTCGGGAGGATCAGAGCCGGATTGATCTGCCAATCGATGGCGTTGCCCTTCTGAATCTGCTCATGCTGAAGCTGTTTGGAATCGCCCAGAGCGATCATGCCCGGCGCTTCCTCAGAGTAAATGTCTGTCGCCGACGCGCCCCAACGACCGATCACGCATGGGAATTCGTTGAATCCAGATTCCTCTAGTATCCCGTCCTTGTCGCTGTCGGTATCGATCAGTACGATGACACTGCGCCACGGCATATTGCGGTTGTCCCGCTTCGAGGCGTCACGGTCGAAGCGCGGCTCGATGGCGTGAATGAGCTTGTATTCCGCATCAACCTTGCCGTTGTCGTAGTTGTTCAGGATGGCGTTAGAGAGCTTCGCCCGACCGAACCGCGCGACGAGCTGCCCCGCCGTCATGGTGAAGCGCCGATAGAGAGTGTCAGGAATTCCCCGGAAGTCCGTGCCGATGCAGTATTCGCCGAGGGCGAGCGGATAGCAGTGGAAGCCGTACCGCTCATCCTCAATGACGCACATTGCCATAACGCCGTAGCACCCCACATCGCGCCACCCCTGATGCAATGCCTGGTACGTGTTCGTTCGGGTGAACGCCATCTCCATGATGCGTTGAACCTGATCGAGCCATACCTTCACTTCCTGCGATTCGTCCAGATTCGCCGTGCCCGTCGTGAGCGCGAACCACTGCGAACTAGGATCTGTCATGCCGGACATGAGCCCGGCCGCGAGGATGTTGGCCGCGCGAACCGCCGTATTGTCCACGATGGTATTCCACCGGGACCGCGCCTCATTCTTGGACTTGCCCAGAGGGAGGAACTTGCCACGGCTTGGAGTGATGTGCCGCGAGATCTCAATCCACTGGTCAATGAAAGGCTCGCGCTCTTGCTTCAGAGCACCCCAGCGAGAAAGAATCCTGTCTCTCAGCTTGCGATCATCACTCATCTCAACTCCTCATCAAGCGAGAGTACCGCCCGCGCCGAGAGTGCCGGAAGTGCCCGCGCCGCCCGCCCCCGTAAGTAGCGTCGCGCCGCCGGAATTCGAAGCGGACTGCTGTTGTTTCAGAATGCCGGAGATATTCGCGTTCAGGCCGCCTTCCTGTCGGCGCTGAGCCTGCTTCTGCAATTGCTTCTCGCTTTCAGCCTGCTGCTGCGCCAGACGAGCCGCATTTGACTGCGCCTTAGCCTGCTTGTTAGCCTGGTACATGTTCGCCGCCGTGGCCGCGCCTGCAATCGCCACACCGGCAAGGATCCCTGCTGAAACTCCACCGCTCATTTCGTCCTCCTTGACAAGAGCTTTTCAAATTCGTCAGTGAACTCCCTCTCGGCCGCCTCAAGACTTTCGGCAGTCGTGGCGAAGCTCATTGTTATGTAGGTATCTGTCACCGCCCGGAAGGTCTGCGCCCGACCGGCGGCCCCGCGAAGCACGCGATAGCCGTCGATCTCCTTCGTCTCGGCCCCGACTTGCATGAAGCAGTGTCCGGACACAATGACGACGGTCGGAATCTTGATGACAGCGCCGCAAAGCACAACGCCTGCGGGCACAAGACAGGTGCGGACGTATTCGCCCGCGTGGAAAAAGTGCTCAGTGGGAATGTCGATCTGGGGAAGCTCATCGACGCGCTCGCGCATAGCCATAGCCAACGCCAGATCATCAGGAGAGCAGGGCGGCAGGGCCGTCGCAGGAGCAAGCACCGTCATAGCCTTTTCCAAAAAACGCGGTTCATGGGAGTGGCAACGCGGGAGAAAAACCTTTCCGCCGCAGTACCTTCTTTGGTGCCGAAATAAATCCCATAGCACCCGTCTTGCTTCGCGAAGCGCTCGACCGCATGGACGAAGCGGACTGCGAAAGCGCCCCTGTGTGCAGGATCAACCCACAGGGACTCTGATGACGCAAGCGACTTTCCCGCGAAATGCGGGAGTTGATATACAACATAGTTGCAGACGGCGATCAGCCGCCCGTCGTCGAAGCCTCCGACAATCTTTAGTACCAGCCGTTTCCAGTCGAACGTACATCAGATAGTCGGGGTCAGCCGGCAAGTCGGGGTAGCGAACCTCTTCGGCATAAGCCTTCAGCACCTCAGGCCACGCCGGATTTTCGAGGATGTCTGCGCACGTACAGCGCCTAATCTTTAGAGCACTCATGCCCGCATATTCGGCCCGGTTCGAGCAATCACGCGCAGGAAAAAGCCCGGCTTCTACCGGGCTTTCTGGTCACTCCGCGCTCTCAGCCGGGTAGAACTTCATCGTGCAGAAATGCTGTTGAGCCACGGAGTTACGGCCGTAGCATCGTGCTGTATTACCCTTAATAATTGGGGCCACGCATGAGATGCGGAATCCGGTTATTTGAGAGTAAGTCAGCGTCGTCGTCTGAATGCCGCAAGTAATCACTTCCGGCTCAGTGGCATTTACAATCGCGAAATCGATCTCAATCCACCCATTGGTGGGAGCGGTGTATTGAACGTCATCGCCGCCAATGGTATTGAATGTGACAGCCGGAGCGGTTCGCGAAGGCAACACTTGCGTCGAGACCCACTCCCTCTGGCTTTCGAGATGGGCGTTCATCGCTTCTTTGAGGAGAGCTTTAACTGCCATGTCAAAGCCCTCCTTCAAAACTATTCGCCCACGTTGGGGTAGAAGCGCAAATGGCAAACGGTTGTAGCGTTCGCGCTTTCCGAGTAGTAATAGTATGTCTCGCCTTTCCTGCAAGGCATGAACGCAACAGGCCAAACAAGGTTACTGGGTGATTCACCCCGCGTCCAGTCGAGCTTTTGGGCGTCACGAATGCAAATCGTAGTCGCGGGTGGCTCGAGCTGAATGGATAAGAATCCGTCTGCTGGGGCGATGAACGCGTTTTCGTCGGCGTGCTGATACCCTGTAGTGATGGTTGTGTCGCTGTTAATGGGAAGCTTCTGAGGAACACTCTTATGGCTCCCTCGAAACGCCGTGAGCAGACTGCGGAAGTAATCTTCAAGCATAGACCACCTCCGCACGCGAGAGCGCCGAGAGCGCCTGAAAGAGTAGCTTTTTTACCCCCCCCCCCAACGGTACGAATGAAGCGAGCCCAATAGACTTCAGGGATTGAGGAGAAATATATGTTGAGCGTGTTTCCTTTTCTTACTCTTAAGCTAGTTGAATACCCGGCTCCGGCATCAACGGTCTGCGCCATCTCGAGAGATTCCGCATTAATTCGCGCATAAGCATTTGCGCCGGAATTATTGCTGATTGCGAAGGAAACGTATCCATCGGCTGGAGGCGTATACGGTATTTCGGTTCCCGGCGTTCCGCCCGTAATGAGTCCCGAAATGTCGATGACATTCGATCCATCCGGCGCACTGCGCTCGGAAACGAATGGGGCCGCAATGAGCGCCCGAAGTTTTGCCTTGACGCTCATGCCGCCACCTCCATGAAGGAATTGTTGTTAGCTTGATGTTCCGAGACTGCGGTAGAAAACCACTCGCGGGTTCTCAGGAGATGCGACTGTTGCGAACATGTGGTACGCGATCTGGTCTCCTTTCCTTGTCGGCAGGATCGCCGCGACGGGCCCATCCCCTCCGATCGCGGGGACGCAAATGGCAGTTCTTCTCGTCTCGTTCTCAATGTCCACAAACTGTCCGTGTTCGTTGAGTTGAACAACGATCCAACCATCTGAAGGCGCGTTGAACCGGCCCCAGTTGTCATTGCCGTTTGACGCGACGACGGGTGTGTATTCGACCGCGAGTTCTGGAAAGCTTTGCTGAGATACCCACGCTCGCTTATTTCCGAGATGAGCTGAGAAGGCTTCGCGCAGGAGGTCTTTAAGCATGGCAGACCTCCGAAACGATTGCGAGACAACGACGGAAGGTATCGTTTATACCCCTCCCCCCC
>ERZ779865.2901-NODE-2901-length-10175-cov-2.006917_pt1 | contig 10175 bp, 7 predicted proteins | sample MGYA00433088_ERZ779865 | MGnify/ENA primary metagenome ERZ779865 (study PRJEB29588, sample SAMEA2151703) | human gut metagenome | biome: human gut; feature: human-associated habitat; material: faeces | place: Denmark | collected 2008/2010 ... | reverse complement strand
TGGCCTTGAGCAGCACCATGTCGCCCGTGCCGGAGGTGTTGTTCTCGGCATACATCGTCTCGGGGAATTTCTCAAGGCTGCACGACGTGGTGGCAACCCCCAGCGAGAGACCCGCGGCAATTAAAAATATCTTTTTCATAATGGTTAAATTTAAATGTTTACCTACCGACAGATATCATAAAAGACAAGAAAAATATACATCATATTCAGTCATTTTCCTCCATTAGAATATCTTCGTTAAGTAAGAATACTAAATTAAGAAAACTATATTGAGAACTAAATTATTAAGAAAAGAAGTACATACCAAATATATAAACTAAAGTTTGTGGAAATAAACATTCTTTAATCCACACCAGCTTATGCTTCCACAGGCTTATTTATTCCGGCTTTCCTGATCATTAAGTAAATAGGCTTCTGTAGAGATAGTTGTACAAACGTTTGGCATAATGCCGCAAAATACGTACTTTTGCGACTCATTTATAAAATACAGTTTGAATGAAAGCATTAAAAGAACGCATTTTACGGGACGGAAAATGTTTCGAAGGAGGAATACTGAAAGTAGACAATTTCATCAATCACCAAATGGATCCTATCCTCATGAAATCCATTGCTGTAGAATTTGTACGCCGTTTCGCCTCTACCAATATCAATAAAGTTATGACCATCGAAGCCAGTGGTATAGCTCCCGCCATCATGGTAGGCTACTTACTGGAACTTCCTGTTGTCTTCGCCAAGAAAAAGAAACCCGTCACAATGGAAAATATGCTCACCACCAGTGTATATTCATTTACTAAAGACCGTTCTTATGATGTATGTGTCAGTAAAGATTTCCTGTCCAAAGGAGACCGTGTTCTTTTTATTGACGACTTTCTCGCCAACGGCAATGCAGCCAAGGGTATCATCGATTTGGTAGAAAAAGCCGGAGCCGAACTGTCCGGAATGGGATTCATCATCGAAAAAGCATTCCAACATGGCGGAGATTATTTGCGTAATGCAGGTATCCGCGTAGAGTCATTGGCCATCATTGAAAGTCTGGACAATTGTGAAATCAAAATAAGATAACCCCATGCAGGAATCTCAAACCGCCCAATCCAATACCGGACTGATTTACGGATTGAACGACCGCCCTCCTGTACGAGAGGCCATTTTTGCCGCCATACAGCATTTGCTTGCTATTTTTGTAGCCATCATTACTCCGCCTCTTATCATCGCTGGAGCATTAAAACTGGATTTGGAAACCACCAGTTTCCTAGTATCCATGTCTCTCTTTGCCTCAGGTATTTCTACCTTTATCCAATGCAGACGGATAGGAGGCATCGGCACCGGTCTCTTATGTATCCAAGGAACCAGTTTTTCATTTATCGGTCCCATCATCTCGGCAGGTATGCTGGGCGGACTTCCACTGATTTTCGGCACTTGCATCGTGGCATCATCTGTAGAGATGGTCATCAGCCGCATCTTAAAATATACCCGTAAAATAATCACCCCTCTGGTATCAGGTATTGTAGTCACTTTGATTGGAATGAGCCTGATAAAAGTAGGTATCACAGCTTGTGGCGGAGGGGTTTCCGCCCAAAGCAACGGCACTTTCGGAAGTTTTGAGAATCTAGGTCTAGCTCTACTGGTACTCATTCTCATTGTCCTTTTTAATAGAAGTTCCAACCGCTACCTACGTATGAGTTCCATCGTTATCGGTCTGATTATAGGATATTTAGTTGCCTGGGGCCTCGGTAGAATTGATTTCTCGGCAGTACAAAGTTTTGGTGGTTTCAATATTCCCCTCCCATTCAAATACGGACTGGATTTCGACTTTTCCGCATTCATAGCTTTGGGGTTAGTATTCTTGATAACAGCCATAGAAGCCTATGGAGACATTACTGCCAATTCTCTGATATCAGGAGAACCTGTAGAAGGAAAAGTATTCATCAAACGTGCTTCAGGAGGAATTTTGGCAGACGGATTCAATTCGATGCTGGCAGGTATTCTCAATTCTTTTCCAAACTCCGTTTTCGCGCAAAATAACGGCATGATACAACTGACAGGAGTAGCCAGCCGATATGTAGGCTATTACATTGCAGGTTTTCTTATTCTATTAGGATTATTTCCCAGTGTAGGATTAATTTTCTCCCTAATGCCCGAACCTGTATTGGGAGGCGCTACTTTACTGATGTTCGGAACAGTAGCTTCAGCAGGCATTCGTATTATCGCAGCACAAAAGATTAACCGGAAAGCAACATTAGTCATCGCACTTAGTTTCGCTTTAGGTTTAAGTGTAGAAATGGTTCCTGAAATACTATGTCAATTTCCAGAATCAATAAAGAATATTTTCTCATCCGGCATTACAACAGGTGGAGTTACTGCCATCATTTCAAATGCACTGATACGGATGAAAGAGTAAAAACAAGTAATTTTCTCATAAATTGGAACTAAAGCATTAACTTTCTTTGCAAATCAGCAAAGGAAGGGAGAATAATATATATCTTTGCTCCAAAATATGATTATGACTACAGAGGATTTACAGAACCTATATCAAACCTACCTCGGAGAAGTACCCGAAGAGATTGTAGAATTACCCTCATCCGGTTCCAACAGGCGTTATTTCCGGCTGACCGGAACCCAAAAACTGATTGGCGTATACGGCACTTCCAAAGAAGAAAACGAAGCCTTTCTTTATATGGCAGCACACTTCCGCAAGAAAGGTCTTCCTGTTCCAGAAGTATACATCTGTTCTGAAGACAAGAATTGTTATCTGCAAGAAGATTTAGGAGATATCCTTTTATTCAACGCTATTGAAAAAGGGCGGGCGACCAGCGTCTTCTCCGAAGAGGAGAAAGAAATGCTGCGCAAGACCATCCGCTTACTGCCTTCTATCCAATTTGCCGGAGCAGACGGCTTTGATTTTTCACACTGTTATCCCCAAGCCGAATTCAACCAACGTTCTATCCTTTGGGACTTGAACTATTTTAAATACTGCTTTTTGAAAGCTACCGGGCTGGAGTTCCAAGAAGACAAGCTGGAAGATGACTTTCAAAAAATGAGTGATGTACTGCTACGCAGTTCTTCCGCCACTTTTATGTATCGGGATTTCCAAAGCAGAAACGTGATGATAAAGGATGGAGCACCTTGGTTCATTGATTTCCAGGGAGGACGTAAAGGACCGTTTTTCTATGACGTAGCCTCTTTCTTATGGCAGGCTAAAGCTAAATTTCCCGAAACCCTGCGCAACGAACTGTTGGAAGAATATATAGACGCCCTCTCCAAATACAAACCAGTAGACCGTGATTATTTCTTTAGCCAGTTGCGTCACTTCGTACTCTTCCGCACCTTGCAGGTATTGGGAGCCTACGGTTTCCGTGGCTATTTCGAAAAGAAGCCACATTTCATCCAAAGTGTACCATACGCCATTGAGAACCTGAGGCAATTACTTCATAATGAATATCCCGAGTATCCCTATTTATGCTCCGTACTAAGGGAACTTACCGAACTGAAGCAGTTCAAGGAAGTAAAATTCATATAAACAGTAAATAATAAAAACGGAGGATATAAAAATGAGTACATTAAAGACACCTTTTCGATATGATTTTGTGGGAAGTTTTTTGAGACCCCAGGCACTGAAAGACGCCAAGGCGGCATACCAGGATGGGGAGATCACAAAAGAAGCCTTTGACAAGGTTGTGAATGAAGAAATCACCAAAGTAGTAGCAAAACAGAAAGAACTTGGATTCCATGTGATCACCGATGGAGAGTTCCGCAGAACCTTCTGGCATCTGGATTTTATGTGGGGATTTGAAGGTGTGGAGCATGAAAATACCGGAAACGGTGTTCGCTTTGACGCAGAACTGGCTGTGCTGGACGACACCTATCTGGTAGGAAAGATCAAGGCAAAGCCACATCCATTTGTAGAGTATTTTAAGTTCTTAAAACAGTTTGAAGATGAAAATACAGTAGCAAAATACACCATTCCAGCACCGGCACAGATGCTTCAGCAGCTGATCGTTCCGGCTAACTTTGAAAGCACCAGAAAGTTTTATCCCACCAATGAAGAACTGATCCGGGATATCGGAAAAGGATATCAGGAAGTGATCAGGCAGTTTTATGAGGCAGGGTGCCGCAACCTTCAGCTGGATGACTGTACCTGGGGCGCCATCGTAGGAGAGGCTGCCAAGCAGAGATACAAATCTCTTGGTATCGATCTGGAGGAAGTAAAGGCACAGCTTCTGGAGGTAAATAACCTGGCACTGGAAGGAAAACCGGAAGATATGGTGATTACATCCCATATCTGTAGAGGAAACTATCACTCTACTTTCTTCACAAGCGGACCATATGACTCCGTGGCAGATTATGTATTTGCAAAAGAAAAGGTAGATGCCCTGTTCCTTGAGTATGATGATGAGAGATCCGGCGGATTTGCACCACTTGCCAAAGTGTCCGCAGACAAGAAAGTAGTCCTCGGACTGATCACAACCAAATCACCGGTTCTGGAAGATAAGGAAACAGTGATCGCAAGAATCCATGAGGCAGCAAAGTATGTACCGCTTGACAGACTGTGTCTGAGTCCACAGTGCGGATTTGCTTCCTGCGAGATCGGAAACAAACTGACGGAAGACGAGCAGTGGGCAAAATTAAAACTGGTAAAAGAAATCGCCGAAGAAGTGTGGGGATAAGGATGGCATCAGACAAACAAAGAAAGGCGGCCAGTGCAGGCCGCCTTTTAATATTCAATTCCAGCAACTCATAAAAAACTTGCATGAAGTGAGTACAAAGACGCAAGTATCAGGCATGTGTTCTGTGCATGTCGATACTTCTGCGCCTTTGTTGTAGCGAAAGCGCTCACGGAATGCAAGTTTTTTTATGAGTTGCGGAACCTAAAAGCCCCTGCTCCTGACCGCCTGCCCTTGCCACACACTCCCAAAGATGGTATAATAATCCAATATGACTTTCAAAGATTGGAGAGGGACAAATGCAAAACTATTACCAGCCGGAGATTGAGACTGCTTCCAGAGAGCAGATTCATCAGTGGCAAAGCGAACGACTTGTAAAACAGGTAAAGCATGTATGGCAGCATGTACCTTTTTACAGAAAGAGAATGGAAGAAGCGGGGGTAACACCGGAGGATATCCAGTCAGCGGATGATCTTCACAAACTGCCGTTTCTCACGAAAGACGATTTGAAAAACTGCTATCCGTACGGCCTTTTGGCAAAACCACTGGGAGAATGTGTAAGGATCCAGTCCACCAGTGGAACCACAGGCAAAAGAGTGGTGGCTTTTTATACCCAGCACGACCTTGATTTATGGGAAGACTGCTGTGCCCGCGCGATTGTTGCTGCCGGCGGTACAAAAGAAGATGTAGTTCATGTCAGTTATGGCTATGGCTTGTTTACAGGCGGGTTGGGCGCACATTATGGGGTGGAGAATCTGGGGGCGACTGTTATCCCGGCTTCTACAGGAAATACGGAAAAGCATGTCCGTCTGATTCGCGACTTGGGTATAACGGGAATTGCCTGTACTCCTTCATACGCTCTTTATCTGGCAGAAGTGGTGGAACGTATGGGATTGACCAAGAATGATATCAATCTCCGTATCGGAGCTTTCGGAGCCGAGCCATGGACGGAAAGTATGCGTAAGGAGATAGAAGAGCGGCTGGGATTGAAAGGGTATAATATTTATGGATTAAGTGAGATTATGGGACCCGGTGTTTCCTACGAATGTCAGGAGCAACATGGTTCGCATATCAATGAGGATCATTTTTATCCTGAAATCATTAACCCTGAAACGCTGGAACGTCTTCCGAATGGAGAAGTGGGAGAATTGGTGTTTACTACCTTGACAAAGGAGGGGATGCCGTTATTGCGTTATCGTACGAAGGACTTGACTTCCCTGATGGAGGGTGAATGTCCGTGTGGAAGAACCAATATCCGTATGTCGGGTATTGTAGGCCGTAGTGACGATATGCTTATTATCCGTGGCATCAATGTTTTCCCTTCTCAGGTGGAAAGTGTTATTTTGGATATGCCTCAGTTTGAACCTCAGTATATGCTGGTGGTGGATAGGAAGAATAATCTTGACTCTTTGCAGGTACAAGTGGAAGTCCGCAAAGACTTCTTCTCGGATGATATGGGAAGTATGCTTGCCATGAAGAAAGCATTGAGCGACAAACTGAAAAGTGTCCTTTCCATCAGTGCCGAAGTGAAGCTGATGGAACCTAATAGCATTGCCCGTAGTGAAGGTAAGAGTAAACGTGTGATAGATAACCGAATTTTAAAATGAAAAAGTACGCAATATGACAATTAAGCAATTATCTGTTTTTCTGGAAAACAAGACCGGAAGGATAAATGACGTAACCAAGACATTGGCAAAGTATGATATCAATATGCATGCGTTCAGCATGGCGGAATCTACTGATTTCGGTATACTTCGCCTGATTGTTTCGGATGTGGAAAAAGCGGTGGAAGTACTTCGTGCCGAGAATTTTGCCGTGATGCTGACCGATGTGGTATGTATCAGTTGCCCGAATGTGGCTGGTTCTTTGGCTAAAGTTTTGGACTATCTGGCAGCAGAGAATATCTTTATTGAATATATGTATGCTTTTGCTCAGGGAGATACGGCACATGTGGTTATCCGTCCGTCTAATGTGGAGAGATGTGTGGAGATATTGAACAAATTTAATTGTAATGTTTTGACTAAGAACAGTCTGTAATGAATTTGACTTTGTGGGTATGAATGCATCACAAGTCTTTTTACCACAGGTTACTTGGGCTCACACGGGTGTTTAAGCTGAAAACTTTAAGATTGAACCTGTGCGAATCCGGGTAATCTGTGGCTGTTTTGATGGAACAGTCTATCAATAGCAAAACCTGTTTGTTGGAGAATGCAGAATGTTATGAGCGTTCTTTGACAATGGGACACTCGAACCGATAAAAAATACCGAAGTATTGTACATGATTACATTGGATAATTTTGAGAACTTTGTTCCCTATAAAATATGGATGCGTGGGGAAGAGTATTATGAAACAGACGCTGTTTCCGAATTGGAAGAAATCTCACCCGGTGAATGGACTGCGACTGTAGAAGGAACAGACGATTATAATGTGGAGATATCTATGGATGGAAACGAGATAGAATCCTGGTACTGTGATTGTCCGTATGATGGAGAAATCTGCAAACATGTCGTAGCGACATTGTTGGCAATTCGCGACAATAGAAAAAAGGCGGGTAATAGTATTTTCTCGAAGATGAAAATCAAAGCGGAGGAAACCCCTGTTTTGGAGGAAATAAAAGAAGTGGGTAAGCAGCCTTGTCCGTCTTTGGTAGACATACAGCAACTGTTGTCTTTCATTGATCCGCAGGAACTCTCGAAATTTATCTGTGAGTATGCTTCAACGAATCTGGAATTTAAAACGGCACTTTCAAATCATTTCATAGCTAAGGAGCTATCTTTGTCATCAAAGGGAAAAGATTACAGAATTGAAATTCAAAAAGTTTTTAAAGGATCTGGTTACCATAAAAGGTCTCGTTATCACAATCGTTATGATAATTACGATCGTGACTGGAAAACTATTTTCAATCAGATGGACACTTTTTTGGAGAAAGCGGATTTCTTTTTGAATTTGGAAGCTATGGATAATTCTATTGCCATAGCTCTTCAAGTACTTCGTTTCATCGGTGAAAACTATGATGATGAACTTTTGTATGATGATGGTATTTCTTCTTCTGACTATTGTGAACAGGCAGGAGATTTGCTCCTGAAAGTGATTGAACATCCTAAAACCACTCAGGCACAAAAGATGGAGATACTTCAGGGCTTGCGTGAGATTGCTGAAATATCTATTTTTCGTGAATATGATCTTTATGATGTAGACGAATTGATGATGCAGATCAATCTTTCGATTCAACCGGCAGAAAAAGCGTTGGAATTGATTGATGAACTTCTTGAAGTAAGAAAGGGAACCTGTGATATCTATCAGTTAGTCATTCGTAAGGTCAATCTGTTGTTAGAACAGAATGAAGAACAAAAGGCGGATGATACGATTCGTCAATATCTTTATCTGACTGAAATACGAAGAATGGAGGTTGATAAATTGATTGCCCGTTGCCAATATGATGAAGCCATTTGTTTGCTGAATGACGGAATAGAAATAGCGGAAAGAGAAATGCATTCTGGCACTGTGGGTGAATGGCTGAAAATGAAATTGGATATTTATGAAATAACCCATAGGGTTTCTGAGGTAATTGATACATGTCGTCTGTTGTTTGTGGTGGGTAGTGATAAATTGATATATTACAGCAAACTTAAAACTCTGGTACCGAAAGAACAATGGAAAAGTTTTCTGGATAGGATGATGAAAGAAGCCGAGTTAAGTGACTATTTTTCTTTTGTCGGAAATGATAAGGCTGAAATTTATGTGAAAGAAAAGGATAATGACAGCTTGTTCTCTTTGCTGTCGTCAGTCCGATACAATCAGTTGGAAGCATTGATGAAATATGCCCATTATTTGAAGGACACTCATTCTGAGAAATTGATTGCTATATATACTTCTTTATTGAATGATTATGCTGAACGGAATCTGGGACGGGAGCATTATGAATTTATAGCACGGGTATTATCCTGCATACGTAAACTAAACGGTGGACAGGCTGTTGTGAAAAGCTTGGTGGCAGAGTTCCGGATAAAATACAAACGTCGTCCGGCAATGATGGAAGTGTTGGGGAAGTTTTAAAAATAGTTTATCAGAATCTTTTTTAAAATTAGAAAGCCGCCTCCTCCGAAGCGGCTTTCCGTTTTTCTATCAGAACAAACTCCAAGCAACTGTCAGTCCGGCCATTACAATGGCGACCATACTCATCAGTTTAATCAGAATGTTCAAACTGGGTCCGGATGTATCTTTAAACGGATCACCTACTGTGTCACCGGTAACCGTTGCTTTGTGTACTTCGCTTCCTTTACCTCCGAAATTACCTTCTTCTATAAATTTTTTCGCATTATCCCATGCGCCTCCCGCATTGGCCATAAAAATGGCAAGAACGAAGCCCGAGGACAAACCACCTATCAGCAGACCGATAACACCGGGAACACCAAAAATCAGTCCGGTAGCGATAGGGGCAATGATAGCCAGTAGAGAGGGGAATACCATTTCACGTTGTGCTCCTTTGGTGGATATTTGTACGCAACGGGCATAGTCGGGTTCTGCCTCTCCTGTCAGAATCCCTTTTATTTCACGGAACTGGCGACGCACCTCCTCTACCATGTGAGCGGCTGCTCGGCCTACGGCGTTCATGGTCAGACCGCAGAACAGGAATGCCATCATACTGCCCAAAAACATGCCGCTTAGCACTTTAGGGTTCATCAGGGTTACATCGTAATAAAGCATATAGTCAGTGAAACTGGCGTTATGAACATCTACGGTAATACCGTTTGGTAATTCCAGAATGGTTTGCCCCAACCGGGTTAATCCGATACGGATTTCTTCTACATAGGATGCCAGCAGGGCCAGGCCGGTCAGAGCTGCGGAGCCGATGGCAAAACCTTTGCCTGTAGCGGCAGTCGTGTTACCTAACGAGTCGAGGGCGTCAGTACGTTTGCGTACTTCTTTGCCCAGTCCGCTCATTTCAGCGTTACCGCCGGCATTGTCTGCAATCGGTCCGTAAGCATCGGTAGCCAAGGTGATTCCTAATGTCGAAAGCATACCTACGGCAGCGATACCGATGCCATACAATCCCATGGAAATATTGGCAAAATCAAATCCTGAAGCGAGCCAGTAGGACAAGATGATACCGGTTACTACTGCCAGTACAGGGATGGTGGTGGAAACCATACCTAGTCCGATACCGGAAATGATAACGGTGGCCGGACCGGTCTTTCCACTTTCGGCCAACCGTTGTGTGGGTTTATACGATTGAGAAGTATAATATTCGGTGGAACGGCCGATAACGATACCTACTATTAATCCCACTACCACAGCAAAGGAAATGTTTACCCAATTTACCAAACCTAATGCCCAAAGGATAAGGAAAGTGGCAACAACAATCAGCACAGAACTTAAGTTGGTTCCTGTAGCTAATGAACCGAGTAGCTCTTTCATTCCTGCATCTTCTTTGGTACGGACAGCGAAAATACCGATGATGGAGAGTAAAATACCTACAGCTGCAATCAGCATAGGCGCAATGACCGCTTTAA
>ERZ779865.2900-NODE-2900-length-10175-cov-3.993379_pt1 | contig 10175 bp, 7 predicted proteins | sample MGYA00433088_ERZ779865 | MGnify/ENA primary metagenome ERZ779865 (study PRJEB29588, sample SAMEA2151703) | human gut metagenome | biome: human gut; feature: human-associated habitat; material: faeces | place: Denmark | collected 2008/2010 ... | reverse complement strand
AGATACAAAGAAATACTGCTGTTTCAGACGAAGCTCTTTTCCTGCATAGTGGTTGTCATTTGGATAAAGAACCTCTACGATCGTTTTTGCAAGGTTTTCCTGCTCGATCGCTTTATGGTATTCTCCTCTGTCAAATGCATCCAGTTTAAAGTCTGTGATTGCCTGTGCATCCCAGATACGCAGTGTATTGACTACGTGGTTGCCATATCCTACGATCGGCATATCATATGGAATAGCAAGTACGGATTCATAATTTTCCTGGATGAAATCTTCTTTCTTGGTCTGTTCATTATACTGTACACGAATGGTACCACCAAAACGGACTTCCTTTGCATACTCGTCACGACGAATTTCAAACGGATTGCCATCTTTGAGCCAGTTATCCGGTACTTCTACCTGATAGCCATCTTTGATCTTCTGTTTGAACATACCGTAGCGGTAACGGATTCCACAGCCGTAAGCTGCGTATCCAAGAGATGCAAGTGAATCCAGGAAGCAAGCTGCAAGACGTCCAAGACCACCATTACCAAGTGCTGCATCCGGTTCCTGATCTTCTACCACATTCAGATCAATGCCCATCTCATCAAGGGCTTCTTTTACTTCTTTATATGCAGTCATGTTGATCAGGTTGTTGCCAAGTGCACGTCCCATAAGAAATTCCATTGACATATAATATACGGTCTTTGGATCTTCTTTTTCGTATGTTTTCTGTGTTGCAAGCCAGTCATCTACGATTGCTTCTTTTACTGCATAAGATACTGCCTGGAAAATCTGCTGCGGAGTTGCTTCTTCAATCTCTTTACGATACAGTGTCCGCACATTTTCTTTCACATCATTTTTAAAAGTTTCTTTTTCAAATCTTTTACTGTACATGCTTATATTCCCTTCTCATTTTGCGCAGCGGCAGGGATTATTCTCCCTGCTTTTCTACACCCATATTTACAGCTTCACCGTTGATCTTCCAGTCTTTCACATAGCCTGCAGGTTCAGCCTTTTCAACTGCTACCGCAAGTGTCTCCTGTCCGATCTGCTCTGCATACTCTGCAAATACTTTTTCTGCTTTTTCGCTTCCGTCGTAAGTTACCTTGATCTTGTCCATAACTTCAAATCCGGCTTCCTTACGCATAGTCTGGATCTTACTGATGATCTCACGTACAAATCCTTCTGTCAGAAGTTCTTCTGTCAGGTTTGTATCCAGTACAACGGTGATACCATAGTCACTCTCAGATACATATCCTTCCATCTGTGCCATGTCGATCAGAAGGTCTTCTTTTGTAAGTTCAATTTCCTGTCCATTTACCTGAAGCTTCAGAACACCTGTCGCATTCAGTTCGTCCATAGCAGCATTTCCGTCCAGACTGCTGAGTTCATTTTTGATTCCACCTAACAGTTTACCATATTTTGGTCCAACTGTCTTTAATTGTGGTTTAAATGTATAAGAAGTAAATGCACGAACATCATCTGTAAGTTCGATTTCTTTTACATTCAGCTCATCTGTCACGATATCCTGATAGAACTCCGGCAGATCGGAAGCACCTTTTACGAACATCTTTCCGATTGGCTGACGGTTCTTGATGTTGGCTGTATTACGGCATGCACGTCCCATTACAACGATCTTCAGAACTTCATCCATGTTCTCTTCCAGAGTCTTATCGATATAAGCTTCATTTGCAACCGGATAATCACAAAGGTGGATACTTTCCGGAGCGGTTTCATCTACGCTTCTTACCAGGTTCTGATAAATTTCTTCGGTCATGAACGGGATCATCGGTGCTGCAACCTTTGATACAGTAACGAGTGCTGTATAAAGAGTCATGTAAGCATTGATCTTATCCTGCTCCATTCCTTTTGCCCAGAAACGTTCGCGGCTTCGTCTTACATACCAGTTACTCATATCATCTACGAATTCCTGAAGTGCTCTTGCAGCTTCCGGAATCTGGTAATTTGCAAGATGATTATCTACTGTCTTGATCAGTGTATTCAGTTTTGATAAGAGCCATTTATCCATTACAGATAATTTGTCATATTCAAGTGCATATTTTGTTGCATCAAAATCATCAATATTAGCATACAATACGAAGAATGCATAGGTGTTCCAGAGTGTTCCCATGAACTTTCTCTGTCCTTCCATAACCGCTTTTCCATGGAAACGGTTCGGCAGCCACGGTGCACTGTTGATGTAGAAATACCAGCGGATCGCATCTGCGCCGTAAGTCTCTAATGCATCGAACGGATCCACTGCATTTCCCTTGGACTTACTCATCTTCTGTCCATTTTCATCCTGTACATGACCAAGAACGATGACATTCTCATACGGAGCCTTGTTAAATAACAGTGTAGACTCTGCCATCAGAGAATAGAACCATCCTCTTGTCTGGTCAACTGCCTCGGAGATAAATTTCGCCGGGAACTGTTTTTCAAATACGTCTTTGTTCTCAAACGGATAATGATGCTGTGCAAATGGCATTGCTCCGGAATCGAACCAGCAGTCGATAACTTCAGGTACGCGGTGCATTTCTTTGCCGCAATCCGGGCATTTAAAGGTCACTGCATCAATATACGGACGATGAAGTTCTACCTTTGCATCCTCCGGATTTCCACTTCTCTCTGCGAGTTCTGCGCGGCTTCCGATGCACTCCTGATGTCCACACTCACACTCCCATACCGGAAGTGGTGTTCCCCAGTAACGGTTACGGGAAATACCCCAGTCCTGGATGTTCTCAAGCCAGTCACCGAAACGTCCTTTTCCGATGGAATCCGGAATCCAGTTTACGGTGTTATTGTTGCGGATCAGGTCATCTTTGACTGCAGTCATCTTGATAAACCAGGATTCTCTTGCGTAGTAGATGAGTGGTGTGTCACATCTCCAGCAGTGTGGATATTCATGCTCAAATTTTGGAGCATCGAATAACAGTCCTTTCTCATCGAGATCTTTTAATACCATAGGATCTGCTTTCTTTACGAAAACACCGGCATACGGTGTCTCTTTGGTCAGCTCACCTTTTCCGTCTACAAGCTGTACGAATGGAAGGTCATATTTTCTTCCGACAACGGCATCATCTTCACCGAATGCAGGAGCGATATGAACGATACCGGTACCGTCTGTCATGGTTACATAAGTATCACATACGATGTAATGCGCTTTTTTGTGCTGTTTTTCAATGATCTCTTTTGCACAGTCAAACAACGGCTCATACTCTTTGTATTCTAAGTCGCTTCCTTTGTAAGCCTCTAATACTTCGTATGCCTTTGTTCCCTCCGGTGCATCCTTGTCAAGCAGTTTGCCAAGAACTGTGTCAAGCAGTGCCTCTGCCATATAATAGGTATATCCGTCAACCGCTTTTACTTTGCAGTAAGTCTCATCCGGGTTCACACAAAGTGCAACGTTAGACGGCAGTGTCCAAGGAGTTGTGGTCCATGCAAGGAAGTACGCATCCTCTCCGATTACCTTGAAACGTGCAACAGCAGAACGCTCTTTGACGGTCTTATAACCCTGTGCAACCTCCTGGGAGGATAACGGAGTACCACAGCGTGGGCAGTAAGGAACGATCTTGAATCCTTTGTACAACAGATCTTTGTTCCAGATTTCTTTTAATGCCCACCATTCGGACTCGATGAAATTATCGTCATAGGTAACGTATGGATTGTCCATATCTGCCCAGAAACCAACAGTCTTTGAGAAATCTTCCCACATTCCTTTGTATTTCCATACAGATTCCTTACATTTTTTGATGAAAGGCTCCATACCGTATTCTTCGATCTGCTCTTTTCCATTTAATCCAAGAAGTTTCTCGACCTCAAGTTCTACCGGCAGTCCGTGCGTATCCCATCCTGCTTTACGCGGAACGAATTTACCTTTCATAGTCTGGTATCTCGGAATCATATCTTTGATCGTACGTGTCTCCACATGACCGATATGCGGCTTGCCGTTTGCAGTTGGCGGACCGTCATAAAAGGTGTATGTTTCTCCTTCTTTGCGGTGTTCCATACTCTTTTTAAAGATGTCATTGTCATTCCAGAACTTTTCGATCTGTTTTTCTCTGTCTACAAAGTTCAGATTCGCATCAACTTTTTTATACATTGTTAACCTCCATTGTCTTAAACGACAGATTGCACACTGTGTGACCAAAACTATCGTTATAAATAAAAATGCCCTCGTCCTGTATATAGGACGAGGGCTTAGATACTTCGTTATACCACCTGATATACAAATGTACGCGGAAATATAAAATCCGGATACACGCTCCCTGTAACGCAGGAAATGCGTCAGCGCTTACTCTGTCCCGGATAACCTCTGCTTTGATTCTCCGGATCATTTCAGACTGCAGCTTGGAAGTGATCTTCATTCAACAGATACTCGTACCGGTTTCCACCTGCTCCGGCTCTCTGTCTCTTTCCCTGATGAACTACTGTCTTCGTCATTGCCTTTTACCAAAAATCTAGTCTTTAGTATAGACTCGGAAAATAAGAATGTCAAGAGGACTTCATGCTTTTACAAAAGCCTGCTTTTCACAGAGCACGCTTTTTCACATCTGCGATCACGTTTAAAAAACGCTCCTTCATCTGTGCCTCTAACAATTTTACATCCATATCACTGCCCGTGCACGGCACAAATCCTCCAGCCATCGATGCGTGGCCGCCGCCATTGCCAATTCCTTTGAGTGCCTCCGCCACGATTTTTCCCGCATCGAGCATACTTTTTTCACTGCGCACAGAAAGTTTGATTCCATCCGACTTTCTTGAATAGACGACAGAAAATGATACTTCTTTTAATGCAAGCATAAAATCCGATATGTTGGAAATTACCGGACAATCCTTTCCGGTGTTGCAAAAACTGACATCATCATATACTTCAATGCTTGAAATTGCGCTTGAATAAGCCATCAGATCATCAAAACACAGATTACAGTTTTCTAACATATGGATGATCTCATAATCACAGTCATCAAACATGCGGTAGAGCATCTCAATATCGAGTTTTGACACTCCCCGGCTTAAATTATTAGTATCGATCCGTATGCCGTAGGTCAGCGTTGTTGCGATTCTTCTGTCCATCGGAATATTATTTTCAAAGAAATACTGTGCAACAATCGTCGCACAGGCTCCCACTTCCGGTCTGATATCTTTAAACCGGTATGGGAACTTTTCATTTTCCGGATGATGATCGATGCAGATGATCTCATCTCCGGTAATATCAACGATATTTGAATTACCCTTCTGCGCATCAACAAGGATTACCTCATCCTCATCCGTCAAAATCGTGCTAAGATCCTCCACATTCAAAAGTTCGATCTCCATCAGTTCACGCAGTTTGTCGGTACTGTAACGGTCTATTTTTCCTTTATAACAGATCGTGGAAGAAATTCCATTGTGCTTTAATAATTCCTGGATTCCAAGCGCACTCGCAATGGCATCCGGGTCAGGAAAATTATGCGTCTGGATATACACATGTTTCCGGTTGATCTGTTTTAGTAATTCTTCTAGTTTTGTCATACTGTACTGTTTCCTTTACCGCTCATCCGTAATCTTATGGACAGCATTATTTTTCATAAACACGGTTCATTCCCCGTTCTTCCCTGCAAAATATTCTTCTGCCACCTTTTTTGTTACAAGTTCTGAAAATGACCGGATCCTATACTGCGCATTTTCTACAGTTCCAAAACCATACGCAGCATGGATAAATCCAACGCCTGCTTTTCTGCTGGCATCATAATCGCCCTGGATATCGCCCACATATACCGCCTCATCTAAATGATTACGGTCTGCAAGAAGTCTGATATTATCTCCCTTCTGTAAAAGATTATTGCCGTAACATTCAATATCTGAGAAATAATCCCAGAAATGATAATGATCCAAAAAGGCTTCAATATAACCTTTCTGGCAGTTGCTCACGATATATAGTTCATAGGTCTTTTTTAATTCCTTAAAAGTATCCTCAAGATCCGGGTACAGCACGCCGCCGTGCTCTTTCAGATAATCATTTTCAAGTCTGCAGCACTCTGCTAAAAGTGTCTCCTGCTCTGTACTGTCAAGTTCCGGGAATAACAACTTTGCAATCACATCCATTGTCTTTCCCATTACTCCCTTAATGTCAGCTTCTGTTAACTTTTTCTCTAATCTGCCATCCTGACGGATTGCTTCATTCCAGGATTCTGCCACGTTGGCTGCGGAATCCCAGAGCGTACCATCCATATCAAAAATAATTCCCTGTTTTTTCATATTTTTCACACTCATCCTCATTTCAAATCATATACACGGGCATATTTTTTCTCAAAATAACGAACCAGCGGCTCTGCTGACACCTCTTTGCCACATACATTTGCAATCACTTCTTTTGGTGTACGCGTACTGCCGTACCAGTGAATTTTTTCATTCAGCCATTTTGTGATTTCTGAAATTTTTCCTTCTTTTAAAATTTCATCGACCGGTCCTAACTCTTTTTCCAGTTTCTCTAAGTACATGCCATCATAAATGCTTCCTAAAAGATAACTTGGAAAATAACCAAAGGAACCGTCTGACCAGTGCATATCCTGCAGGATTCCCTCTGCATCATTTGTCGGAACAATATCTAAATATTCTTTCATTTTCTGATTCCAGAGTTCCGGGAGTTTCGCAACCGGAACATTGTCCCGGAAAATTGCCTTTTCCATTTCATAACGCAGTATAATATGAAAACAATAGGTCACCTCATCTGCCTCCGTACGGATCAGACTGTTTCTGACATGATTAATCTCATGGTAAAACTCATCCAGTGAAATGTCTTTCATCTGTGGCATCAATTCCTGCACTTTCTCATAAACAGGAATCCAGAAGTTCTTATTCCGTCCTAAAATATTCTCATAAAAACGGGACTGACTCTCATGTACGCCCATATAGCGGCAGCTTCCGGCAACTGTATTATCGTATTCCGGATTGACATTCTGCTCAAAAATCGCATGGCCGCCTTCGTGAATGGCAGAAAACATGGCAGAGACCGGATCATTCTCATAATAATGATTTGTCACGCGAACGTCCTTAGATGAAAAGTTCAGTGTAAACGGATGCTCTGTCTCCCCTACCGCACCGGCATCTCTTGAAAATCCGATATAGGAAAGTAAAAGATCCTGCACTTTTCTCTGATCATCCGGATCAAAATAAGCATGGAACTTTGTATCATCCGGCTGTTTTGCAGCAAGTATTTTTTTGACAAGTGGAATCAGCGCCACTTTTAATTCGCTAAACAGACGGTCAATTGTTGCCGAATCCATTCCCTCTTCATATTTATCTAACAATACATCATAAACTTCTTTGCCCGGATCCGTATAACCAGCCATTTCTTTGGTAAGTTCGATCATTTTCTCCAGATGTGGTGCAAAAATAGAAAAATCAGATGCATTTTTCGCCTCTTCCCATGCATTTCCGGATTCCGCCTGTTCACGCACCAGCACTTCATAACGGTCCTTTGGAATCCTTCTGTCTTTTTCCATATCGCACTGCATGCGTTTTACAATAAATTTTATCGTATCTGACAATTTTTCAAATTCTTCCGGTGTCTTTAATGTCTCTAACATGCCGTAAAGTTCATCCGAAGTCGACATTTTAAAGCTTTCTGTGGAAAAATAGGTCAGTGCATCAATATGTCCTTCCTGTCCCAGTTTCGGTGCACAGGTTCTCATGTCCCAGTAAAGCAGTGTATTAATATGTTCATATTTTTTCATTTTTTCGAGATACTGCTCGAATTGTTCTAATGTTTTACTCATAGTCGTCCTCCATTTTAAGAACGACGCCCATCTGGCGTATTTTATTCCGTTCTTTCTGTTCCATATTAACACACGACAACTGACCTGTCACTTTTTTTAGTATAAGATTCGGGTGTCAAAAGGTGGTTCACAACTTAACGGATGTCAAATTGCACAAAGCCGGGATTCGTTTTGTGACTTTGGGAGAAAATTAGAAAATCTTAGTATGCCTGTTCATTTATAGTGTTTTGCTGCCATGGATGGCAGCAAAAGTCTTAATGCCCCATGGACGGGGCATTTAAGACGTACACGTCACTCTGCGAAAATCCAAATCAGGCATACTTAGTTTTTCTTATTTTGGGACAACGGAACAAAACAGACCCGGCTTTGTGCAATTTGACAATCAAAAATTTGAAAGCCACCTTTTGACACCCTAATCAGTATAACCAAAAAGCACCACGAACATGCATTTTCGCAAGTCCATGGTGCCTTTATTCAGGATAATACTATTTTACTTCTACTGTCCAGCCATATTTATCCGGCAGTTTGCCCCACTGGATTCCGGTTAATGTATCGTATAATTTCTGTGTCAGCTCACCGATCTTGAAATCGTTGATCGTTACAACATCATCTTTGTAGCGGAGTTCTCCAACAGGGGAGATAACTGCTGCTGTACCTGTTCCGAATACTTCCTCAAGTGTGCCGTCATGTCCGGCTTTCATCAGGTCATCTACGGAAAGTCTTGTCTCATTTACTTTATAACCCCAGTCTCTTAACAGATGAATCATGGAATCTCTTGTGACACCCGGAAGAACAGTTCCCTCGATCGGTGCTGTGTAAATCTCGCCTGCGATCTTGAACATGATGTTCATGGTTCCAACTTCCTCTACATATTTACGATGCTCACCATCTAACCAGAGTACCTGGGAATATCCCATCTTCTCTGCTTTTACCTGTCCTAAAATGGATCCTGCATAGTTACCACCGCATTTTGTAAATCCGGTACCACCTTTTACGGCACGGACCAGCTCGTCCTCAACTAAGATCTTAACCGGGTTGATTCCCTCTGCATAGTAAGCACCAACCGGGCAGCAGATGATCATAAACTTATAAGCAGATGCCATATGTACACCAAGTGCAGCTTCTGTTGCAAACATAAATGGACGGATGTAAAGAGATGTCTCAGGCTCTGAAGGAACCCAGTCCTCTTCTACCTTTACCAATGCTTTTACAGCCTCAACAAACATATCAACCGGGAATTCCGGCATACAGAGTCTCGCGTTAGAATTGATCATTCTCTTTGCGTTCATTTCCGGACGGAATAACTGGATTTTTCCCTCTGCGGTACGGTATGCTTTCATACCCTCAAATGTTTCCTGTGCATAATGTAATGTTACACATGCAGGATCCATTGTGATTGGTCCTTCCGGAACGATTCTTGCATCTTTCCAGCCATCTTCTTTTGTCCAGTCCATAACAAACATATAGTCTGTCATATATTTTCCAAATCCAAGATGTTTCTGATCCGGTTTTTCCTTTAAATGTTCTCTTTTTTCAAATCTGATATCCATAACATATGCCTCCGACTCTCTATCGTTTTTTTCTGACCATCATTATGATACTTTCTTTTTTGAGTGTCAAGATTATTCCAAAGGCTTATATTCGTCATTACTTAAATTCATATTAACGTTTATTTTTTATAATCATGCGTTATGATATGATTTTAAAATGTTTTGGAATTTTTGCCCTGAAAGTTTTTTAGTTCTGCCCTGCAATTACCTTTTTTAAAGGAATCCAGATAATAAATGCCAGCACACTTCCGATTACTGCTGTGATAAGCTGTGTCACTGAAAATGTTGTCTGGAACACTGCCATCTTTGCCTCCATCGGTGCCGGCAGAAGGTTCGGAATCAGAATCAGCGAGATCACAATTCCCATGAACAGTGCCTTTACGACAGATCCTGCCGCCATGCCGGCAATCAGTCCGCCGTTTCCTTTGCATTTTTTCGTGACCAGTCCCACACCCAAGACCAGAAGGGCATTGCCCAGACGCTGGGCATTTCGGTAACGCGTGCTGCTGGTGAAAACGCTGGCGACTATGCCCTTACCGGCATGATCGCCGGAATGGCACCGATGATCGGGCTTCCCGTAATAAAGAATGATGTGACCGGCGTGATCACAGAGAGAATAATGCCGCAGGGAATTCCCACACTTAACACCGCTAAGATCAGGCATGCATTGATGACCGGTCCGGTAATATAGACGCTCGTGTTCTTAAAAAACTGGCTCACGATACAGATCGCCAGAAGAACCGCTGTCGTTGTGATTTGTTTTGTTGTGATTTTCATCGCTTCCTCCTTCTGATGCAGCACTCCTTCGCAGATGTAATGCACTCTCCCGTCACTGCACCAAAGCAAGCATAATACTTCTCTCTCATAAAATCAAGCCGTCACTCCG
>ERZ779865.2898-NODE-2898-length-10179-cov-4.659127_pt1 | contig 10179 bp, 7 predicted proteins | sample MGYA00433088_ERZ779865 | MGnify/ENA primary metagenome ERZ779865 (study PRJEB29588, sample SAMEA2151703) | human gut metagenome | biome: human gut; feature: human-associated habitat; material: faeces | place: Denmark | collected 2008/2010 ... | reverse complement strand
CTCTTTCGGCTGGCCTTTGCCGCCAAGCGCCTTAGCGATGAACAGGAGATTATCTTCCAGTGAGCTATCACCGTATACCACCCGCACAAACTCCACAAAACGGCCCATCATGTCATCTTCAAAGTATTCGTCGTCACAGATGGGAATAATACCGTCTGCATCCGGCTTATAAATATTGTATTTGCCATCATCCCATGTACCGCCTGCGTAGGCAAGGCCATCATAGGTGGGAGAGTAGCGGCCAAACATACAGCCCACAGCGTAGGAGATAAAGGAGCGCACATCCCGGCCAAGGTCCGCTTTGCGCACGGTCACATCCTTATCTTCTACTTCCGGGGTCAGTTCATCCTGCAAGCCGTAAATATCAATAAAAATGTGGTTTAATTCTTCTTCATTTGCTTTGAGCTGGTTGAAACGCTTATTGCACTCATTCTCCCAACAAGTATAACATTCTGATAAGTCAATATTATCTGTAGCATCAAAAAGTGCTGCATTTTGAGGCATTGCAGAAACCAACGGATGACGCTTGAAGTCCCATGATGTTTCAAAAGAATCCCAATCAATTCTTGAAAAATCAGTGTTTTCTCTAGTAAGTTTAGTTACTACCTCTTCTTTATTGTTTGAAAAAACAACTGGAATATTCCCAACTGAACCTGCTCCATAATTCAATGTAGGATTTATAACTGTCAATATTTCATCTACAACTTTCGTGTTTAATAAAGCTAATAGATACTCTACATTTTCTTCTGGAAACATGGACGAACCTGCGGAGTCAAAAATCGCACCATAATCAGATAGTCTAAAACTTGATTTTCCAGCCGTTAACGCACTCCATGTAATTGAATCACTAAAGTATCTACCTTCACTTCTTATTTCCTTGGTATAACTACCCCCATTATAACGTTTTATAACGGCATCTTTCATTTCTTTCCCATCATCTTGCCAATTAACTACATATTCTTTGTTTCCATACCATCTACGATAATTACCACCCTTATTTAATGGGAACCACTTTTTCCTTGAGTCTTTCGCTTGTTGCGCATTTTTATAACCAATCCCGAAAGAATCAGTTTTCACTTCAAACCACAATCGTAAAAATCTATTATTATCTGTAGTAGCCAATCCTTTTTTAGGAAAAGCTATATCATTCAGAAGTTTTCCTCTCTTAAAAGCATCATAGAACGTGTCACTAACCCAATATGCAACTGGTTTGCCTGGTATTTTTAAATAGTTTTCTTTCTTGGAGTAGTAGCATTCTTTCTTTAAGAAAAGCTCTTTCTTGGAATTCTCAGACATTGCATCTATCAGTCTCTGATACGCACCCTTATATTTCTCGATTTTGCTTTTTAATATCACAAAGCTTGTTGTCTGTACTACCTCTCCACCAATTTCCTCAAATGCCCTAGCTCCTAAGTGCGCCATATTTACAATCGTTCTTTGCTGTAATTTTTCACGCAACTTTTCAAAACTAGACAAAAACATCCATCCATGTTGTGTAATCATCGCCTGATAGCCATTCTTTTTTAGCATCTCGCCACATCGTTCAATAAATACTGCATATAAATCCGCTTTACTATCCGGATAATGTTTCTTCACAAAGTTATTCACCTTAGCACTGAGATTGCTTGTCCCTGCATATGGTGGATTCGTAGCCACAACCTCATATTTCTGAGCCATAATCGCACCAATCTCTATCAGTTCTTTCAACCTTTCCGCTGTCTCATCCAGTCCATAGGTATCAAAAGTAATCTGGTTTTCCATTTCGGTACTGTTTACCCATCTGCGCAGTAAATCCCAGTCATATTCATCCACATTCAGAATGGAACCATACTCTTTTGCATCAATCAATGTGTCCAGGAGTCCCTCTATCTGCAAAATGGCGGTATTTATCTCCATCTCATTCAGATCAGCACCAAAATATTTGAGCTGTTCCCTGTTGATACCGTTGCTCTCCTGTATCGCATAGACATTTGGACGCACTCCACGGGTGAAAATTCGCCTGTCATACTGTCTTGCTTTCATCATAACTGCAAAATAACTGAGCTGTGCAGCACGATCATCTATATCCAATCCATAGATGTTATGCTCCACGATGCTCTGTGCTGCTTCTCTTGCTGACCAGCCTGCATTTTCATAGATCTGCATAAATACATCAAACGCATACACAAGGATATGACCAGAACCCATGCACGGATCAATGAGCTTTATATCTTCCGGTTTCAGTTTTGCATACTCTTCACGAATCTTAGCAAGTTCTGCCTGTACTTCCGGCTCCTGCTCTGCTTCTTCCAGATAATACTTCCACCTGCCCTGCAGGTCAGCATCCGGATGTCCCTCTACCCACAATCTGCCTAAGCTGTTCTCTACCATATAGCGTACAATCCAGTCCGGTGTAAAAAGCTGTGTAACAGCAGGTACTTCCTCTTTTGTGATTTTTCCTTTTTTCGCAAAAGCATCATTTTTCGGCTCTGTATTGTAATACTGATACATCCAGCCGATAATTTCTACCTGTCCGCCCTCGCTGACATTGAAATCTTCCTCCGGAATATCATGTACCAAATGATACACAACTCCATCCTGATCAATTACAGACAGATTTAACAGAAGCTCAGTATAATCACTTGTCTTTTCAAATAAAGCCGGAAGAATTTCATTCAAAGCATTACATTGTTTGATAAAAAGCATCTTGAATGCTTCGTCAAGTTTGTTTTCTCTCTTTAATGTGATTATTTTCTCTTCTTCTGCACTTGAAAGATTCAGTTCAGCATCGAATGGATTGGTAACAATATCTGGTTCTGTTTTTCCACTCTCTGAGGACAATACTCTCACATGAGAAGGGAGATAGTCATTTACTTCCATGAAACGTACTGCAATCAGACGATTGAACCAGGTATAAGCAACTTCTTCTATGATATATTTATATGCTACCGCATAATCAGAATCCTTTTCTTTTGCCCGGATCACATCCACCAATGCACGCCGCTGTTTGATTTCCTCTCCATTAATAGCATAAGGTTCTGCCGTTCCTATATCGTAGAACTCGGTTGTACTATTTGACTGTGGCAGGGCAGCTGCAATGCCATTTTCTGTAATGCCCATCAATCCGGCACGATATTTTATATCTGCTATAAGCCTGTTTCTTGCCCATATGGCAAAATTCCTAATTGCTGTTTTATTCATTTTTCCCTTCCTGCTGATCTTGACAAATTTTTCTGTTATTACTCTTACCTATGCACAAACCTGTCCTTCTTTGAAGCACTCATAAATATAATCTCTGGATTGATAATAAAAGTCAGTATTGTAATTCGATATCGCATCACTAATCCAAGAAGCATAAACCTCTTTTACACAATCTATCATTTCTTTACCAGAGCTTTTCTTCAAATCCTCGATTAGGCGCTCATACACTTCGCCAATCTCCCAATAATCCGGAACTTCATATCTGCAACATTTTACATTATCATAATCATCCATGGGTATCTGACAACGTAATATAAAATCATCTGCAACTTTCTCTATTGGTTCGCAGTGAAAAACATCTGCGTAATCATAGATCCGCTTTATTACATTCTCCCCAAGAAGTTCTACTATCCTACCTCGGCGTTGCTTCTGCTGTCTGCCAATAAATTCAATTAAGCTGCATAAGAAAAATAAGGAATTATCATTCATGATCCGTCACCTCAATTCCTTTCAAAAAAGATAATGTAGTCAAAGCCCTTGCCGTATGAAAACTTATCTGATGCGTTGGTTTTTTGAACTTTGCTAAATTCCAAAATGCTTCTCTGCTGATTTTTCCATCTACAAAATTCTGTACATAGTTAAAAATTGTATCATCTGCCATAGGTCCTTCCACAATGTCATAATTATGAGATTTTCCAAGTCTACATGCTGTTATAAAATCAAGCCACTCTTCTGTCATTTCAGGAAATTTTTTGATATTAAGCGATTCATCCGGTGTATATACATATTCATTCAGATATCCTACACCAGTATACCTTGTCGCCCATCTTTTTGCCTGTTCCGGAAGCAATGTACAATAAAAGCCGAAATAAAAGTCTTTGTTAAATTTTGCTATTCTTATCTCGGGTTCTGTCACTATCTGACTGCTCCCATGATATAAAACAATTGTTTCCATGAAACGCCTCCTGCCTATAACAATTTAAAATTCAATATTGACTATGGTATCTGTATCAAGCTCACTGACCAGTTTCAGACGCAGTTCATTCAAGTATTTGTCTACATCCTCTGTATTTTCCAGTCTCCATGAAGCAGTTTTCGTAATACTCTTAATGGATACATTCTTGGTCTTTTTCACTTTTTCGACCTTTTTCTGTACCTCTGCTTCAATCTGTGCCTGATCCACATTTCCGACTTCTTTTGCCTGTGCTTCCAGTCTCTTACGGACTTCTTCCGCTTTCTTCACTGCGATTGCCTGATCCATCTGTGTCATTTCATTTAACAGACGAATTTTTAATGCTTCTGCCCTGTCAGCATAGCTTCTAAGAACGGATACATTCGTACAGCCATTCGCCGCATTCGTGATTTCATCAAACATGGCGGCATACTTGCTTCTCTTTTCTTCTGCGTATGCTTTAGTATTCAGTACCTCATATACTCTGCTCTGGGAATCCAAAACTGAATCCAGTACCGGCTTTAACTGCTCGTCCAATATATCGGAATATACATCACTGAACTGTTTCAGAAGCTCTGGCAGTTTCGGAATATCACTGTACGGAGACTGTTTTTTCACAATCGTACTAATTTCAGCAACTATATTCTCCAGATTTTCGTCCACGATATATGTTTTACTGTCATCATATTTGCTCAGGTACAGCACAGCCTTATCAAAGATCGTTCTCTGCTCACTGCTGAAAAATGCTTTGATTGGCTCATAATCCTCTGCAAATTCATATAAATCATCCTGCTTTTTACTTACAGTCTGGAAAAATTCTGTCGGTGTCTGAATCTGCGTCAGTCCAAAAAGAAGTTTCTTGCCATACTCTACTAGCCGTTTGCCCGGATACTTTGTGGTCTCATACCGTACTTCCAGTTCTCCAAGTGTGGAAGTCAGTTTCGTTGCATAAGTTACAAAGGTGTTCATCATCGTATCTTCATCATCTGAATTTCCGGTTGCACCGAACAATTCCTTCATAACATCTCTTGTAACTTTTTTCTCTTTTTCTGACACACGAATTTTCTGCTCCATCATCAGCTTATCGACATAGCTCTTTTTCGTGATGTAATTGATGATTTCCTCTGCATCTTTATTGTGCGTGGATACAGACGATCCATTCACATAAAAGGCTAAATCGCCACGACGAAACAGCTTTGCAACGAGCCAATGCACATCATCCTCTACGAAACCATAAGGAGCTTTCATAAATCTGTCCTTAATGCTTTTCATGGATGTTTTTGCGTGCATACGGGTATTGTCTGCCACGTAGCTCAGCACATCATCCAGTGCATGTACGTTTGGCTCAGTACCACCCTCCAGATTAAGAGAAATCTGATTTGTAGTCTTGAACAGCTTTCTTATATCATCCTCGCCATAGGCAGCATCAATATATGACAGCTTATGATAAACTGTAGATACCAGTCTTCCCAGTGCTTCATTGATGCGAGTGGATACCTCTTTGGCATTGATCTGTGCCTTATCGCCATTGACATATATATCAGCTTCTTTTAAGCTCTCTGATAAATATAATCTCGCATTCGCATTACGCTCACGCATTTCCAGACGCTTGCCTTCTTTGATTGTCTCATACTGTGGCAATGCAGAAGATGTGTTCAAACGCAGGAATTTCTCTATCTTCAAGTATCTCTGTATTTCATCCATAAATGCCCTATCATCCGGCAGAACAACAAGAACCTCTCTGCCCTGTCCGGATACCATGCGAAGGGTAGTTTCATCTGTTCCCATATCAGCCGCAGGTGTTAAGATATGCACACCAATATCATAATTCTGATTTGCCTTATATGGTCTGTCATCCACAGTAGAATTGAAAGAAAACGCATATCTGCCATTAAATGCCGGATAGCGGTACTTCTTATCTGTGAAAATATCTTCAAAAATCATTTCTGATGCTTTATTGATGACTTCTGCCATTTCCACATTTTGGCTTTCGATCTCACGGTTAATTTCCTGCTCTTCATCAGTCAGGAATACATAAATTTCACCATTTCTCTGCACAAGCATCTGACGCATCAGCACTTTCAGAGCGTCCTCTACTTTTGCTTTCAGCTCGATACGGTCATCCTCAATATTGGAAATCATAAGGCTTGTGATGTTATCAATGTTTGCTTCCACATCATTGACATATTTAATCATGAACAAGGTCTTTAATACATTGATTGCAAATACATCTTTTGTCTTATGATCCGGATTGATAAAGCTGTTGTCATAAGCCTTGATAATAACTCCCCTATGACTGTGATCGAGAAAATTTTCCAGCGCATCATAAAACGCATGGAATGGAATGAGTGTGCCTTCCTCATGCTCCTTATAATCCATTGCCGACTCTTTAAACATAGCAAGCATAGAACGCTCACCTTCTGATAAATGCTTACCAGACGCACCATGGGTACGGATAGATGTCAATACACTTGCAAGAAGATTGAACTGATATGGTACAAACGGATAAACCAGTGCAAAATCATTTTCATCTGCATATAATTTCTTCTCCACACCATCATTGAATACAATCTTATTCTTAATCGTGGTTGCCTTCTGTCCATAAAGCAGGCGGAGCATCTGTGCTGCAGTGTCCTTTTTATCCAGAATACGCTTTTTGATGACTTCATCCACGTTTGCAGAAGAAAGAGAAATTCTCGTATCAAATCGTCCCTGAATCTTAGAGAAATCATTTCCTTTTACCTTGGTAATGGAATCAATATCCTGCTGGCTTGTTACGATCACCCACGCCTTACCGTTACACTCTTTGCCCAGTTCCTCACGAACGGTCTGGAGATTCAGCATAAGGTTGGAATCATCCCCGATATACTGTCCCACTTCATCCACAAGAAATGCCACATGATGATTGTTGCCCTTGCGATCAATATATGCTTTTACACGCTTTGCAAAATCCTCAATACTGATCTTGTATGGCTCGGCAGCTTTCTCGCACCAGTTTCTTGCGGCAGCTTCACTCATAAAATCCATATCTATCAAAGTATCTACAATGTCATCCTGTATAAAATCGAAGTCTTGTCTGGAATCTACCCACGCATCTCCATAGTTTTCCTCGAACTTCTGCTTAAATTCCACATATCTGCCTTCTTCATTCAGCCTGCGCTCCAAATCAGCCAGAAAAGGCATAGCACCACAATATCCTTGCATTTCGTTGAATACTTTCAGGAATACGTTCACTATGGCATCTTTATTCTGTTTGCTGTTGGAATCGCTCTTAGAATCAATGTTGAAAAGGACAACATCGGTCGGTGTGTTTGCGGCAAGCTGCATATCCGCAAGTACCATCGGATCAGCTATTTTATTATCGTCCACAAAATAGTCGATTGCTTTCTTGCCTGCAATCTCTTTATTCTCCAGAAGGTAAGATAGGATTTTTAAGAAATGAGATTTACCACTTCCAAAGAAACCGGAAATCCATACACCTGTTTTTGATGTATTCCCTGTGATTCCGGTCTTATATGCCGCAAAGAAATCTGCAAAATGCTTCTGCAATTCCCTTGTGACAACGTATTCTTCTAACTCCTGCTTGACATTGGCAGTCTCGTCCTGCCCTACAATGATAACCCCCTGTAAATCACGATCTATCGGTTTTGCAAACATTTCTCTTATCTGCATACTACATACCTTTCCTTTCATCCGTTCTTAGAAAAACGCTGTTTTGCGTTTTTCCGTGTGAAGCGTCATGCTTCACACTGTTATCGTACCAGCCGGAATGCCCGGTAATAATTATCTTCGTGAACTTCGTTGAATATGATGAGTTCCTGTTCGGTATAGGTTCCCGGATAGAACAGCACCATAGGCACCTTTGCAAAATGCTGCGGCATATTGTAAAGAATTTTGTTGAATACCTCCGGTGATTGCAGTAACGGATAGCATTTTCCCACTCCGGTCAGAAATACTACGGAATTTTCCGGTGTATGCTCTGCAATATATTCCACAATCATGTTATCCTTATCCGTGATTTTAAGAGAACGCTGTATTGCGGATGCAACCTTTACAATCCCCCTCTTTTCTTCCATCTGATAACACTTCTCCATGAAATTTTTATCCTCTAGATGCGCAATGATCAAATCATACAAATCATATACCACCAGCTCAAATCCATCAGTCCCTCTGGAATTTTTATTTTTCAAATATTCTATTCTGTCACGGACAATCAGCTCATTCTCCGGAGCATAATCAAATACCCAGTAATTGACTTCATTTGCCTTTCCTGTGGTATCACGGAACTTTGGTTCCTTGATTTTTGCTTCCATTATGTCCAGTCTTTCTTCTATGCTTGCCATTATCGTACCCCCGTAAGTGCTTTTGCGATTGGTTCCATGTCGTGATCAAAAAGCCAGTGTTCCATAACCGGATCAAGGATTGGCTTTAAGATAATACGGGGAGTTCCCTTATCTGTCATACCGGATTCAAAAAGCATGGTCTTATATGTTTTTCCCAGACGATTCAATGTCGCATCCGTCCACTTTGCAACCTTTCCGTCCTGCAACTGTTTATTCTTAAAAAATATACTTATATCACTGTCAGAAAACTCATTGTTTCCAATGATCATTTTCTCTCTTACGACCTCATACACAAAATCAAAGAAAAGTGTGTCATGAGCCATTGCACCTGCTAATGCAAACAACTTCTGTGTCGCTAAGTCACTTTCCATAAATACCGGATAAAAAGACGCATCAAGTGCCTTTATTCTTGCCGATACTGTAGAAAATATCTGACCTGCACGAAGTGTAGTCGGTGCGCCAAAGAGATTTTCATTCTGGTTCTTTTCCTTAATTTCATCCAGTGTCATGCCCTCTGACAAGAGCTTAACCACTGTCTTAAATTCCATGAACCAAAACGAAAACTTCACTGCTCCTGCGCTATATTCTCGTCTATTCATTTTTTCGCACCTTTCCAATATTATTTCTCGTTCTCTGCCGGGAGTACATCTAAGATGTCATCCATCGTACAATCAAGTGCTCGGCATATCCTGACCAGAACATCCAAGGATACGTTTTCATCCTTTGCCATTTTTGCCATAGTACTTGTTCCAATCCCTGCCAGCTCGCAAATGTCTTTTTTCTTCATTTTGCGGTCAATCAGTATCTTAAAAAACTTGTTATATGATACGTCCATCTATTTCTCCTTTGCGAATCCTACAATAAATCCACATAACAGAAATATTATACCATAGCCGTCTTTCAATTACTATGAGAAGTCGTAATTTTTTTTGGAAAGTAGCAAATATTATATCTTTATGCCATTACCACTAAAAATGCTCTGTATTGAACAATTCTCTACGCTCAAATCCACTCATCATCCGCATTTACTTTTGGAATTTCAGAATAACCCAATTCATCAAGGAACTCTCTTACGCCATTTTTATCTATATATGTAGAGTATATCCCACGTCCACCTCCAAAGCTGGTTTCATATATTGCAATTCCAGTTTTTCAAGTTATATTGATTTTCTCTGTATGTTCCGAATTTAGCATATTAAATTCTACAAAAACATTCTGAATGGAATCTGCATTAATAAATGGATATAGAATATCCATAATTTCCTCTGGTGGCTGATACTTTGATTTCCATCTATTTATCTGCAACCCCTCTATCTTCTGTAAAAATATCTTTGAAACAGCTTTTCTTAGCTTTTTTTCACTTGTAATTCCACCCATAAGACTATCTACAGCATAGTGAACTATATCATCTTCAATTTTTACCGTGACCTTAGTCCATCCTTCCATACCACCAATCGAAAATTTTAATTCTTCCAGCATAAGCAGCTCCACACAAAAAAAGAACCAATCAAGGGACTATCCCTATCCTGGTTCCTATTATAAACTCTATGGTGTCCTATAAACACCCCTTATAGTGGCTCAATTGCCAAGACAAAAATCTGAGATTTTTATAATGAACTGATATGGTTGATAAGTTACAGGGAACACTGGGAAAGTAGTGGAACTCTCCCCTGCCCCATTTATGCTAAGCTACATATGGCAACA
>ERZ779865.2893-NODE-2893-length-10201-cov-3.842500_pt1 | contig 10201 bp, 8 predicted proteins | sample MGYA00433088_ERZ779865 | MGnify/ENA primary metagenome ERZ779865 (study PRJEB29588, sample SAMEA2151703) | human gut metagenome | biome: human gut; feature: human-associated habitat; material: faeces | place: Denmark | collected 2008/2010 ... | reverse complement strand
TTCACCAAAAACCAAATTACAATTGCCTCAGAGATATTCATTTGCTGGAATGAGACAAGGTACTATTTCACAATGACGTAAATGGCGGTTTGCTTTTGCGGAGAATTCACAGCTCCGATTACATAGATTCATCTCCTCGTAAGAAATCTTGGAAAGGAGACTTTTGCTTATGCTGACCATTGGTGACCTGATCGCAGTGCTCTCACTGTGTGTGACTTTTTACAGTCTTGGTTACATGCGTGGAAAGCATGATTCCAAGACGCAAAAATAACCGCCCCAACCTGACAAGTTAAGCGGTCATTTTACCAAATTTTTGTTCGACCAAATCCATCAATTTTTCTTTTGCCCTCTGTCGCCACGTATGTTCCCGCACAGCCCTCTCATATCCCCGCTCTGCGATTTCCATACACTCTTTGGATTTTTTCAAAAGCTCTCTCACCAGTTCCGGCAGCTCATCCCGCTTCTCCAGTGAATAGAAAACCAGCTCTTTTTTATCCGTAAATTTCTCCCGCAGATATCTGCTGTCATCGGTCAGCGAGAGTGTATGCTGCAGCATCGCCGTAAACACACGGTCATGTGCCCCATCCTTAAACCAGGGCATGACATTCAAAGAAATCTTTGCATCTGCGATTGCCTCTGCGCAGGTTACAGAATCCACTTCCCTGCCGTTTTTTATAATATATTCATGACTGTTACAGTCCAGCTTCTCCCAGTTTGCGCCAAACACATGTACCGGGATTTTATGTTCTGCAAGACATTTTATGACCTCTCCACGGAAATAACTCCGCATACAGATATCAATGAACACCATCCCCGCAATCGCTGCACGAAGTTCAGTATCGGGTACTTCTCCTAACTCCTGCCGGATATGCGTCTCTAACATCTGATCAATGGATATCCACGGATGTGCCTTCATATCCTCCATGATCTCATAATAAAATACCCGGTATTCTGCACCCTGCCTGTCGATTTCCCGGTAAAGATGTTCCACCGGCGTATAGTTTCCGGTAAATACGATATCGTATTTCCGTTTCTGATACGGTATATTTTTAAATTCCATTTTCTGCCTGTAACAGCCTTGGGTATCGTATGATATCTCCTGCCCTAAAATACAGTTTCCCGCCAACGGAAGAAAATCCACCGGCACTGCCGGATAAAAACGCTTCATGTACGATACATGCTCTCTGTCAACACAGAAAACATGCATCTGTGACACCGGAGGATCTGCCAGCTTCGAATGATAATACAGTGGATGATCCACCAGGATATTGATGCAGACTATCCCATGGTTTTCCCAGATATATCGCCCGTTCTTTTCCATAAAAACTTCTTCTCCGGAAAGTCCGATAAAATTGAACGTACACAACACCGTTTTCTCTGGCACTGCAAACCGGCTGATACCATCCACCGTATTCACCAGATCATTATAATCCACAAAATAGGTGTCATGTCCCCTCTCCTGAAACGTTTCTGCCAGCTGCTTTGAAAAATATCCAAGTGTTTCCACTGCATTTTTTATTAAAATCACTTTCATGTTTACCAGTGATCCGTATAATTAGTTTTTAAAACTGTGGATCGGTGCCGGAATTCTTCCGGTACGATTGATAAAATCATCACAGGAATATTTGTTAACCGGCATAATTGGTGCATAGCCGAACAGACCACCGAACTCTACCGTATCGCCAACACCCTTTCCGATTACCGGGATCAGACGTGCAGCCGTTGTCTTCTGGTTTACCATACCAAGCGCCATCTCATCTGCGATCATGCCTGAGATTGTGGTTGCCTTAGTATCACCCGGAATGGCAATCATATCAAGTCCTACAGAGCAGACACAGGTCATTGCCTCTAATTTCTCCAAGGTGATGGCTCCAGCCTGCACAGAATCGATCATTCCCTGATCCTCACTGACCGGAATGAAAGCACCGCTTAATCCGCCGACATAGGAAGATGCCATAACACCGCCTTTTTTTACCTGATCATTTAACATGGCAAGTGCTGCCGTCGTTCCAGGTGCACCTGCATATTCTAAACCGATTTCGCAGAGAATATCTGCAACGGAATCACCGATTGCCGGAGTTGGTGCAAGGGAGAGGTCAATGATACCAAACGGAATCGAAAGACGTCTGGATGCTTCCTGGGCAACTAACTGTCCAACTCTGGTTACCTTAAATGCTGTCTTTTTAATAGTCTCGCAGAGTACCTCAAAATTCTCACCGCGCACTTTCTCAAGTGCTGTTTTTACAACACCTGGTCCACTGACACCGACATTAATAATCGTGTCTGCTTCTGTAACACCATGGAAAGCACCTGCCATAAATGGGTTGTCATCCGGTGCATTACAGAATACAACCAGTTTCATACAGTCTACAGAATCGCGATCCTTTGAGTGCTCTGCAACTTCTAATAAAATCTCTCCCATCAGACGCACTGCATCCATATTGATACCTGTCTTTGTGGAAGCAAGATTTACAGAACTGCAGACACGATTCGTCCGACAGAGTGCTATTGGAATAGAACGGATCAGCATCTCATCCGCTTTTGTCATACCTTTTGATACCAGTGCAGAATATCCACCGATGAGATCTGCACCGATTGCTTCTGCTGCACGATCCATCGTATCTGCGATCGTTGCAAAATCTTCCGGAGTCTTGCAGGCTGCACCGCCGATCAGTGCGATCGGAGTAACAGAAATACGTTTGTTGACGATTGGAATACCATATTCCGCCTCGATCTCTCCTGCAACTTTCGCAAGATCTTTGGCAACCGACGTGATACGATTATAAATGTTTTCATTTAATTTTTTCAAATCGGAATCAATGCATGAAAGCAGGCTGATACCGATGGTAATGGTACGAACATCAAGATTTTCATGCTCCACCATGTTGTTGGTCTCTTTTACTTCAAATATATTAATCATTGCCGCTTTCCTCTCTAAATACGATGCATTTTCTCAAAAATCTCAGCTTTCTGGCACTTGATGGATACACCGATCTGTGCACCAATCTCGTCAAGATCCTTCTGACAATCCACAAATGATCTGGTAGATTTGTTCATATCAACGATCATCATCATATTGAAATATCCGGAAACGATCGTCTGTGAAATATCAAGTACATTGATTCCATTCTCAGAAAGATAAGTACATACTTTTGCAATGATACCCACAGTATCTTTACCCACTACTGTAATAATTGTCTTGTCTGCTGTATTCTCCATCTCTGCTCTCCTCACTTTTCTACTTTACTAAATCAGCGCAAATATTATGGATAATCATATCATATGTAATTTATAAATTCCACTGTTAAATGCACTGATATTTATAAATTTTTCTACTAAATGTCATTAGGAATATTATTCTTTAAAAAACGATACGCTCCGACGGCTCATCACGTTTTGCCACATACATTGGGAAATCATCCCCTTTATAAGGATTTTCTCCCATCGTTACCTCTAACCGAACCGTCTCGTATGCGAGTTCTGCATAATTATTCTCTTTGCTAAGATGTCCAAGAATAACCGTATTAAAATGATCATGGAGCACTTCTCCTAAAAACTGTCCTGACAGTTCGTTCGAGAGATGTCCTTTTTCTCCAAGTATTCTCTGTTTTAACGGATATGGATAACTTCCAACCTGCAGCATATGTACATCATGGTTCGCTTCCAGTAAAAGCACATCCAGATTTTTTATTTTCTGAATGATATCTTCATCATAAGTTCCAAGATCCGTCACTACTGCAGCCGTTTTCTCTTCATTTTTTATTTTATAGGCAACCGGATCTGCCGCATCATGCGAGATTGAAATCGGTTCGATCAAAAGATCTCCAATTTCAAAAGGCTGTTCCGGTGTGATCGCATGAAATAAAGATTCCTCTATTTTCCCGACGGACTTTGTATTTAAAATCGCATCAATTGTACCCTGCGTGGCATAAATCGGAAGACCGTAGCGCCTGGCGATCACGCCAAGTCCTGAAATATGATCGATATGTTCATGTGTCACAAGAACCCCCTTCATCTCTTCTGTTTTCAAGTCTATTGAATTAAGTCCGTTTTCAATTCGTTTTCCACTGATTCCTGCGTCAATAAGTACATGGTTTTCATCTGATCCGACGCAGATACAGTTTCCGCTGCTGCCGCTTGCTATGCTGCATAATTCCATTTTTTTAATTCTCTTTCCATCTAAGTTCGATCGTATCACCCGTTTTTAATACCGCCGAATACGATGCATTCTCACCATTTAAGTTGGTGATGATCGCTCTGCCGTTCGAGGCAGTAAGATCAAATTCATAGAAATCAAAAATATCTACAAATATGTACTGTGGTTTTCCGGTGAGTTTTACCGGCTGTCCATTGATGTATACTAAAACTGTATTACCATCTTCTGGTTTTTCATCCACGTTCTGTGCCACGGATGCTTCTGTCTGCTCCACAGGTTCATTCGCTGTTGCAGCATCCATATCTGTTTCCGGCTGATCTTCTTCTATTGGAACTGCCTCTGCCACATCAGCCGCATTCTGTCCTGTTGCAGATACCTCAACGCCTGTCTCGCTGTCTGTACCTTTTTTACCATCTTCTTCTGTGGCAGTATCCTTTGCTACCGCAGAATCCTCTTCTTCCGCAAGCGCATTGCCGACATCATCTGTATCTTCTGCAGCCGCATCACTGTGCTCTGTTGCAGACTTTTGTTCTTCTGCCTTATCAGCCTCTGCACCATCCTCCACACTCGTCTCCGGCTCCACAATATCCGGTATCTCTTCTTCCTTATATTCCCCGACAGTCGGTGTTTGAACTTCTTCCTGCTCTACCGGCTGGAAGGACGGTTTGCCATAGGAACGCACTGTCCACTCGATTGTAAAGTTTTCATAGATCAGTGAGTCGAGCGATGCACGACGGTTGTTTACCAGAATCACATGCTCCACATTCACTTCCACATCCATAAATTCTGCAAGCTGGCCTACTGTGTAAAAGCTTCTTGTTTCTACCTGGTCGCCCTCCTTGATCTGATAGGAAGGCAGTTCTAAATTGCCGTTGACCTCTAAGAACTTCGGGCATCTTATAATATTTCCATTAACCACAAAGGCTACGGAATCTGTCGTATATTCCTCTAACTGATCTAATGTGCAGGTTGCCGGCTTGCCAGCCGTAGATGGCTCAATGATAATCTCACAATTCGGCTCTAATGCCGCATTGAGATTTGTTGGTCTGTCATTCATATAAACTGCTGCTGACTCTCCCTGCTCTCCACGAATGATACGTTTTGCTCCATTTACAAAAAATGTAAGTTCCGGTCCACGTTTCGGGAAAAGATCCTCATTCGGAAAACCTGCCTGCAATGCGGCATCCACGATCGTTAATCCATCATTATCATATAATTTGAGGCGCTCTCCATTGAAACGCACCATAATAAATCCGTTTCTCTGTTCATAATAATTCAGACAGATTCCAATCGGTGTAACAAGCAATGGATCCTTCTTGATATCCTGCTGTTCAAATACCACTTCCTGCAGTACTTCTTCACCACGCAGTGCCACTCGTACGTCCGGAAGATCTAATTTCTCTGCAAGCATTTTCGTATAACCATGGATCTTACCGCCACCGCCAACGATAAATGCTGCGCTGACAGTCTGGTCGCCATTCAATTCTTTGATTTTCGCAGCTACCGCTGTCGTCATCTCATCCACTACCGGCGCAGTCAGCTCCCACACTTCTTTTGCCGGAATCTTATGCTCGATCAGCATGATATCTTTATAAGTGATCTCCTCTTCTGTTGTACTCTGCAGCTTGATATATTCAGCCGTTTTAAAATCAACCAGATAATTCTGTACGATCAGTTCGGTCAGCTCATCTCCCGCAAGAGGAATCATACCATATGCAATGATGCTTCCGTCTTTGGTAATGGAAATATCGGATGTTCCCGCTCCGATATCGACTAAAGCGATATTGAGCAGACGATAACTTTCGGGGATTGCGACATTGATTGCCGCAATAGGCTCTAATGTCAGATTTGCCACTTCAAGCCCTGCCTGATTCACTGCTGCGTAAAGTCCATCCACAACATCCTCCGGTAAAAACGTTACGATGATATCTTCACCGATACGGTCTGCCTTGTGGGATTCAATATTAGAAAACGGTTCATCATTCAAGAAATATTTGACTACAGAATAACCAACACAGTAAAACTTATAGTTGGTATCATTCATTTCCTGTAAAATCTTCTGTGCTTTCTCAATTCCAAGTAAATCAAGTGTATGAATATCTTCTCCGGTAACGACACTCTCCTCCGGATAATCGTAACTGATGCTTGTTGTAACTGTCTTAAGCACACGACCTGCGGCAGCAATACATACTTCTGTCAGAGGTTTTCCAATCTGTTTTTCCAGCTGTTCTTTTACTTTTCTTATCGTCCCTGATACGCGCCCGATATCGTGGATCTGTCCATCTAACATTGCTCTCGTATCATGCTGCATGACATACTGTGCAGTTACAATAAACTGATCTTCGGTGCGGTAACCTACCGTTCCCACCACGTTTCTTGTTCCAATATCAAGTCCGAACACCAATGGCTGTTCCATGTCTTTTCCATCACTCATCTGCAGTATCTCCTACTCATTTTCCATATTCGTGATTGTCAAATCAATCTGCCTTATGGCATCTTCTACCGTTCCATTATTGTCGATCACCACTTTACAGTGCTTCCGGTAAACAGATTCCTTTAACTGACTGTCAAAAATCTGCTGCACTTTCTGAGAGGAATATCCTCGCGATCTCATAAGGCGTTCTTTTCTTATATCCTCTTTCGTATAAATATACCAAAGTTCGTCGCAAATTTCATCATAATGTTCTTCGATCAGCAATGCTGCCTCTAAAACCAGAAGCTTCAACTCACCTTTTTTACGTTCTGTATCAGCAACTGCCCTGACATATTCCTTGACTGCCGGATGCACGATTTCATTTAACGCATCCCGTTTTTTTTCATCTGAGAAAATAACTGCTGCTAACTTCTTCCGGTCAAAGGAACCATCTTCATTCCAGATATCCTCATCCGAAAACCTGTCTTTTAATTTCTGATAACATTCTGTTTCAGGCAGCATCAGTTCATGCGCGATCTCGTCTGCCAACATGACTCTTACCCCATCCTTTGTTTCAAGATAATGAAGTATTTCTGATTTTCCCGCACCGACGCCACCGGTAATTCCGATAAATTTCATCCGTTCTATGCTCCCCGCATCCATTTTTCTCTTGTACCATCCGGACATATGCGGCACAACACATCAACCCGCATGAGTGATGCCATATCTTCATTTCGCCTCATACCAGTTTTTGCCGACATGTGCATCAATTTCAAGTGTCACCGCAAGGTCTGCCGCCCCATGCATCTCTTCCTCGAGAATCTTTCGAACCACATCTTCTTCCTCGATTGCTGTCTCTACTAAAAGTTCATCGTGTACCGTTAAGATCAGCCTCGATCTTAAATTTTCTTTTAACAATCTGTCATGCACACGTATCATAGCAATCTTGATGATATCTGCCGCTGTTCCCTGGATCGGTGAGTTCATGGCAACACGTTCTCCAAAGGAACGCTGCATAAAATTGCTGCTTGAAAGTTCCGGTACCGGACGTCTTCTTCCAAACATCGTCGTTACATAGCCTTTTTCTTTTGCCTCTGCCACAAGCCCATCTAAAAACGTCTTGATCTTTGGATAAGTTTCAAAGTACCGTTCAATATACTCTGCAGCTTCTTTTTTGCTGATGCTTAAATCCTGACTCAGTCCAAACGAACTGATTCCATATACAATCCCGAAATTGACTGCCTTGGCATTGCGTCGCTGCAGATCTGTCACTTCATCAAATGGAATGTGAAATACCTGGGACGCTGTGATCCTGTGAATATCCTGTGCCTCCCGGTATGCTTCAATAAGCTTTTCATCCCCGGACATATGTGCTAAGACACGAAGTTCAATCTGGGAATAATCAGCGTCCATAAACTCAAATCCCTCTTTTGGAACAAATGCCTTGCGGATCAGTCTTCCAAGTTCAATACGCATCGGAATATTCTGCAAATTCGGTTCCGTGCTGCTCAATCGTCCGGTAGCTGTGATCGTCTGATTAAAACTGGTATGAATTCTGCCGTCTTTTGCAATATAATTAACCAATCCATCCGCATAAGTAGATTTTAGTTTGGTAAGCTGTCTGTATTCTAAAATATCGGATACGATCGGATATTCCGGTGCAAGGCGTTCTAACACATCTGCCGCCGTGGAATAACCGGTCTTTGTTTTCTTTCCATACGGCATGGACAGTTTTTCAAACAGGATCACGCCGAGCTGTTTTGGAGAATTGATATTAAACTCTTCTCCCGCTTCCTCATAGATCTGTTTCTCCAGTTCGTCAATACGGACTGCAAGTTTGTCTCCATACTCCGTAAGTGCCTCCCGGCACGCAATGATACCCTCATTTTCCATATCGGCAAGGGTAAATACAAGCGGCATTTCGATCTCCTTAAACAGATGATTCATGCCCTCTTCCTTTAAGTCAATCTCCAGCGTCTTTTTGGATGTCTGTGCCACATATGCCATATAGCATACATAATTTAAAAATGCTTCCGGTGCATCTTTCACCGCCTGCTCTATGGTCTGCTTTCCAAGAAGATCCGTCTTAGACGGTATCATCTGTCCCATATAGTCTTTTGCAATATCTTCATATGGATACTCATTTTTCAGCGGATTCAAAAGATATGCTGCAAGTACACCGTCAAAAAGATTTGACAAACCGATATTGCCATTTGTCTGCCGTTCCAGCAAACCAAGTGCTGCAAGCTGCGGCTTTAAATCAAGTGTCGCATAGGATGAAGCTTCACTCGTGGTAAGCATGGACATGATCTGCTTTGCAGGAAGACTTTCTCCTGCTTTTATAAAAAAGGTTTCTTCCTCACCAATTGAAACGGCAGCACCAATGCAACACTCCACTGCATCATTTTCTGCGCTTTCAACGATGCCGGACGGCTCACTGTCTGCCCCCGGCATATCTCCTGCCGCAAACAGATTCATCTGCCCGTCTGCTTCCTCGTGGCTATCCTTCTTTTTATCTCCGAAAACAATATAAAAACCACAGTCTTTTCCGCGCAGCTTCGCAAATACTTTCTCTGCTTCCTTTCGGTCTTCCACGAATTTAAAATGTTCTGCCGCCTGATTTTTCGGAGTATCTACCTCAAACCGGTTTAAAAGATTTTTAAATTCCAAACGTTTGCAGAGAAGGTATGCCTCCTCCGTATACAGTCCAGAAATTCCATTCAGCTTTGCTCCTGCAAGATCATAATCAATATCCGCATGGATCTCGATCGTTGCAAGTGTCTTACTCATCTGTGCTAAGTCATAATACTCTTTTAAATTTTTGCTCGCACGCGGTGGCTTTAATTCGTCCACATGCGCATAGGCATTTTCAACACTTCCATACTGCGCAATGATCGCTGTTGCTGTCTTTTCACCAATTCCAGGCACCCCAGGAATATTGTCTGCCGTATCGCCCATCAGCGCCTTGACATCAACGAACTCAGTCGGTGTTACCTGGTACTCCCGGATCACGTCCTCCGGGTAATAGTTGTGTACTTCTGTGGTTCCACGGCTTGTCTTCGGAAGACAGATCCGGATATGGGTGTCGGAAAGCTGTAAAAGATCCCGGTCTCCGGAGAGGATCGTCACCTCATATCCATCTTTCTGCTCACGTTTCGCGATGGTTCCAAGGATATCGTCCGCCTCATATCCCTCTTTTGTGAGGATCGGAACACCCATGGCCGTCAGGACTTCCTTCATAAGCGGTACCTGCTCGTGAAGCTCCTCCGGCATCGGTTTTCTTGTTCCCTTGTAGGCGTCGAACATCTTATGTCGGAACGTCGGCGCTTTTAAGTCAAAGGCCACCGCCAGGTAGTCCGCTTTCTCCTCATCGAGAACCTTGAATAAGATATTTAAAAAGCCATAGACCGCGTTCGTGTGGAGACCTTCCGAGTTCGTCAGGTTCGGCACACCGTAGAACGCGCGGTTTAAGATGCTATGACCGTCGATCAGTACGAGTTTTTCCATGTTCACTCCTGTTTCACGATAATATTTATAAGCTTCCTATTACAAAAAGCCCATCGTCTTCCAGATCCGAAGCTGCAAAAGGATCATGACGATCAGAGCCATTCCAGTCAGCGTTGAGACTGCAT
>ERZ779865.2892-NODE-2892-length-10208-cov-3.140747_pt1 | contig 10208 bp, 11 predicted proteins | sample MGYA00433088_ERZ779865 | MGnify/ENA primary metagenome ERZ779865 (study PRJEB29588, sample SAMEA2151703) | human gut metagenome | biome: human gut; feature: human-associated habitat; material: faeces | place: Denmark | collected 2008/2010 ... | reverse complement strand
CTTAGAGATGTGGCATGCTCCTTGCGAGTACCGTCGAACTCAAACGACTTGAAATATAATAAGGACGAGAACGAAACCGTAATTGCTCATAGGAGTGATTGCGGTCTTTTTTTGTTTCGTCAAAAGAAAGGAGTCAGGCAATGAATGTCCAATAGCAAGCTGATCGAGCTGAGTTACTATGACCCATCCGCACAGGTGCGTTTGTCGGCCTATGCGGATACGCTGGTACTCGACCACGATCAAAACGGCAGCATCATCAGAGCCATCCGCTTCGGCGGCTATCCCGAAATGGTGCGGGCAATGGCAGATGCCATCTACGGCGGCGCGACGATAGAAGCCGCCCAAAACGACACGACCCGAATGCTCCAAAGCAGCCTCAAAAGTTATCAGCGGCAGATCACGCACGATGGGATCTACGCCGTGGCAACATTGATGGCTGCGGACACCGTACAGGAGGATGACAGAAGCGGCAAGCATGAAAAAGGCGAGGATACAAACCTCGTAGATACGGAGCAGATGGAGCTGCAGCCCCGCAGGTGCTACATCTTCTGTCCTGCCAGGGATCAAAAGCGGCTCTTTGAGGAACTGGATCACAAAACGGCAGCGCCGCTGATCCCGGAATTTCAGGACTATGTGCTCAGCAGTTTGCGCCAACGGGGAGATCTCCGGCAACTGGAGGTCATTTCCCTGAAAGAGCGGATGGACGCATGGGTGCTGGATCTGAAGCCGCAGGATCAGAATGTGGTGGAGGTGCTGGAGCGGGGCTTGCAGAGCGGAGATATCCAAATCCCCGGGGCAGTCCCCAATATGCCAGACGGTTTTGAGAATGTGGAAAATGTCACAGGCTATCTCAATACCTTTGGCGTTACCGTGGCTGACCGTATCCGCAGCCAGTTCATGCCCCTTTTTGATCCTGCCAAGGAACCGCTTTCCGATGAAGTGCTCGCTATCAACGATTGCATCATGAGCCGTGTGGGATATTCTCTCTACGATGCGCAGCTTGCGGTGGCAGAAGCCGTCAAGCGGCAGCTTGCGCGTAAGCGTGTGGCGCTCATTATCGCAGAATGCGGTAGTGGCAAAACGAAGATCGGTTCGACTGCTCTTGGCGCTTTGCACGGGCTGTGGGCCGATCAGAAGCGGAAAGGCGGCAGGAAATCCTTTGGCATCGTCATGTGTCCCTCCCATGTCACACAAAAGTGGGTGCGGGAGATTGGAGAAACGCTCCCGGATACCTACGGCATGGTGGTGCGCACGATTCAGGATCTCAACCGTCTGTATGCGATGTACGAGGAGGGCGACAAAAGTGTATTTGCTGTTTTTTCCAAGGAGCAGGCGCGGGATGGCTATATGCGTTACCCCGCCGTGCGTTGGAATCGACGCAGACGCGCGTTTCTCTGCCCAGACTGTGACGGTGTGATCGAAATGGAGATCAGCGAGGACGGCAGCCGCTATACGGTGCCGGCCGACCAGTTCTTTTTTCAGAAGGAGCACAAGAAAAATCACACCTGTCCCCATTGCGGTATGCCGCTATGGTCTGCGGTCAATCCGGACAAGCGGATCGACTGGGTGAAGATCGGAGAATACGGATGGGTCTACCGCTACGGCGCGCAGGCACATCTGCATCGTACCAAAAACGAGCGTGTTCTCGATCAGCTCACTGAGATCGCCCAAAATCCGGATGCATTCTACCCGATCCGCGGAGCGCACCGGCGGTTTCCCCTGAGTACCTACATCAAGAAAAAGCTGCGCGGGCGCATCGACGGCTTCCTCTGCGATGAGCTGCACGAGTACAACAACAATAGCGGGCAGGGCGATGCCATGGCAGAGCTGTACGGCGCGTCCAGGTGTTTTGTCGGAATGACGGCAACGCTTATCAACGGCTATTCCTCCGGCATTTTTCACCTGCTCTACCGCATTGTTCCCGGGCTGATGCTCAAGGATGGCAAACGCTACAAAAGCCCCGGTGATTTCGATGCGGAGTACGGCGTGGTGGAAAATACCTATGAGATACAGGATGCGGAGTACAATTCCAACCGGCGTACCAGTAAGCGCAGAACAAAGTCAAAGCAGCTGCCCGGCGTATCGCCGCTGGTATTTTCCCGTTTCCTGCTGGAATACACGGCATTTCTCTCCCTCTCCGACATGGGCAAAGACCTGCCGGACTACGAAGAGATCCCCGTACCGCTGGAGATGCCGGAGGATGTACGCACGGCCTATAAAGAGGCGGAACACGAATTGCAGAAAGTCCTGCGCACAGACCGGAAGGCGGCGCAGAAGATCCTGTCCACCTATCTCAATTTGCTGACGGTTTACCCGGATCAGCCCTACGATCAAGCGGAGGTAGTGCATCCCATAAACGGAATGCCCATTGTAACGCCAAAGAACTGCGGCGATTTTTCCCGTCTGCTTCCCAAGGAGGAACGGGTATTGGAGCTGGTGCGGCAGAAGGCGGCAAACGGAGAGCGCGTGCTCATCTATACCAGTTGGACGCGCACGGATTCACAGAAAAAGCTCCAGAAGCTTCTTTGCTCGGAAGGTTATCGGACAGAGATCCTGACGCCGCAGATCGCTACGGATAAGCGGGAGGACTGGGTCAACAAGCGTGTCAAGAACGGTTTGCAGGTGCTCGTTACCAACCCGCGCTGCGTGGAAACCGGCCTTGACCTCAATGCCTTTACCACCATTATCTTCTACTCCATGGGCTATAACCTCTTTACGCTGCGGCAGGCATCCCGCCGGTCGTGGCGGATCAATCAGACCGCCCCCAGAGTGGAGGTATATATGCTCTACTACGCCGATACCATGCAGGCAAAGGCTATGAAGCTGATGGCATCCAAGTTGGCGGTAGCGGGCATCATCGAGGGGACATTTTCTGAAGAGGGCCTTGCGGCCATGAGTGATGTAAAGGATCTGACCTCACAGATGGCAAAGGAGCTGGCGCTGGGAATCCGGGATAATGTGGAGGATATTGCGGCGGCCTTTCGGAAAATGGCGGTCATGAACCCGGAGCGGAAAAAGAACATCGCAGCTGCGCAGCTGAAAGAGACTGCGGCAGAAGAACAAAAAGCACCCGCAGCCAAGGATTCCTTCGGCGTGCGCACGGCGCAGGCGCAAGTGCGTCAGGCACTTTATGAAGGGCTGCTTGCCAGGACTGCGGAAGAACAGAAGAAACGGAAGTCGAAGAAGGCAGAGGTGGATGAAAACCAGCTGTCGATCTTCGGCTTTGCTGCGTAAAGGAGGAGATTATTTGAATGTAACGATCAATCGGGCGGAAATGCTGAGCGCCATCAAGCGTGCATCAGCCATCGCACCGGCGGATTCGCCGTTGGACGTGCTCCGGGGCGCTTTGCTGGAGGCGGATGCCGCCGCCGGAAAGCTCACCGTCACCTCGACCAACTTGGAGGCGGCGCTGGAGGAAAAGCTCCCCTGTACCGTTCAGGAGGATGGGGCGCTGGTATTTGGCGCGAAGATGCTTGCAGAAATGCTCTCACGGCTGCCGCAGGATACCGTGCAGCTCTGCCGGGCAGAAAATCAGGGACGCATGACGCTCAGAAGCGGAGACGCCTGCTATGAAGTGGATGTATGGGAGCGAGGCGCTTTTCCAAAGCCGGATCTTCCTTTTCCGGAGGATACCGTCAAACTCAGCGGGATTCCCGTTATGGCGCAGCACACCGTATTTGCAACCGCACAGGATAACAGCAAGCCGCTTCTCAAGTGCGTCAATCTCATGTTTACCAGCACGGGACTGCGCGCGGCCGGCAGCAACGGAAACTGTATCGTGACGGCCAGAGGTGACAATCAGAGCACGGGTGATGTGAGCCTGCTCATCCCCGCCGCCTCGCTTGGAAAGCTCTCGAATATGTGCCAGGACAAGGATGAATTCCGTGTCGGCACCACGGGAAAGAGCATCGTCTTTTTCCGCGAGAACTTCCTTTTCAGCGCGCGGCTCATGGAGGGCGGCTACATCGATACGGATCAGTTGGTAGGCAGCATCCGGAATGCGTTTACCGTGCTGACGGATATTCACGACATGAGAGCGGCGCTCTCGTCCGTCCTAAGCATTGGTACCGGAAACCGGGTAAAGCTGAGCTTTCAGGATCAGCGCCTTGTATTCCAATGCGCAGGCGATTGCGTCAGCGCATCGGCGCCCATTGAGGTAATTGCATTGACCGGCGCTCCTGCGGGGGACTACTGGTTCAACGCAAAGCAGCTTGTCACCTGCCTGAAAGCCTTGAGCGGCACGGTCACGCTGGGGATCGCGCAGGGCGGAATGCTGACGCTTGCCACGCAGGATGCTTACTATCTGCAAAATGCCATGCGGCCGGAAGCACAGAAGAAAACTCAAAAAGCCGCGCAGCCGGCTGCTGCGAAAGCGGCGTAAGGAGGGATGCCTTTGGTAGAGATTCCGACGATCTGCCGCTATTGCGGCGGTGCAGTCCATCTTGTTCCCGCGGCAAAGGTGTATGGCCCCGCGGCGGCAAAACGACTGGGCTTGGAACGCGAGAAATTTTATCAATGTCAGAACTGCAATGCCCGTGTGGGCTGTCATAAGGGCAGCACGCGGCCGCTGGGCAATCTTGCCAACGAAGCCCTTCGCATGAAGCGGATGGAGACCCATCAGGTCTTTGACAGCTTCTGGAAGGAGCGGGGCATGAGCAGAACGCAGGGCTATAAGTGGATGGCAAAGAAGCTGAGACTCTCTGAAGAGCTTGCCCACATCGGCGGCTTTGAGATGGATCGGTGCCAGAAGCTGATCCGGCTATGCGAAAAGGAACGAAACAAAGAGAAAAAGAAGGAGACAGCATAAATGTGTGAGAGAACATATTGCCGGCATGAGCATGAGAGACTTTGCTCGTGTCCGCCGGTCACTTGCAGGGATGCCCTTGGAATGGCCGCGCATTTGGCGGAGAACATGGAGCAAGTCCAATGGAGCCTGACCTACAACAGCCTGAAGGACATAAAGCCCTATCAGCTGTGTCTGGTCGGGAAATGCAGGATCTGCGGCGGGCGGCTGTGCATGGAGCAAAGGCCCGTTGAGGCGGATAGCACTGACGGTTTCCTTGCTGCGGTATACCGGCATTTATACCATTTTCACCGCTCCATCGGTCAGTGCTTGCCTCGCGCGGCGTTTCGCACAAAGTTTGTAGAGATGTTCCGTAAGGAGGATCGCGCCGCTGTTGAAGATTGGCTGGCACTGCCCGAGAACAGTCATGTGGCGAGAATGTACCGCAGAAGCGTGAAGGGCGCCTATACCATCGTCCATTCCTGGGCCGATGCGGATCAGGGCGATTTTCCTGCTCCGGAAGGTATGGCAGCCTTCACTGTGAAGGAGGAGGCCCGCAAGGAGCTTGCGCGCCTTGTGACGGAGGAAAAGGAAAATCGGACGATCCCGTTTCCGACAGAAGAATACTGTGAGGAGTACGGCGAGGATTTCTGGGAGGCTTACCGGGACGGCTATGCCGCCGGATGGTTTACCCGCTATGAGATCATCGAAAGTCCGCTGTACGCAGAAAATATCGAAGAAAAAGGAGGTGCGGCTGATGATGCTGCGAAAACCGACCTGCGCTGATTGCCCACATAATCTTCAATACATGGAAAGATTGCCGATCAAGAAAAAGGGCGTCACCATGCACTTGGGGGAGCGTTTCTGTGTTGCGGGAAAGCGCGCGAGGAAATTCAAACGCAGTGATCCCAAAACCTATGTGCCAAGCTGGTGTCCCAGGCTCAAGGCTCCCTGTGAGCTGCGGATCTATGGCTTCAAGAATCAGCGTGAATGGAGGATGCACCGCAGTATGTGCGCGTATCTGGGCGAGGATACTTCTCCATCTGCATTCCGCTATGCGGTGCGCTATGAAGGACATACCGATCTGGCACCGTATGAGTTTTTCGAGTGCTGCAATGAAAAATCGGATGATGAGATTTTGGGTGCAGCAGTCCAGCACTACGATGTTGTGGAAATTGACGACGGTATCAAGCCTGCCTTTTTCTACAAAACGGAGCATGGCTATGAGCTTTTATTCTCGTTTGATGCCAAGACTGCCAAGAAGAATATCAGGGAGGAAATTGATTGAAGGAAACTGTAAAAAGCTGCAGCAACTGCCGATATTCCTATGATCTGCCGAGCAATCGCGGACCGATGGCAAAAACGCAGTACTGTAGAAACAAGAACTATAATTCCGTGAACTATACCACCAAAATGTTGCTGGAGGACTGGGACCAAGGCCACTGCCGCTTTTGGGCGTCCATACCAGAGGAAGGAAACGACAATGAAAAATAATTACTCAATCGCTCAGCGCAACGCCATTGTGGAAGCAAATCTTTGGTGCATCGACAGTGTGATCCGTCAGAATCGCCCGCTCATGAGAGCGGCTCGGCTGGAATATGACGATGTGTACCAGCAGCTTGCCCTGCGGCTTATCAAGGCTGTGGCGGGCTATGACCCGGAAAAGGGACGCCTGGAGCAGCACATTTTCGCCCAGCTCAAGTATGAGCTTCTTAGCTGCAAATCGGCCTACCGGCTCTGCGGTATGACCGGCACACCGCACTCGTTCCGAAAGAGCCATATCATTTCCATCGACGCGCTCTCTGAGGACAGCAGCCTCTATGAAGAGGCGCTGGCGGCGTAAGGAGGCACGGAAATGACGCTGAGAGATAAGATGCTGGCGGTCATTGCGGATACCAATGATAGCGTAGCTGAGCGGGAGGAATTGGTGGAGATGATCGCCATTGCCCTGCTGACGCGAAAAAACCTGTTTGTTCTGGGTGAGCCGGGACAGGCCAAGAGCTATGCCATCAACCTGTTCCGCCGGCACATCACCGGTGCGCGGCAGTTTGAGCGGCTTCTTTCCAAGCAGAGCGATGAAGAACAGCTTTTCGGCCGTGTTGATCTTGCGAGTCTGCTGCCGGGCTCTGTGCCGCCGACCGTGCTGGAGCAGGACGCAACCTATCAAAACCAGCGCTTCAACCTGCGTGTCCTCGTCGAGGGCATCGGCTCCATGAAGGACGAGCCCGCAACATGGGAAAAGCTCAAGAGCGGCACCGAAAAGCTGGAGCTTTATCGTGCAGCGCTCTCGGCGCTTCACAAAAGCGAGCCCACGGTGCAGACAGCCGGCAAAATTCCAGAGGCCGATATCGTATTGTTGGATGAGATCTTCAAGTGCAACGACGGCGTGCTGAACTCACTGCTCACCGCCCTCAATGAGCGGAAATACACCAACGAGGGACGTACCTATCCCATTCCGGTCATTTCTTTTTTTGCGGCCTCCAATGAGATCCCTAATTTCAACGATCCGCAGGAAAAGATCCTGGAAGCGCTGTATGACCGCCTGGAACTGAAGGTCGTGACGGCCAATATAGAGGATCGGGGCACGCGCCTTGCCGTTTTGAAGAATAAGCAAACCGGCGCCTTCGGACAGATCTCCGCCACGATCACGTTGGAGGAGTTGCGGCAAATGCAGCAGGAGGTCGCGTCGATCCCCGTTCCCGACGTCATCAACGAGTTGGCTGACGATATCCTCTGCGAGCTTCGTAAGGATATGGCGGTGTCGGACCGAAAGTATCTGGGCTATTATCCCATCGCGCAGGCCAAGGCATGGCTTTCCGGCCATGACAAGGTAGAATCCTGTGACCTTCTGGCGCTGAAGAATTATCTCTGGCACCTGCCCTCAGACCGTGAAAAGGTGGAAGCGGTGCTCACCCGCCTGTGCGTCAACCCCATGCAGGATAAGGTCAACAATATCCGCGGTATGGCGTTGGAATCCCAGGAGGAGTTTGACGCTGCGCTGGGGGATGGCAGTAAGGCCGATACTGTGCGCAAGGCATTTATCAAGCTGCGCGGTGAATTGACGCATCTTTATCAGATGCAGTGCAGCCTTCGCACGGCGGCGCAGTCTGACAGCGAGATTGCGCTGGTGGATGACCTCTTGGCCGATTTGGAGAAGATCAGCCGCAAGGCCCACGAGCAGACACATTTTACTTATACGACGCTGGAAGAGATCGCAGCGTTAAATTAAAAAATATTGGAGGAATCACGATGCTGAACAAGATCATTCTTATGGGAAGACTCACGCGCGATCCCGAACTGCGCAGGACGGAGAGCGGTACCGCCGTTTGTTCGTTTTCAATCGCGGTGGATCGGGACTTCAAGTCCAAAAACGGGGAAAAGGAGACGGACTTTATTGATATCGTTGCTTGGCGCGCCACAGCGGAGTTTGTGAGCAAGTATTTCACAAAAGGCCGCATGGCCGTTGTGGAGGGCCGGCTCCAGATCCGCGACTGGACGGATAAGGAAGAACGTTTTTGCCGTTGTTGCTGTCATAGTTTTCCGAAACGTGCAGGTCGGAAATAACGTCAAACGAATATAATCGCTTGCCGAGCGTGTATTTTTCCGCATTCAAGTCGCAATAGGCGAATTCTTCCGACAGCTTTGCCGTGCCGGACGGCTTTACACCAGACTTTGGCGGTGAATCCGGGGAAATGCCCTTTTAAGAGCACCAAATAAGCGAGGGAGGGCATCAGCCCTCCCTCCATATAAAAGATAAGAGGAGAAAACAAAATGAGCATTGTTTTTACGGAAGTACGGATCGAAGACCGTGGTGGCGTGGAGCTTTCTTTTATGGAGGGTGGTTGTTTGGATGAACTTGATATCCGCGAGCTTTTGAAGCACGACCAGCCCTTCCGCGATATGTGGGACGCAGTAGGCAGCGACGCAAGGATCGCCGTCCAGCAGTATCGTTTCCGGGGCGGCAAACAGGGAGAAGAATTGGGTGACGAAAACCACTTCGCCCTGATGCGCGCGTATGATCGCGCACTCTCAGACGAGGACGGATCTACTTTTGTCGAACGGGACGATGTAGACTGGCTGGATGACTTTGAACTCACCAAAGACGATCTTGCAGACGGTAAGTGACAAACTCGCATTGATTGGGGAGCGTTTTATATGGAAATGAGTATTCTTAGCACCTATTCCAAGAATGAATGCCAGAAGTATTTTGACTATCTGGAACGGCTGCGTCAAAGCGGCGAAACAAATATGTACGGAGCCGTACCATACTTGCAGGAAGAATTTCCGGAGCTGCGATATTCGCCGGAACGGGCAAGAAAAATTCTGTTGGCGTGGTTCGGCACATTTCGAGAGAAGGAGGCGGATACAAAATGCTGAAGCCCTACCGGACAGTTCAGGATGTTCTTTCCTCTCCGTGGGCGCAGGTGCAGAGAGTGAAACGTAGTCCGCAACAGACAGACCGCGTTTTGCGCTCGACCAAACTGGAGGATAGCATTTACCGGGATCTGCGCATGGAGGATACGGGTATGGACGAGATCGAGAACAGCGCAGGCGAAAAGCTGCACTCTTTTCCGGCGCTCTCGCGGGATATTTTCCAGTCCTTTTATTCCCTGATGCCCCGGCGCAACGCGGACGATGACCTCTCAGTAGCGGCGAGGAAGATCAACATGCCGATTCTGGAGCACATCACCCAAAGCGAAGACTACCCTACGCTCAAGGCGGTGTGTGAGGGTCGGGAGCTTCCGGCCTATGAAGCGGCGGCAGAGTTTACTGCCCAGACCTCGGGAGAACTGGACGAGTTGTTCATGCGGCTCGGCGAATTTCAACTCTCCAAGGAGGAACTGAACGGCAGACACATCTCCCTGCGAAACTGTCTGGAACAGCTGGGACAGCGTGGGCTGGACAGCGTGCTGATCGAGGGCGGTGCGACCATTCACGCCGCAGCATTGCAGGAAAATTGCTGTGATCTGGTGCAGGTTTACGTGGCACCGAAGCTGTTCGGCGGCGACGGTCTGTCCCCCATTGGCGGCATGGGCATTACCACACCGGACGAGGCTGTCCTGCTGTCCGAACCCACCATTACCCGTCTGGGACAGGATCTGCTTCTGGAATATACCAGAAAGGAGCAATTTTAAGATGTTTACCGGAATCGTAGAAGAAATGGGGACTGTGCGGCGGCTGAACCAGTCCCCCAACCGGTGCGAACTGGAACTGTCCGCCGCAAAGGTGCTGGAGGGGACGCAGATCGGCGACAGCATTGCCGTGAACGGCGTTTGCCTGACGGTGATTCGCATGGACAAAGACCACTTCACAGCAGATGTGATGCCGGAAACCCTGCGGCGGAGCAATCTGGGGCAGCTGAAAACCGGCTCGAAAGTGAATCTGGAACGTGCCATGGCGGCGGACGGCAGATTCGGCGGGCACA
>ERZ779865.2883-NODE-2883-length-10226-cov-12.344509_pt1 | contig 10226 bp, 7 predicted proteins | sample MGYA00433088_ERZ779865 | MGnify/ENA primary metagenome ERZ779865 (study PRJEB29588, sample SAMEA2151703) | human gut metagenome | biome: human gut; feature: human-associated habitat; material: faeces | place: Denmark | collected 2008/2010 ... | reverse complement strand
CGCCGCGCCTACGGGCTCCTCGCCCACGGCCACCGCACCGGCGCGCAGCGCCAGACCCAAAGTGGATAACAAATGCTCTGTCACAGTGCCACCATCTGCCCTTCCAGCGCGTCGTACACCTCCGCCGGTATGGCGGTGTCGAAGGCGCGCTCCAGCGCACGGCTTTTCCGTGCTTTTTTCAGGCACTCCGGGTCCGGGCACACGTACGCGCCCCGGCCGGACTTCTTTCCGGTGCTGTCCAGCAGTATCTCCCCCTCCGGGGTCTTCACGATACGCAGCAGCGCCTTTTTGTCTTTCATCTCCCGGCAGCCCACACATTGCCGCTGGGGTATCTTACGGGTCTTCTGCATCGCTGCCGTTCCTTTCCGCAGCCGCCGCTTACTCCGCGTTGGCCGCCTTGATGTCGATCTTATAGCCGGTCAGCCGCGCGGCCAGACGGGCGTTCTGCCCCTCCTTGCCGATGGCCAGACTCAGCTGGTCTGCGGGCACCGTCACGCGGCAGGCCTTGCCCTCCTCCGCCATGAGGACGCTCACCACATCAGAGGGCGCCAGCGCGGCGGCAATAAACTGAGCGGGATCCTCGCTCCACTTGATGATGTCGATCTTCTCGCCCCGCAGCTCGTCCACGATGGCGTTCACGCGCTGCCCCCTGGGGCCCACGCACGCGCCGATGGCGTCCACGTTGGGGTCCTCGGACCACACGGCGATCTTCGTGCGGTTGCCCGCCTCCCGGGCGATGGACCGCACCTCCACGGTGCCGTCGTAGATCTCCGGCACCTCCAGCTCAAACAGCCGCTTCACCAGACCGGGGTGGGTGCGGGAGATCATCACCTGCGGCCCGCGCGTGCTGCGGCGCACCTCCACCAGATACACCTTCACCATCTGCCCCTCGTGCAGCTCCTCGCCGGGCACCTGCTCGTTCATGGTCAGCACAGCCTCCGTGGCCTCGCTGCCGCTGCCGATCCGCAGGATCACGTTGCCGTTCCGGGGGTCGATCCGGCTGACGGTGCCGGTGAGGATCTCGTGCTGCTTGCTGCCCCACTCGTCATAGATCATGCCATGCTCGGCCTCCCGCAGGCCCTGGATGATGACCTGCTTGCCGTTGCCGGCGGCGATGCGGCCGAATTCCACGGACTCCACCGGGAAGTTCACCATGCCGCCCAGCTCGTTTTTGGCGGAGATGCGCTTGGCCTCCTCCAGCGAGATCTGGCTGGCGGGGTTCTCCACCTCCTCCACGATCTCCTTCTGGACGTACATTTTCAGGTCCTTCTTCTCCTCATCCACGTCCACCACCACATACTCCACGCCCTCGTGGTCGCGCTTATAGGCGGTGGTCAGCGCCTGGATGATCTTGCCCATCATAAAGCTCTGGGGAATGCCCCGTTCCTTTTCCAGCATAGCCAGCGCCGCGAAGATCTCGTCACATTTCATGGTCGTTTCTCCTTCTATCTCAAGTCGTGTTGTCTCAGAATTCTACCCGCAGGCGCACCAGCGCCGTCTCGTTCTTCTCAAAGCGCACCGTCTCGCCGCCCATGTCCAGCAGCACCGCGCCGTCTTCATAGCCCGCCAGGGTCCCGGCGAACTCCTTGCGCCCGTCCTTGGGCTGGTACGTTTTCACCAGCACGGGGCTGCCCATGAACTGCGCAAAATCCCCCGGCCGCTTCAGCTGGCGTTCCAGCCCCGCCGAGCCCACCTCGAACACGTAGCTGCTCTCGATGGGGTCCGCCTCGTCCAGCAGATCGCTGACCGTGCGGCTGATGGCCTCGCAGTCCAGAATGTCCACGCCGCCGTCCTTGTCCAGATACAGCCGCAGGTACCACTGTCCCGCCTCCCGGACGTACTCTACATCCCAGATGCGGCAGCCCTGCGCCTGCACCGCCGGCTCCGCCAGCGCCCATACGACCTCGGTGATCTTTTTCACAGCAAGCCCTCCAACAGAACGTCCCGGTCATCATGGAACGATGACCATTAAAAAAAGCGGACGATCTCGTCCACTCCAGTCAATACCTTAACCTTACGTACACACATAGCATACCATATAAACACACGAAACGCAAGGGTTTTTCCGCAAAAAGCACCCGCAAAATAGGTCGAAAAGCTGAAAAGAACGCCCTTAGGACGCTCTTTTCAGCTTCATAACGCCTCTCGACAGCAAAAACGCCGCCAAATTTACCAGCACCACCGTGGCGCCCACCGGCGTGCCCCACAGGTACGACCCGGTCAGCCCCACGCAGAAGCACACCACGCTCAGCCCCGCGGCGCAGATGACCACGCCCCGGAAGCTCCGCAGCAGCGTCATGGCCGTCAGCGCCGGGAAGATGACCAGACTGGAGATCAGCATCGCGCCCATCATCCGCATGCCCAGCACGATGGTCAGCGCCGTCAGCACCGACAGGATGGTGTTGTACAGCCCTACCTTCACCCCGGTGGCCCGGGCAAAGCTCTCGTCGAAGGTGATGGCGAACAGCCGATGGTAAAACAGCACATACAGCACCAGTACCGCCGCGCACAGTCCCACGCTCAGCGCCACATCCGCCCGGTCCATGGCCAGGATAGAGCCGAACATAAAGCTGTCCACATCCGTGGTCATGCCGGTGGTCAGACTGGTGACCACCACGCCCACGGCCAGCGCCGACGCGCTGACCACCGCGATGGCCGCGTCCGCGCCCATCCGGCTTCTCTCCGTCATCCGCAGCAGCCCCAGTGCCGCCAGCACCACCACCGGGATAGACACCGGCAGCGGCGCCCAGCCGCAGGCCAGCGCGATGCTCAATGCGCCGAAGGACACATGGCTCAGCCCATCGCCGATCATGGAGTACCGCTTCAGCACCAGCGGCACGCCCAGCAGCGCCGCGCACAGCGCCACCAGGATACCCACCACGAACGCCCGCAGAATAAACGGGTACGTGAACATTTCCAGCAGTAAGCTCATGCCTCGTCACCTCCGAACCGCTTGCCCCAGGGGGACGTTAGATAGTCCGCCGCCGTGCCGAAGAAGTACGTTCCATGGCCGGCGTGCAGAATATGGTCGGCGTAGCGCAGGGCACTGCGTATATCGTGTGTCACCGCCACGATGGCGATGCCCTCCTGCTTGTTCAGGTATTCCAGCGTGCGGTACAGCTCCTGGGCCGCCGCCGGGTCCAGCCCCGTCACCGGCTCGTCCAGGATCAGCAGCTCACCGGCGGCGCACAGGGCACGCGCCAGCAGCACCCGCTGCTGCTGTCCGCCGGACAGCTCCCGGTAGCACCGGTCCTTCAGCTCCAGCACGCCCAGCTTGCCCATGTGCATCAGCGCGGTGGACTTCTCCTTCGGCGTGTAGAAAAACCGCATTCCCTTCCCGCTGAGAAAGCCGCTGCGCACTACCTCCGTCACCGTGGCGGGAAAGTCCTTCTGCGCCTTTGTCTGCTGGGGCAGATAGCCGATGGCGCCGGAGCGCAGGGAGGGCGAACGTACGATCTCGCCCGCCATGGGGTGCAGCAGCCCCAGCAGGCTCTTCACCAGTGTGGACTTGCCGCTGCCGTTTTCACCCACGATGCACACATAGTCGCCGCTGTGCACCTGAAAGTTCAGGTGCTCCCACACCGGCTTGCCCTCATAGCCCAGCGCCGCATCCCGGCAGTCCAACAGTATGCGCTTCTCCTGTTCCATCAGGACAGTCCCTCCTTCAGTGCCGCCGCGTTGGCGGTCATCAGACTGATATAGGTGGCTCCGCCGTCGAATTCCGTCCGGCTCACCGTCTGGCAGGAGTGGAATGTCCGCACCTGCGCCCCGGTGGTCTCGGCGATGGCCTGCGCAACCTTCCGGCTGCTCAGCTCGATGGTGTATACCACCGGTATCTCCTGCTCCTCCACCACGTCGATCAGATATTTCAGCGTGGCAAGGGACGGCTCCGTGTCTCCGGCGCAGCCGTGGAACGCCGCCCGGTAATCCAGATCATATTCCCTGCAGAAATACAGCAGCGGGAACCGATCGCCGAACACCAGCAGCCGCCGTGCCGCATGGTCCGTGATGTCCCGGAATGTCTCGTCCAGCGCCTGCAATTCGTCCAGATAGTCCGCCAGCCGAGCCCGATAGCCGTCGGCATTGTCCGGATCGGCCTCACACAGCGTATCGCAGATGGCGCGGCACAGGGCCATGGCGTTCACCGGCGATGTCCAGATGTGCTCGTCGTACTCGATGTCCTCCTCGTGGCCGTCGTGCAGATGGCCGTCATGCGCCTCATGGTCATCGTGCTCGCCATGTTCGTCATGTGCGTGGTCATGGCCGCCCTGCATCCCCTCGGCGTACTCCTCCCGGTATGTCTCCACACAGTCCATCATAGCCAGCCGGTAGGGGATAGCCTCGCCTGCCGCGTCCAGAATGTCCTCCACCCACAGCTCGCTTTCCCCGCCGTTGTAGATGAATACCTCCGCCTCGCTGACGGCGATCACGTCCAGCGGCGTGGGCTCAAAGCTGTGTGTCTCCCGCCCGGCGGGCACCAGCAGCTGTACGTCCACCGCGTCCCCGCCGATCTGCCGCACAAAGTCGTAGTAGGGGAACAGCGTGCACACCACGTTCAGTTTCCCGCTTTGCGGACGGTCCTGCCGCCCGCAGCCCGCCAGCGTCAGCGCCAATACCGCCGCCAGCACCGCTGCGCCTGCTCGTCTCACGTGTCCCGCCTCCTTTGCGTGTCTTGTCTCATAAAATCATAGTATACCACACAATTCGCAAAAAGGGAAGTGCCCGCCTTTTGCGTCCGGACACCGTCTCTCTGCGTATAATTAACGCACTCTTAACACGACGATGAAAAAGTTTCCTAATATGAAAGTGAAGATATTTGCGCCGGAAAACATGGAAAACACCTGTGCTTTGCACATATTTAAACGCAGAGCGGTTGAAAAACACCGCGAAAACCACGTTACAAACGTTAAGATAATGTTAAAACAGAAAAAGACGTTAAAATTGCTGATCGAACCATTCGACGCTTTTCTGCATACTTTTCCATAGTCCGCAGCGTTTTTCTGCGGATGTGTTTTCAGTTGTTCCCGAGACCGCCATCCGGTCAACCTCTCTCCTGACAGATCGAAAAGACCGCCGTCCGGCGGTCTTTTTTGTCCCCTTCCCCCGCCTGTTAATAAACCTACAATCGGTTTCCTGAAAAGAAAATCATTCACCATCCGTTGCAAAAATCCCGGAACCCCGCCAAAAACTGAATGGTTCAATGTAAAAAAGAAGCAAAAGCCATATAAAATATGTGGAAAAATCCGTTCATAGAATGTTAAAAATGTACAATATGGCGCTCAATTTTTATAAAAACTGCTAATTGCGGGCGGAAAGAGTTTCCTGTATACTTTTTTCAGGTAGCCTTGAAGGGATTTTATCCCGTGAGGAAATACCTGCGGGGCATGGCGGTGCCCCGTGCCGTTTCCTGTCAATAGACGGGTGCGGTAAAATATATCAGCTTCTGCGGCGACGTAGGGGCAAAAATCTGTTAAGGAGAGAAAACAATGGAAGAAAGAAAAGGCTTTGGATCCAATTTCGGATTCCTGATGGCCGCGGTCGGCTCTGCAGTCGGCCTGGGCAACATCTGGGGCTTCCCCAATAAGATGGGTGCCTCCGGCGGCTTCACGTTCCTCATCATCTATCTGATCCTGGCGGTCCTGTGCGGCTTCATCGTTATGGTGGGCGAGCTGGCCATCGGCCGCAAGACCGGCCACGGCGCCGTGGGCGCGTACAAGGCTCTGTCCAAGAAGTTCAAGTGGATGGGCTGGCTGGGCATCCTGTCCGCCTTCTTCATCCTGTTCTTCTACTGCGCACTGGGCGGCTACTGCATCAAGTACACCGTTCTGAACATCGGCGATCTGTTCGGTGCCGGCTTCGGCTCCAATGGCCTGTCCGGCGGCGAAATTTTCGGCAACTTCCTGGGCAGTCCCGCTGAGGGTATTATCTACGGCCTTATTTTCGTGGCGCTGACCATGCTCATCGTTATGGGTGGCATCGGCGGCGGCATCGAGAAGGTCTGCTCCGTGGGTATGCCCGCCCTGTTCGTGGCCCTGCTGATCTGCATCATCCGCGCCTGCACCCTGGAGGGTACCGACGTGGCCGTGCAGATCCTGCAGGCGGACGGTTCTCTCGTGGAGGGCGTTGTTAACGGCAGTGCTCTGGACGGTCTGAAGTACATGTTCTCCCCCGGCTGGGCGGCCAATGTCGGCTATTATGTGCCCGCCAAGGCGGTTGTTGACGGCGCGGAGGTTTCCTCCATCATGGTCAATGGCGTGGCACAGGCCATCGTCGCCTACAAGTCCGGCGCTCCCAGCATCTTTAGCGTTGTTTCCACCGCTGGTGGCCAGATGTTCTTCTCTCTGTCCCTGGGCATGGGCGCCATGATCACCTACGGCTCCTACCTGCATAAGAAGGAGAACCTGCAGAAGAACGCCCTGCTGATCATCATCATGGATACCATGGTGGCCCTGATGGCCGGTCTGTGCGTCATGCCTGCCCGCTTCGCGCTGGATCCCGCCGGCAACATCGGCGGCCCCAAGCTGCTGTTTATCACCATGCAGAACGTGTTCCACTCCATGGGCACACTGGGCCCCATCTTCGGCATCCTATTCTATCTGCTGGTGGTGTTTGCCGCCATCTCCTCCTCCATCTCCCTGCTGGAGGTCATCGTGGCCCACTTTGTGGATAAGGCCCGTATCGAGGGCAAGGGTGACAAGCGCAAGAGCTATACCCTCATCGCCGCCGCCTGTGTGTGCCTGGGCTGCATCCTGGTCTGCGCCGACTGCCTGGGTTCCAGCGGTATCGCACCGGCCAATATACTGAATATAGCGGAACCCAAGAACTGGGCGGCTGACTGGCTGGACTTCTGGGATGCACTGTCCGAGGGCGTTATGATGCCCCTGGGCGCCCTGCTGATGTGCCTGATGATCGGCTGGGAGATCGGCCCCGAGTTCGTCAAGGAAGAGGCGGAGCAGTCCGGTCATGCCATGGGCAGCTACGGCTTCTTCAAGGTCTGCGTCAAGTTCATCACGCCGCTGATCATGGTCCTCATCCTGTACGGTCAGATAAAGGAATTCTTCCTGTAAAGTCTCTTGACGAATTGTTAATAAACAAACGCTTACTTAACAGAGGGGACGCCGGTGCCGCCGCACCGGCGTCTCTTTTTGCGTCCGCGGACCCGGAAAGACTTGTGCCGTCTGCCGTAAAAAGCGCACGATGCTGTGTTTGCCGCCCGGTTTCTCTTGTAAAAACGACGAAAACGGAGTTCACAATTTGTTAAAATAATGGAATATGACGTTAAGAACTTGACAATATCTTGGCGTGACGGTATGATACAGGAGGTTGGCGGGGCAGATACGCTGTTTCGTCGGCTGATGGTATTCACCACCAATTTGTGAGGAGGTAAATCACACACATGGAAAAGAAAAGCACCAAAATAGCGTATTTCGTAGCGCTGGGTGTTTTCATTGTCCTGCTGGTCATCCTGGGGATCCAGTTTAAGGGCAAGGAAAACCCCGTCTTCGTCGGCGACGGCGCGTTCTACACCACCGGCGACGGCGTGTTCCTGGATGGCATCCAGCGGACCGTGGACGACAGCGAGGGCTCTAAGTATGCGCTGGACGGCTCCTACTATGTGAGCCCCGAGGCCGGCACCTACTTCGAACTGTCTGAGGATGGCAACACCATCGTCGGCGCCGACGGTACCGAGTACGTCAAGTCCGAAGAGAAGTCCAAGGACGTCAACGGCGTGGAGTACACCACCTATGAGGAGAAGGTCTACTCCGAGACTCCGTTTGCCGGCACCTTCTGGTCCCTGCTGCCCCCCATCGTGGCCATCGTGCTGGCCCTGATCAGCAAGGAAGTGTATTCCTCTCTGTTCCTGGGCTGCCTGGTCGGCGCACTGCTGTACACCCAGTTCGCTCCCTGGGACACCATCGTGACCCTGGTGGGTGCCGATTACGGTATCATCTCCGTGCTGGCTGACAGTGGCAACATGGGTATTATCGTGTTCCTGGTCACCCTGGGCATCATGGTGGACCTGATGAACAAGGGCGGCGGCTCCGAGGCCTTCGGCCGCTGGGCCAAGAAGACCGTTCACACCCGCTGCGGCGCGCAGCTGCTGACCATGCTGTTGGGCGTGCTGATCTTCGTGGACGACTACTTCAACTGCCTGACCGTGGGCGCCGTTATGCGTCCCGTCACCGAGTCCCACAAGATCTCCCGTGCCAAGCTTGCCTATGTCATTGACTCCACTGCGGCTCCCGTCTGCATGATCGCCCCGGTGTCCTCCTGGGCCGCCGCCGTTTCCGGCTATGTGCAGTCCCCCAGCATCAACGGCATTGAGCTGTTCCTGAAGCAGATTCCCTGGAACTACTACTGCCTGCTGACTCTGCTGATGATCGTGGTCATCTCCGTGCTGAACATCGACTACGGTTCCATGCTGACCCATGAGTACAACGCCCAGGTCAAGGACGACCTGTTCACCACCCCCGAGCGTCCCTTCGCCGGTGCCGACGACTATGAGGCTCCCAGCAAGGGCAAGTCCTCCGTGCTGGATCTGCTGGTGCCCGTGATCGTTCTGATCGCTGTCTGCATCGTCTCTCTGGTCTACTCCGGCGGTTACTTCGATGGCGGCATGACCTTCATGGAGGCTTTCTCCGCTGCCGAGGCCGGTGCGGCGCTGGCCATCGGCGGTCTGATCGGCTGCGTGTTCACGTTCGTCTACTTCTGGCTGCGCGGCGCCATCGGCTTCGAGAAGTCCATGGAATCCGTTCCCCAGGGCTTCATCCAGATGATCGCCCCCATCCTGATCCTGACCTTCGCCTGGACCCTGTGCTCCTTCACCCGCAATGCCATGTACTCCGCTGACTTTGTCAGCAACGCCATGGCCAACGTTGGCGATCTGCGTATGTTCCTGCCCGCCATCATCTTCATCATCGGCGCGGCTATCGGCTTCGCCACCGGTACCTCCTGGGGTACCATCGGCATCATGGCCCCCATCGTTGTCTCCGTGTTCAACTACGATGCGGAGCCCATACTGTGCACCATCGGTCTGGCGGCTGCCTGCTCCGGCGGCGTTATGGGCGACCACTGCTCCCCCATCTCCGACACCACCATCATGGCTTCTGCCGGCGCCCACTGCTACCACCTGAACCACGTGTTCACCCAGATCCCTTATGCGCTGACCGTGGCTGGTGTGTCCTTCGTCAGCTTCATCCTGGCCGGCCTGATCCAGAACGTGTTTGTCAACCTGCTGATCGCTGTGGTGCTGATGGTCGGTACTCTGCTGGTCATCCGCGCCATCGTTGCCAAGAAGCACGCTGGCATTTTCCAGGAAATGGCCGAGGCCGACAAGGCTCTTGCCAAGTAAGCTATACCCCACCTAATAAAAAGAAAGCCCTCCGTTGGGGGCTTTCTTTTTTTGCGTATACTATGTCGATATATCGCTATAAATGCCGGTAATATTGGCTAAAATAAACATATATTTCCAAAAAAGGAGGGGAGAAGCGCGCTAAGAAACTGTAAAGGTTTATAATAATGTCATAAATATTCCGAAAAATGGCCGCTAAATTGGATAAAAGGGAGAAAAACCGGTTCATAATTTGTTCAAAATTACCCACTCCCGGCTTTGCTGAAATGTTGACAATCTGCCAGGAAAACGTTAGGATGGTGGCACCAATTTGTGAGGAGGTAAATCACACACATGGAAAAGAGAAGCACCAAAATAGCGTATTTCGTAGCGCTGGGTATCTTCATTGTCCTGCTGGTCATCCTGGGCCTGCAGTTCAAGGGCAAGGAGAACCCTGTCTTCGTCGGCGGCGGCGCGTTCTACACCACCGGTGACGGCGTGTTCCTGGATGGCATCCTGAAGACCGCGGACGACAGCGAGGGCTCTAAGTATGCGCTGGACGGCTCCTACTATGTGAGCCCCGAGGCCGGCACCTACTTCGAACTGTCTGAGGATGGCAACACCATCGTCGGCGCCGACGGTACCGAGTACGTCAAGTCCGAAGAGAAGTCCAAGGACGTCAACGGCGTGGAGTACACCACCTATGAGGAGAAGGTCTACTCCGAGACTCCGTTTGCCGGCACCTTCTGGTCCCTGCTGCCCCCCATCGTGGCCATCGTGCTGGCCCTGATCAGCAAGGAAGTGTATTCCTCTCTGTTCCTGGGCTGCCTGGTCGGCGCACTGCTGTACACCCAGTTCGCTCCCTGGGACACCATCGTGACCCTGGTGGGTGCCG
>ERZ779865.2881-NODE-2881-length-10231-cov-10.700668_pt1 | contig 10231 bp, 5 predicted proteins | sample MGYA00433088_ERZ779865 | MGnify/ENA primary metagenome ERZ779865 (study PRJEB29588, sample SAMEA2151703) | human gut metagenome | biome: human gut; feature: human-associated habitat; material: faeces | place: Denmark | collected 2008/2010 ... | reverse complement strand
TTATGGAAAACAGACAATCTGGGGAAATGGTGACGGACGGTTCTTCTATCCGGAAAACAGAGATCCCAACAAGGACAAGACAACCGCCTATCAGGGCTATCCGATCCCGTCCATCAGACTGGAATTCCTCAGAGCCGGTATTGAGGATTACGAATACATGTGCATTCTGGAAAAACTGATGAAAGTGGCTTCGAAGAAACAGGCGTCACTGGTGAAAGAAGCCAGATAGCTGTTGCAGATTCCAAAATCCATCTACACCGATGAGAAGACCTACAACAAAGATCCCCAGGTTTTGCTGGAACACCGGCAAAAAATTGCGGAACTGATTGAGAAGTTTATGAAATAAAAAACTGTAGAAAAAAATGAGCTTCGGGCTTTTAAAAAAACGTTTCGGCGTTTGCTTTAAAAGCCCGAATTCTTTTTTATAAAACATTTCGACGTTTTTTCAATAAAACGACACCCTCTATTATTCAAAGAATCACATTCTCCTGCTTCCCGTCCATCCAGTCGGAAAGGTTGCTGAACACGATCGCAGCACGGGCCTCCATCGACTCTTCAGATGCAAATGCGACATGCGGAGTGGCCAGTACATTCGGTGCCTGAAGCAACGGATGGGCCGGGTCAAGCGGGGGTTCAGTTTCGAACACATCGATTCCGGCACCGGCCAGCCGCTTGTTGTCGAGCGCATCGGCGAGGGCCTGCTCATCGACGATGCCACCTCGGGCTACGTTGATCAATAGGGCCGAAGGTTTCATCAGGGCCAATTCCCGGGCTCCGACGAGGCCGCGCGTGCGGTCGTTCAAGGGAGCGTGGATCGACACGATGTCCGACCAGCGGAGCAGTTCGTCGAGCGGCATGGCGGGGTAGGGTTCCTGCCGTTCGACACCCGAAGTCGAAGTATAGGCGATCTGGCAGCCGAGGGCTGCGGCGACTTCGGCGACCTTGTGCCCGATGGCTCCCAGGCCGATGATACCCCAGCGTTTGCCGTAGAGCTGGTGGAGCGGCCGTCCGAAATGGAACGGAGCGTCGGATGCGGCGTATTCGCCGCTCTTGACGTAGCGGTCGTAGTAGATGCTCTGCCGCAGCAGGGCGATGGCGGCACCGATCGTCGTTTCCGTCACCGCATGGGTGGAGTAGCCGACAGCGTTGCGGACCTCAATCCCGCGTTCGGCGGCGGCTTCCAGATCGACGTTGTTCATACCGGTAGCGGCGATGCAGATCAGTTTGAGCTGCGGCAGCACCTTGATAGCTTCGGCCCGCAGGGGGACCTTGTTGGTGATGACGATGTCTGCGTCGATACAACGCTCGGCTATTTCACCGGGCGTCGTTTTTTCGTAGCCGGTATAATTTCCCAGTTGCTTGATGCGGGAGAGGTCGATTCCTCCCAGGCTGTACTCATCTAAAAATACGATATTCATAGTTGCGGTTTTATTTCGGGTCTTGTTTCGGTATGTGCATCCGCCGAAGCAGGGGCCTCGCCGAATAAGACCATCATTTTTTGTACCATTGTCTGCGGATCCGTGGTGGTACCGGGTACGGGAAACGGAGGTGTTTCCGCAGTTTCCGGTACGGATCGGGATTGCCGGGGCCTCGACGGAACAGTCGTAGGTTCCGCGTCGCAGCCGGCGGGCTTGTCTCCGGACCGGACACGGGCGATCTCGTTTGCGGACTGTATCGTCCATCTGTCGTGACCGGCGGATTACGGAGCTGCCTCGGCTATGCTTGTTCGCATCGTTCGCCGCTGTTTTGCAAAGATACGAATAAGCCGAGCGCAAAAGCAATTTTTATTTGCATTTTGCCGAGGCGGAGTATCTGAAACCGAGTTAAAAATACGAATTTATCCGTATCGGAGTACTGCTCCGGATTACAAAGAACCCGCAAAAGATCGGAACACGACGCATCCGATTTACGACAGACTCATGGATCTCTGTATCCGGAACTGCGGGATACCCCGCCCGATCAAAGAATTCCTCGAAATACCGATAAAAATCGAACATTGCGAAGTATTCCCCCTCCGACCGAGTGCTGCTGAAGTCTGAAAAGCGGGATGAAGCTTTGCAAAGTAAGATGCCCCGCATACAAAAAGCGACGTTCCGGAAAACCGGAACGTCGCCGAATGTGGAGGTGGCGGGAGTCGAACCCGCGTCCAAACAAGGAACCCGAAAGCTTTCTACACGCTTATCCGCCGTTTCGTCCTTCTATCCGGGTCTGGCAGGCGGCAACCTAACCCGGATCCCAGTTCCTGAATTTTCGCACGACGGCCGGAACCCTCCGCCGTACTATCTCTAAATGATCGATACCCCGTATGGAAAACCGTTAAAGAGCGGAACGGCCTTCCGGGATACTCGTCGTCAAACCGCCTTGGATCCAACGATTAAGCCAATTTTCCTTGAAAATTAGGCAGCGAGTGCATAGCTATTATTGCCATTTGTAGTTCGAGTGTTGATATTTACGAGCCACCACACAATGCTCGACGTGCTTACAATCAAACTCTGCCTGCTGTCAAAACCGGTCACCCCCTTCGTAGGGATAGAATTTCATTGAAGTGAGTACAAAGATACGAAAAACCGGGCAGAAAGCCAAATTTATCGGAACTTTACCAAAATGTCCTCGTCACTATTGAAAGTTTTATACGGAACCAATCAATCGCCATATACCATATAAAGTTGGAATATAGCACAACCAATTTGAAGAATAGCTATAATTAAATGCCAATAACTGGGATAAATCTTTTCTATTTCATTATTCGGATCCGTTTTTTTCATCTTCAGACCAATAATGAACCAAAGTAAACTAAGACCTCCAGTAAGAAAAAGGAAAAAAACCATTCTTCAATTATATTAACCAACGAATTATATATTGGTATTAAGCAAAGGGCCTAACAATCATACAATATATAGCACAAGCATAAAAAAAATAGCCACAAACAGATGCAAAAAATTCGGATAAAACTTTTCCGTTTCATCTTTGAACTCTGCTTTTTTTTGCCTTAAACGCAAAATAAAAAAAAGCAAACTAATACTCCCAAAAAAAAATACATAAAAAAGCCATTGCTACTGTCAATGATGTTCCACCACCTAATGCAGACATTACCTGCACGTATCGATATAACACCGAAAATTCGTCTGCTTATTTTCCAAAGGCCCCACCTCTGCCTTGCGCGCATCCAACATAAAAATTCACCCGATCGGCATTGCATACAAGAATATTTTCACGTACCATGCCTGCGGAACCGCTACCGTTTCAGATGCTTACGCAGCTTCTTTTTCAGAACATCCCCCGTTAATGGTTTGGCAATATAATCATCGCACCCGACATCGAGCGCTTTCGCACGGTCGCTGTCGTATGCATATGCTGTGACGGCAATGATGGGAACGGAACTTCCCGCCTCCCGAATCTGCCGCGTAGCTTCCAAACCATCCATAACGGGCATCTTCATATCCATCAACACCACATCCGGAGCGAACTCCCGGCACATGCGCACCGCTTCCGCTCCGTTATGGGCCCGAAGCACTTCATACCCTTTCTTAAGAATCAGCGACACCAGCAGAAAATTGCTGTCGGTATCTTCGGCAACGAGAACGACGGGCATTTTCCCCTCCGAAACGCCTGGTTGCCGCATCTCCGCATCGGAAGCAACCGCCGACACAGACCGGGTCCGGATGTAAGGATGCGTAAACCAAAAACAAGAACCCTTTCCCGGTTCGGAGTTCAGGCCGATACGACCGCCCATCTGTTCGACGATACTCTTGCTGATGGCCAGTCCCAACCCGGTCCCCTGGACAAAACTGTTGAGTTTCACGAAACGCTCGAAGACAGACTCCTGCTCCTGCTCGGGAATCCCGGTACCGGTGTCTTCGACATAAAAGGTAAGCATCATCCCGTCATCGCACCGGTAGCCTAATGTCACAGACCCTTCACGAGTGAATTTCAACGCATTATTAATAAAATTAATCAACACCTGCGTAATCCGGGTCTTGTCGCCTACCAACCGACATTCGGGCAGATGATCGCCGAAACGCAACTCCACCGGTTTATCCAGGACCTTGAGGCTCAACGACCGTACAATCTCCTGACACATCTGATTCACATCGAATTCCACATCGTTGAATTCGAGCGTTCCGGCTTCGATCTTCGACAAATCGAGAATGTCGGAAATCAGCTTCAACAACAATTCGTTATTTTCCTGAACAATGGCTACATACTCCCGTCGTTCGTCGGGATCTTCGGTTTCAGCGATCAGATTCGAAAAGCCGACGATGGCATTCAGTGGCGTGCGGATTTCATGGCTCATATTAGCCAGAAAAGCCGATTTCAGACGATCGCTCACTTCGGCTTTGTTCTTCGCTTCGATCAAATTCTTCTCCGTTTCCTTCAACTCGGTAATGTCGTAATTGACACACACCATTTCGATCTTCGAAGGATCGTTATTCAGGGGATTGCGCATCACATTGATACGGGTCCACTTCTGTCGTCCGTCCGCATCGATCCGAAGATCATGGCTGAAACTGTCGATCTCGCCGGCTTTCACCTGTCGGATGGACTCCAGAACTTCAGCCCGGTCGGAGGAATTGACATGTTTATACACACCGAGGATCTGATCGAGCGGCGTATCCTCCTTCTCGCCCAGGTTATAATACCACTGCGGCACGCCATACCCCTCTTTCGAAACCAGGTCGAAGCGACAGTATCCGACCTTGCCGAAACGACTGACCAGCGAAAACGAGCTTTCGAACTCCGCGATACGACTATGCGCCCGATTGATTTCCGTATTGTCGATATTGATCAGGAAGAAATTGCTCAACCGCCCCTGCGCATCGTAAAGCATACACACCGAACTGTATATTTCGAGGCGGCCCTGCTTGGAGGTAACATAATAACCGTTCAAACGATCGAAGGGATAATACGCCTTGAACGAGAACTCCTCCCGGTTCCGCACCCGGCGCCAGACCTCCTCGTCGAGAATGGGATTCTTGAAAAAATCGACCCCGAGCACATCCTCCTTGTCCCGAATCCCGAAAATCTCCAGATCCTTGTTATTCAGATCGACGAGCAAGCCGTTCCTGTCGTACAGTTCGATACCGACGGGAATATTGTCATAAATATTACGCAATAGCTTTTCACTGCGGTCGAGCGCCTCGTGCGTTTCATACATTTCGGTCATATCCGAAAGCAGGCAAATCACCTCCTCGGGAGTGGTCGAATACATAACGACATGAACATACCGGCCGGAAGCCAACAAACGGACCTCCTTTTCGACATGCAGCTCCACCTGCAATACTTTGGCGAAAACTTTCAGGTACTCGGGCATATCTTCGATCTCCAGCTCGCTCGCCAGCCGCCCCACATAGTCAGCTTGGGATTTTCCGATAATCTTTTCCGCAGCATAATTCGAATCGAGCACCTTGTAATCGACCGGCGTCCCCGTCTTGTCGTAAATCATCCGGAAACGGACATACCCCAGCGGCATGTACCGGTAGAGGTTTTGCAAATAATCGCGTTCGATTTGCGCCTCCCGCTTCGAACGCTGCAATTCGATACAGATATTGATGATATTGACCAGTGATGCGAACCATTGGTAATCCTCGTTCTGCCAATCGCGGTGCTCCCCGATCACATCGATTCCCGCATACCCCCAAAGTTTATCACGAAATGTCATCGGCAGCACAAACAGCGAACCGATATTTTGTGCAGCCAGAATATCATGCTCGTTCCTTGCCCGGGAAGGAAGGTCGTCCAAACAGGAAAGAGCAATAGGACTCCTTTTTTCGAGCTGCTCGACCCACCAGGGGGTTTCGTCCATCGAAAGTCGATCGAACCGATCCCGGCCGCTCTCCACGCCCTTGTCCGTCACTTCGTACGTATAAATATGCCTGCGGTTATCCCAGTCGAACTCCGCGATATAGGTCCGGCTGCCACGAAATATCTTGAGGACATCGGTCAGAACCTTGTTGATCGCCTCGTCGATGGAACCGATATGAAGGAAAGAAAGCAGCGTATGCGAAATATTGTTCAACCGATAAAGAAGCGTATTCATCCGCTCGATCGAGCAAAGATCGACCGGCAAAGCCTCCCTTTCGCTGATTTCCTGGGCATATCCCGAAACAACCAGCCCCTTGTCGGCTGCCGTTTCCCGGCGCAGGACCTTCCAGCGGAACCACACCTCACCCCGGGGACCACACAGCGAAAAAATCTGCTCGGCGGAGAACAGGCTCGCATCCGTGGACATCAGGCTTTTGAGCGAAGCCCGGAACGGCTCTCCGACCGACTGCAGAAAACGGTCGTAACCGATCTCGGACTCCTCAGTTCCTATCGTCTTACAGAGATAATCGGACAACAAAAGAACCCGTCGGGCCATATCTACTTTCCACCACCCGATCTTCGTATCCCACAATATCTCCTGCAACATGGATTCACTTCCCATTATCCCCTTATTGTCAATTTATACCATAATTAATAACAAAAATACTATTCATTACCGGGAGTTCCAAAAAAAATACGGATTATTGTCCGGCACGATGACCGAAACAGACTATTTTTCGGACATTTTCATTACCTTTGTGGAAGGTAGGATATGATCGGTGTAAAAAACAGAAGAGTTTGTTTTATTCTGCCTTCATTTTCATTACCTTTGCTCCCGTCCGAATCGGAGTGCGACGGCACGAAACGAAGAACATTCGTCCTGCATCGGCCGATCGGCACACACGGACACCACGAACCTTTCAACCAACTCGACTCATGGGCGAACAAAACGTAATCCGGCTGCGCGGCGTAACGATATACCACACGGACGATCCTTTCGGCAGCCGCTCCGAAAAAAAGTTGCTGCAACAGGGAGAACTGATCTTGTCCGATCTGAATTTCGACATCAACGCCGGTGAATTCGTCTATCTGATCGGGCGTGTGGGAAGCGGTAAAAGCTCCTTACTCAAAACTTTATATGCCGAGCTTCAACTCATTGAAGGCGAAGGATACGTCGCAGGCTTCGACTTGCGAAAACTCAAACGACGGGAGATTCCGATGCTGCGACGTAGAATCGGCATCGTCTTCCAGGACTACCAACTGCTCACCGACCGGAACGTCTTCATGAACCTATACTATGTAATGAAGGCAACGGGATGGAAAAACGAATCAGAAATCCGCAAGCGGATCGACGAGGTACTCAAGGTCGTATCGCTGGAAGCCAAAGGCTACAAGATGCCGTTCGAGCTTTCCGGCGGCGAACAGCAGCGTCTGGTCATCGCCCGCGCCCTGCTGAACCGTCCCCGCCTGCTTTTGGCCGACGAACCTACCGGCAACCTCGATCCGCTGACGGCCGAAGGCATCATTCGGCTGTTCCAGGAAATCGCTCGTCAAGGTTGCGCCGTAGTCATGTCCACGCACAACACGGCCCTCATCGAAGAATATCCGTCCCGCACGATCCTCTTCTCGAAAGGCAAGATCAAGGAGGTTCCGGTACAAACGATGCTGCAGGATATTTAACGAATGCCCGCACAAACGGAAACCCTGCGACCTAAGTTTCATCGTTGCCAGGTACAGATAATTCCGAATAAAAACAGGTTTGGGTTATGAGACTCCGTACTCTTTTCCGGTTGTTCCTGTTATTGGCGGCAGTGGCCCCAATAACCACGGCAAAAGCCGACAGTCTTATCATCGGCACAGATACGCTCAGACTGGACTTACATTGGTTGGACGACACTCCGCTGGACGAGTTGGCCCGCAACGACCGGGTATTCGAAAAAAAATTCCAGGCACTTATTCATCAGCCTACCGCATAGGGATTCGTTATCTACATAGACGGTGATCACGAACACCATTCCTACTGGCGACTGATCGACGACAAACTCTACCTGGATCACACGATACGCAAATCAGACTACTCCGAAATAGATTTCAGCGGCATTTTCGTCCGCGACCATACCGGTTATTATCCGGCCACCTTCTATTCAGGCACACTTCCTATATCAGGCATATTCTACCAGGACGGAACGAAACCCATATTCGTTTTCGAGGAGGGGCGATTGACCTATACGAATTGGACATATCCTTCCTTTCCCTGCCCCTCTCCGATGCTGGGCGATCCGCTGTTTCTGCACTTCGACTACATGCAATTCGCACAATTCACGGACGGGCTGTGGACCTGTTGGATGCGTATCCTCCCGGATCCATCCGGAAACCCCATTACCATACAGCCCTTGATAGTAGCTCATAAAAGCGGAATCATCGATGCTTCGGATGCCGCTAAAAAAAGACTGAAAACTGCAATCGCCGACAGTCTGAAAACAGTAGATTTCATTTGCGACGTAAATTTTTCCCGGGGCAGCATACAGGCCGTTCTCAAAACATTCGAAATTCCCCGGCCGATATTATACCGTAAAGAAATCAAGAAAAACGGCCGACGGTTGGTCGGATATGAAAATGCGACCGGACGTCCAATCGTCCCTTTCGGGAAATACGCCCGATGCCACACACCCATCATAAGTGAAAACAGAATCGGGATCGTGGGAACAGACGAAGGAAAGTTTATAGCCATAGACCATACGGGTAAAAAGCTGTTCGAAATCATGTTTCAGTCCCCGGTACTTTCGGTCGAAGATTTATTCCGGTACGGTTATTTCATCTATGTCACCCGAAACGGCCGACAGGGAGTCGCCACCATCAGCGGATTGCGATACACGCAACCGACCCACAAGCCGATCGATCTCTCCGACGTCGATCGGGATGTTATCAAAGCTCTTATCCACTGATCCGGCTACGCTTCCGGTATCCGATATTTCGCCCGAATAAGCACCCCGCAAATCCGGCTGCGGCAAAAATCAATGGCAAAGGGGTGCTTGATTATTGCATCTTACGAAACTTTTCCGTATATTTGTACGATATATTTAAGGTCAATATGAGTACTGAAGGAAAAGAGATAAAGAAGCAGGAAGAGGAGTATTCCGCCTCCAACATCCAGGTCCTCGAAGGTCTGGAAGCGGTCCGGAAGCGTCCGGCCATGTATATCGGCGACATCGGAGAAAAAGGTTTGCACCACCTGGTTTACGAGGTGGTGGATAACTCGATCGACGAGGCGTTGGCAGGACACTGTACCGACATCGACGTTACGATCAACGAAGACAACTCGATCACAGTCAAGGATAACGGCCGAGGCATCCCGACCGACTTCCACGAAAAAGAGGGCAAGTCCGCACTCGAAGTCGTGCTCACCGTGCTCCATGCGGGCGGCAAGTTCGACAAGGGAAGCTACAAGGTCTCCGGCGGTCTGCATGGCGTGGGCGTAAGCTGCGTCAACGCGCTGTCGGACTATCTGCGTGCCGAGATATGCCGCGACGGCAAAATCTACATGCAGGAATACTCATGCGGCAACCCCACGTCAAAGCTGCAGGTGATCGGCGAGAGCGACCACACGGGAACGACAATCATCTTCCATCCCGACGCCTCCATTTTCACAGAGACAATCTACGACTATGACACTCTTGCCAACCGTCTGCGCGACCTGTCGTTCCTGAACGCCGGCATAACCATAACCCTGACCGACCTGCGCGAGAAGGATGAGCAGGGCGCACCCCGCTTCCAGCGTTTCCACAGCGACGAGGGTCTGAGCGAGTTCGTGCGCTACATCGACCAGGGCAAGTCACCGCTGATAGCCGACATAATCCACCTGAACACGGAACGCAACAACGTCCCCGTGGAGGTGGCAATGACCTACAACACCGATTTCAACGAGAACATATACTCCTACGTCAACAACATCAACACCATAGAGGGTGGGACACACCTCACCGGTTTCCGCCGCGGACTCACCCTTACCTTGCAGAAATATGCCGAGGAGAACAATCTTCTTGACAAGCTGAACAAGGCGAAGATAAAACTCTCGAAAGAGGACTTCCGCGACGGTCTCACGGCAGTTGTGTCGGTGAAGGTGCTGGAGCCCCAGTTCGAGGGTCAGACCAAGACCAAACTGGGCAACAACGAGGTGATGGGGGCCGTGCAGAGCGCCGTGAGCGAGGCTCTGCGCAACTATCTTGAGGAACACCCCAAGGAGGCACGCATGATAGTGGAGAAAGTCACTCTCGCCGCCCAGGCACGCAGCGCCGCCATGAACGCCCGTCTGCGCGTGCAGCGCGAAAGCCCGCTCCACGGCGCCGGACTCCCCGGCAAACTTGCCGACTGTTCGGACAAAGATCCTTCTCTTTGCGAAATTTACCTTGTCGAGGGCGACTCCGCAGGC
>ERZ779865.2878-NODE-2878-length-10234-cov-2.418312_pt1 | contig 10234 bp, 11 predicted proteins | sample MGYA00433088_ERZ779865 | MGnify/ENA primary metagenome ERZ779865 (study PRJEB29588, sample SAMEA2151703) | human gut metagenome | biome: human gut; feature: human-associated habitat; material: faeces | place: Denmark | collected 2008/2010 ... | reverse complement strand
GGATGTGAATATGTAAATAGAAACTCCGAAGTTCAGGTAAAAACAAAACAGGTATCGTAATTATCAAAAAAATAAGCCCCGAAAGTATGCGAATGCCATACTTTCGGGGCTTATTTTATTTTTTATTTAAGCGATATTGCTTTCTTTGCTTTTTCGGCAATTGCGGCGGGTGTAAGACCGTACATTTCGAGAAGCGCGGGAACTGTACCCGAACGACCGAACGTGTCCTCTACGCCGACTCTGAGAACGGGAACGGGTTTCGTCTCGGAAACGACTTCGCAAACGGCTGAACCGAGACCGCCTATCACGTTATGTTCCTCGGCGGTGACGATAGCTCCCGTCTTCTCCGCCGCGTCGATGATGATTTCTCTGTCGATCGGCTTTATCGTGTGAATATTGATAACTCTTGCCGAAATGCCCTCCGTGGCGAGAAGCTCTCTCGCTTCGAGAGCCATATATGCGGTAAGACCCGAACCGATAAGGGTTACGTCTTTGCCCTCGGCGAGGTTTATGCCCTTGCCGATCTCAAATTTGTAGTCGGGATTTATGTTGAATACGGGAGTTGCGTAGCGTCCGAAACGCATATATACGGGACCCTTAAAGTTGATTGCCGCTTCGACCGCGGCTCTTGCTTCGACGGCGTCTGCGGGGTTGATTATCGTCATTCCGGGGATCGAACGCATAAGCGCAATGTCTTCAAGGCACTGGTGAGTCGCGCCGTCCTCGCCGACGGTAATGCCCGCGTGCGTTGCACCGATCTTTACGTTGAGATGAGGATAGCCTATCGAGTTTCTGACCTGTTCAAAAGCTCTTCCCGCCGCAAACATTGCAAACGAGGAGGCGAAAACGACCGTTCCTGCCGCTGCGATGCCTGCCGCTATCGAGATCATATTGCCCTCGGCAATTCCGCAGTCAAAAAATCTGTTGGGGAATTTCTTCTTGAAAACGCCCGTTTTTGTTGCCGCCGCAAGGTCTGCGTCGAGAACGAGGAAATCGTATTTGTCGCCAAGCTCGGCAAGTGCCGCACCGTAGGCTTCTCTTGTTGCTTTCTTTTCAAAATTCATTATCGTATCCTCCCTTAAACGCTCGCTTTAAGCTCTGCGACGGCCTTTTCGTACTGTTCTTCGTTCGGCGCTTTTCCGTGCCAATCGACGTCGTTTTCCATAAACGAAACGCCCTTGCCCTTTATCGACTTTGCGATAATTGCTGTCGGTCTGCCCTTGCATTCCTTTGCGGCTTTCAGTGCATTTTCTATCTGTGTGAAGTCGTGCGCGTCGATGGTGATAACGTTGTAGCCGAATGCGGCGAGCTTCGTGTCAAACGGAGCGGGATTTACTATTTCGGAGATTTTACCGTCTATTTGGAGACCGTTGAAATCGAGAATAACGCAAAGATTGTCGAGTGCGTAGCGGTTCGCAAACATGGAGGCTTCCCAAACCTGTCCCTCTTCGCTTTCGCCGTCGCCGACAATGGTGTAAACGCGGTAGTTTTTACCCTTGACTTTTCCCGCAAGCGCCATACCGCAGGCGGCGGAAATTCCCTGACCGAGCGAGCCTGTCGACATATCAATGCCGGGAGTGTGCTTCATATCGGGGTGACCTTGAAGGAATGAATCGATCTTGCGGAGCCCTTTAAGCTCGGACTTGTCGAAAAATCCTCTTTCCGCGAGCGTTGCGTAAAGCGCGGGTGCGGCGTGCCCCTTTGAGAGAACGAAACGGTCTCTGTCTTCCCACGCCGGGTTTTTCGGGTCGATGTTCATTTCCTCAAAATAGAGGTAAGCGAGAATATCGGCAATCGAAAGAGAGCCGCCGGGGTGTCCCGATTTTGCGTTGTAAACGCCTTCGAGCGTACCGAGACGAATATTGCGGGCAATATTTTTAAGCTCGTTTATTCTTGATTGTTCCATTAAAATGTATCCTCCTGAAAATAGTTGCATATATAGGTATATTATAATATGTAAGTGTGTTTTTGTCAAGAGACGGCGGCAAACTGGGGCATTTTTTTGAGTTCTGCCTCAGGTGAATTGAAATAATCTCCGTTTGTGTATAAAAAATCAATACCGTTTAACAAAATGCCTTGACTTTTATCCTCTTAAATTATATAATATACACAATTCATAAAAAGAGAGGGAAAATTTTATGTACTACTCAAAAGAACAGGTGCTTTCGGTACTTAACAAGGTCTACAACGACAGCAGATGCGTCCTTTACGGCGAGCAGTGCGGAGGCGGCAGACAGCTTCCGTCCGAAATGCTCGCAAATTACGAGAAGGCAACGGGCGGAAAACAGCCCGCCGTTCTCGGCATCGACCTTGCCTGCTACGGCTTGCAGCTTCCAGAGGTCGGTGTCGGCACGGAAACGTGGAACAGAATGATAGCCGATCTTAAAGACTACGCGTCAAAAGGCGGTATCATCACGGCGTCATCGCATTTTGCAAACCCCACGGGCAGATGGACGCCCGTAGGAAAATGCCGCGGTCCGCTCGGAGGAGAGGACGCGTGGGAAGAGCTTCTCACGGACGGCACAGAGTATAACAAAATTATAAAAGAGGAGCTTCGCATAGACGGACTTTTCCTTAAAGAGCTTGACAGCGTAGGGATTCCCGTCCTCTGGCGTCCTCTTCACGAATGTAACGGCGGTTGGTTCTGGTTCTGCGGAAAAACGCCCGACGGCATCTATATCGACCCGTCGTATATGAAGCGCTTCTGGAAGATGATCTACGATATGTACACGGTCGAGATGGGCATGAAAAACCTCATCTGGGTCTACGGACCGAACGTCGCGAACGGCGAGTGGATAAAGGACGTTATGTACTACTACCCCGGAGACGAAATGTGCGATCTTGTCGGTCTTGACTGGTACACAGGCGGTAAAAACGAGATAAACTACCCCGATCATTCCTATGACCGCCTTATGGCGACGGGCAAGATCGCGGCAATAACGGAGTTCGGTACGGGCGACAGACTTCGCGACGCGACAACGGAAGGGCAGGAAAAGCTCTTTAATGCGCTCGATATGCTCGCTCTTATGAAGGATCTTCAAACAAAAGGTCTTAAAATCGCCTACGTTCTCACATGGTGCGGCAGATGCGGCTCGATAGGCTTTCTCGGAAAGGCTGAGGAGGCTGTACGCGATCCTTTCGTCATAACGCTTGACAGGCTCGTAAAAATGTACGAATAAAGGCAGGTAGCCGAAATGAAAAAACTGTTTGCCGCTATAATTTTGATTATATTAGCTCTTCTTTCAGTCTCGTGCAGATATAAATCGGGAACCGATAAAACAAATACGGACAATACCGACAAAATAAGCACGGCGGACGGTCATACCGCCGTCACGGAGGAATCTGATATGAAAAACGAAAACCTTTTCGACTCGCTTAAAATCGACGGCAGAGATATAGCGGAATTCAGGTTTATCGGTGTCGGAAGCATAACGGACAATACTGAAATCTTTTCCGAAATCGAACGTGTTCTGGGAAGAAAATTCGCAAGAGCCGACGCAAAAAGCAACGGCGCGCACTACATAATCTACGACGATACGTCCCTTATCGCAAACGGCTTTGAGATAAAGGTCGAGAACGGCGATCTTGTCATTTTCGGCAGCTATAATACGATTGCGGAGGCGGGAAAATATTTCACCGAAACATTTCTTCCGTCGCTTTCGGCAAAGAGCCGCGACTATAATATCACTTCCGCAGACAACGTGAAGATAGAGACGGAGAAAAAGAGCGTTTACACGAAGGAGGAGCTTTATAAGGTTCTCGAATATGTGTATAACGATGACGAGCACTTCATTTTCGGTCAGGAGATCGGCAAAAGCCCCGAATCGCCGAGTACAGTCATAGAGGATTTCTACGGTGCAAGCGGGAAGAAACCGTCGATAATCGGCGCGGATCTTGCCTGCTACGGCTACAAGCTCCGCGAAAACAGCGAAAACCGCTCGTATTGGAGCAAACTTATCTGCGAGTATGTAGATTATGCGGCGCAGGGCGGTATAATAACGCTCAGCTCGCATTTCCGTAACCCGACGGGCAACTACGAAAACGAGTGGGCGAACGTCCGCGGAAATCTCGGTCGCGAGGAGGCTTGGGAAAAGCTGCTCACCGAGGGCAGCGAGTACAATGTTCCTTTTAAGGAGGAGCTTGCGCTTGACGGCGAATTTCTTGCCGCGCTCCGCGATAACGGCGTGCCCGTTATCTGGCGGCCGCTTCACGAAATGAACGGCGGCTTCTTCTGGTACGGAATAATGCAGGACGGCGGTTATACGCTCGACGCGTCGTATTTCGTGCGCCTCTGGAAGTACATTTACACCTACTACACGGACGAACTCGGACTTGACAATCTGATCTGGGAGTATTCACCCAACCTTTCAAACGGAAACTATGCGGATACAATGTATTGCTACGTCGGCGACGATTACTGCGACCTTGTGAGCCTTGACTGGTACACGAGTGGTAACTACGAAATCGGCGGCAGCGGAAAATCCTACGAAAAGATAATGAAAACGGGCAAGATAAGCTCGCTCTCGGAGTTCGGAATACAAAAAGAGCTTGTCGCGGAGGATCCCGAATATCAGGACAGAATTTTTTCGGCGATGAATATACTTGATAACGCGGAAAAAATGATCGACGACGGCTATAAAATCTCTTATATTCTCACATGGAATGCAAAGGACTCTATAAGGAAACTCAAAAAGGGCGATAAGTTAATGGCGACGGGAAAAATGTTGTCGCTTGACGATATGCCGACAGTTTTCGACAAGCTGAGATAATAAACGACAGTCCCTTTTCAAAGAATGTACACTTTGGAGAGGGATTTTTGTATATACCGACAAAATTTGAAAAAACACTTGATTTTTGTTCTTATATATGCTATAATGCTTGCATGGTAAATAAAACCAAATACAAAAGAAAGGATAAACACAATGAAACGCACGATTATCTTTTTGCTTGTTGCCGTTATGCTTATAGGAACAATTTCTATTGTATCCGCGTTCGATAATAACGATACGAGCGTAATTTACGAGGAAGAATCGGGTCTCACAAAAGAGGAACAGAAAGAAATCCTTTTGAAGACGCTTAAAAACGGCGGAAGCTACGAGGGCTATTGCGACAACGGGGATGTATCTACGCAGAACTGGAAGTGCTTTTTCAAGCACGATACGGAAGATTCCGTTGTTGCGATCATTCAGCACAGAATCCGCCCCGAAGTTCCGAGATGCTACCGCACTTATTACCTTGTAACAAAGTGCAAGAACTGCTCCTACGAGACGGGTGAAAAGCTCAGCGAAGGCTACATCAACTGCCACGCGGCAGGAACCTGACAAAGCGAAAAAATACGCCGCATACGCGGCGTATTTTTTATTCAGTTTTTGATGTCCGACGCACGGTAAAGACACTCGAATTCTTCACAGAGAACATTAAAATTTTCGTTAAACTCAATACCGTCGTATTCTTCGCACTCGCGGCGGTAGAAGTCCTCGTGAACCTCGCGCCAATAGGCGAGACTCCTGTCTCGCCTTCGAGATACGCGTGCCTTTCGTCCACCTTGCAGAACGGCAGAACTTCGAGCCTTGTCGTTCGGATAACGCAAACCGCATCCTCGCGGGAATTAAGAATGACGCTGTATTCGCCGACTTTCGGCAGCGGTTCGCCGTCCGCGGCGTAGAGGTCATACGCGGAGGCTGTCGCCGTTTTTATGCTTCGCAGGACGAGATCGGCGAGCTTGTCGGGTGCGTCGCCAAAAGCCCAAGCCTCGTATTCGCACGCTTCGTCAGTGCCTGTCGCACGGCAAAATTCTTCCCAGAGCTTATCTGCTTTCAAGTATTTTCTCCTTTTACTATGTCCCGCCGAAAGCTCTTGCCCGCGCATTCAAACGGCACGGAGAGCATATCGCACACCGTCTGCCCTATGTCTGCAAAGCAGCTTCTTATGCCGAGATCTGCAGACTTTATTTCGTGTCCGTAAACTATAAGCGGAATGTATTCGCGCGTGTGGTCTGTGCTGACGTCGCCAGGATCGCAACCGTGATCCGCCGTTATCATAAGAACGTCTCCGTCGCGCATTTTTGAAATGAATTCGGGCAGAAAGGCATCAAATTCGTTAAGAGCCTTTGCGTAGCCGATCGCGTCGTTTCTGTGACCGTAGAGCATATCGAAATCGACAAGGTTTACAAAGCAAAGCCCGTCAAAATCGCGGTTTTCAACGTCGAGCGTGACCTTTATTCCCTCGGTGTTGCCGTGAGTGATAAGCGTTTCGGTCACTCCTCTGCCCGCGAAAATGTCCGTTATCTTTCCGACGGCGATAACGTCCCTGCCCGCGTCCTTTATTGCGTCGAGCATAGTCCTGCCCGTCGGTTCGAGGCTGAAATCATGCCTGTTCGCCGTTCTCTTGAAGTTTTCCGCCGACGTTCCGATAAATGGTCTTGCGATAACGCGCCCGACGGCGTTGTCGCCGACGAGAATTTTGCGTGCGATTCGGCAGTATTCGTAGAGCGTTTCGAGCGGAACTATCTCCTCGTGCGCCGCGATCTGGAAAACGCTGTCCGCCGAGGTGTAGACAATGAGCTTGCCCGTCCTCATATGCTCCTCGCCGTAGGCTTTTATTACTTCCGTGCCCGAATACGGCTTGTTGCAGAGAACGCCTCTGCCTGTAAGGCGCGAAAATTCGTCGATTATTTCTGTCGGAAATCCGTTTTTGTATGTCGGGAACGGCTTTTCGGATACGACACCAGCGATTTCCCAGTGACCCGTCGTCGTGTCCTTGCCCATAGACCGCTCGGCTATCTTGCAGTATGCTGCTGTCGGATTTTTGACTCTGCCGAGAAAATCAAGCCCGTCAATGTTGCCGATTCCGAGCCTTTCAAGGTTCGGAATGTCCAGAATACCCGTTTTTTTAAGCGTACCGAGCGTCGAAGCGCCGACGTCGCCGAATTTGTCCGCATCGGGCAGATAACCCGCGCCGAGACTGTCGAGAACTATAAGAAATATTCGTTTCATAGATCCTCCTTTTGCCTTTCGGCATATGTGTACCCTAAAAATATCAGCCCTCGCTTGCCGCAATTCCGAGCGCGAGCTTCATCATATCCGTGAACGTGTTCTGGCGCGCGTCCGCGTCGAGAGCCTCGCCTTTTACGATGTGGTCGGAGATTGTGCAGATTGCAAGCGCGCGTTTGCCCGCGCGTGCCGCCTGGCAGTAGAGTGCCGCCGCTTCCATTTCGACTGCGGCAACGCCCATTTTTATCCATTCGAGCGACGCTTTCGGGTCGTCGTTATAGAAGGTGTCAGACGAGAGAATGTTTGCAACGTGATAGTTAAGGCCCATTTCCCTTGCGCCCGAAACGGCTTTTTCGAGAAGCTCGTAGCTGCAAGTCGGCGCAAACGTGCCGGGGAGACCGAACTGCGCGGGGAACGCCGAATTTGTGCAGGTGCCGAGACCGAAAACAAGGTCGCGGAGGTTCACGTTATCGAGAAGCGCACCCGCAGAACCGACGCGGATAATGTTTTCCACGCCGAAGAAGTTGAAAAGTTCGTAGCTGTAAATTCCGATCGACGGCATACCCATTCCGCTCGCCATAACGGAGACTTTAACGCCTTCATACGTTCCCGTGTAGCCCTGAATGCCACGGACGTTGTTTACGAGAACGGGATTTTCGATGAAGTTTTCTGCAATGTACTTTGCTCTCAGAGGATCGCCCGGCATAAGCACTGTTTTGCCGAAACCTATGTCGTTTTTAAGTACTATATGAGGTGTGTTTGCCATGATAATTCTCCTTTTTAATATCAATAATCAGTTGTCAGTTGTCAGTGATCAGTAATCAGTAATCGAGAAGCTTTTCGTTTTTGACGATGCGGACGATGGAGCTTGTTCCGAGGCGCTCCGCACCGAGTTTTATGAAGTTTTCAGCGTCCGAAATCGACTTTATTCCGCCCGCCGCCTTGATTTTGAGGTGCTTTTCGACGTGCGCGGCAAAGAGTTCGACGTCGTGCGGTGTTGCGCCGCCGCCCGCAAATCCCGTCGAGGTTTTTATAAAGTCCGCGCCCGATTTACCGACGACCTCGCACATTTTTATCTTTTCGTCGTCGGTGAGGAGACAGGTTTCGATTATGACTTTGAGAATACGTCCCGCGCACGCGGCTCTGACGGCTTTTATTTCGGCGAGAACGTCGTCGTATCTGCCCTCTTTAACCATGCCGATGTTTATAACCATGTCGATTTCCTGCGCGCCGTTCTTTACCGCGTCGGCGGTCTCAAAGCATTTTACGGGGGTGGTGTTGTAGCCGTTCGGAAACCCTATCACGGTGCAGACGGGAAGCCTGCCCGCAAGGTATTCGGCGGCTCTTCCGACAAACGACGGCGGAATGCAGACCGAGGCGGTTTTGTACTTCATGCCGTCGTCGCATATCTGCCTTATGTCGTCCCAAGTTGCGCTCTGCGAGAGCAGTGTGTGGTCAACTTTTGACAAAATTTCGGAAATTTCCATCATATATCCTCCTGACTTTTAATTTGTTTCTTCCAGCAGCTGTGGCACATGGCAACGTAGCTGTCGTTTCCTCCGAGAAAGACCTGCTCGCCCTTTGTGATTATTCTGCCGTGCGCGTCGATTCTGGCGTTTACTATCGCCTTTTTTCCGCACGAGCAGATCGTTTTTATCTCTGAAATCGAGTCGGCGACTTCGAAAAGTCTTGCGCTTCCCGGGAACATTCTCGTAAGGAAGTCGGTGCGCAGACCGAAGCAGAGAACGGGAATATTCTCCTCGTCAACGACGGCGCGAAGCTCGTCTATCTGTTTTTCGGTGAAGAACTGCGCCTCGTCCGCGATGATGACGTCTATTTTCTCGCCGTCACCCGTTTTTTCGGAGTAAAGGGCGAAGAGATCGTCGTCGTCGCCTATCGCGGTAGCGTCGGCGGAAAGTCCTATGCGCGACTTTACGACGGCTTTGCCGTCCCTTGTGTCGATGGCAGGCTTTATGAGCCAGACGTTCATGCCGCGTTCCTCGTAGTTAAATTTTGTAATGAGTGCCTGAGCCGATTTGGACGACCCCATTGCACCGTATTTGAAGTACAGTTTTGCCATAATGCCCTCACGATCGGTAACATATTTTACAAGTCAAGTATAACACAAAAAAGCCGTTCCGTCAAGAAGAAAAATCCCCGAACTTAGTCGGGGATAACAAATGTATCGTCTTTTACTCTTTCCGAAATGTCGGCGTCGAAGTCGATTGTTGTCATAGCGTAGGTCTGCGAGCCGCCTACGTTCTTTTCGCAGTGGAAAATGAAGCCGCCGTCGAGGTAGTAGAAGTATCTTTCGGTCATGCCGTTCTCAAACGAGAGGAAAAGCACAAGGCTGTTGAGGTCAAGTGCGCGGTTCATAGAGAAGCTGACGCGCGAAAGACGCTTGCTTTCGACCGTTTCGTCGCCGTATTCCTTTATCAGATCTATCACGCGGCTGTGGTCTGGAAGCCCCGCGATCTCTTCGACGTTTACGCTCTCCGCGGAGAGCGTGCGCGCGTCCCCGCTTGTCTCGTCACGGACAAAAATGCTTGTGCCGTCCGAGATTATCGTTTCGATGAGACTGCCGCCGCGGTAGGTTTTAATGTTATATTTGTCGCCGTCGCGCAGAATACTTTTTCTGACAGAATACGAGTTTTCGCCCGCCGAGTGCGACACAGTGCAGGTTCTGTAATACCTCGGTGCGACTTCGTAGAGAAGAAATGCCTTTTCGAGATCGCCGTTTTCAAGGTCGCCGAAGTTTTCGAGTTTGATGTCCGTCATTTCCGGAGTTTCGGAGCCGCCCGCGAGCGCGGAGAAGTAATTTTTTATCTCTTCGCCCGAATTTTTGCTACCGCCGCCCGAATGAAGCCTGCCGAAGAAGACCATACCGCCGACGATTAGCATTACGGCGCCGACAGCCGCCGCGATGAGAAGAACGGCACTTGTTATCGGATTTTGTTCTTTTTTAGCTTTTGATTTTTTTGCGGTACCTTGTGCCGTGTGCTTCATCGCGATCCTCCTTTTCCCTGTTTATTCCTGTTCTTTCGGTTTTTTCGGTTCGGTTTTATCCTTTGCGTCCGCCTGTTCGTGGTCGACGGCGAGGTTCTTGACCCGGTTTGAAATTTCGTCCTCCGTGGCGATTTTAATGCCCGTTTCGAGCGCGTCTACCTCGTCGAACATTCCGGTAAATGCGCGTACCTTCGGATTTTTATAGACGAGAGTGCTTACAACAAAGAGCGCAAAGC
>ERZ779865.2877-NODE-2877-length-10235-cov-2.370530_pt1 | contig 10235 bp, 7 predicted proteins | sample MGYA00433088_ERZ779865 | MGnify/ENA primary metagenome ERZ779865 (study PRJEB29588, sample SAMEA2151703) | human gut metagenome | biome: human gut; feature: human-associated habitat; material: faeces | place: Denmark | collected 2008/2010 ... | reverse complement strand
TATAGTATTCAATAAGTTAAGGGGAGAGAGGTAATGGAGACTTTTTCATATACAGCCGTTGGCGCTGATGGCAAAGAGAAAAAGGGTACAGTTATAGCTGAGACAAGAGAAGACGCTGCCAGGAGCCTTAAGAATCAGGGGCTGTTACCTATGTCCATAGGCAAGCAGAGTGCTCTTGATAAGGATATCAATTTCTCATTTGGTAAAAAAGGCGTTAAGGTACGAGACTTAAGCGTGTTCTGCCGCCAGTTTTCCAGTATCATCAAGGCCGGTGTTAATGTTATCAATGCACTCAGCATGATGAGTGAGCAGACTGAGAATAAGAAGCTTAAGGCTGCAATCAAGAATGTACAGAGTAATGTTGAGAAGGGTGAGACACTCTCAAGTGCAATGAGGTCAGAGGGAGATATATTCCCATCACTGCTTATCAGCATGGTTGCTGCCGGTGAGGCATCAGGAAGCCTTGAAACTGCAATTGAGCGAATGGCTATCCAGTTCGAGAAGGATGCCAAGATATCGGGTATGGTTAAGAAGGCCATGATATATCCTATCATACTTATTATAGTTATGATTGGTGTTGTTATAGCAATGATGATGTTCGTAATTCCTAACTTCATGGATATGTTTGAAGGCCTTGATGCTGAGATGCCTTTTATGACAGTTATGGTAATTAACATGAGTAACTTTATACTTGACAGGTGGTGGCTGCTGATTCTTATAGTAGTAGGTATTGTATTTGCGTATAAGTCATACTATAAGACTGATGCCGGACGGCATGTGATTGACAGGATTAAGATTAAGATACCTGTATTCGGTGTCCTTACAGTTAAGACAGCATGTGCGAGATTCTCACGTATAATGTCAACGCTTCTTTCAGCAGGTATGCCAATGATCAGTGCAATAGAGATAGCAGCCGGAACTATGGATAATGTGTTATTCAAGGATGCATTACAGAAGGTCCGTAGCGGTGTTGCACTCGGTATGGGATTCTCACAGCAGATAGGTGTTACAAGACTTTTTCCTGCTATGCTTGTACATATGGTAGGTATAGGTGAGGAGACAGGTAACATTGAGGATATGCTTACCAATGTTGCCAATTATTATGATGAGGAAGTTGAACTGGCAACACAGTCTGTAACGGCACTTATGGAGCCTATGATTATTATTGTAATGGCAGTAGTAGTCGGCGCACTTGTACTTGCAATCTACCAGCCGATGATTACTCTGTATTCAACACTTGGATAATATATGAAAGATGTTCACGGTAACAGAAAGTTATCAGCTATAGGAACAATATTGGCGGTACTGCTTATTATATTAATGTGTGTTATGGCAGCAGGGACATTCTGGTGGCGTTCACTTGAATATAAAAGAGAACTGCGGGATATAGACATGCTCAATGAAGCTGCCGATATTATCAAAGAAGCCATGGACAATGACTTCACAATAGAGAATCAGATAAGGGACGGTGATGATGCAATTGACATTACACTTGAAGACCTTATGACAGGACGTGATGAGAGATGTTCTGCTTTGAGCGGATATCTTAATACATCCCTGGGATTTGCCACACACCACGCATTCAGGCCTGTAAGCAGGGTGGCAGGGAATGCGGAAGTGTACGTAAGAATAAGCAGGAATGGCACGGTTGAGACTCTTGTGACCAAGACTCAGGGAGGTCATCCGATAGTGTGTGAATATGTGACCGGAGACAGCACATATACTTACACGGATGAGTCGGGCAGGCGTAAGCTGTTCGCACTCAGATAATTCAGATTATATTCCCCGGACGTTTACCCGGCGGCCTGTGAGGGGATTATAATAAATAACAAATACATAAGGGTATATGGAGGATTTTAATTATGAAGAGATTCAAGAAAGCAAAGAAGAACAACAAAGGTTTCTCACTTGTAGAGCTTATCGTAGTTATTGCCATCATGGCAGTACTTGTAGGTGTGCTTGCTCCTACACTTATCGGCAACATTGAGAAGTCAAGAGAGTCAAAGGATCTTCAGAACCTTGATTCAATCCGTCAGGCAGTAGTAACAGCAATGTCAGATGAGAATGTATATTCATCAACAGTTCCTACAACAGGTTCAGTAACAGTTGCTTCTGGCGCAAATGGTGCTAATCTTGCATTTAATGGAACATATGGCTCACTTTCAACAGAGTTTGGTACAATTATCACAAGTGATACTAAGATGACATCAAAGTCAGGTACTTCAGGAACACTTGAGATTCATGTCCTTTCAACAGGTGCAGTTGAAGTAGGTGTATACAGTGCTGGTGGTTCTACTGTATCAGCTGCAAAGAACAAGGTATCTATGGTATCTAAGTAATAAATTCTATTAAAAGGTAACAATAATATGCTGGCAGAGTTTATCCTGTATGTAATAATATTCCTCTACGGAATAGTCATAGGAAGTTTCTCTAATGTGCTTATATGCCGACTTCCGTTAAAAGAGAATATCGCAACACACAGGTCTCACTGCATGACATGTGGCAGCCAAATCCAGTGGTATGATCTCATACCACTGGTAAGCTACATTATTCTGAGGGGGAGATGCAGGCACTGCGGTGCCGGAATATCGGCACAATATCCTTTGGTCGAGGCGGCCAACGGGTTCGGGTATGTGTTTATATTCGCTAATCTGGGGTTAACTTGGACCAGCATATTAACTTGCCTTTTGTTCACTATTCTGCTGGCAATAGCTGTTATTGACTGGCGCACATATGAGATTCCGTTTGGACTTAATGTTACAATCGGAGTGCTGGGTCTGATTAAGACAATAATAGATTATCCGATGGGATTGTGGGAACACATAATCGGATTTTTTGCTGTAAGTATATTTATGCTGATTTGTCTGTATGCCGGAAGACTTATAATTGGCGCTGACTGTTTTGGCGGCGGTGATATTAAGCTTATGGCGGCGGCAGGTCTGTTTCTTGGATGGAAATGCATTATATTGGCATTTCTGGCTGGCTGCATACTCGGTGCAGTTATTCATTCTGTGAGAATGCGCATGAGCGGGGATAATCACATGCTTGCATTCGGACCTTATCTTGCTGCGGGGATTATGATTGCGGCATTGTGGGGCAATACATTTATACAATGGTATATTAACCTGATATTCTAGTTAAGATGTCTTTAGAATATTTTCCGTATATGAATCTGAAATATACTGTCATTAATAAGTCAGGATTAAGCACTGATGTGTCATAAGTAACCATCTTTTGCAGTCCGGACGGACAGTTAATATAAAAAATATGGGCGCAAGTCCGACATAATAATATGCCACACTGATTATAAGTGGCGAGGGAGGATACATAATGGCCAATAAAGGGAATAGGACTCTCAGTATATCCATTAACAATGAATATATCAAAATCTGTGAGTTGTCCAGAAAGAACAATAAGCTGACTACGATTCATAAGGCAGTTACAGTTCCAACACCACCGAGATGTTACAATGATGGTACAATACGAGACAGAGCAGAGCTTGCAAAGGCTATCAAGGTTGCTATTGACTCGAACAGAATGGAGAGTACGAAGGCAATATTTTCAATTGCATCTTCTAAGGTGGCAACCAAAGAGGTAATTATTCCTAATGTTAAGAATAATAAGATTGCAGATATTATTATGACGAATGCGTCAGAATATTTTCCGGTTAATCTTGATGAATATATTATCAACTTTGAAGTCCTTGAGAAGTTAGAATATGAGAATCAGGATACTAAGATAAAAGTGCTTGTAATGGCGATGCCTGAGGCAATGATTAATGCATATTACGATCTTGCCGGTTCACTCGGACTTGAAGTTAAGGCGATTGACTATGTAGGTAACTCAACATATCAGACACTTAAGCTTCAGGTAGATAATTCGCCAAGTATCGTTATTCAGGTCGAGAATGACGCGACTATAGTTAATATTCTTGATAATAATGTACTTCAGTTACAGAGAACGATACCTTACGGTAAGTCGGTTGTCGTTAATGCACTTATGGACAGCATGAGGATAAAGTATGACCCTGCACTTAAGATGCTTCAGGATCAGCAGCTTATTCATGCAAGCTTTGACGGAGACCCTGTAACGGAGTCACTTAATTATCTTGTAACTAACGTAAACCGTATTCTCGATTACTATGTTACACGTAATTCCAACCGTCCTATAGAAAAAGCATATATAATCGGTAATGCTACAACAATGCTTGGATTCAAGGAGCTGTTCACTAATGAACTTAAGCTTCCTATTGAATCAATTGATGAGCTTGCCGGCGTAGTTACGGATAAGAAGACATATGTAGAAGCAGTAACTATTCCAACATATATCATCAATATAGGTGCATTTCTTAAGCCTGTTAATTTTGTTCCACGTTCGGTACAGGATGAAGTTAAGAGTAAGGATGATATCAGAATATTCAAGGTTATTCTGGGTGCATCGATTGTCGGCTCGGTAGTTATTATCGTAAGCTCATTTGCAATGATGATGTCTGCCAAGGCAGAGAGAGATTCGGCACAGTCAAGTGTTAATCAGGTTAAGGGCATAGAGAGTGTTGTTAATTCGTATTACGAAGCTAAGGATACGGCTGCAGATGCTCTTGCATTCCAGATTCTTACATATAACAATAACGATTCTCTCGCAGGATTTATCACTTCACTTGAGCAGAACCTTCCATCAGATGTTACGATTAAGAGTATGAGCTCTAACAGCGGTGAGGTTACAATGTCAGGTGTAACAAGCAGCAAGAGTTCACTTGCACTCCTTGTACAGAGATTGAAGTCGGTTAAGAATGTTCAGGATGTACTGATAGGAAGTGAAGCAGAAGTAGAAGATAACGAGGGCGTTAAGTCAATTACATTCTCAATGACATGTACATTCACACTTGATGCGTCACTCAATCCGACACAGTCAGCTACACAGTCAGATAAGGCGTCCAGCCAGAAGAAGACTGTAACATCTCCGAGTGTGGCAGCAGCAACACAGTCAGCACAGAGACAGACCGGTTCGGCTGCAACACCTGCGGCAACACAGGCAGCCGGTGCAACTAAAGCCAGATAAGGGGGAGTGCGGTAATGAAGAATAAATTTAACTTTTTAAGCAATATGAATATGTCACTTGAGATAAGTGACAGAGATAAAAAGCTTATAATGATTGTTGTTGCTGCGGGAATTATTGCAGCATCATATCTTCTCGGATATCAGAAGTTCGCTGATATGAGAGTACAGTATCAGACAGAGGCTACTAAGCTTCATTCGGTGCAGAAGGATCTTATCGAGAAGACTAAGAATCGTACCAAATACGAGAATGATACAGCTAATTATAAGAAGATATATAATTCAGTATTTGCTAACTACAGCAGCAGTACTAATCAGGATGACCAGCTTGACTTCCTTAATAAGGTAGAGAAGATTACAGGTGCATGGGTTAAGGGTGTTACATTCTCAGACGCTGCTAATGTGTATACATTCGGGAAGGTAAGGTCATCTAACCCATCCAATACATCAGGCGGTAATGTATATAAGACTGACCTGAAGGGTTACAAGACTACACTGACGATATCTTATCAGGCCAAATATTCACAGTGGAAGCAGATGATTGATTATATCAATAATTACTATAGCAAGAATTCAATCGAGTCAATATCGATGTCATACAATGTAGAAGACGGTCTTGTTACCGGAACAGCATCAATTGCAACATATGCAATTGTCGGAAGTGAGCGTAAGCATGTAAGTCCTACATTCAGCCTTCCGGTTGGAACTGATAACATTTTCAATTCAAGTGTATTTGATTCAACAAGAATTGATGTGGCTGATAATAACGGCGATTACATTCTCAGTAATTATGACTACTACATTCTCCTTAACTCAGCTAACTCAGATGTTGATTCTGTAATAATGGGTAAGAAGAATGATATGACAAGAGAATCTGTACTTACTGCCAACAGTAATGCACAGCTTGATGTATCGGTAAGATTCTCTGGCACAGCGGGAGCATATAAGGTTCAGTATAAGATTGGTGAGAAGACATACCCACTTACTAATTATGACGCTGGTACGTCATTTGAACCGGGCAATACTCTGGATATGCTTATCATGAGCTCACCTCGTATTGATTCACAGGATACGGGAAGCATTAACCTCAGCGTAACCAATGATACTGATATGCCTCTTAATATCAAGGTATGCAATGATGATACAAAGAGCAGCCGTGTCAAGATTGCTAACAGAACAGGTAATGTAACAATATTTCAGTAAGTAAGACAAGGGAGTATGTATGAGACACCATATTAACGGACAATTAAGCCGTGTAATGCGGAGGTTAAAAGCCGGTAATAGGAATAATAAGAATAATAAGGGATTTTCACTCGTAGAGGTATTGGTAGCGATGATTATACTCGCTATAATGACGCTGCCAATGCTTACTACATTTGCAACATCATCTAAGATTAATGCTAACGCCCGTAAGGTCGAAGAGGCCAATGCAATAGGCCAGAAGGTCATCGAGCGCTGCAAAGCTCTTAGTATTGATGAGCTTCTCAAAGGTAATGGGGATACAATAGCGGCTAATGCGGATGCCGGTATTGTTACCCCGCTTACTATCAACGATTCTACGACAGGCGTGTATGATGCCAGGGCATCAAAGCTGTCGAATAATCATTATTCCTATGATCTGACAATGGCTACATATACAGGAACTTCTGTTAATAAGGATTCAGACGGCCTTGCATGCTATAAGGGCTCTAATAATATTAACTATTATGTCCAGACAATTCTTAGCCCTAACAAAGGTGATATTGCAGGAACGGGTGCGGGTTCAGCATGGACTGTAAATGATTACAGTATGCCTGCATTCGCTGAAGTCAGGGATACGAAAAATTATGTGCTTATGGAAGAGATATACAGATATGACACAAGTATTAAGACTATCCTTCCAAGCCGTTCTTCAATAGTGAATCCGGCTTCAACTGACGCACATGGTAATCTGGTCGCAAGAGAACAGACATCTACAGAGACTAATGTATCTAAGCTCTCAGGTATCAAGAAAGTTGTTGTTGTTGATGTAAATATCACATATGACGCAACAACTTCAAAGTATAATGAGCAGCCCGTACTCTATGTTAAGTATTACAGAGAGAAGGATGCTTATGGCAATGACCAGTACAGGGTTAATAATGATGGCGATATAATTGATCTAAGCAGCGGCAGCAAGGTTGAGAGCACACAGGGGGATGTATTCATCAAACAATACACGCTTCCTGAACAGAACGGAATAGATATTGCATCTGACAGCTTTAAGGATGTATATATTTTCTACACATCATATGACCGTAAGTATGGTTCAAGCGGTAATACTTCAACCGACTCAGTATATATAAATATGCATAAGAATGGCGGAGGAATGCTTCCGGCAGGCAAGGAAGCCAATGTATTCCTTATTGAGCAGTACGTTGCATCCAATGATTCAGACATTGCAGATCGTGATGCTTTCAGAACTAATGTACAGATTAAGCTCGATACAGCTAATATATTTATTAATGGTGTGCAGTCATCGGGTACGACAAAGCTTCGTAACAATGGTCTTAATGTGTTCTCTGATGTTGACGGCTGGGACGGCACAAGTGAACCTAACGGCATAACACAGAATTATGATGAGGACGAAGAGAGATATCTGTACACAGTAACAGTTAATATCTGGGCCGAGGAGAATGGCAGAAAACCGGCAGCGGGAACTACTCCTTATATGACTCTAACTTCAACGAAGGAGAATTAGCCCATGAGAGAATCAAAGTTTAGCAATAATTCTTTTTTTAAGAAATTCCATAAAAACAATTCAGGCGCAACACTTGTTGTTGTGCTTATTGTCGTTGCATTTATCGCTGTGCTCGGAAGTGTTGCGATAGCAGGTGCAATGGTTAACCTTAAGATGAAGGTAGTTGATAAGAAAGCCAAGAAGACATTTTACTCATGTGAAGAGGCCGTTGATGAGATTTATTCAGAACTTGGAATGGTCAGCATGGATGCACTTGAAGCTGCATATAAGGATGTCATGGATACAATGGTACGTTCACAGAAGAACGATGTTCCCGGCTCTGACGACCCTTCATGGACCAACTATTCGGTCAGCAGGGATCCAAGTTCGTTCCCCGGACTTTCCAATGCCGATGTTGAACTCCGTAAAAAATATATGGCTAAGGTTGTAAATGACCTTACTAACGGAAGCTTTAACGAGACATCTCCTATGCCTCTTGACTCTAACCAGTTCAGGAAGCTTATTAATTCATATATTGGTGTTGACATAACGAATGATGCAGTTAACAGTGCAATCACGGCAGGAACGTACAGACATCCTTATGTGGCATCAGTCGGAACCTGCAGCTATACTATAGATTACAGCAGTACATCACTGTATATATTCAACGCTGATGATGTGAAGGTTGAATATATTACAGATGACGGATACAAGTCAGAGCTTACATATGATATTGGTATCATGCTTCCGATATCTGATATTAATTTCAGTTCCAGCGCACAGTCCATCAATAATGTTCCGGCAATGGGTTCATTCAGCCTTATTGCAGACAACGGAATTATAATTGATAACAATAAGCAGGTGCTTATCGACGGTAATGTATATGCAGGCGGCGGCGGAATCGTATTCGGTGACAGCAGCCGTACAAGATTTATCGGAGAGCAGGTAATTACTAACAGTGATGTCACAACGGAGAAGCAGACACAGATTACATTCTCAGGTTCGACACAGCTGTGGTGCAATAATATTATTATTCCAAAGAATTACAGAGTCGGCGGATATGAGCAGCCATGTCATGGTGTTGAACTTAATCTTGAAGGCCAGACATTTGTAAAGAACGACCTTAAGATTAACGGTGCATCAAGCAAGGTAAGTATCGGCGGACAGTACAGCGGATACAGTAACAGTGGTATAAGCGATCTTAACAAGGATGAGAGTAGTGCTATCATAGTTAATGGGGCACATTCTAATCTTACACTCAGAACATCTTACATATATCTTGCGGGACGTTCATATATCGTGTATGACGGAACAACGGAGGAGCCTTACAGAACAGGTGAGTCACTTTCATTCAAGGGCGACCAGGAAGCTTATCTTGTTCCGCCTACAGTAGTGAATAATGCGGCAGGCTCAGTTGTCGGTAACCCATGTTCGGATATTTCAAGAGTTAACGGAACAACACTTGCTGCTTATCTTAAGAATGAGTATTTTGCCAAGTCACTTCTTGATGACTCAATGCCATATGTGACGAAGGCGGTTAACGGACAGTATTTTATCTATCTTAATTTCAAGGATGCCAAGGCGGCTTCGGATTATATGTATCTTATTCTGAGTTCAGATACTGACTTTGAAACAAAGCTGACAGGTCTCGGAATCTCCGGTACAGATGCAGATAAAGCAACTGCACAGAAGAATTATATGCAGAATCTTATAAAGGTTAACCTCAAAGACCTTGACCAGCAGACAACAGGTTTTGTCAATGCTTCAGGCAGTGTAACAACATCAGGTGTTATCGTAAGTGCGGAGGTCACAGGATCTAATGCTTCTGTAGGAGCTGCAGTATCTATGGCACCTTTGTCAGATGATGCACAGCAGCTTGTTACTAATGACCTTAAGAACAGATTCAAATCACTTACGACAGTACTTGATATGTCATCCTACAGCACGAATGCAACAGATTTTGCGGGAGGTATTCCGATTCCGTTTACAGGACAGTCAGGAAGAACAGTTAACTATAATACTGTACTGGGTTACGGAAGCAGTGTAGGTGAAAGAGTTGTAAGCCGTCCGGATATAGTAACGGCGTCACAGGCAACGGCAGGCGAGGGTGTATCCAGTCTTGGCGGTAATATAAGAAAATACGGCAACAATGAGTATGCAATTGTCATTGCCAACGGCGGATATACATATACAGCTTCAAGCGGATTCAAGGGCGGTATAATTGTTTCAATAGGTAATGTTAATATTAATGCTGATTTTGACGGACTTGTAATAGCGCTTGCAACAGATGCATCTAACGGTAATATTAATATTAAGTCAGATGTAAATGTTATTAATACAATCAGTGCGGCAAGTCTTATAGAGAGCATATGTGAGCAGGTTTCGGATGAGAATGCAGATAAGCTCATTAAAGTATTCAGAGGCACAAGAACCGGAGGCGGTTCAGGAGGCAGCGGCGGTTCAATCAATGATAAGATATCAAT
>ERZ779865.2875-NODE-2875-length-10238-cov-2.460179_pt1 | contig 10238 bp, 5 predicted proteins | sample MGYA00433088_ERZ779865 | MGnify/ENA primary metagenome ERZ779865 (study PRJEB29588, sample SAMEA2151703) | human gut metagenome | biome: human gut; feature: human-associated habitat; material: faeces | place: Denmark | collected 2008/2010 ... | reverse complement strand
AAAAATTTGTCTCCTTCTTAAAAACGTTTGAAAAATAGTACACATTTTCATATCCAACCAAAATTGCGATTTCACCGATACTCTTGTCTGTCTTTTGCAATAGAGAACAAGCCTTTTTTATTTTGAGATTTGTAACATATGCTTTAGGCGAACATGAAATTTCCTGTTCAAATACGCGTCGGAATTGTACTGGACTTAAATGCGAAATTTTGGCAAGCTTTGAAATTAAAATCGGTTTGTCCAGATTTCTCGAAATATATTCAAGTACCTGTGCAATCGGTACACGAATTTTGGAAGCTCTTAAAGAATCGCAGTTGAGAGCCATATAATAGATAAGCATATTGATTATGCCGGTATGTTTGAAAACATTGTACTTGTTGGCACATACGTTTGATGAAGTCAATTCTTCCATGAGTTCCGTGATTTCCTGATTGCAATTGTGAACCGCCACCGTCGGTATATCGGTAAGACTCATTTCGCTGCTTGTTTCAGTATCGAAAATCTGAAATTCAACTTGCTGAAGGAATGTTTCCTTCACAGGTGTGAGAACTTCATATTTATATGTTCCGCCACGTGGCACATAGACAAGATCGTTTTCATAGGCATAAAGCGTTTGCCCGTTAAATGTATAACGGTATGTGCCTTTTTTAATTATAAAAAAAGTCGATGTGGGGCGAGATGATTTTATTTCAAATGCATATTTCGGTGAATATTTAAAAGAGTCATAACTAATAACATAGCATTCTTTTAACTGCATATCCGACACCTTCACAAGTAATGTTTTTTATAATTAGATTATAAGTACAATTATTCTGTTTGTCAATACAATGATGTTTTTTTATAAAGAAATGCTTCTTTTTTGTATTGTAAAAAAGGCGTTGATAGAATAGAATTAACAAAAATATATTAGATGAGGTATAAAATTGGAAATCGAATTTTTTAAAAGTGAAAGAATATTTCTTTTGAACACGCTGAATTCAACATATGCTTTTAAAATTAACAGCAAGAATTGTACGCAGTCGATTTATTACGGAGCAAAATTAAATGGGATCTGCGATCTTCCGACTGATTCAGAAAATCTGGATATTTTTACTCACAGAAGCGTCGCGACGGATGATATGCAGGAATATAAGGCATATGGAGGAGAAAATCTTGGATATCCGGCAGTAAAAATTACATTTGACGACGGAACAAGAGATATTTGCTTTGAATACGAATCATACAAAATATCCGGCAATACTCTTGAAATTTTACTTTGTGATAAACAGTATAACCTGAGCGCGGTACTTATATACAAAGTTTTGCCGGAACTCGATATTATAGAGAGAAGTGTGCGTATTACCAATAACGATCATACTCCGTGTACCCTTGAAAGCGCTTTTTCAGCAAATGTCAGATTTCCGAGAAGAAAAGAATACAGGCTTACGTATTTTTCTGGAAGATGGAGCAAGGAATACGGTAAAGTTGTAGAAACAGTAAAGCCGTGCGAAAGGGTACTTGAAACAAGGACGGGTTTTTCCGGTCCCGACGCAATACCTTTTATAATGCTTGATGAGGACGGCAGGTCTGATTACAGAAACGGCAATGTGTATTTTATGACGCTGATATGGAGCGGAAATCATAAGTTTATAATTAATAAAGAAAACAGCGGTTATATAAATATAACGGCAGGCGTTAACGATTTCGATTTCGGCTATTATCTTGAAAACGCTCAGAGTTTTGAAACTCCTGTACTTTCTTTGGGATTTTCACACGAAGGCTTTGACGGTGTTACGCACAGAATGCATGACTATGAACGCAGATATATTATGCGTGAAAGCGATGCAAATAGACTTATGCCTGTAGTTTTCAATGCATATGGAACTTACTTTTCCGCAGTTAATGAAAGCCGTATAATGCCGCTTGTAGAGCGTGCGGCAGAGATTGGAGCCGAACTGTTTGTTCTTGATGCGGGATGGTTCGGGAACGGAGACGTTGACTCTCAGGACTATCGCGACGGCCTCGGCGATTGGAATATAAACAAAACAAGATTTCCCAACGGCCTTGAAGTTATAGCAAATAAGGTTCATGAAAGCGGAATGAAATTCGGAATTTGGCTTGAGCCGGAGGTTGTAGGTCCTAACAGTAATTGTTATAAAGAACATCCCGAATGGATTTTGGGCTTTGAAAACAGGCAAACAGAGCCTAAAAACGCAAGGTTTGTTTTAAACTTTGCACTTGATGAAGTTAAACAGTATGTTACGGATCACATTTGCCGGCTTATAGAAATGTGCAAAGCTGATTATTTTAAAATTGACTTTAATACATATATATATCAGACCGGAAATAAGATTGACTCCAAAAATCCTCACGCCAAAGAAACGGCAATAAGGTATGTCAGAAACCTTTACGATTGTTATAACTATGTCGTGGAGAAGTACCCTCATATAATATTTGAAAATTGTGCCGGCGGCGGTCAGAGAGTAGACCTCGGAATGTTAAAGTTTTCCGGCCGCATAAACCGCAGCGATAATCAGGATCCGTATGATGTGCTTGAAATTAATGAAGATTTTTCCGGATTTGTACTCCCGAAACTTGCCGGCGGGGGATGTCATATAAGCAATATTTATACGGAGTATTTTAATCATCGTGTTTCACCGAGGAAATTTCAGGCAACTCTTTCAATGATGGGGTCTATGGCAATAGGGCTTAATCTAAATGAAATTACGGAGGAAGAGAAAAAACAATTAAAAGAGTATTCGGATTACTATAAATCAATAAGGCACATTACAAATAACGGCGATTTTTACGTGCTTTCTTCAGCACACGATAATTTCTGTGCAGCATATGAATTTGTTTCAAAAGATAAAACACAGACAGCGGTTTTTGTGTTTGTAAAAAACTCTCAGTATTGTGAATATCCGGATTTTATAAAACTGCGCGGACTGAAACCCGACTCTGTTTACAGGTTTTCCGACGGAAGAAAAATGTCCGGCAGAGGACTCGAAAATGTTGGATTCAAACCAAAACTCAGCGGCGATATGTGCTGTGAGGTACTTCTGTTGAACGAAAGCGTAGATTAAATGATAGAATATCTGTATATTTTTCTTAATGTGACGGCGAATGTCACAAAAGGACTTGTTTCAAAACAGGCTGCAAAATTTCTCCCAAATGCAAAGCGAAACATTGTATTCGGATTTGAAAAAGAACTTATCTGTCTTGCCGCTTCGCTTGTCGTGATGCTCAAAAACGCAAGTATACACTGTCTGAACGTAACCCTTGTTGAACTTGCCATATTTGCTGTCGGCGGAGCATTTACGGCGGTTTTCCAGCTTTTGTGGATGCGCGAAGTCGGACAAATTATGTATATGACTGTAAGCGCGTTCGGAAATGCAAGTTTTATTATTCCGTGCATACTGGGACTTGCTTTTTTTGGCGAAAAGTTTACGCTGAAAACTGCTGCGGCATTTCTCATTACTGCTGTGGGAATTGTTATAATGTACAGCTGCGACCTGGCAGAGAAGACCGAATCGGACAAGAAAAAAATCACATTTTCCGGCTTTGCAATGCTGTTGTTGCTGACTGTTTCGCAAGGAATTTCGCAGTTTACGCAGAAATTGTATATGGCAATGTGTCCTAATGCACGTTCCGATGTATACTCGTTTTATACATATCTTGCCGCACTTGTCGTTTTTATAGTTGCAATGGCATTTACGGATAAAAAACGCGGCCGTGAAAGTGCCGAACTTTGCAAAAGCGTGTTTTCCGATACGTGGAAATATCTTTTGATAATATCATTGGGAATGTATATAGCAACGTATTTTCAGACTCTTGCCGCAAAAACGCTTGACGCGGTAATATTGTATCCCGTAACCACAGCGCTTAATCTCGGAGGTTCCACTATTATGTCGAACATTATTTTCGGTGATAAAATTACGGTTAAGAGTATAGTTGGTACGGTGCTTGTATTTGCCGCGGTGGTATTAATAAAATGATGCAAACACGCTGTTTGGGCAGAATATTCTTCTAACGGAATCAGACTTAAAGTGAGGTTAAAGTATGATTAATAAAAGACCGTATTATTTAATCGACGATATAAGAGCAGACAGATCCGGGTGGGATATTGATAACCGAGGTGCAGGAACTGTATATGGCGGCGGGTGGATTACAAAAAGTGTCAAAAATATCGGCAACGGCTTTGCTACGACGTTTACAAGACCGGTGACTGTTCAGACAAGCGGTACTGTTACGCTTGAGCTCAATTTCAAAATTGAAAGCGGAAACGGTTTTTATATCGGCTTGTTTGACGAGAAAATGCCAATAGTTTTACTTAAGCAAAACGGCTCAAAAATGTTTGATTCAAACGGAAGTGAGATTTTTACACTGGGTGACGGGGTTTGCTGGATAAAACTGACAGTTGACCTTGATAACAAAAAAACAAAGCTTTTTTGCAACGGAAAGATAACGGACATAGCCCCGTGTTTTGCCGCTGGAAGAGCGCTGCACAGTTTAAAATTCGGCTATTGCCCGAACGACGTAGGTCAAACGTTTGTTTCGACAAGAACAAAACTATACAAGAATTATATTTTTAATGACGAGTGCGTATGTATGAATGCTGGTGCCGGGATAAGTGACGAATATGATACGGATTCCGCCGGTATTTCCGAAAAGTATGTTAAGGAGTATTATTCATCAACGAAGTCAAATGTGTATTGCATTGAAAATCTTTATGACGGAGAATCATGGGTCGAAAAAAATTTTAATGCGAAATGCGGATTTGAATTCAGAGTTAAATATCTGGCAATGGAAGATGAATCAACGGTTTCTATTTGTTTTTGCTCGGATAAAACATCTGTATTTGAAGTAAATGACACTAAGAATGCAATTTTTTGCCGCGGCGAGAAAATATCTCATCATAAACCGCTTGTTTGGCAGTCGTTAAGAATTGTTGCGGACATAAAAGGTTCAAAAGCCTTGATCTATCATAACACAAGAGAAGTTTTTTCGATATGCATTAATCCAAAATTGCAAATTGACAGTATAAAAATAAAATTTGAAGCCAAAAACAATTCAAAAATGCTTTTTACCGATTTTAGAATATTTGATTATGACAGCAATTATGAGGATGACTATGTGCCGGCGCCGGTAAAACCTAAAAAAACATCTGATTGTCAGATTGGGATTAATATTTGTTCTCTTTGGAGAGGTGACCACATCGGATGGGATTGTATAACGCCTTTTCCCGAAATTAAGCCTTTGCTCGGATATTATGACGAAGACATACCGGAAACTGCCGATTGGGAAATCAAATGGATGGCGGAACACGGCATCGATTTTGAATTGTATTGCTGGTATGCAACGGAATCTGATATTCCGTTCGTAGATACTCTGCATTATTGGCAGTTGGATGAAGCGCATAGATATGCACGTTATTCGTCTGAAGTGAAATTTGCTCTTCTTTGGGAAGCGCAATGTGCAAAGTGTCCGTCGAATTTTGAATCATTTAAGAAATACTATGTTCCGTACTGGATAGATCACTATTTTTCCGATTCTCAGTATTACACAATAGACGGATATGCGTTTATGTCGATATACGAACCGAGTAAATTTATCAGTGCAATGGGTGGTGCTGACGGTACAAAGACGGCATTGGAATATCTCAGAAATGAGGTGACCAAACTCGGCTATAAGGGACTTATTGTTACCGTATGCGAAACAAGTAATGCGAAACTTTATTCCGAATGCGGGTTTGATGCCTTTCAGGCTTATAACTGGAGCAGAGAGGGATTTGACCTTGATTTTACAAAGGAACAAATATGCAAATCTATTAATAATCCATACGGACTTCATTTTATACCTACCGTAAGTACGGGGTTTTCGAGTATTGGATGGCATGGCGTAAGATTTCCGAATATTTCGGTTGAAAATCTAAGAGAATCGCTTATATACTGCCGCGATGAAATACTTTCAAAGATTGATGTACGGGCTGAAGACGGATGGAAAAAGAAGCTTGTTATGCTGTCTACATGGAACGAATACGGAGAGGGAACATATATGATGCCTGCCGGACTTAACGGATTTGGGTATCTTGATGCTGTAAAGGATGTGTTTGCTGCGGGTTCGCATAATGATACGATTCCAACTGAAAGCCAACTTTCCAGAATCAACATTTTGCATCCGACAGACAGAAAGACAATAGCGCCGCTTGGATATGTCAAGCCGCAAATGCCTGTTCCGTCAGGCGGATTAATACGGGAATACGTTTTTAAAGATGATAATGATATTTCATTTTGGAAATTTCATAATATAGACCGTGTTGAAATAAGAAACGGTGTGCTTTGCGGATACTCTGATAAGAGCAACCCGTATATGGTGCTGAAAGACGATTCATTTTTGCCGATTGCTGCTAACAGACTCTCCGGTGTTTCGGTGACTGCAAGATCTTGGAGAGAAGGTAATTGTCCGGATTGTATACAGTTGTTTTTGTCTAACCGAAAAGACGGTGCATTTTTAACAATGAGAAATGCAGGTTTTGTGACAAATCCGTCAAAAGCGGCGAAATACTCCGCAAAGTTTGGTAATTTGACAAGACGCCAAGAATCATCGGCAACCTATGGAACTATATATTCGTTCAGAATAGATCCGGTATTTGCACAAGGGTATTTTGAAATCGAGAAAATCGAGTTTGAAGAGGCCATGCCTGTAATGACGCTATTTATTGATGGCGAGGCGTCTGATCTGTTGCTTCCGATTGTCAAAAAGGACGGTGATATTCTTATCCCGTTTGATACAGTTGGAAATGTATCAAAAAGGAAAGAACTGTATTGGAAATGGGAAGAAAAATCCCAGTCGCTGTATTTGTACGGAATAAAAGACGCTGTGTTTACAGTTGGGAACGATAGTGTTTTGCTCGACGGAAAGAAAGTAAAATTAAAGCATAAAACCGAATTGTTTGACGGAGTACCACTTATTCCTGTTGAATTATACGCCGAAATTCTTGGAAAGATGTTTGAAAATAATAATAACACAATCAGTATTTGTTAATAGTCAATGCTAAAATCAGAGTTTCTTGTGTAATCAAAGAGTACAACTTTTCGGTGTCTTCCTGTACAACAAAGTACATATCCAAATGCTCTTCTGTTTTTCGTTATATTTATTGCAAAAGTTGAACTTCTGCCTGTTAATTGCAACCGCTTGTCCAAAATTTTCTGCAAACGACTGCAAGGCGTAGTTGGTGCCTATTTCAAGATGGCATTTTATCACTATTGCCATCGAAAAAGTGGCAATTACGAAAATAGCAGTCCATGAAAAAATATTGCAAATAACACCACTGATTATGCTCAGACACATATTGACCGTGATAACGCTTTGTCGCGGCTACACGGTCTTATAGCTCAAGGAACGTAACATTTTTGCTGATTTTTTCGGCGATATCGGCTGAATTGTAACCGCCTAACTTTGAAATGAAATTGTTACCGCCATCTGCCAGTAAGCTTGGCTCTTAATTGCGCTGCTAACAGTGGAAACTGTTAGCTTTACAGCACATTATTTGCTTAAAGTTTAGGAACATTTTCATCGACAAGTTCTGCTTGTTCTTTTCCGTAAATAAATTTAATTTTCATAAATCTCTAAAATTTTATTATTCTGCTCTCAAAATGGATGTGTAAATTTTTATTTCATTTGGTTCTATATAGTCAAAACCATACTTATTTCGCTTGCCACAAAAATTAGGACAATCCGTAATCCATGTTTGAGGTTCAATGCAAATATGGTCTTTACCATTATTGCTATAGAGCATACAATATTTGTATTTTTCGTCAAGAACATAAAATATTTTTGCCTTAGTTTCTTCGTTAATTATCTGTATTTCTCTGTTACTGAGTGGGAATAATGACGAAACCCCGAAAAACCCCATAACTACGGGCTTTTCGAGGCTTGAAAAGTCAAAAGCGTACTAAAAGCGTACTACAAAATTGAAAAGCTTTTACACGATATCGCTGAGTTTATCGGCAACTTCACGCTGTTTGTTTGGGTACAGATGTGAGTACGTCTGAAGTGTTGTTTCAATATTTTCGTGTCCTAAGCGTTCAGAAACCAGCAGTGGCTGGAACCCTAATTCAATTAAAAGTGATGCGTGGCTGTGCCCCTATGGTATAATAAAGACAAACGGTGAAAGCCGCATAAAATCAAGGGTTTAGCCATTTGTCTTGTTATATTTCAGTTCTTTTTCCACACGAAATTTACAAGATTTTCGTCTTTCAAAACAGTAATGTTAAGTTAAAGACAAAAATACACTCTACAAAAAAGGAGGTCAAAATTAAATAAGATACCAACCGAGAACGCTTTATTTTAACATAGAGCGTTCTTTTTATATACTCAAAATCACAGAGAAAGGAGTGCTTAATTATGTCAATACAATTTGAATATTTTTACGGAAGTCAAGCGGAGCAGTTTTCGTTTTACCGTATCCCGAAAATCCTATTTACCGATGAAACGCTTTCCGGTATTTCGGTTGAAGCAAAGGTGCTGTATAGCTTTATGCTTGACCGTATGAGCCTGTCGGTAAAGAATTGTTGGTTTGATGAAGAAAACCGAGTATATATCATCTACACTATTGATGATATTTTATGTGATTTCGGTTGTGCAAAGCAAAAGGCATTAAAGCTTTTGGACGAGCTTGAAAACGGTATCGGACTTATTGAACGCAAACGACAGGGGCTTGGCAGACCGAACATAATCTATGTAAAAAACTTTATACATAACCCCAAAGAAAAGCGGTATGAAAATCAAAATACCGAAAGTATGAATATCGAAAATCAAGAAGTATTAAATTCAAACTTACAGAAGTATGAAAATCAAACTTCTGCAAGTATGGAAATCGAAATTCAAGAAGTTCCGAAATCATACTCAAATAATACTAATAATAACTATACTGATTTTAACGATACTGAAAAGAATAATACTGAATCGAGCGATACTGAAATCATATCCTATCCTATCAATCGTGGAAATGAGAATAACTCTCCTCCCTTGCCTGCACCGAAAGGCATTGATACGATACGATGGATAGAAAATCGGCGAAAATATGAAAAGCTAATCAAGAAAAACATTGACTATGACATTATCTCGGAAAGATACAGTAAGGCGTGGCTTGATGAAATTGTGGCAATTATGGTCGATGTGGTATGCAGCGACGAGCCGACAATCCGCATAAACAAACAGGAATATCCTCACGAGGTTGTAAAGAGCAGATTTTTGAAGATTGACTCGTCGCATATTGAATATATAGACTTCGCCCTGCGGAGCAACACATCAGATGTCCGGAATATCCGGGCATTTTTAATTACAACGATTTATCGGTCGTTTGAAACGGCGGATAATTGGTTTTCGACAAAAGTAAAACACGATATGGCAAAGGCTGAAGCAAAACGGGCGTTTCCGCAGGAGGCGGAATTGCAGGAAAAAACAAAACGCCTTGCCGCAGTTGAAGCGCTGCTCAAAATGGATAAAAAGGACGATAATGTTATCGACACCGATGTTTCCGATGCTGAAGTGCCGCAGCAAAAGCGTGAATACGCTATGGCAAGGTAAAAAATCATAGTGCATATTGATGAAAAAGCTCCGTGCATATTGACAAAAGGTCGGTATTCCGATATACTATATGTATAATAATATTGAAAGGGCGGTGCTGAAAATGACATTACAGAATTTGCTCGACAGCGAAAATATTACGAAGTATCAGCTTTCAAAGATAAGCGGCGTACCGAAAACAACCGTTATAGATATATGTTCGGGGAAAACTTCAATTCAAAAGTGCAATGCAAAAACCGTACAGCAGATAGCAAAAGCCTTGAACTGCTCTATGGAGGATATAATGGAGCTTGAAAACGGCGGATACAGCTCCGAAACAGGTATGCCGACAGACGAAACGCACTTTGAATGCGGACTGCCGAAGAACCTTGCAGAATCGCTTGAACGAATGAAAAAATCGTGGAAAATTGTAGACAGCGGCGAAAAGGATTATCATTGGGATATATGCTGGTGCGAGCTAAATGCCGATATAAATTCCGCAGAGGTTGAAAACCTCATTTCAAGTGAGCAGGCGTGGTACTTACGGCGTAAATATTTAAGAATGGAAAGGCAGGATGATATATGATAGACTTTACAAATGCGGTGCAAAAAAACAAAACTTATGCCGGAGCCAACGGCGGTAAAATTTCGGTTTTGTATAACGGCGAGCAATATATGCTGAAATTTCC
>ERZ779865.2874-NODE-2874-length-10240-cov-2.622189_pt1 | contig 10240 bp, 12 predicted proteins | sample MGYA00433088_ERZ779865 | MGnify/ENA primary metagenome ERZ779865 (study PRJEB29588, sample SAMEA2151703) | human gut metagenome | biome: human gut; feature: human-associated habitat; material: faeces | place: Denmark | collected 2008/2010 ... | reverse complement strand
CTTTTGTAGATTCTATCAAATGTTCATTACCAGTAAATAACTAATTAAAATAAGCTTGATTTACTTCAAAATCAGGACATAAAATAACCTATGTTTTATTCTTAGAACTGTCTTTAATTATAATTCTATTTTCGAAATCTCCTCCTACTTTTCTAGACTCATCTAATTCAGCTATTTTATACCCCTTAGGACATTTAGTATTTCTTCCATCTAGTTTTTTATGCTACCAAGTCTAAATACCATATTTAATTTCCTGACCTGTAGCAATTGCAGCTGTTATCAATCCTGCTGCAGTTCCCACTCCTACAGCTATAATTGCAGAAGCTCCCGCCACTCCAGTAGCTAATCCTAGTCCTGTGGTTACAGTTCCTCCGGCAACTAGGATTCCTCCTAAAGCAGTACTACCAGCCGTAACTGCTCCAGCTAATGTCGATCCAGCAACTAATGCTCCAGCAGCTCCTGCAGTAAATACTGTAGCTGCGCCTAAAGCTACAACTCCAGCTGTAATAGCAGCTATTTTACCTATTTTACCCCATAAGCCAGATGATTTCTTTTTAAACTTAAACTAATATCTAGATAAGAACCCCTCAGAAACATAATTTACATCATTAATATCTTCTGTAGTTACATAAGTTTTATCCAAAGAATCAGATAACTATTCTAATAAACCTCCTGCTGTTGGTATAGTTGGAGTATAAGAGTTCTAATCTAGTCCTAATGTAATACCTTGAGCTAATATAGTTGGGATTCTAGCTTGACGAACAAAGAAAAATCCTTTAACATACTTCTTTAGTTCCTACATAGCTTCATTATTAATTCTAATATCTAAACTATGTATAGTATCAGCATCTTTATCAGATTGAAATTTAATTACTCCTTTAACGTTCTCATTAAGAGCTGTAGATTTTAACTCTTTGTTTCTAGTATTAGTAGCTATTAACTAGTAATCTGTTTCATTATAATTAACGTAATTACGTTTATTATTAAGATATAATGGTATATCTGAGTATAAATTAAGATCTGAATTATACTCAACTATATTGCTGCATCCTCTAATATTAAATACAGGAGTTAATTCACCATTAGGCAGTATATAAACTATTCCAAGTCTATAGAACTCGTTATTCCAATATCCTACATAATTATAAATATACTGGGAATCCCAATAACCTAAAGATGAAGTATTTATGTTATAATTCTAATCAAATTTACATTCATAATCTTTATTCCTTAAATAAGGCAAAAAGTGTAAAGATAAATCAGACAATTCTTTATAAGGTATTTCAGGTTTATGTACATTACCTAAAAATAACATATTTTGACAAGAAACCTACGCCTTAGCAGCATCTACTATTTCAAAAGTGTCATTAATATCTGTAGCAGTTATAGATATAGTAGGTTCATATCCATTAATACTTATATTACAAGTACCCTAATTAGATACTACAAATTTCTTATCTATTTTTATGTATTCGGTATTAAAGTTTTCATCCTATTCCGCAGTATATCTAGAATAATAAACATATAGATAATCATAAGCTGGATCTATGTTAGATAAATATAGATTTACTGTCTTAAAACTATTCTAGTTTTTGACACCTGTAGTTAAACTATCAGGATTACCAAATCCTATAAATACGCTGACTAATCCTGATTCAGCAACAAAATCTGTTTCATTACCATCTGCATCAGATAATTTAATATAAAAATGATAATTACCAACTTTAAGATTACCACCCGAAGATGTGCCCTCATAAGATAATTTAGGGATACTAATTACTCTTTTATATAATGAAGTATCTATCTCAAACTAGTCTCCCTAATCATAAATATTGGTGTCATTATTACCTTTTCTATCTATTATCTCATAAGTATTTTTACCTGTAGCACTAAACCTACTATTAATTAGTTTAGGGGTATTTATACCATCGTTAATAATTAAGTTGACAGAGCCATCATAACTATACTAAGGAACAATATTTACTGGATGTTTTAAGTCAAATTTTAATTCATCTGTTACAAAATCTACTAATTCTCCTTTTTCATGTAAGATAGGTAAATTTTCAGTAAGAGGTTCGTAAATTTCTTTACCCTCAATGATAGTCTTCTTAAGCCACTAGGTGCCTATAGTATATGTAAATAATGAATTTATATTACCAAGAAAATCATCTTCCCAATATTGGTTATTATTATATCGTACTACCCATGCAACTGCAGGAGTTCCATCTGGCAAATAATTACCACATTCATCAGTTACAGGATTATTAGAAGAGTCTCTACCTTCAATTTTGAAATGTCGTCTGTAAGAGCCATCTTTAAATGCAGTTATTGATACATTTATAGCAGGACTGTCTATAAGTTCTATCTTTTTATCCCCCTCCAACGTTGCATTTGGTACTACTTCATATGTCTTATCTATAATTATATTAAAATTATCTTCTAATTCCTATTCTGTATATAACTATTCCTAATATTCATATTTAATCTAGGTTAGTCTGTAATTTCTAAATGGATTGTACTCATACACTAAATTACCTTTAGTAGGTAATATCTTAGTTTGTACATTAAAACTTATTATATCACTCATCATTTAACATGCTTAGCCTCAACTAGTATTGTATCTGAAATAAGTAAATCTTTTATAGTTCCACCCCAGCCTGATCCTACAAATTTCTAAGAATATAACTAAATACCTGCGGGAGAAGATTTTTTAGGAATCAAAGATTCATCTTGATACGTAAAGGTTTTAGGTATAGAAAATTTACATTTGTTTTCTGAGAAAACAGCCTTAGACTCACTATAATTGGTTAATGCATATACTTCCTAATTATTATTAATAGGTATCATTGTATCATTCTGAATACAGTATAAATTATTTGCAGATATATTAGATATATAAACATTATCAAAAGTTCTATCAGCAAAAGGTTTTATTGTGATATTCTAAGATTGCTGTGGTCTTACTGGTATTAAGGATTTTAGCTAAATCTGTATAGGAATATTTTTAATCTTCTTGATTCCGGCAACAATCTTTCCCAATGAAACGGGACGTCCGATGCCGGCCATATCTTTAATACAGATTTCATCGGCTCCGGCTTCTATAAGCTGCTTGGCCATATTCACATAATATTCCACAGTATGTATCGGAGAAAAAGTGATACAGAGCGAACATTGTGAAATCATTCCGGCTTCGTGAGCATAGCCGATAGAAGGGATAATATTGCGGACATCATTCAATCCGCAGAAAGTACGGGTAATATCTGTTCCTTGCGCATGTTTAACCTTATAGAATAATTTACGGACATCTGCCGGGACGGGACTCATGCGGAGACCGTTCAGCGCACGGTCCAGCATATGAGTCTGGATGCCTGCTTCGTGGAAGGGTTTCGTCCACTCGCGCACAGCTCTATTCGGATTTTCACCAAACAATAAATTTACCTGTTCAAAACCACCACCATTTGTTTCCACACGGGCGAAACAGCCCATTTCAATAATAGCCGGGGCAACCTTAACCAACTGGTCTACACGAGGCACGTACTTACCCGCACTCTGCCACATATCGCGGAAGACCAGACTAAATTTTACTTCTCTTTCCATTTTTGATAAATGTGTTTTTCTTTTTTTGGATTATAACTTCTCAATCTTTATCACCTGACCTTTACCTGCTGTCAAAATCTCAACTGCCGCCTTAATAGCATCCATAGCACCAGTATCTGCCGTAGGTGCTACAGCAGGTGCTTTTTTGGGGGTCTCTTCGGGGGCCACTTTGTTGACAACAGTAATAAGGTACTTGCTTAGATAGATAACGATGAGGAGAATGACAAAGACGGTCGCCATACCGACCACCATCAACATCAATCCAACTCCTATGTTCTCCATAATTTTCAGTGTTATTAATAGTACTTACTACACTCATAGGTTATTCAAAGCCTAAAAAGTGCTCAAATTTAGCCATTTCGGCTTTACTTCTATCATAAATGGAATACAAAATATGCAAAATTATCAGAAAATAAGAAGAGTCTAAAGAAATGTGCTTAAAATCCGGAACAGTCATCAGGTCAAGAAATTAACAGTACCTTCATCCACTGTAAAAGGAAATTGAATCTGCCTGCCCGATGACACTCCGAAAGGTGGTTTTGTGATTTTTTAAAGAAGGATTTCATTTAATGGTTTCCGCTTCTTTTCTGTAGGTTCATCCTCCGCATAACCGACCGGAATCAAAACGGCCGGTTCCAAATTTTCCGGCAGTCCCAAAACCTCACTGCATTGCGGAGCATCAAAATTACAAACCCAACAAGTACCCAGTCCTTGTTCGGCAGCAGCCAGACAAAGATGTTCTACTGCAATAGCAATATCAATATCAGCATGATCCTTATTATCGGCACGGCGATGCCAAGACTCATTATGATCCACACAAGCCACTATGATACAAGGAGCCGTAGCAAGCCATTCCCGTTTATAACATGAATACAACGCTTTCAGTACGGCCTCATCTGTAACAATACGGAAACGCCATGGTTGAAAATTAACTGCAGATGGTGCAAAACGTACACATTCCATGATATAATCCAACTTTTCAGCCTCAATAGGACGATTGGCATATTTGCGTGCAGAGTAGCGCGCCTTCACTAATTCTAGAAAGTTCATAAGCATTATTATTAGTTTGCATACAAAAATAGTAACTTTGCACCGATAAAAGAAGTACAAATATGAAGAAACTTGTAATATTCGACCTGGACGGCACATTACTGAACACCATTGCCGACCTGGCTGCCGCCACCAACCAAGCCTTACAATATTATGGCTATCCTACACATGAAACGGAAGCATACCGCTTTTTTGTAGGAAACGGAATCAATAAATTATTTGAGCGTGCTCTGCCTGAAGGGGAGCGTACGGAAGAGAATGTATTAAAGATACGTTCACAATTCATCCCTTATTATGATGAGCACAATGCCGATTTAAGCCGCCCTTATCCCGGTATCTCCGAATTATTAAAAACACTGCAACAGCAAGGGATCATGATAGCGGTCGCCTCCAATAAATACCAGGCAGCTACCCGAAAGTTAATAGCACACTATTTTCCAGAAATAAACTTTGTGGAAGTACTGGGACAACGCGAAGGTATCCCCGCAAAACCCGATCCATCCATCATAAACGAAATCATGACAAAAGCAGGAGTCAAACAGGAAGATATACTTTATGTAGGTGATTCTAATGTAGATATGCAAACAGCGCATCATGCCGGAGTAACAGCTATAGGTGTGGCATGGGGATTCCGGCCGCGCACAGAATTGGAAGCCTTACATCCGGCACATATCATAGAAAAAGCAGAAGAATTACTTCCGCTTCTCCTTTCATGATTATTTTCATTAAATAGATAATTCATCAAGCACCTTGATAAGCGATTTATCAAGGGGCTTGTCTTTTTTAATTGCCTCAGAAAAAGGTACATATACCACCTCATCGTTATGAATGCCAATCATCACGTTGCGCTGCCCTTCCAATATGGCATCAATAGCTCCCGCCCCCAGACGGCTGGCAAGAATACGGTCATAAGCACTAGGCGAACCTCCACGTTGCAAATGCCCTAAAATGGTAACACGCACATCATATTGAGGATATTCTTTCTTGACACGCTCTGCATAATGCATGGCACCTCCGTCTTTCGGACTCTCGGAAACAATAACAATACTGCTATTCTTTGTCTTACGAAAACCGCGCCCGATAAATTTCTCCAATTGATCCACATCCGTACGATCTTCAGGAATAATCGCTGCCTCAGCACCAGAAGCAATGGCACTGTTTTGAGCCAGAAAACCGGCATCACGTCCCATCACTTCCACAAAGAATATACGGTCGTGAGAGGTTGCCGTATCACGGATTTTATCCACACATTCCACAATCGTATTTAAAGCCGTATCGTAACCTATGGTAAAGTCAGTACCATAAAGATCATTATCTATTGTACCAGGTAACCCGATACAAGGCACATCATATTCTTCCGCAAAAATCCGGGCTCCTGTAATAGAACCATTTCCACCTATAATCACCAAAGCATCAATTCCTTCTCGCTGCATAGTATCGTATGCTTTCTTGCGTCCTTCTACTGTTTGGAATTCAGCAGAACGGGCTGTCTTCAACATCGTTCCTCCACGTTGAATAACACTGCTCACATCCTGGGTGGTCAGTTCCTTCACTTCTCCATTAATCAGCCCTTCATATCCTCTATAAATACCCTTCACTTTAAATCCGTTACAAATTGCACTCCGGGTTACCGCACGGATAGCGGCATTCATGCCAGAAGCATCCCCTCCGGATGTCAGCACTCCAATACATTTAATTGTTTTCATATATTCGTATGTTAGCTTTTATCGTTACCTAAGGTACGACAAACATTATACCATATAGAACTAATATTTATTATAATTGTTCTTTTTTTATTCCTTTTGCACGAAGTCCTGACATTCGTTTCAAGAGTTTTTCTACAATAAAAAATTAATATGAGCGAATCAACCATCTCCAAAGAAACAAACAGTGAATGATTTGAACATTTCACCCTTTTGTTACGTTTATATAAATATAGTATAAACAAAAAAATAAAAACGTATTATGTCAGTCATTTATAAATTCTTATTTCCATCCAAGCCCGATGGCACTGCTATGTCACTTCTGATATTAGCTTTACGAATCCTGTTTGGTATTTTACTCATGTCGCACGGTGTACAGAAATGGGCCAACTACGATGTCATGTCCGGCAGTTTTCCCGATCCTTTAGGAATAGGCAGCCAACTTTCACTGGTACTGGCTATTTTTGGTGAAATGGTTTGTTCGATGGCTTTCATTTTCGGATTCCTTTATCGCTTGGCAATGCTTCCGATGATCTTCACCATGTGTATCGCATTCTTTGTTGTTCATGGTTCTGATCCTTTCGCCGTTAAAGAATTAGCCTTTATTTATCTGGTAGTATTCATATTATTGTATATAGCAGGACCGGGTAAATTCTCACTAGATCATTTCATAGCCAAAGCACTTGCCTCCCATAAGAAATAACCGATTCAGATATGTTTCAAGAAACGTTCTATATCTGCTTCCAATTTTTTATAAAGAGGTGATAACTTATAGCTGGTATGTTTGCGGAGTACAATGTCTACTCCCAACTGCCGGCGCTGATAGCTGGTCAGTTCATTATGAAACTGCATATTATGCTCTGCCAGTTCTTTAATCTCCGTTTCACGTTCACGGCGTAACACATTGCAGACAGGTACTAACAATCTCATCACTACACTATCCATAATGTGATGTCCTTGAATAAACATATAGGTATTGTCCTCATTCACTCCCAATTTGGCAAATTCCCCCTTCATCGCCTCTATTTCCTCCAAGGCTTTCGGATGGCGGCGTTCCAGTTCCAATAATTTACGCCTCACCCTGCGGCTCATACTCTCTAAACTCCGTTCAGGATGATAGACACTGACTCTATCCAATTTCACATACGAACAGAAGTCAAGCAAAGAAAATTCGGAAAGATTATGTTTTCTATAAAACCACACCGACCAAATGAACAACGGATAAGCTATTTGGGAATACATACGCATAAAAGCGACAAAATCCACCAACGGATGGTCATTCAACGTTGCCATGACACAAACCTCATGCAATGCTTCAGCATAACACTGATAGTTTTCTATAGCATATGCATAGGTATGAAAAACATATTTGTTATTTATAATATAACGTGAAGTATGGGTAGCCCCCTGTAACAGATAGTCATAATCACTATCTACACAAGCTATCATATTTTGTCCCAACTGAGGTCCCAGTTCATTCATCAGCACAGACTTCTTACCTTTAGCCAAAGTGGTTTTCGAAGGAAGCATCACTTCGAAATAACGAGTTTCATTTTCGTATTCACCTAACAAGGTACGCCAGAATGAAATATCATCATAGCTCTCAACGTATGCAATAATCTTGCGTCGCGAACATTTAGGTTTCAATTTGTTGGCCGCACCAATATATAAGGAGGACAGATTCTCGGACAATCTTTTTCCCATAGTATCGTCGTTAGAAATTGTTTATTTTGTAATATCACTCACCTCGGTCACTGCATCCAGCCAGCCATCCATAATCACAGCAGGCGAATGAGTTGTCAACACAATCTGTACATTAGGATTCAATTGCCGTATCAATGAAATAAGGCGTTGCTGCCATTCCACATGCAAGGATACTTCAGGCTCATCCATAAACAAGACCCCCCGACGGTTGTCTTGTACCAGAACCGTCAGCAAAATAACCAAAATCTGCTTCTCGCCGGAAGACAGTTGATAAGGATAAAGTATATCTCCATCCTGTTCAAACAAAATCTCATTGCTTTTACGAATGATTTTCTTACCGGTCTCACCAAACAAGTCATCCATCAGATTCTGGAATTTTGTCTTGGGGTAAGACATCTCGGCGGCACGAAGCTGACCGTCAGGACCATCGGAGGTAAGGCACTCGATGATGCGGTTACCGATATTTACCTGATAATCCAGATAACGCCGTTGCAACTGATAAAGTTGCCAATCCAATTCTGTCTTAACATTCTTATCCGCCATCTTTTCGAGAAGTTCCGAATGAATCAACGGACGGTCAAAACTACGGATTACATCAAAGTGTATCTGGGTAGCATCTTCCGGAGAGAAGACAAAATGTACCCCGGGAGCCGAACCGTTACTCAACGCTCCACCTTCCAAAGCCGTCAGACTGTTCACAGATCTGTTCAGGATAGTGCTCTTGCCGATACCATTCACTCCGCTCAGAATATTGACATCCGGACGCAGTTCCCATGAGATATCTTTACGGCCCCAAAGCCGCTTTATCTCGATACGTTTTATATAATCAGCTTGCTTTTTCATTTTTGATAGATTTACTTATAAGCAAAGATAGAAAATATAAAAAAAACCTCCTACATTTGCACTGTTATTTAAGGTAAAAAGAATGGCTATTCAAAAGTACAAAGGACATTTGGCATTGCTAGGCGCTGCCATAATGTGGGGATTAATGTCCCCAATTGGTAAAACGGCGTTAGAAAACGGTATTTCAGGCCTTTCCCTCGCTACATTTCGAATGACAGGAGGTGCTATCTGTTTTTGGATAGCTTCTATTTTCGCTCCTAAAGAACAAGTAAAGCCGCACGACTTGATGATGTTGTTCTTTGCAGGGTTGTTGGGTATCGTCCTGAATCAGGGATGTTTTACTTTCGGACTATCACTGACTTCCCCCATCGATGCTTCCATTGTAACAACCACAGCCCCTATCGCCACTATGATTGTCGCTGCCATTTATCTGAAAGAACCGGTTACAGGGAAAAAAGTGATTGGCATTTTTCTAGGTTCCATCGGAGCTTTAACACTCATACTAAGCAGCCAGGGCTCAACAGATGGAAAAGGCGGAAGTATTCCGGGAGATTTGCTTTGCCTGTTGGCACAAATCAGTTTCTCATTCTATCTGGCTATTTTCAAAGGACTGATCAGCAGATACAACATATTTACTTTAATGAAATGGATGTTCACCTATGCAGCCATCTGCTTTATTCCATTTTCCTATCATGAGGTCTCGACCATACATTTTCACGAAATTTCCACTTCCACATGGGCCTGTGTAGCCTATGTCATTGTAGGTGGAACATTCCTTGCCTATATTCTGATGATGATCGGACAGAAAACATTGCGCCCTACTGTCATCAGTATGTACAACTATGTGCAGCCTATTGTAGGAACCAGTGTCTCTATCTTGTTAGGAATGGGAACCTTCGGTGTTGCCAAAGGAATAGCTGTGGCACTGGTATTCACGGGAGTTTATATTGTAACCCAAAGTAAAAGCCGTGAACAGATGCTGGCAGAACAAGCAGCCAAGAAAGAATAACCTCAACTACACTGCAATCCGAAACCAGACACTCTTCACCGACCATAAAAGCCGTATCCACTCTACTTTTGAGTAACGATACGGCTTTTATGTATTTAAAGGAATTCTCAGCCAATTGGCTCTTCCAATTTCAGTTTCTCCAAATATGCTTTCGTATCCGCCCAAAGCTGTCTTGCCTGTGGATGATTCATAAACTTATCCTTTACTTTTTTAGGCTTGCAAGAAGCAAACATCTGTCCTGTAACTTCTTTCCATCGCTCATCCAAAAGCAAACTGACAGCTGTCGCAGCTCCTTGCTTCGGAGTACGGATACAAGGACGGAACAGTATGTCGG
>ERZ779865.2873-NODE-2873-length-10241-cov-2.173179_pt1 | contig 10241 bp, 8 predicted proteins | sample MGYA00433088_ERZ779865 | MGnify/ENA primary metagenome ERZ779865 (study PRJEB29588, sample SAMEA2151703) | human gut metagenome | biome: human gut; feature: human-associated habitat; material: faeces | place: Denmark | collected 2008/2010 ... | reverse complement strand
TTCTTTCATATTGACATTCCGGACCATAATGCAGCGCATCACCGTTTCGGCACCCAGCGAATCGGCAAGCAACAGATTGCTTTGAATTCCGGAATTGGAAACTCCGGTGTATTGGCGATGTCTTTCCTCGTTTCCGTCCTTGAAATCCCAGAGGAAGCAGTCAACCAGCAAAACAAGCTCGGGAAGAACGGAGAGATTGAAGCATCCGCAGGTTTCAATGGCCGTATGGATACCGTGATCTTTGCACACCCGAAGCAATGCAAGAGCTCCCTCCGGCTGCAGAAGAGGTTCTCCGCCGGACAGGGTCACTCCGCCCTTTTCCCCGTAGAAGGCACGGTCTCTCTCAATTTCCGCAAGGATTTCCTCGGCTGTCATTTCGGTATAGGAGAACTCCAGCGCTTTGGAACAGCAGACCTGCACACAGCGCCCGCATCCGGTGCAAAGCTTCCGGTCAAAAATGTGTGCATGATCCTCTATACGGTGTGCGCCTGTGGGACAAACCGTCCCACAGGCTCCGCCAGCGATGCACTTTCTTGGATAAAACAGGATCTCCCGGTCGGTGGATTGGGTCTCCGGGTTATGACACCATCGGCAACGAAGAGGACATCCCTTCAAAAATACCACGGTGCGTATTCCCGGGCCGTCAGGCATACAAAAGCGTTGTATTTCCGTGACTTTCATTTATTTTCCTTCATTCTGGGCAATGATCATAATGCCGTGCTCCGAGATGCGGATCTGGTGCGGGATATCTGTCCGGGATACAGCCGGGCTTGCTTTCAAATCCGCAATGAGTGGATGGTGAACCACTCATCGCTGGTAATCGCTGTATTTAATGGACAACCCAGCGGGACAAAGAACACGATTGACTACGCTATACGAACTCAATTGCAAAGTAAAACGCAATAGTGGTGAAACGAAATAGTGATAATATGGATATAAATTACCCTATAACGCCGAGAGTGCTTTTTGCTTTACAAATCGAATTGATTTTATATTAAACATCAGTAGATGTTCTTTTAGTATTGAAATTTTAATAATTCTGTGCTATAATTGGTTTGATAAAAAAGAAATTATGAAACGGAGGTAAATCTACATGAAAAGAATTATAGCATTGGTTGCAATATTGATACTTTTGGTTTCAATTGTTGGATGCAACAATAATTCTGTTAAACCCACAGAAGAAAGCAATAGCGATTGTATCGAACCCGGAATCGCGCCTGTTAAATACACATGTGATTTATCTAAATTTCCAACAAGCGAAGATTGTATGGGATATGGTGAAATTAAAGAAATTGCCAACGGGAAACTGTTAATCTCACCGGGGGCTGACAAAGCAAAACTTGAATACGGCGAAGTTGTTTGGATAATTTGCGATGAGTCAGAGGCATATAGTGTTGGTCAAGTCGTTACATACAAATTTCGTGATGTCAAAGCTCCGGACAATGAGGGAGAACCCTTAAATATTATTGCATTTTTGGTTTATATGGAATAAATGCTTGTTTCGGTAAATTCTTATATATCAAACAATAGTTTTATCTTTGGGGAGAAAGTCAATTTGGCTTTCTCCCCTTGTTAGCAGGAAAGCAGAAAACTACTGGGATGTCAAGGGCGGCGAAGTCGTTCATTTTAACCCTTGACATTTCAGAAGTTTTCTGCTACTTCATTTTGTGCTATAATTGATACTGCAGCGAAGGATATCGTTTCACCACAAAGCAATATCCCTCTTATGTGCTGCAGGGTAGGGCGGCTGTTGAGTGGCTAAACAATCATACCGATGAAAATATCAGCTTTTTCCTTTTGGAAATCAAGCTATATCGCATTAATAATTCGGAACCAACTGTTAAGTTTGAAGTGATTGAGAAGCCAAATAACTGGACAAAGGAAATTAAAAAACAGGGTAGCACAGATCCAGCCAGGCAATTTCGCCTTGAATATTGGACTGCTTTCAATGACTACGCCTTTGCGAACTCGTTGTTTGCAAAGAACTATAAAAAAAGAAAGCCTGGAACAGATCACTGGATGTCACTCAGCCTTGGTTCATCGGCATATCATTTGGATTTTCTGACTCTAAAAAAGAGAAATGCAATTTCTGTTGAATTGTACATCAGTGATGATAAGTCGATTTTTCATAAGTTGGAACAGCACCGAACTGAGATCGAAAAAGACATTGGTATTTCGCTCGACTGGCGCGAACTTCCAGACAAGAAAGCCAGCCGCATAATAATTGAGAAGCCGGTTAACCTTGACAATCGTGATGAATGGAACAATCAGTTCGATTGGCTCATTGAAACAAGCATTCGGTTTAAACAAGCGTTTAAAAAGTACATCTGAATGCACATAACAGTTTAACGAATACCCCAATCTTTCAACGAATACCCATAAGTTTAACGCTTACTGCGGCTCAAAACGCAGCAACACCCGCGAAACACAGGAAACCCCGTCGCAGAATTGCTCTGTGGCGGGGTTCGTTTATGCTCTGGAATGGTGAAAACCTTGATTTTAAGCGGTTTTCAGGTATAGAAAAAGTCCACCGTAATTCTATCAAAATTACGGTGGACTTATGGTGGATCCGAGGGGAGTCGAACCCCTGTCCGAAAACCTCTTGACATGACTTTCTTCGTGGACAGTCTGTTGTTTAGAATTCCCTTTGAACGGCGGCAACAGACAGCCTCCGCTCTCCGGTAGCCCTTTGATGCATGACCGGTACAAGTGCGAAATCCCGGTTCATGTTCACCACTACTTGACGCTCAGCACGGGGTCGTGGTCCTCCCCGGTGAACGGGCGGCATAATAGCCGCGGCACTGCCGTTAGGCAGCCAGTGCTACGTTGTTATCGTTAGCGTTTAATTTTAAGGTTGGACCTTTTTCGTGATTGCCCGGCACGCCACGCTTATCCTGCTTGAAAATCCCCGTCGAAACCTTTACGGACCCATATAAAAATATTATATGCCAACGGGCGGCGTTTGTCAAGAGGGAAACTCAGTCATCCCGGTTTCCGCTCTTGAACGCGCGCTCCATGTCCCGCTTGGCGTCGTTTTTCGCCATGGTTGCCCGCTTGTCATACAGTTTTTTACCACGGCAAAGCCCCAGTTCCATCTTCACTTTGGAGCCCTTGAAATACAGCGACAGCGGAATGACGGAAAAGCCCTTTTCCGCCGATTTGCCGGCAAGCTTCAGAATCTCCTTTTTGTGCATCAGCAACTTTTTGGGGCGCAGGGGGTCTTTATTGTAGATATTTCCCTTTTCGTAAGGGCTGATATGCACGCCAAGCGCGAAAATCTCCCCGTTTTTGAAAGAACAATAGGAATCTTTCAGGTTGACGGCGCCGGCACGCAGGCTTTTGACCTCGGTGCCAAACAATTCCACACCCGCCTCAAAACTCTCATCCACAAAATAATCATGCCACGCCTTTTTGTTTCTCGCAATCGTGCGGGACTCTGTTTTTTTCTCCGTCATTCGCTCTCCCTCCCTCTTCTTCCGTCTTCTCCACAGCGCAACGGGAGCAGGGGCGAAGCGCCCTTGTCACAGTTGCTTCTTCGATCGTTCCTCCCAAAACCTCTTTCGCGTTTTTGAGGAACGAGCAGTTTCTGTCCTTATGATATACCGACCCGCTGGCAGTATAGTAACATTCTATTTTTTCAGGCGGCGTTGCCGGCTGATTCTTTTCTTCCAGCAAAGACTTCTGCATCTGCTCCAATTCCTCACCGGAAAGCGCTTCGCCTGCGTCAAACCCGTCACTTTTGGCGCATCCGGCAAAAAGAAGCAGAAACAGCGCCGTCAAAACAATTACAGCCTTTTTCATGATTCCTCCAAAAGCCGTTCCAAAAGCCCCATCCGGGAGCCGGCAAACTCATAGGCGCGCTTGTAATCGTCATTTTTGCGGCAACAAAGATCCAGATCGCCGAAAATCTCATAAAGCAGTGCCCCTACCGAAAGCTCAGGGCGGGCAAGCAAAGCCTCCAGTGCTTCCTCTGCCTCCTGATACTCCTCTTTTTTCATCAGAATCAGGGCGCGGATGCGGGCGGCATAAAGGGACTTTTCCTGCCTCGTCAGGTACGCCGCCACCTCGCCGTCACGCCCGTTTTCCAGCGCGTCCAACGCCATGAAATACTCGCAAAACTCATCCCCGAACGCGCGGGCGCCGGCAACCTCGTTCTCCGGCAGAATATCCGAGGAAAGCGTGGGCGAAACGCCGGAAAGATAGCGGAAATAGACCGCAGTGCGGGCGCGAAGAGAATCGGTATCATACACCGTTTGCCCGGCGGCGGTAACGCCACGGTCAAACGCCGCGGCGGCGCGACGGAACCGCCCCTCTTCAAACGCATTGCGGGCGGCGCCGAACTCCGCCTCGGCACAAAGGAGCGACAGCTCGTCATCCCTCTCCGCCGGGAAAGAAGAGTGCAACAAGGAAAGGCAACCGGTAAAATCCCCCGCGGCAAACGCACGGCGGATGTTGGGCATTTCGATCATTTTGCGATACGGAAACTCGCCCCCCTCCTCCGCCAGCAACAGCCCGACGGGAACGCCCAGCCGCCCCGCCAGGTACATGGCGGTAGGCAGGGACGGGAGCGCGGTGCCGCGCTCGATATTGCAAAGCATATTGCGGGTGATCTGATCCCCTGCCAAATCTGCCTGCGTCATCAGTTTGGAAAGCCGCAACTGGCGGATCCGTTTACCGATATTCAAGCGCGCACCTCCCTTTTTCGCAAATGGTAAATCAAATTGAACATATTGTAGCATATCTTGCGCAAAAAATCAAGAGCGGCGGCGGAATTTCCGGCAAAATTCCGCCGCAAAAAACGACCGGGCAAAAGCCCGGTCGTTTTCATTTTGCTTAAAGCCCGCGTTTTACATATGTAGTATGCAGAATTTCGTGTGCTTTGTGGCCATTCGGCTCACCAAGGTATTCGTCATACAGCGCCTTGACCTCGGAGCTCTCCTGGGACTTGCGCACGTCTGCGACTTCGTCCGCATGGTAAAGCACCGCCGCGCGCACGGCGCGAAGGTCAATGGAGTTACGCACGGAAGCGGGCTGATAGGGCTGACCGCCGCCGTTGACGCACCCGCCGGGGCACGCCATAATCTCGATGAACTGCACATCCACCTCACCGGATTTCACTTTGTTCAACAGCTCCTTGGCGTTCTTGGTGCCGGAGGCAACCGCCACCTTCACTTCCAGATTGCCCAGTTTATAGGCGGCAAACTTGACGCCCTCTACCCCGCGCACTTCGTTGAACTCCACTTTTTCCAGTTTCTTGCCGAGAATCGCCTCTGCCGCATAACGGAGAGCCGCCTCCATCACGCCGCCGGTTGCGCCGAAGATGATGCCGGCACCGGTGCCGTGTGCAAACGGATCGTCAAACGCTTCGTCTTTGAGCGCCTTGAACTGGATGCCCGCGCGCTGGATCATTCTGCCGACCTCACGCGTGGTAATGGCAACATCCACGTCCGGCACGCCCGCGGCGGACTGCCCGTCACGACCCACCTCAAACTTCTTTGCGGTGCAAGGAATGGCGGAAACCATCACGATGTCCTTGGGGTCAATGTCGTTCTTCTCTGCAAAGTAGGTCTTCATCATCGCGCCGAACATCTGCTGAGGAGACTTGCAGGTGGAGAGATTTTCGGTCATCTCCGGGAAATAGTGCTCGCAATACTTGATCCAGCCGGGCGAGCAGGAGGTGATCATCGGCAGTGCGCCGCCGTTGTTGATTCTTCCCAGCAACTCGTTGGCTTCCTCTACAATGGTCAGGTCTGCGGTCACGTTCATATCAAACACGCCGTCAAAGCCGAGGCGTTTGAGTGCCGCAACCATCTTGCCCTCACAGTCCGTGCCCGGCTCATAACCAAAGCACTCGCCGATCTGTGCGCGCACCGAGGGGGCGGCACAGATGTACACCTTTTTGGTGGGGTCTGCCAGCGCGGCAAAGACCTTATCTGTATCGTCTCTTTCATGCAGTGCGCCCGTGGGGCAAGCCACGATGCACTGACCGCAGTTGACGCAGGAAGTATTGGCAAGAGAAACGCCCATTGCCGTGCCAATCACGGTGTCAAAGCCGCGGTTATTGGCGCCGATCACGCCGATCCCCTGCATTTCACGGCAGGCGGCAACGCAACGGCGGCACAGGATACATTTGCTGTTATCGCGAATGATCGAAGCGGAAGAATCGTCAATCGTGCTTTCGGTCTTGGCACCCTTGAAGTGGTTTTCGTCCACGCCGTACTCCTGGCAGAGTCTTTGCAACTCGCAGGTGGTGGAGCGGACGCAGGAAAGGCATTCTTTATTATGATTGGAAAGAAGCAACTCCAGGTTGGTCTTACGGGAAGCGGCGATGCGGGGTGAGGAGGTCACGACCGACATTCCTTCGCTGACCGGGTACACACAGGCAGTGACCATCCGTACGGGGCCGAGCGCGGGGCCGCGCATTTCCTGTACTTCCACAAGGCAGATACGGCAGGCGCCGATCTCGTTGATGTCTCGATGCAGCATACGCGGCACGCCGAGATCTCGTTGATGTCTTTCAGGTAGCAGAGAGTGGGGATGTCGATCCCGGCTTCTCTTGCGGCTTCCAACACAGTGGAGCCTTTGGCAACGGCGTATTCTCTGCCGTTGATCTTAATATTTACAGTTTCCATTTCGGTTCCCCCTCTCTTATTCCTTGACGATCGCCTTGAACTTACAAGCACCCATACAAGCGCCGCACTTCACGCACTTCTTGGGATCGATTGCGTATGCCGCCAGTTTCTTGCCGGGCGCCACGTAATCGGTCTTGCTGATGGCGTCTGCCGGGCACTGTCTTGCACACATACCGCAGCCGAAGCACTTGTCGGCAACGATTTTATACTGCAACAGTTTCTTGCATACGCCCGCGGGGCATTTCTTGTCCACGATGTGGGCAATATACTCGTCACGGAAATAACGCAGGGTGGAAAGCACCGGGTTCGGCGCGGTCTGTCCCAGACCGCACAGCGCCGTCTCGGTGATGGTGCGGGAAAGCTCCTCGAGCAGATCGAGGTCCTCAAGGCTTCCCTCGTTGTTCACGATGCGCGTGAGGATCTCGAGCATGGACGGCAGGATGGTCGTGCGCATGATGGAGGTATCCTCGCCGAGAGGATTGGTGATGACAACGGATTTGCGCATGGGATGATCGGCCGGCAGGCAGATCTTATCATACATTTTGGGGCTCATGAAGGAGTAGGTGACGATCTCATCGTAGCCCATGGCAATCATGGCGTTATTGATGCGGCGCTCGAAATCCTGCCACGGCCTGACAATGGCCTCCGCCGAGCCGCGCAGGGCGGTGGTGGGGATCTTATCGTAGCCGTACATACGGGCTACTTCCTCGGCGATATCGGCCTTCTGCTCCAGATCAGCGCGGTAGCTGGGGACGATGCACTCATTGCCCACCACGGCGATCTCCAGGGGACGCAGCGATTCCACCATTTCCTCACGGGTGAGGGAGATGCCGAGGAAACGGTTCATCCAGTCGGCATCAAAGGGGACGCGGCGCAGGGCATGGTCGGCGTGGTCGATATCGATGACGCCGGAAACCACCTCACCGGCGCCCAGCTGCTCCACCAGCTCCAGGGCGCGCAGCAGGGCGCCTTCGCAGTTCATGGGGTCCAGACCTTTTTCAAAGCGGCCGGAGGATTCGGTGCGCATGCCCAGCTTTTTGGCGGTGAGGCGGACGCTGCTGCCCTTGAAGCAGGCGGATTCAAAGACGATGGTATTGGTGTCATTGTGGATGCCGCTGTATTCGCCGCCCATGACGCCCGCTACGGCACTGGGCTTTTCGGCATCGGCAATGACCAGCATCTCAGGGGAGAGCTCCCGCACGGTGCCATCCAGGGTGGTGATGGTCTCGCCGGGGGCGGCATTGCGTACCACGATCTGGCCGTCCTTGACATACTTGAGATCGAAGGCGTGCATGGGCTGGCCGTATTCCAGCATGACATAGTTGGTGATATCGACGATGTTATTGATGGGGCGGACACCGCAGGCGCGCAGGCGCTCCCGCAGCCAGCGGGGAGAGGACGCTACCTTGATATTGCGGACGACGGCCGCCATATAGCGCTGGCAGAGCTCGGTATTTTCCACCCGGACCTTCAGCAGGTCGTTTACATCGCCGCCGGCGCCCTGTACCACGGGGGTATGCAGATGCAGCGGCAGGCGGTAGGTTGCAGCGGTTTCCCGTGCCAGACCAATGATGGAAAGGCAATCGGGACGGTTGGAGGTGATCTCGAATTCCACGACGGTATCATTGAGGCCGATGGCGGTACGGATGTCCTCGCCGACGGCGCAGGCTTCCTGCAGGATGAAGATGCCGTCCTCGATAGCGTAGGGGAAATCGTGGGTGGTGAGCCCCAGCTCCTTGAGGGAGCAGAGCATACCGTTGGATTCCACGCCGCGCAGCTTGCCCTTGGTGATGGTGACGCCGCCGGGGAGGTGGGATTTGTGCAGGGCAGCGGGGACCAGATCGCCCACATGGACATTCTGGGCGCCGGTGACGATCTGTACTGGCTCCGATTTTCCGACATCCACCTGACAGATCCACATATGATCGCTATTGGGGTGGCGCTCCATTGCCAGCACCTTGCCGACTACAACATTTTCGATCTCGGTGCCCTCTACCTCATAGCCCTCTACCTTGGAGCCAGACATGGTAAGCGCTTCGCAAAAATCATGAATGGGTGTATCTACATGGACGAATTCATCCAGCCATCTCATAGAAAGATTCATAACTGTTACCCCTCCTTTCCCTTAAAACTGCTCCAGAAAACGGGTATCGTTTTCGTAGAACAGACGCATATCATCGACAGCAAAGCGGCGCATAACGATGCGCTCCAGGCCGATGCCGAACGCGAAGCCGCTGTACTTTTCGGGGTCCAGTCCGCAGCCGGCCAGCACCTTGGGGTGTACCATGCCGCAGCCCAGAATTTCGATCCAGCCTTCGCCCTTGCAGATGCGGCAGCCCTTGCCATGGCAGGCAAAGCACTGGACATCGACCTCGGCGGAGGGCTCGGTGAAGGGGAAGTGGTGCGGACGGAAGCGCACGACGGAATCTTCGCCGTACAGGCGCTTGATGACCGTTTCCAGGCAGCCCTTGAGGTCGCTCATGGTGATGCCCTCATCAACGACCAGGCCCTCGATCTGATGGAAGATGGGGGAGTGGGTGGCATCCACGGCATCGCTGCGGTACACACGGCCGGGGGCGATGATGCGGATGGGAGGCTTGCGCTGCTCCATGGTGCGGATCTGCACCGGGGAGGTCTGGGTGCGCAGCAGCACCTTATCGGTGATATAGAAGGTATCCTGCGTATCACGGGCGGGGTGATCGGGCGGCAGATTGAGCGCTTCAAAGTTGTAGTAATCCAGCTCTACTTCGGGACCGGAGACGACATCAAAGCCCATGCCGAGGAAAATTTCCTTGATCTCATCCAAAACGAGATTGAGGGGATGGCGGTGGCCCTCCCGGACGGGTTTGCCGGGCAGGGTGACATCGATGGTCTCCATTTTGAGCTTCTGCTCGGCCATGGCGGCCTTGAGCGCGGCACCGCGGGCAGCCAGCTTTTCCTCGATGGCGGCGCGGACCTCATTGGCCATTTGGCCCATGACAGGGCGCTCCTCCGGGGAGAGCTGGCCCATCGTCTTGAGGATGGCGGTCAGCTCGCCTTTTTTGCCCAGGAGCTGTACCCGCGCTTCCTCCAGCGCGGTCAGATCCTCGGCATTTTGCAGCCGTTCCAGCGCACGGGCGCGAATGGCTTCCAGTGCGGATTTCATAGTGATCCCTCCATTTTGATAATAATAGCTTTTTGGCGGGCGGATAAAAAAAGACCTCGTCCCGCGACAGGGACGAAGCCGCAAATGCTCCGTGGTACCACCCAGCTTTGCGCCCATGGGGACGCACACTTTACGGCCCGGTAACGAGGGCCATTCCGTCGCTGCCTACTGCTCGAACTGAATCGGGTTCAGCGGCGCTGCTCCCCGGGGAACTTCCCGCATTTTCTCCTGCGCGCCCTCCCAGCCGATGGAGCGCTTCTCTGTGCCAAAAGAAGATGGGTACTTTACCGGTTCACGGCATTTTTACGCATCTATTTTACCACGGCAAAGGGGCTTTTGCAAGGGGGAGTTTTGTGGTATCATAAAGGAAAAAGAGCGGGGGAGGACCCAAAATGAGAGTGCGAAACGGTGTGGATATCGTGGCGGTGGAGCGGATAGAGAAAAGCATGGAGCGGCCGGGCTTT
>ERZ779865.2872-NODE-2872-length-10244-cov-7.515752_pt1 | contig 10244 bp, 11 predicted proteins | sample MGYA00433088_ERZ779865 | MGnify/ENA primary metagenome ERZ779865 (study PRJEB29588, sample SAMEA2151703) | human gut metagenome | biome: human gut; feature: human-associated habitat; material: faeces | place: Denmark | collected 2008/2010 ... | reverse complement strand
ATCTGATATAAGTCATATACGAAATCTGCTCGTGTCCCGGTTTTTAGAGGCTACCTTATTATTTTCGGTTTTGTGATATATTTAAATCAACAAAAACAGTAGAGAGGTGTTCCTATGAAAAAAACACTTACAGCATTGCTGATATCCGCGATTTTGTGCGTTACAGCCTGCTCCGGTCAGCCGCAGGAAAGCACGGTGAATTCCGCTGGAACGGCAGAAGCAGTTTCTGAAGAACCGCAGCGCTCCGACATTTCCGGGCTGACGTCGCAGGAGATAGTCAGCAGCATGACCATCGGCTGGAACCTCGGGAATACCCTTGACGCCTGCCAGGCAGACCGCGACGGCGACGGGGTTATAAACGAACACGCCCCCGACGGCGAGGAGCCGGACGAAACGCTGTGGGGAAATCCCATGGCAACGCCGGAGCTGTTTCAGGCTCTGTGGGACAGCGGAGTAAACGCCGTGCGCATTCCCGTGACCTGGAGGGATCACATTGACGACGCCGGCAACATTTCCGCTGCATGGCTGGACCGCGTGCAGGAGGTCGTTGACTATGCGTACGATATCGGTATGTACGTCATCATAAACGTCCACCACGACGGTGGAGGCGACCCGCAGTTCGGTGCGTGGATATGCAACGCTGCAACGGACTACGACAGTACCCTTGCGCGTTACACGAACCTCTGGACGCAGATAGCGGACAGGTTCCAGGATTACGACGAACACCTGATATTTGAAAGCATGAACGAAGTCGGCTTCGACAGCCTTTCAGTCCCGAAAGCGTATAAAACGCTGAACCGGCTCAACCAGGCGTTTGTTGACCTGATACGTTCCACCGGAGGAAAGAACCCGACGCGCCACCTGCTCATCGCAGGCTACTGGACAGATATCAAGAAAACCTGCAACTCGCTCTATCAGATGCCTGATGACCCGGCAGGGCGCTGTATCGTTTCCGTCCACTACTATACTCCCTGGGATTTCTGCACCACCAATATAAAGAACGAATGGGGAACGGAAGCCGAGCAGCAGGAAATGGAAAACCTCATAGGAATGATGAAAACGAACTTCACCGATAAGGGCATTCCCGTCATCGTGGGTGAATATGCCGCCAGCGGAAACGACTTCAACAGCTGCGTTTTCTTCTGCGAGAAGCTGGTGAAGATGTGCCACGATTACGGCATCGCGACATTCCTGTGGGATAACGGAAACGGGCAGTTCGACCGCGGCACTGATACATGGCGAAGCGAGCAGATGCATTCTGCGCTGCAGCGTGCAGTCAGCGGCGAGGATTACACTCCCGAAAAGGCGCAGTAACCAGATAATACGAAAGCGGAGACCGAAAGATCTCCGCTTTTTGTGTTAACTCTGCCGGACATGAAGCCGCCTGGAAATATCGGCGCGTGCCACTATGGCATTCACTTTTCCACAACGACTTCCCCGTCGGCAATGTCCCGGTCGGAACTCACAACGATCTTGTCAAACGAGGACACGCCCCCCAGTACTTCAATATATCCGTCGCATTCCGCACCGGGTACGATTTTCACGCGCCGCACGAAATCGCGCACCTCGCCGTTTTTCCCGGCAGTGTAGAGGACGTACACGCCCTGCTCCAGCTGTTCTTTTGTCACCGCAGGAGCCTGCCGTGTTCCGGTCATGAGTTCGCCGTTTTCGTCCGTGAATTCAATCGGGAACTCCGCTTCTGACAGCCTGCCCGCCTTAACGTGCGGAAGCCCGGCTTCGTGAATACTCCGTGACGAGAACGTCAGAACGAGCATAACTGCGAAGAACACAGCGGTAATAATTATAAGGATTTTAGTTTTCATGACAAGTCACCAAAAGTCAGACCTTTTTCAAGGTTTTCGCTGAAAAACAGGTAAAAAAGCAGCACCGGAACCATGAATATCACCGCCGCCGGGAACATCACGCTTCCGGCATATTCCGCCGCATTCGAAATGAACACCGGCACCGTCTGCAGCGACGTATCCCTGAGGAACAGCATGGGCTGCTCCAGCATGTTCCAGCAATCCGCGAACACGAACAGCGCCACCGCGAATATGCACACCCGCAGCTGCGGAACCACCGAAACCAGCATTATTCTCACCACCGAATTGGTTTCCAGCCGCGCGGCTTCAATCACGGAGCCGTCGATATTCTTCATGTACTGGTTCATCACGACCACGCCGAACGGGCTGAATATCGCCGGCAGGATTATCGCAAACGGCGTGTTTATCAGCCCCATGTCCCGCAGTCCGATATAGTTCGGCAGGATAGTCACCTGCAGCGGCATCATCATAAGGATTATATAGAACACGAAAAGCGCGCTCTTTCCCCGGAACTTAGCCTGCGAAAATCCGAAAGCGCAGGGGATTATCACCACGAGCTGAGCGAGCGTGATAACTGCGGCGTAAATGACGCTGTTCCAGAACTGCGGATAGAACACGAAACAGTCGAAGAGCAGGTCGCCCCAGCCCTGGAACGAAGCCGCTCCGTCCACGGAAAACGACAGCACGACGGTAGCCGCGACAGGCAGCAGGAATATCACAGCCAGCGCCGTAAAAAGCACAGCATTCAGGCGTTTCACTGACGATACCTCCTCTGCACCGCAAGCCCGCCCATGACGATAAGGAACACCAGGACCGACGTCAGCACCGCTGCCGAAGCCAGGCTCTGGTAATCCAGCTTGAGGAAATTGTTGTTCATGTAATATTGCAGGGTGTAGCTGTGGTCCGGGGGATAATTCGTGCCGAAGAACAGGTAGCTTTCCTTGAATATCCTGAAGCTGTTGACGATGGAAAGCAGCACCGTGAAGAAAATCGTCGGCATTATCATCGGGACAGTGATTTTCGTGTGGAGCGTAAATTTCCCGGCGCCGTCCAGCCGCGCGGCTTCGAATATGCTGCCGTCAATAGCGGTGAAAGCTGCTGTCAGCAGCACTATGCATATTCCAATGTTCTTCCAGATGAACAGGAGATACACCGGCAGCGGAGTTGACGTATCGGTGAATACGCTCTGCCAGATGAGAACTGCGGAAGCGGTCGGAATGACCATCGGCAGAACAAACGCGAACCTCGTTTTCCGCACGGCGCGGATACCGAAGGAAAGCCCCAGCGATATCACCAGCGCCAGCGCCACCAGCACCGGCACGCAGATGACTATTATCAGCAGGGAGTTCCTCAGCGCAAGCAGGAAATACTCGTTCGTGAGCGTTTTCACGTAGTTATCGAACCACACGAAATTGCGCCGGAACTGGTTGTCGATGAGCGAATAATACAGCACCCGCAGGTATGGGATCACAAAGAACACCGCGGTTCCTACAAGGCTGGGAAGCATGCACAGCAGGCATCTGGCGTTCCATTTCTGAAGCAGTTTTTTCATGGCGTCACTCGTTCAGATAAGCGGAGAGCTTGCGGTCTGATTCGGTTATGAACTCGTCAAGCGTAAGCTCATCGGAAAAATATTTTTCAAGGTCGCTGCGGAATATCTCAGTCGAAACGTTGAATTCAACGCTGGCGTTTTCGTATATCGCTTTCAGGTCGGAAAGGCTCTGCGTTCCGTCGGAAAGCGCGTCTGTGAACAGTATCGAAGTATTGCTTTCGCCGAGGTGGCTGATAAGCGACTCAATGTAATCCACTGCCGAATCCAAATGCTTTGACGCAGGATTGATGCAGAGATATGTGCATACGGCGATGTTACGTTTATCCTGTGTGACTGACGGCATCGCGCATACTCTCATATTCTTTCCGGCTGAATAGTAAAGCTGGTCTGCGCTGTAATCCCGCATCGAAAACAGGAACTTATCCGGGTTTCCTCCCATTTCCTCAAGGGAATAGCTGATTGCGCCGGCGCTCAGCCGGAAACAGTCCTCACCGGCTTTATAATTGAATTTCTCCTTCATCATCTCTGCCACGCTGCGGAATTCCGGCGTATCAACTGTCGTATTCCCCCGGAGAAGCTGCAGGATAAAATTCGTGTCGATGAGATATGCATGGGCGTCATAGCCTGAACTCCTGTCGCTGGCATACGCCTTGTCGATATTATCGCGGAACTTTTCAGCGGTAAGGTCGGTGAAATCCAGCCCCAGTTCCGCGCAGGAATTCTCGTTGTACATTATCACATCGATATTCAGCGCTATGGGGAGCATCCATATCTCGCCGTTTTCAGCGGTCGCTGCTTCCCTTACATAAGGCAGGCAGCGGTCAAGGTACTCGTCTATGCCCTTTATGTCGTTCAGCGGGTAGTATGTTCCCTTATTGCGCAGATTTCCGGAAACCTCGTTCGATGAACTCAGCAGGCAGATATCATAATCCGGGTCGAGCGAGAGAACGCTCAGCGCAAATTCATCAGCGGTGAGCTGATCCGACTTTATGCTGTAACCACAGCCGAACGGCGCTTCCGACACATAGGACGGCGATATCATGCGTATCGTGCCGTTTTCCTTTATCACTGAAGAATTACGCACGCGCTCTATCTTCTGCTCATCGGTGATATTTATGTAGAACGTAAATCCCCCGCAGTACTTCACGCCGTTGTCAAGAGCAAGTACATCAGATACCATTTCAGAATACTCGCCGTCGCCGCCTGCCGAGGAATAATTCAGAGTGTTGAGAACACTGTTGGAATAAAACACAAAATTATAGTCCTCGTCCACCGCTGAAATCGCCGATACAGTACCTAAGTCAACGTACTTGCGCTCTCCGCTTATTCCCCTGGTGAAATACAGCCCGTTTTCATCGGCGGCGTAAACCAGCAGCTTTCCGCCGGGGGTGGAAGCTATATTCACCGGGAACTCCACGTCCTGCTCCGAAATGGCGTTATCGCTCAGGTCAAGCTTGTACAGCGCCGTTCCGTCGTACGAGAACGAATTGCTTTCATATGGGCAGGCGTTGGAGTCCCTGGCTGTCCACGTCAGGTACAGCGAATCATCTGCGTAAACTGCCATTTTGGGGGCGCCGTCAAGTTCCGCAAGCTTTTTCTGCTCGCCTGTTTCAAGGTCGTATGAATATGCGCAGATACCGTAGTCGCAGTCGCCGGTAAGGTACAGCGTTTTTTCATGGGCAGTGATAGTGTAGATGTGAAACAGTTCGGTATCAAGGGAATTCGCGAGGTTTCCGGCCAGATCATATTGCAATACCTGGTTTGCGGAATAAATCGTGCTGGCGCAGACCGTTCCGTCTTCAAGCACGTCAAAGCATAACGCAGCGGTCGTTTCATCATAGGTGAAACGGTCGCCATCGGCGCTCAGTTCCTGAGTATCTTTCGCGCCATTTGAACAACCGGTTGTGAGAACCAGTATCCCTGCGGAAATAACTGCTGCTATTTTCTTTTTCATTGTCATTCTCCTTTAAGCACTGTCAGCGTCAGCGTTTCGTTGACCACATCGCCGCTTGGCAGAATAAGGTCATTCATGCCCGATGTGCCCACAGTGTACCATGTTATGCCGCCATTCAGCGCATATACCTGTCTGCCGTCATTATAAATGTCTCCAAAATGTTTTACAAGTTGATTCATTTCAAGTGAATACGGAAAATACTGGTCAAAGTCCTCACCATTCCATACGCATATATCTCCACCAGTGCTGACTATCAGCTTTCCGTTCATCACAGTGTATGCCCATATATATGATAAGTCACCAAACGCCTTGTCATATACCTCATAAGTTTCAGCTGTGATGTTATTAAGGTCAGTCAGGTCAAGAACCCGCAGACGTGCGCCATAGACGTAATAAAGTTTGTCACCATACACAGAGAGAACGTCAAGCCATAAGTCCTCAGTGTATGAAACGGTTTCTCCCGTTTCCTTGTTTGTAATAGATATAACGGTTTTACCAGATATAACGTTATCTTTGTTTTCACTATCACGAGTATAATCCGTGAATATACTGTATTTCTCGCTGACAGCAAATGGAGAGTTCTGGTAGTTTTCGGTGATTTTTTTCTTTTCACCAGTATTTATATCCATCTCATAAGCTGTCCTTGGACACATTACCTTTTTATTATCAGGATTAATTATTTCCTCCATGAGAGTATAATAAAGCTTACCATCAACCACATAAGCATTGACAACGTTATCTTCTTCTGCCACCTGAGTAATTTCCCCGTTTGACATATCCATAACGCACAATACGCCCCATCTTTTAGTCGGGTCATATTTTATATCTCGATAAAGCGGATAGACAAAATACAATTTGCCGTTATACAGGCTCATTGAAAGCATAGGGAAATCCGCAATGGCTATAGTTCCGCTGTCGTTCTGCTGATAGGTATTATCACCGCGCACATAGAACAGTGTGCCGGTTTCTTCCACCCAGAGTATTCTGCCGGGGTGATCTGATTTCATGTTCATTGAATTATCCAGAACCGTTGAACTGCTGTTCAGCTTCATCTGGGTCAGTTCCGCTTCGGTGTATTCCTTTAAAGGAATGTCCTGAAACGGCGACGCTTCGCTGCTTTCTGAACTGCTAACCAAATCTGTACTGCCGACAGACGAAGACAGATCGGTTGATTCACTGACAGAAGAATTCCCATTGGCGCATGATGTCAGCAACAGTATAGAAACGATGATGGAAATATACCGCTTTTTCATAATAATTACCTCTTTCTGCTTAATCAGATAAAACCCAGCACATACGCCGGTTATGCGCAGCGTATGTGCCGAGTAAAATGCTAGATATTAGTGCTTTATACTGTGAATTTCTTCTCCAAACGTATAGCTGTTCTTACTAACCACAGTACCGCAGCTGGTGCACCTTTCTACAAGATACCCAACTTTCTTTGTTATAGTGCATGTTCGACCATCACTGAGTTCATGGGTGCCAACAAATGTGTAATGATACGGACCTTCGATAGAACCTACCTGGGTCGTGTGTCCGCATGTGCTGCATACACTGATGTCATTTGCTGCCAACGATGTAGCTGCCATTGTAGTTGTCATAACAACAGCCATAGCCGCAGCAGAAATTGCCCTTGCCAACTTTGTCATCCTGACGTCCTCCTTTGATTAAAGTTTTACCTCTCCGCTGTAAACCGTGATGGTTTCAGTTTCGCCGTTGGTCGCTGTCAGCGTGAAAACAGTCTTGAGCCGATATGTACCGCTTTCAAGATTGTATTTCTTGTTAGACATAGTTATGGTGCTGGAGTTCACAACCTTTGTCCAGTTTGCGTTATCGACCTCATTCCATATCCACAGTCCCCAGAACTTTTCAAGGGTCTGTTCAGCCGTAATGGATTTTACAGACGGACCGCTGACCTTGCTCGAGCAGTAAGCTGTTGTGCCGCTTATCGACAATTGAGATACAGGATTACTTGCAATTGCATAACAGGGTGCAACTATACTCGTGTTAGCTGAGCTCAACTCTTTTGCAGACGCAACCGCAGTCATACTGGTACCTATAATTGTTGCTGCAAGAACTGCAGATATGATTTTTGTGTGTTTCATTTTTATTCCTCCTTCCTTTTATACTTCAGAGAGTTCACCCTCTCTATATATGTAAATCAGAATAAAAATTTTTTGTGAGCAAAAAAATCAAGAATTATTAAATTCAGTACTTTCTGCCAAATTTATAAGTTCTTTTTTAGGCAACATTCCATCAATCGTTAAAATATAATCGCCATTATCCCAAACTACTTCGCTCCAATATCTTTCATCGCAAGCCCAACTGATGAACAAGCCTTCATGCCCGTTTATCTTAACCTCTTCAAAGGAATATCCCTCTGTGTTGAAATGATGGTCAAAGCCTTTCTTCACGGTTTGCGTGAGTATTATAGTATTATTGGCGTAGTCGCCGTGTTGATATGTTGTCCATATGCTGATAGGGTCAGCCATTCTATCAGCTTCAAAATACCCCTCCGGCAATGCAGAGATATAATACTCCCGCCCGATAGTATCCGGCGCCCCGGAAACATCAAATGCAAACAGCTGCGTGTTGTCCCTGTGCTCTTTCATGATAAATGTGCTGATATAATACGCCGCGCCCGACACCGTGAGCAGCGCGAGAAAAATTGCCGCGATGAGAATACACAGCGTCCTGCGGTCAGGTTTCAGTTTCCTGACGGGTTCAGGGCAGGAAAACGGCATATCAAGGATACGCCGCATATTTTTCCTGTGCCGAAAAGAAAAATGATGAACCGGAACCTTATCCGGAACGGCATATTCTTCCATGCACACCTGTTCAAGTATCTGTGAAAATTCAGTATTGCTCATCGTTCTCCCCTTCTGACAAAATAGATTATCCTGCCGTATGCGTCGGCTATTCTCCTGCGTACGGCTGATTCGGTTATGCCGAGCACGTCGGCGATCTCGCGATTATTCAGGCCGTATACGCCTTTCAGGATAACTGCCTGCTTTTTTGCTTCTGACAGGGTTTGGATAAATTCCACCAGTTCGCTTCGGGCAACATTTCCTATCGATATATCCTCAATGGACAAATTGCTGTCAGGGATACCCTCCGGCAGTTCCTCAAAAGTATATCTCCCCTGCTTCTCAAGCATTTGCAGAACAACGTTCCTAATTATAATAATCGAATAAGGCAGTCTTTTGTGAGGTTCGATAGAAAAAAATTTTTCAGGATATTTGACAATGCGCAGGAAAGCCTCCTGCACTGCGTCCTCTGACTCTTCGGAATTATGCAATTTAGCGTAAGCCAGCGAAAAGAATTTGTTTTTGTTTTCTTCATAAAACTCAGAAAGGATATTCCGTTGCTCATCGGTTTGAAGAACGGCTAAAGCGGCATTAATCATAATTTGACCTCGGCTATATATTAATGATTACAGTATATCACATTTATGACAAAAGCGCAAGGAGTGTCATTATGCAGGAAGTTCTACCGTAATAATAAACAGGGATACCTGAAAGCAACCCCTGCATTATATTTCAGAATATAAACAGCTTCTAAACCTGACTGCTGGCGCTTATGCCGAACCAAAGTGAGTTTTGATGTTGTATAATAAAATTTGACGCATATCCGTCTATATTGATTTTACCTCTTGATTTTTTTTGCAATTTATGTTATACTTTATACAAATTAATTGCTTTCTGTAATTTTCAAGCATTAAATATATAGCTGCAAGACTTGTAGTGCGTGTTCACAATAAGCATTGTTTATTATAGAATGCGGAAAATAAAAGGCAGACTTATTTCCCGCATGGCTTACCTCATACCGATCTGAATGGCATAACAGCACTGAAGCGTATTGATTCAGCAGACGCTCAGGAAACGTGCGCTATTGCTTTGGAAGATAAGTCCATTATGACTTCCGTCGAAGGTGGATTTATCTGCCCGGCATTTGCTCACATGAGAATTTCAGAGGTGACTAAGCATGAAAAAGAACTACAAATGCAGGGTGACAATAATTATGGCGATTCTATCACTACTTTTCGGGTGCAGCGGAAATAAAAAATACAATGCCGATGACATCATCGGTGCCAGCACTTCGTATTACGGCACGGAGTGCGATCCGGTATATGCATTCTCCCTGCAAAAGCAGGACGAAAACTGGCTTTTTTCCGCGAGCTGCTATGTACAGAGTAAGGAAAGCCGGTATACATCTTTCGATTCATTCCCTATTCCGGCTGAAGACGCTGAGGGATTCCTTGAGATCATCAGAGAGGAAGACGAGATCAGCCGGCTGAGCAGATACCGCACGCTGAATATTCTCCATGCAGCCGACGCACCGACGCACAGCTCCGGAATGACTTTTCCCGACGGAAACAGCATAGAAAAGGAAACCGCTTTCTGCGACAAGGCGCTCAGATATCTCTATTCCCTTGCAGAAAAGCACTATGAGACGGCAGAAAACATTAAAATAACGTCTGTCTTTGCGAGCCGCAGCAGCATGGATAATTCCTCTTCCTACTCATATACGCTTGAAAAGGATGAAAACACCTGGTATTTTTCGTTCGACGCGGTTATCGACAGCAGCGGCGCACATACGCAAGTCGAAAGACAAAAGATAAATGAAAACGACGCGGAGGAAATACTCCGAATCATAAAAGAGACGCAGCTCGTAACAATGGTCAGACAGTATGAGAAGCCGGACGACGACGGCTTGATCGCTCTGGATGAAACCACATACGGACTCTCGTTCGACTTTACGGACGGCACATCAAAATCCGCACCGATAGAAGCAGGAGAAGAACTCATCAGCGCTTTCCATGCACTTGCAGCAGTAAATATTCATCAGAGCTGATCGAACCTAGGGATACGCTGATTAAAGCGCAGCGTATCAAATTCAGCCGCGTGAGTATGCT
>ERZ779865.2870-NODE-2870-length-10255-cov-4.744706_pt1 | contig 10255 bp, 8 predicted proteins | sample MGYA00433088_ERZ779865 | MGnify/ENA primary metagenome ERZ779865 (study PRJEB29588, sample SAMEA2151703) | human gut metagenome | biome: human gut; feature: human-associated habitat; material: faeces | place: Denmark | collected 2008/2010 ... | reverse complement strand
ATTATAACAGAAAGAAAGACCTTGAGTTCATTATAAACTCTTGGTCTTTCTTTTTTTCGGGACTATTCTTTTTTCACAGCCCCTTTTTATTCATGATAATAGAATGTTGGCAGAACGTGTGTTCTATTATTTGTGATAACAAAATGTTAATGTAACTTACATTCCAAGGAACTGCTTTACAACCTTCGGCATCTCTTCCACTTCACATACTGTCGTATGGCGCACCTCGGCACTGCGGATCTCTTCGATCGCCTGTGGGATTTTTACATTACCGATCTTACTCAATTCGTCCACCAGTTCAAACTCTGATAAAGAATCATATTTTGGATCAATCGCATCCATAACGCTTCTGCTGAATTTAAACGGACTTGCTGTTGAAGCGATCACTGTCTTTGTCTCTGTGTCATTCGTATCTTTTTTATATTTGTGATATACAGATGCAGCAACTGCTGTATGTGTATCGATGATATAACCGGTTTTCTCATAGAGATCACGAATCGTATCTGCAGTCTCTTTTTCGCTTGCATAATTACCATAGAAATCGGCAAGTTTCTCTTTCATCTCTGGTGTAATCTCATATTTACCAGTCGTGTTAAGTTCTTTCATCAAAGTAGCATTCTTAACCGCATCCTCTCCTGCAATACGATAGATCAGACGTTCCAGGTTGCTGGAGATCAGAATATCCATAGATGGAGAACTTGTCAGCATAAACTCACGGTTCTTATCATAGGTACCTGTTGAAAAGAAATCATAAAGGACTTTGTTCTCGTTGGATGCACAGATCAGTTTTGCCACCGGGATCCCCATATTTTTTGCATAAAATGCAGCCAGAATATTTCCGAAGTTACCGGTTGGAACCACAATATTGATCTTCTCATCTTTTGCGATTACACCATTTGCATATAATTTTGCATATGCATATACATAATATGCCACCTGAGGAATCAGACGTCCGATATTGATGGAATTTGCAGATGAGAACTGATAACCTGCAACATCAAGTTCTGCTTCAAGTGCAGTATCATTAAACATCTTCTTCACACCGGTCTGTGCCTGATCAAAGTTTCCGTGGATTCCAACCACACAGGTATTTGCACCTTTCTGTGTGATCATCTGCTTTTCCTGGATCGGGCTGACACCGTTCTTCGGATAAAATACAACAATCTTTGTGCCTTCCACATCTGCAAATCCTGCAAGGGCAGCTTTTCCGGTATCTCCGGATGTCGCTGTTAAAATAACAATATCATTTTTCACCTGATTTTTTCTTGCAGAGGTAATCAAAAGATGTGGCAGAATGGAAAGTGCCATATCCTTAAATGCAATTGTCGGGCCATGGAACAGTTCCAGATAATAAGCACCGTCCGCATCTACCAGCGGTGCAATCTCCGGCGTATCAAATTTGCTGTCGTATGCTTTTTTGATACAATCCTTTAACTCATCTTCTGTAAAATCCGTAAAGAAACGGCTCATGACTTCATAAGCAGTCTCCTGATAGGACATATCTGCAAGTGTATCCATTGGGACATCCAGTGCCGGGATACGCTCCGGTACAAAAAGTCCTCCATCATCTGCCAGACCCTTTAAAATTGCCTGGGATGCAGTCAGTTTTACTTTATCATTTCTGGTGCTTGAATACATTAATTCCATTTTTTCTTCCTCATTTTACAAAAATTTAATCATAACGTTTCTCGTACATTATAGGTAAAAAAGTGGGTGGTGTCAATGAATTTCCTATGTTATACTACTAAAATAACCTGTCAGGGCGAAAGGAGAATTTATGTTAACCGGTGTATATCTTGCGACAAAAAAAGACAAAACCGTATACTATCGCTCCAATATTACGCACAAAGGCCGTCATATCAGCCTCGGAAGCTTCCCCACGGAAGTTCAGGCACATCAGGCATACACTGCCGCCTGCGAGCTGTTATCCGGTACAGAAACCATCGATGAGGCATTTTACCGGACCAACCAGCTTGCCTTTGAAAAAATTGTTTCGCTGATCAATTTCCGGGATAATCATATGTATATTCCTACCCCCATCTATCTGCGCAAAAATTATTTCAGTTATTATCTGAGTATTCACCGGGAGTTAAAATTTGACATTGATGACCTCTTCTATTACAGCAGCCACCGGATTCTGACGCGCCAGGGACATCTGTATGTCAATCACTATGGAATGCAGCTTACGCTTCTCGGCCGCTACGGCATCAAAACCCATGCGGTAAACGGCAGGGGTTTTTGTTTTGTCAACGGCGATGAAAATGATTTCCGCTACTCAAACCTCAAAATCATCAATCCGTATTTTGGTGTCGAACGCATCGACAAAAACGGAACCGAACACTATAAAGTACGTATCCATATCCACGGCAACATCACTGTCGGTAATTACACAAATGCGATTGATGCGGCAATTGCCTATAACAAAGCCGTAGATCTGGCGCATCAGGCCGGCATATCAAAAAATTTTCCGGAAAACTATATCGAGGAGCTGTCTGCTTCGTCCTATGCCGATATTTACCAGCAGATTTCCCTTTCTCCTAAATATCTTTCTTACCTAAAAGGACTTCCCCGCAAATAAGGGAAGTCCTCTCTGACATCTTTTTATTATTTCTGGTTGATATAATTGACAAGACCTTCGCAGTCAATAATCTTCTGCATAAATGGTGGAAATGCCTGTCCCTGGAATTTCTTTCCGGTTGTCACATCTGTGATGATTCCGGAATCAAAATCTACTTCCACCTCATCCCCTGCCTGTATTTCCTTTGCGGCCTGTGGGCACTCAATGATCGGCAAACCGATATTGATGGCATTCCGGTAAAAGATTCTGGCAAATGTCTCAGCAATGACACAGCTGACACCGGATGCCTTGATGGAAATCGGTGCATGCTCACGGGAAGAACCACATCCAAAGTTTTTATTGGCTACAATAATATCTCCCACATGTACATTTTTTACGAAATCTTTATCGATATCTTCCATACAGTGTGTGGCAAGTTCTTTCGGATCGGAAGAATTCAAATATCTTGCCGGAATGATAACATCCGTATCTACGTTATCGCCATATTTAAATACACTACCATGTGCTGCTTTCATTTCTTATCTGACCTCCTTTTTCTACGGCATCTTCTACATTACTTCCGCCGGGCCTGAAATCTTTCCGGTGATGGCACTTGCCGCTGCAACCGCCGGGCTTGCAAGATATACTTCCGAATCTACATGTCCCATACGTCCGACAAAGTTACGGTTTGTTGTGGATACACAGCGCTCGCCTTCTGCAAGTACTCCCATATATCCGCCAAGACACGGTCCACAGGTCGGTGTACTTACGATTGCACCTGCTTCGATAAAGATCTTAAGAAGTCCCTCTTCCATGGCATCCAGATAAATCTGCTGGGTTGCCGGGATTACGATCACGCGGAGTCCTTTGGCTACTTTCTTTCCTTTTAAGATTTCTGCAGCTGTACGAAGATCTTCCATACGTCCGTTTGTGCAGGAACCAATCACAACCTGATCAATTTTCACATCGCCCACTTCATCAATCGTACGTGTGTTATCCGGCAGATGTGGGAATGAAACGGTTGACTTTAAAGTTGAAAGATCAATCGTATATTCTTCGTCATACTCTGCATCCGCATCTGCTTCATATTCCACGAACGGTCTCTTGGAATGTTCTTTCATGTATGCACGGGTCAAATCGTCTACCGGGAAAATACCGTTCTTTCCACCGGCCTCAATTGCCATGTTTGCGATGGTAAAACGGTCATCCATGGAAAGGTATTTGATTCCTTCCCCAACAAATTCCATGGATTTATAAAGGGCTCCATCCACACCGATCATTCCGATGATATGAAGAATCACATCTTTTCCGCTGATCCATTTGTCCGGCTTTCCTACAATATTAAATTTGATTGCAGACGGTACTTTAAACCATGCTTTTCCGGTAGCCATGCCGGCTGCCATATCTGTACTTCCCACACCAGTAGAAAATGCACCAAGTGCACCGTATGTACATGTATGGGAATCTGCACCGATAATCACATCTCCCGCAACCGTAAGTCCTTTTTCCGGAAGGAGTGCATGCTCTATTCCCATTTCACCTACATCAAAATAGTTTGTAATATCATTTTTGCAGGCAAACTCACGCACGCATTTGCAATGCTCTGCGGATTTAATGTCCTTATTTGGAGCAAAGTGATCCATCACAAGTGCGATCTTGTCTTTGTGAAATACACCCTCTACATTCATTTTTCCGATTTCATGAATTGCAACCGGAGAAGTAATATCATTGCCCAGAACCAGATCCAGGTCTGCCTCGATCAGCTGTCCGGCGCTGACAGAAGGCAAGCCTGCATGTGCTGCAAGAATCTTCTGAGTCATTGTCATTCCCATGGATAATTCCTCCTTTAATATCTTAAACTACTATGATTTTAGCACAGATTATTTCATAATCCTAATACATAATAAACATATTTACCATAACTATATTTTATGATATAATAACTTATTATAATAAACGGAGGCAATAATGAATCAGAATTTATCTTCTTACTGGATTTTTTATACGGTTGCCAATGCCGGAAATATTTCCAAGGCAGCCAAAGAACTCTACATCAGCCAGCCTGCCATCAGCAAATCCATTCAGAAACTGGAAGAAAATTTAGGATGCAAACTGTTTTCCCGCAGTTCCCGCGGCGTTGTACTGACGGACGAGGGCCAGTTACTTTATGGACATGTAAAGGAAGCCTTTGAAACACTGACACTTGGGGAAGACAAATTAAAACGCTCCATCGATCTTGGTGTCGGTCACCTGCAGATCGGTGTCAGTTCCACACTCTGCAAATTTGTACTTCTGCCCTATCTGAAAGAATTCATACGGCAGAATCCGCATATCAGTATTTCCATCAACTGTCAGTCGACCAACGAAACGCTTGATCTGCTGGATGAAAATAAAATTGACATCGGTCTGATTGGAAAGCCGGATAATCTCAAAAACATCAATTTTTACTATCTGGACAACATTGAAGACATTTTTGTAGCCAATCCGGACTATCTCTCAAATCTGAAAAAAAGAGGAATTACCAGAGATTCCATCCTTGGCAATTCCACACTTATGCTTTTGGATAAGCATAACATGACGCGGCAGTATATTGACGATTATCTGCAGGACAATCATATTTCCGTAGCGGAATCCATTGATATCTCGAACATGGATCTGTTAATTGATTTCGCAAAGATCGGTGTCGGCGTTGCCTGTGTCATCAAAAGTTTTGTCACAAAGGAACTCCAAGAGGGATCTCTCGTGGAAATTCCGCTCGGCATCCCGATCCACAAACGGGAAATCGGCTTTGCATACAAGGAAAACTTAAAGCCATCCAAATCCTTACAGACCTTTATTGACTTTTACCGTACTTACAGACCGGAGGAAACACTATGAAAGAACAGCTTCACACCATCCCAATTTCAGACGCCATGGCAAATGCCGGAGAATGTCCATTCTGCTATATTGAACAAAAAACCGAAGAACACATGATGGATTTCGTCCTCGGACATGGTGCCTCCTACATGGAAGCCGATATCCGCGACATGACAGACCGGGAAGGATTCTGCCGCGCACATTTCAAAAAAATGTTTGATTATGGAAATTCGCTCGGCAATGCCTGGATTTTAAAAACACTGATGAAACGTCACGAAGAGGAAATGGATCATGTCTGGAAAACCTTCCGTCCGGACGCTGCTGCAAAACGCAGCAGTCTGTTCGGCAAAAAAACAGATGGTTCTTCCAATTCCATTGTCGAGTGGATCAACCGACGGGAATCCACCTGTTTCATCTGTAACAGTGTAAAAAATACCTTTCAGGCTTACATGAAAACCTTCTTTTCCATGTACAAAAAAGATGTGGATTTCCGTGCACAGGTGGCAAATACCAAAGGATTCTGCCTCGATCACTTTAAAGTTCTCTGCGAAGGTGCCGACGAACAGCTTTCCGGTGAAGAGAAAAAAGAATTCTATGCCACCGTCCTTCCTCTGATGAAGGAAAATTTCCACCGCGTCTATGAAGACGTTGCATGGTTTATTGAAAAATATGATTACAAAAACAAAGATGCCAGCTGGAAAGATTCCAAAGATGCCATTCAGCGTGGCATGCAGAAATTGCGTGGCAGCGACCCGTCCCTGCCTCCTCATGTGTTAAAAAAATAACTTTTAGTTTTTCCTTCCGGCAACTATAAGATAGCCCGCATCCATCAAAAGCATGCACAGAAATACAAGTGCCGCATAGCCAATAAGATACCCCGGGTTTCCCATCCTGTCTGCCAGCCAGACAAGCGGAGATCCGGCGGATGGCCAGTTCACAAACATATAATTCACATCATATCTTTTATCAAACCAGTAAATCGGTATCACAACCGCAGTCAGAAATAACACCACCTGCCAGAGTTTTGCAAAATCCGGTCGGATTTCATGGGATGCAAGTTTTCCTGCCACATACAGTACAATTCCCATATGAAACAAAAAGCCTTCCAGTGTAATGAAATGAATGACCGGATAAAAGTTCCAGTTTGGAAATAAAAGTGCCAGCACTGTTCCCGGGAGACAGATGGTATACAGCACCTGCCCCAGCCATTTCCATTTCGTCAGACAATGAACGGCACACAAAATTCCAGCCATGCTGCACAGATGAAACGGGAGTTCATATAAAAACGCTTCATGGATCACCGCAATATAAATTGCTCTCACGACAATCAACACCACAAGGGAACATGCCGTCAGACCATCCATCCGGCGTTTTTTTCTTTCATCCCCTTTTTTATAAATCCATACATATCTGACGCATATGGCAAAAATAACCGAAAGCCACAACAGATGCCATGGACCGAACAACGCAAATCCAATGCCATCCGGAATATGGGTTTCATATGTAAAAAAATAAGAAAGATATGAAAGTTTCACATCAAAGACCTCCTTTTTTACAGTATCTGTGTTTTCCTTTTTATTATGCAAAACACCCTGCGCCTTTTGCGCAGGGTGCCTTTCCCTTAGAAATCTTCTGTCTGCTGTTTTCTGGCAGACAGGAAACATTTTATTTCATTACAATGTTTACCAGTCTTCCCGGTACATAAATCTCTTTGACAATATTTCCGGTCAGTTTATCTGCAATGACTTCTTTTGCCTTTGCAATTACCTGATCCTTCGGATCATCTTTCTGGATACCAAGCGTTCCCTTTACCTTACCATTGATCTGAACGGCAATCTCCACGGAAGATTCCACCGTCTTTGCCTCATCGAACTCCGGCCATGTCTGCTGATATACTCTTCCCTCGCATCCGATAATCTGCCACATTTCTTCTGTGATATGCGGAGCAACCGGATTCAGCAGAATGATCAGTGTCTTTAACTCTCCCCTGGTGATAGAGCCTTTTTTATAAAAATCATTCAAAAGTGTCATCATGGCAGCAATCGCCGTATTGTACTTGAGGTTTTCAAAGTCATTGGAAACCTTCTTGATGGTCTGATGCATCTTGGTCTCAAGATCCTTGGAGTATCCCTCCTCATCAGTCATAAGATCCTGCAATTTCCAGACACGGTCTAAGAATCTGCGGCATCCCTTTACCCCATCTTCCGACCAGGATGCAGCCAGATCAAATGCTCCGATGAACATTTCATACGTACGCAGAGTGTCTGCACCATACTCCTGCACAATATCGTCTGGATTGACTACATTTCCTCTGGACTTTGACATCTTCTCTCCGTTCTCACCGAGAATCATGCCATGGGAAGTACGCTTCTGGTATGGTTCCGGAGTCGGAACAACGCCCTGGTCATACAGGAATTTATGCCAGAATCTGGAATACAGCAGATGCAGGGTCGTGTGCTCCATACCACCATTGTACCAGTCAACCGGCAGCCAGTATTTGAGTGCTTCCGGACTTGCCAGTGCCTTGTCATTGTGTGGATCGGTATAACGCAGGAAATACCAGGAAGATCCAGCCCACTGCGGCATTGTATCGGTCTCACGCTTTGCAGGACCACCACAGCATGGACAAGTCGTATTTACCCAGTCGGTCATTGCTGCAAGCGGAGATTCTCCGTTGTCTGTCGGCATATAACTTTCTACTTCCGGAAGAAGCAGCGGCAGCTCGCTCTCATCGATCGGCACATACCCACATTTATCGCAGTGAACAATCGGAATCGGCTCCCCCCAGTAACGCTGACGGGAGAATACCCAGTCTCTTAATTTATAATTTGTCTTTGCCTGACCAATTCCTTTTTCTTCCAGAAATTTGATCATCTTTTCCTTTGCATCTTTTACTTCCAGGCCGTTTAAGAAGTCGGAGTTGATCAGCACACCCGTCGCTACATCGGTAAAAGCAGCCTCATTGACATCCACTTCTTCTCCGTTCTTTGCAACTACCTGAATGATCGGAAGATGAAATTTCTTTGCAAACTCCCAGTCTCTCTCATCATGTGCCGGAACTGCCATGATAGCACCGGTACCATAGCTCATCAGTACATAATCAGATACCCAGATCGGAACTTCTTTTCCGTTGACCGGATTGATTGCAGTCAGACCGTCAATTGCCACACCAGTCTTGTCTTTTGCAAGCTCCGCCCGCTCAAAATCAGACTTTCTGGAAGCCTGCTCGCGGTATGCAACGATTTCCTCCCAGTTTTTAATCTGATCCTTGTACTTATCCAGATATGGATGCTCTGGTGAAACAACCATATAGGTAACACCAAACAATGTATCGCAGCGTGTGGTGTAAATACGCAACTTATCTTCTGTATCTTTGATCTGAAAATCAACCTCGGCTCCTGTAGAACGTCCGATCCAGTTTTTCTGTGAAACCTTGACACGTTCAATGTAGTCTACATCATTCAGTCCTTCGATCAGCTTATCCGCATAATCGGTAATCTTTAACATCCATTCGCTCTTTACCTTGCGGACAACCGGAGCACCACACCGCTCACATACACCGTTTACAACTTCCTCGTTTGCAAGACCTACCTTACAGGAAGTACACCAGTTGATCGGCATCTCTTTTTTGTATGCAAGACCGGCCTTGAACAATTTCAGGAAAATCCACTGAGTCCATTTATAGTACTTTGGATCTGTTGTATTAATCTCACGATCCCAGTCAAAAGAATATCCCAGAGAATGTAACTGATCCTTAAAATGCTTTACATTATTTTCGGTTACGATTTTGGGATGGATTTTATTTTTAATTGCATAGTTTTCTGTCGGAAGTCCAAATGCATCCCATCCCATCGGATATAATACATTATATCCCTGCATTCTTCTCTTACGGGCTACAATATCCAATGCTGTATATGGTCTCGGATGACCAACGTGAAGTCCCTGTCCAGATGGATATGGGAATTCAACCAACGCATAATATTTCGGTTTGGAATAATCATTGGTTGCAGCAAAAGCCTTTTCATCATCCCAGACTTTCTGCCACTTTTTCTCTACCACTTTGTGGTTGTATACTTCTGCCATGTCTTCGCCTCTTCATTTTTCATATTTTTTCACAATACATTTATTTTACACATACCGGGGTAGTTTGTCAATTGTCATGAGGAGGGACCCGCGCTCTTTGCGGGAGGAGTCCTTATGGCCCCACATGGAAAAATCTTGATACCTCTTGCGGGAGGAGTCCTTATGACCACTTCCTTCCACCCCGGCACAAAAACAAAACCCCGATGATTTGACTCACCGGGGTTTTTAAAATCAGTTTCTGATTAGTTGTTGATGAGCTTGTCGCTCTCGTTGTTCCAGCTGTACAGCTTACGGATCTCAGCACCAACCTTCTCTGATGGATGCTCAGAAGCAAGCTTTCTCATAGCCTTGAAGTGAACCTGACGTCCTGCCGGAGACATATCCAGTAAGAACTCTTTTGCAAATGTACCATCCTGAATATCAGTAAGGATCTGCTTCATAGCCTTCTTTGTCTCAGCAGTAACAATCTTTGGTCCGGTGATGTAATCACCATACTCAGCTGTATTAGAGATAGAATATCTCATTCCTGCGAAACCTGACTGGTAAATTAAGTCTACGATCAGTTTCATCTCATGGATACACTCGAAGTATGCATTTCTCGGATCATAACCAGCCTCGCAAAGTGTTTCGAAACCAGCCTGCATAAGTGCACAAACACCACCACAAAGAACTGCCTGCTCACCAAAGAGGTCTGTCTCTGTCTCTGTTCTGAATGTTGTCTCAAGAAGACCAGCTCTTGCTCCACCGATTCCAAGACCA
>ERZ779865.2869-NODE-2869-length-10258-cov-3.604724_pt1 | contig 10258 bp, 10 predicted proteins | sample MGYA00433088_ERZ779865 | MGnify/ENA primary metagenome ERZ779865 (study PRJEB29588, sample SAMEA2151703) | human gut metagenome | biome: human gut; feature: human-associated habitat; material: faeces | place: Denmark | collected 2008/2010 ... | reverse complement strand
TGATCCAGCCGTACAGCGTATTTACGGGTATCTGAAGTTCATTCGCTGCTTTTACCGCACCTATCTTTTTTGCAAGCTTTACTGCCTGCACTTTGTACTCATTTTCATATTGTTTATTTTCTGACATCCCTTTTTCCTCCATTTTTTCTTTTCCTATTTTATTCCTTTGAGGTTAGGGTGTCAAGTTTTATTATACTACATCAAAACCACGAAATTTGGAGGAAAAACACAATGGTAGCATACGGAATCGCAAAGGCAAGAGCAAAGGCAAACAGAACGGACTGGAACGAAAGAACCGAAATCACAAAGGCGGTCATCACCTGGTTCGATGCGGACTACGAATACGAACTGGAGATTGAAAACGAGGACAGGATGGACAACGAGGAGTTCACCGCATGGGTTGAGGAAAACGCAGAAAGCCTTGCAAAGGCAGATGCCGAGGAAAACGGAACGACCTTTGAGGAAATCGACAGCATCGACTTTACGGAAAAGGAAATCGATGACGATGCCCTTTTCGATGAGGAGTACGAAAACGCCTGCGAATTTGAATGGGAAAGTATGACGGGAAGATAAACCTTCCTCACTCTTTCCAAACAGCCCCTGATTCAAGGGGGCTGTGGCTCGTACCGAAGAAATATAGTACACAAAATCTGAGCCATATATTTGTGCAGTATATTTTTTCGTTATGACTTGCTATCATTGAATTTGTATGGTAATATGGTTACAATGGGAACGGAATCTCGATTACAAAACTGCCCCATGAGGGCATTAAAATAAATGATGCAGACTTGCTTTTGGGCAGGTCTTTTTTGTTTGGAGGTGAGAACAATGGCAAAATTCAAACCGACCCGTTTTATGGCGGAGGATTCCAAGTATAACAAAAAGGCGGCAGACTATGCCGTCTCTTTTATTGAATGCCTCAGCCACACCAAAGGCACATGGGCAGGAAAGAAATTCGAACTGCTGGACTGGCAGGAACAGATTATCCGTGACCTGTTTGGAATCTTAAAACCGAACGGCTATCGGCAATTCAACACGGCTTACATTGAGATTCCGAAGAAAAATGGCAAATCAGAGCTTGCTGCTGCAGTTGCCCTGCTGCTCACCTGCGGTGACGGTGAACAGCGAGCCGAGGTTTACGGTGCGGCTGCTGACAGACAACAGGCGTCAATCGTTTTTGATGTTGCCGCCGAGGAATACGGAAGTGAGTTCTATGCAAACGGTGCGTCACCCAGCGGTGTGCTTGAACATCCGGGTACGCTTGACGAGGAGGGTGGAAATCTGTATCTCGTGAATGGAAGTATGACAAAGCTGAGCGATGCCGGGGCTTTTGCTGAAAAGAATAATGAAAAGGAGGAAAATACAAATGGCGAAAAGGTTCTGGAATTGGAAAAATCATACAGAAGAAAATGAAACTGTACAAAGAGTTCTTGAACTTAACGGAACTATTGCAGAAGAAAGTTGGTTTGACGATGATGCTATTAATTTTGACATATAATATTTTCATTGCATATATTTTATTTATATGATATACTAAATGTAACTTATTTGAAATTATAGGGGGAAAGATAAATATGTCAGAAATAAGTACTGTTGAAATCAAAAATATGCTTGACGATTTAGAAAATGATAATGACTTCATAGAGTTAAGGAAACTATATGAAACACCAAATTGTTTTACTATAATGGGAGATAAAAGAAGAGAAGAATGGCATAGTAATTTTGTATGTTGGCTACTTGACCCTAATGAAAACCACGGACTAGGTAAATTTCCTTTAGTAAAATTTTTGGATTTAGTTGAAAGTAAGTGTGAAGAACTTAATATTGATAAAACAGATGTTGAGAATATGGAATTTAAAACAGAGGTTTCAACTACAGGTCAAAAAAAAGAGTCTTCAACTGAAGGTCAAACAGATAATAAAGGTCGAATAGACATTTTAGGTACAAGTACGTCTTTAACTTTAGTTATAGAAAATAAGATTAAAGCTAGTGAAAATTCCAAAAATGATAAACCACAGTCAGATGTATATTTTGATTATTGTGAAAATGAAAAAAAATATAAAAATAGTCAAAGAGTTTATGTTCTTTTAAAGGCAAGTTCAGATACTTCTTTGGAAAATAAAAATTTTATTCATGTTACATATCAAGATTTGCTTGATGAAGTGATAAAACCAGCATATGAAAAGTGCGAAGAATTAAAATTAGAAGATACAAAAAGTGTGTTGAAACAATACGCATTGGATATCTCTAATCCATTTTCTGATCCCCAGTTGGCTTATGCAAATAAGGATTTGTCTGAAAATATTTTTAAAAAGCATGAAGAGATAATATCTAAAATTCGTCAAACAATGAGTGATAAGAAAGATAGAGACAAAGAGTCTGTTATTTATGTATTCTTTAATAAATATAAAGAATACATAAATAATGCTATATTAAAACCTTTGGACAAAAACGCCATTAACGATTCACGACTTGATACAAAATATATAATCAGTTATCTAATGAGAAAAAAATATATAATTCCAGGGAAAACAAAATTATATTATAATCGTCTGAACAAAACTTTTATTATTAAGATTGATGAAAAATATAAATTTTGGGCTGGCTATTATGAAGGGAAATATGATGATTCACAAGAGGTAAACTATATTGTAAAAGAATACAATTCACTTCATGATGCAGCAGCAAAGATAGAACGAGAAGCTGGTTCTAAGAATAGTAATCCTGGAATAAATCCAAAGGACATGAAGCTTTCAAATTCCGGTGTTAAAGATGCAGAAGGAATGACAATCGAAAAGATTCGTCGTAGCATAAATAACTCTAATATATAATCGTACTCAAGGAGTAACCGAAAGGTTGCTCCTTTTAATATGCATTTAGCACAGAGCCTATAAGGCTCTTTTTTTATGCCCTTTTAAGGAGGTGACAGAATGGCAGACAGCTTTGGTATCAAGCTTGGTGTTGAAGGCAAAAAGGAATTTAAGAGTGCCTTGTCCGATATTAACCTTAGCTTCAAGGTGCTGGGTTCTGAAATGAAGCTTGTTCAGTCACAGTTTGGGAAGAACTATTCTTCTGTTGAAAGTCTGACATCAAGAAACGAAGTTCTGAATAGGCAGATTGAAAAGCAGAAGGAGAAAATAGCAACACTAAAGTCAGCACTTGATAACGCCTCCTCTTCCTTTGGGGAGAATGACAGGCAAACTCATAATTGGCAAATTCAGCTCAACAATGCCGAGGATAAACTGCGTGTTGCAGCCTACTGCCGAGTTTCAACGGCGACTGATGTACAGCTTGAAAGCTTGGAAGCACAAAAGAACCATTATGAAAACTACATCAATTCACGAGATGATTGGTGCTTTGCGGGTGTGTACTACGATGGGGGCATAACAGGCACAAAGACAAGTAAAAGGCCGGAACTTATGCGCCTTTTAGCTGATTGCAAGGCAAAGAAAATTGATTTTGTAATTACAAAGTCAATCAGCCGGTTTGCAAGAAATACTCTTGATTGCTTAAAGTATATACGAATGCTTAAGAATAAAAACATACCGGTATTCTTTGAAAAGGATTCCATCAATACAATGGACGCAAAGGGAGAGGTTTTGCTTACAATTATGGCGTCACTTGCTCAGCAGGAGTCACAATCACTCAGTCAGAATGTGAAAATGGGTCTGCAGTTTCGCTATCAGAATGGTCAGGTGCAGGTAAACCACAATCACTTTCTCGGATATACAAAGGATAGGGAAGGCAACCTTGTGATTGATCCGGAGCAGGCTGAGGTGGTAAAGCGTATTTACAGAGGATACCTTGAGGGCAGTTCTATGGACAAAATTGCAAAAGGGCTTGAGAAGGACGGTATTTTGACAGGTGCCGGGAAAAAGAAATGGTGGACGAGCACCATCAACAAGATTCTCCGTAACGAGAAATACATTGGTGATGCACTTTTGCAAAAGACCTATACCACAGATTTTCTTAACAAAACCAGAGTCAAGAACAACGGCATTGTTCCGCAATATTATGTTGAGAATAATCACGAGGCGATTATTCCGAAGGATATTTTCTTACGGGTGCAGGAAGAGCTGGTACGCAGGCGAGTGGTCAAAACCAGTGCAAACGGTAAAAAACGCAGTTACAGCTGTAATCACTGTTTTGCACAGCTTGTTATTTGTGGCGAGTGCGGTGAAATGTTCCGCAGAATCCATTGGAATAATCGAGGCTGCAAATCTATTGTATGGCGTTGCATCAGTAGGCTGGAATCCACTGGACTGGAATGTCATGCAAGGACCATTCACGAGAAAGATTTACAAGAAATTGTAGTAATTGCTTTAAACCAGCTACTTGGTAACAAATCAAAATATCAGAAACTGCTTCAACAAAATATTGCAACTGTCATCAGAGCATCATCAGAGGAAACTACTAAAGAGATTGACAAGAAGCTTATTGAACTTCAAAAGGAACTAGTTAAGAAAGCAAACGACAAGGACTCTTACGATGAAATAGCTGAGCAGATTTTCGAACTAAGGGATAAGCGTCAACAGTTTACAATGGATACTGCACAACGTGATGAACAACTAAAGCGCATTACAGAGCTACAAGACTTTATCAAAGACCAGACTACCGACCTTAAAGAATTTGATGAAACACTTGTGGTTCGCTGGCTAAAACAAATCACTATTTATCCTGACCATTGTACCGTTGAATTAAAATCCGGCCTTAAGGTTGATGTAGAAAAGTAAATATAAACGTAAAACGCACGAAACCCTCCTGACCATGATGGCCAGGAGGGTTGTTTTAATATTGAAATTCAACTTTTTTCCCGGGTTTTACTATATTACGTTCATGTTTATAATATAAATCATTTCCACAACACTTTTTGAATTTTATACCGCTTCCGCATGAGCAAGGCTCATTTCTTCCAACTTTAATAATATCATTTCGTTGTCTAGTCTCTATTTGGGATGTAATTGTAAACTGTTGCAAAAATGGCAACTTCAGTGCTATAAACTGTTCGAGTTTTTTAAATTTTTCTGATTCCGTTCTATTATCATCTGATAACTCGATTATACATCTCTTGTCTTCGGGATGTTTTACCAAACAGACAGCTTGAAATTCTTGTATTTCATCTATATGCTCTACAGCAATCTCTCCCCAGTAAAGATTTCCCTTTATATGAGGACATGATAAACTCTGCATAGATTTTCCACAAATACTACAGTGCGATTTGCTAATTATATATTCACTGCTAGTAAATACTGTATATGGATATAATTTCTCATAGCATTCCAATAAATCATAAATATCCGGTATTTCTTTTCGACTATCAAGTTCCAAATATTTACCTACAAATTTCAAATCATCCAAGCAATCCTGTAAAGCATTCCAAGACGATTTATAGTGCTGTTCTTGCAGCAACTTAAAATAACTTGCAAGATTACAAAAAACAAGAAAATAATTCTTAAAAATCAGTTGTGCATTAGCCAATTTTTCATTCTTTTCCTCAATTGCAGTACTTTTTATAACATCAAAAAGCTTTTTGCATTCATCATATTCTCTTCGCGGCTGCGAATAATCTCCGTTGTCTATTCGCTTCTTTAGTTTTTCAAGATTAAGACACACATAGTCTACATCTTGATTGTCTCTATTTTCCAAAAAATAATTTAGCATTTATTGACCTCACATTTTATTTAAATCAATTTTTTCAAAATTCTCTTTAAAGGTCTTTGCATCACCAGAATAATGAATATGTTTTTCTTCATTGTCTCTCTTTACATAAAATGAAACGTCTATATTAACATCCTCTTTCTCTCTACCTTTCATTTTATCATAAATATATGAACTAACCATATTGATTGCAAAAGGCAACAATATACTAGATGACACCCAAATAATCGGCATCCATATATCAAAAGAATGTAAAGAACGAATTTGAATTTCATCATCAGCTAAAACATCAAATGAATGCTCTGATGACTGATTGCGACAAAATTTCAAAAAATCTATAGTTTCTTGAGCAAAATAATACCCATGCTCATCGTATCTTTTCGGGATAGCTAAAAAATCTATAGTCTCAAATTTAGTTTTAACTTTCTCAGAAATTTTTTTCTGCGCATAATAATCCGAGAAATCCATCGTCACATTTTTTACTACAATATTATTTTTCATTTCACTACCTCTTTCTTAAAAAATTTATCTAATCACTGCCTGCCCAGCACACTATAAATAGTCGTAATGTTTGACTAACAGAATCTGTTTTCATTAGTCACGCTGTTTATCAATATCCGACTGGTTTACATTTTCGTACAAATAATATAATGCTCTTTTATCCATTCCAGAATTATAAAATCCCCATTCTCTCGATTGTGTGAAATGAGCAACTGACGCCTCTGCAAAATACTCTCGTGCCATTCGATATATAAACTCTTTATAATCTAACGGAGCAAATTTTTCTAAATACTTTTCTATATCTAACTCATAAAAAATCAATTCTTGTTCCGGCTCTATCTCCTTTGCAAAAGAGCTGTATATGTTATTTTCGGTTTCTTCAAACATTTCATTAATATGACAATATATCTCACCAAAAAAACCTTTATTTACTTTGCTTATATCATAATCAATAGCCTGTGCGACTTGCAGGACCTCTAAAGACTCACTTTGTTTCTTCACTAAAAACCAAGCTTTACCACATTGATATTTGTCTGAAAACTCATCATGGTTATTTTCATAGTATTCATTTACTTTTTCTATTATTTGATTCTTGTTGTCATCTATCATCCCAGTTTTTAATGCTTTGTATGTAATAGTACATATTGATTTACATACACCAGAAGCTTTTAATAACTTGTGAATATTTTTTTCTTTTGGAATACTAATATCAGGTTTTGGTTTTCCCATAATTAACTGCTTCCTTTTTTTATTTTCCATTAAACATCTAATCCACTGCTACTATATTCATAACAGTTGAGTTGCTTAATTTGACAATATCTATATCACAAACTCAGGTTGAGACTGGAGTTTAGACATTATCTATTTTAATTCTACTACATAAACACACACAACTCAATAATCAAAAATTACCAATTACTTTAAAGTGGAATGAGGGATAATAAACACTAAAATTTAAAATCTAACAATTATGGTATAAATCAATACACTCAACCCTAGTTGTGGATGTGGATATGCTAAAATTCAACATATAGTTATACTTATTTATCAATCTTACCATATGTTGTGGTTATCAAACATACCGTCTCCACATGTGCGGTGTGGGGGAACATATCTACGGGTTGGATTTTTTGGGCTTTGTAGGGGCTGTTTTGGGTTAGGTAGGCTAAATCTCTTGCCAATGTTTCGGGGTTGCAGGAAACATAGACAACCTTTTTCGGAGACATTTTGATTAGTGAGTCGAGAAATTTTCGGTCACTGCCGGCTCTTGGCGGATCCATAAACACAACATCGGGCTTTTCGTCCTCGTCTGCAGCTTCTCTCATGAACTCGCCCGCATCGGCTTTGTAGAAACGGATATTTTTTAGATTATTTGCTCTTGCATTTACGATTGCATCCCTCACGGCATCGCCGTTAAGTTCTGCACCGATAACATTGCCTGCACCGTTTTTGGCGGCAACTATGCCGATTGTGCCGATTCCGCAGTAGGTGTCAAGCACGGTTTCGTTGCCTTTGAGATTTGCAAATTCAATTGCTTTGCCGTACAAAACTTCGGTTTGAACGGGGTTAATTTGGTAAAAGCTTTTCGGCGAAATTCTGAACCTGCAACCGCAGAGAATATCCTCAATATAACCCTTGCCGTACAGCACTTTCTGATTGTCACCGAGTACAAGGTTGGTGCGGTAGGGGTTTATATTTTGCACAATGGTTGTGATTTCGGGAAACTGTTTCAGAATCGCTTTTACAAAATTGTTTTTTGACGGAAAAACAGGTGTACCTGTCACAAGCACAAGCATAATCTGATTTGTCGCAAAGCCTCTTTTCACAAGAATGTGACGGAGAAAACCTTTGCCTGTGTCCTCGTTATAGGTTGTCATTTTGAAAGAGGGGAGGAGCTTGCGTACTGCAACGATGATTTTGTCGGCAATAACATCCTCTGTCTGACAGCTGTCAATTCCGACAACATGATGACTGCCCGACTGATACACACCCGAAATGATTTTGCCCTTTTTGTCCGTATAAAAAGCCGCCTGAACCTTGTTGCGGTAGTGGTAGGGAGTTTTCATTCCGATAATTTTTTCAACGGTGCAAAAGCGTTTGAGAAGTTTTTCGACTTTCCTCTGCTTGAATTCAAGCTGTTCGGGATATGACAGATTTTGCAGTTGACAACCGCCGCATTTTTTGTAAACGGGACAGCTTTGTTTATTGGTTTCAGGTCTGTTACTCATAATATTTCCTCACATTTTATTGCATTGTATATATCCTTTATTTTATCATCAATCATATTGATATGCAACAGAAACAAACCCTAAATGACAAAGAAAAACGCAGGAGGGAAATCCGCTCCTGCGCTTTCTGATTATTAACCGGTATATCGAAAAATTGAGGATTATCAGGTTATTTGTAATCAATTAAAGATTTGTGTATCCCATAAGGCTTTCGTCAACCTCTTTGGCAACATCTCTGCCCTCACGAATCGCCCAGACAACAAGTGACTGTCCTCTGTGCATATCGCCTGTAACAAATACATTTTCAACATTTGTCTTGTGTGAGCCTTCTGCCGTTGCAACATTGGTTCTTGCGTTTGTTTCAACACCGAATGCCTTGGTTACATAGTTTTCGCTGCCGAGGAATCCTGCCGCAATGAGTACGAGTTCAACATCAACCTTGTATTCTGAGCCTTCAACCTCTTTCATCATAAGTCTGCCTGTTTTAGCATCCTTTTCGGGTTTAAGCTTAACAAGCTCCGCACCTACAAGATTACCGTTTTTGTCAGCAATGAACTGCTTAACGGTTGTCTGATAAACTCGTGGATCGTGGCCGTAAACTTCAATAGCCTCTTCCTGACCGTAGTCTGTTTTGCAGACTCTCGGCCATTGCGGCCATGGGTTATCGGCACTTCTTGTGTCGGGAAGTTTAGGCATCATTTCAAGCTGGAGAACGGATTTTGCACCGTGTCTGATGCTTGTGCCGACGCAGTCGTTACCTGTGTCGCCGCCGCCGATTACCATTACATTCTTGCCTTTTGCACTGATGAATGTGCCCTCTCTGAGGTTGCAGTCAAGAAGTGACTTTGTTGTTGATTTGAGGAAGTCAACGGCAAAGTGAATGCCGTTAGCCTCTCTGCCGGGAACTTTGATATCTCTCGGATTTGATGCACCGCAAGCAAGGATTACACGGTCAAAGTCCTTGAGAATTTCGCTTGCCTTGATGTCTTTGCCGACATTTGAGCAGGTTTCAAAGGTTACTCCTTCTTCTTCCATAATGTTAATCTTGCGTTCGATAACATCTTTTTCAAGCTTCATATTCGGAATGCCGTACATAAGCAGACCGCCTACTCTGTCATTGCGTTCAAATACCGTTACAGAGTGACCGCGCTGATTGAGCTGGTCGGCAGCGGCAAGTCCCGATGGACCTGAACCGATGATTGCAATTTTCTTGCCTGTTCTTACCTTTGGAATTCTTGCGTCTGCAAGACCTTCTTCATAGGCATTTTCAATGATTCCGTATTCGTTGGCTCTTACGCTGACAGAGTCACCGTTTGCACCGCAGGTGCATGCCTTTTCACAGAGAGCGGGACATACACGGGATGTGAATTCGGGGAAGTTGTTTGTAACTTTAAGACGGTTGTAAGCCTGTTCCCAGTTGCCCTTGTAGATGAGGTCATTCCATTCGGGAATGAGGTTGTTAAGCGGACAGCCTGAGAATGCAGAACCAATCTGCATTCCTGCCTGACAGAAAGGCACGCCGCAGTCCATGCATCTTGCACCCTGTTTTTGCTGATCCTCTTTGCTGAGGGAATCGTGAAATTCGTCAAAATTTTTGATTCTTTCTTTTACGGAGTATGCCGGGGCATCCTCACGCTTATATTCCATAAATCCTGTTGGCTTTCCCATAAATATCCCCTCCTTATTTATTATTCACAATTTCGTAGAAAGCTTCAATCTGTGCCTGCTCGTTTGTAAGACCTTTTTCTTCATAAGCGGCAATTGCAGCCATCATTCTCTTGTAGTCGTGCGGAATAATCTTCTTGAATTTCGGAAGATACTCGTCAAAGTTATCAAGGATTTTCTTGCCTCTCTGTGAACCTGTTGCTGCA
>ERZ779865.2861-NODE-2861-length-10276-cov-3.862342_pt1 | contig 10276 bp, 10 predicted proteins | sample MGYA00433088_ERZ779865 | MGnify/ENA primary metagenome ERZ779865 (study PRJEB29588, sample SAMEA2151703) | human gut metagenome | biome: human gut; feature: human-associated habitat; material: faeces | place: Denmark | collected 2008/2010 ... | reverse complement strand
GTATTTGTATTTGAAATACAAGTACACTTCGTCGAGGAACACCCATGTGTATTTGCCGCGCTTGCGGTTCTCCATGACGCGGTTTTGAATGGCTTCGAGCGCAACAACAAGCGCAGTCGGACGGAGCTGTTCACCCATCTCATACAGGTCAAGCACGACGATCCGGTTGTTAATATCCACGTTCGTCGGGTGCGCGAACACGTTCAAGCTGCCCTCCGTGATAAGCTCTGCTGCCAACGCGATTTCCCGCGCTTCGGGGTCTGGCTGTTGCAGCACTTCCGCGCGCCAGTCGGACAAAAGCGGCATAGGCAGCGCACCTTTGGCGTGGAAATAGTTCTGGTAAACGCTGGCCGTACATCGGTCGATGATGGATTTCTGGCTGCCGGTTAGCAGGCCAGCACCCATTTGCTGCTCCAAGATACTGGTTATGAGTTCAGATTTCATCGCAATGGGATTCTCGCCATCTTCATAGCCGTCTTGTAAATCCAACGGATTGATATGATGTTGGCTGTTCGGAGAGATTTCAATGACCTCGCCGCCCAGCGCCCGCGCAATGGGCGCGTACTCACGCTCTGCGTCAATAATGATAATGTCGTCGTTGGTGGACAGCGCAACGTTTGCGATGGTATTTTTCATTGCCACGGATTTGCCCGAACCGGACACGCCGAGATAGAACGCATGGGGTGAAATGAGCCGCTTGCGGTCGCAAATCAACAGGTTTTTGGAAATGGCGTTGACCCCATAGTACAAACCGCCGGGGTCTTGAATTTCCTGCGCCCGGAACGGCATGAGAACTGCGCAGCTTTCCGTGGTGAGCGTCCGCAAAGCGTGGATGCGACGCAGGCCATACGGCAAGACGGTGTTCAAGCCGTCCTCCTGCTGGTAGCGGAGAACAGAGAAACCGCAGAGCTTTTCCTGTGCGATGGATTGCAAGGTCTGCGTATCCGCGTCAAGCTGCTCCAAGCTGTCCGCGATGTGAACAAGCGTCACGCAGGCAAACATGAGCCGTTGGTCACGGGCGGTCAGATCTTCCAACAAATCTTTGGACTCCGTGCGCATCTGCTCCAAGTCATACGGCACGGTCGCCGTGAAATTGTTCTGCCGGTTCTGCCTTTGCTGCCAGCGGGTTATATCCGTTTCCACGCCGAGGATTCGGCTTTGTACCTCACGCACAGCTTCTTCGGTGGGAATCGGAAGAATGTCAATGGATAGCAGCAGGTTTCTGGAGAAGTCAGACAGGTCCTTTATCATTTCGTCGCTGATAAAGCTGGCATAGTCACGCATAAAAAGCACCCGTCCAAATTTGCCGCCCATTTCAAAATACCCGGCGCGGAATTGCAGCCCGTCCGGGCAGATCAGGTCGCGGAAGTCGATGCCGCGCTTGATGTTCGCGGACAGGTCAAACCGGAAAGACGCTTCTTCGCCAGGTCGGAAGAAGTCATGCAGGAGCCGCAGCCGGTCAGCGCAGGAAATGGCATAGGCCCCGGAATCCAGCCGCCCAAAGCTGGCAGACAAGTTGGTATCGACGCGGCGGAAATAGGCGCGGGTCTGCTCGATCTTCCGTAAGCCGATTGACAGTGTGATGTACTTTTCCTGCACCAGATTGTTGCTTTCAGCCGCTTTGTCCAAGATGATCTGGTTGTACTCGCCGCGATAGTAGTCCAAACCGTCGCTGCACTCCGGCATGAGCATTGTGCGCTGGAAATCGACCGGATTTAATCTTCGGTTAATGATCGTGATTTTCGCGGTCGCATCGGTCGGCAAAGAATTGAGAACAGCACCATACGAACGGAAGATACTGCGTCGGTCGTCTAAAGACGATGCGGCGTAATTTATATCCGAAAAGCGCCACGTTTTACTGTACTTCTGCCCGACCTGCCAGATACCGTCCGTATAGATGCGTCGGATGGGAATGGATTGCTGGACGCTGTGGGGAATCCGAAAAGAATCTTTTTCGCTGCGGTTTGCAGCCAACAACGATTTCATCATTCCAATGTGTCCTCCATAATGCTTGCAAAGACTTCCTCATGTAGATTCACGGAATCGAATCGGCGCGGGCCTGCGCACAAGATTTCAGACTTGATGAACGCCCACAAGAATTGCTCTAACGTCATGCCGTTGTAATGAAAAAATCCTGCAATCGCAACCGGCGCTGCCACCAGCAGACACAACCAGCTTGCAGCTTCTTTGCCGATGATACCGCCCAAGCCGAGATAGATGCCAGCCGCCAGACCGACGGCGAGAATGGCACAGATAAACTGCCGCGCGGAAAGGCCGAAGAAAATCGTTTCCCGGTGCGCGCGGATTTCTTTTGGAATTTTGACTTCTATAAAAATCGCCTCCGATTTGTTGAAAATTTGACAGAATTTTTAGGATATGAGATAATATTTATAGGTAAAAACTTGACAAAAAGGAGAAAATGCTATGAACTCTACACTAATTTTATTCAAGGAAATAGGCCGTCAACTCTTGATCGTTGGTCTGGTACTGGGGAGCCTGCCAATGGCAATCCGCATCCTCTGGAAACTGCGGCTTCTGCCACTAGGCTGCTACTTTGTGGCAACGAAACTCTTCTGGCCGCGCTGGGCGCTTGCGCACCGAACCGCTTGTATTTTGATCTTCATTGCCTGCGTGCTGTTCTTTGTCTTGTGCTGGACAATCCGCTACATTCGCCAGAAGCGCGAAGAACAGATCATGGCAGAGCTGATACACCACTACACAAAGGACCTGAAGCCAGGCGAATCCAGGACACTGGAATTTCTGTGAACGCATATAAGAAACGTGTCCCAGTTTGGGACACGTTTCTTATAATCTGGAATAGGACGTTGACAAATGCTTGCGAGGATAGTTAAATGAGATTTGGAGGGATGACCATGAATAAAGACTCGATAAATGCTGAGATGCGATTGAATAAGGCAGAATACGATCCGCAAAAATTTCTTATTGTTGCAGATTCATTCTTTTATGCAGCCGAGATTTGTAGTAACTCATGGAAGCTCGAAGAGATTTTCCCCAAAGTCCAAATCGCCATATTTACGAATCGAGCGTTTGCCTGTGAAATATACATAAAAGCTATTCTTTATCATTGCCATGTACCAATTCCTAAGAAAGATTCGAATGGGAAGGACTTTGACAGGCACAGCCTCGCTTCACTTTTTTCGCTTCTTTCAAATGAAATTAAACAAACTGTATATTCGTATTATCACGGGCTAAGCGAATCTGGCTTTTATGATAGGATGTTACTGATAGCTAACACATTTGAAGAAATGCGTTATGCCTATGAATACCGTTCATTGAAAACTGAAATTGTCTTTTTGGAATCTTTTACGAAGTATCTCAAAGAAACCGCACATAATATCATCGACACGAATCAGCAGACTATCCCATCATCTCCCGCACCAGACGATCAGAACCCTTGACAAGCCCGGTCAGCACCAGCATATTGAACATGAGCTGCCCGATGTATTGCCAGACCATTGTGACTGCAGGGAGCGATTCGTCCAGCGCCGTACTGCCGCCAGATAAAAAAGCGGAATAGATCACGCAGGATAGTACAATGACCGCGCCCTCCATGCAGACGCCGACATAGCTTTTCAGGAACGTTTGACCGGTTCTGGACGTAGCTTCTCCCGCGAATGACGCCAGCGGAAGCGGCGCAATGGCAGTGTAGATAAAGATTTTGAAAAAACGGCCATAGACGGTCAGAATCAGCACAAAGGACAGAACCGTAATCAGCAGACTGCCCAGCAGTGACACCAGCCAGAGCGGAATGGATTCCAGAAAACTCACATCTTCAATGGCTTCGACGATTTTATCTGGCAAAGTGGCTGTTGTAGAGATTGCAGAACCAATGCCGCCCATGACGGTGCTGACCACACCACCGCAGATTCTATAGATGGCAGTTATCAGCTCCAACGACGAGCCGACCGCCACCTTTGCAAGCAGAAACCGGATAAAATGCCGCAGGGCAAATTCCGGACGCTGCAACTCCCGAAAGCTGGCTGCCGAGCGAAACACACCCATTGCAAAAAATAACACCAGCAACCCATACCCAAAGCCCACCAGTGCGTTGTGGATGCTGACAATGACCGTCCATATCTCGCCGCCGCGAAAGCTCTCCGGCGTTTGCGACACGAGCGACCAGATTTCAGCCAAATGGTCATTCCAGTTGGAAAGCGCGTTTTCAAGGGTCGATACGACCCAGTTATCACTCACATGATTTCATCTCCGTTTCTATGCATATTCTTATGATGGAGCGACTATACTTCATAATGCTATGGCGAGTAAACGTAATTTTGTTGCCTGTTCTCTGGTTGACAGATACAAAATCTTGCGTTATACTTACCGTAGTGATCGAGTTGCAGATGCTCGCGGGGCCTGCAACCGGGGGAGTCCCTGCGGGGGCTCCCTTTTTCACACCTGAGAGGATGGTGTAAATGCCGAAACCGTTTCTGACATATCCCCAGCAGCTTCAAAAGCTGAAAGATAAGAACCTGACGATTGCGGATGATGCCGCAGCAACGATCACGCTGCACCATTATGGATATTTTGCGCTGATTTCCGGCTACAAGGACTTGTTCAAAAATCCCACGACAAAAGATTACCGCGACGGAACGACGCTGGATGATATTGTTGCGCTCTATCGTTTCGATGAACAGCTTCGGGAACTCACGCTGCGCTATTTGCTGCAAGTGGAGCGACACATCCGCTCTGCGTATTCGTATGCGTTTTGCAGTCAGTTTGGAGAGAGTCAGAACAGTTATCTGGACGCAAATAACTATAATCTCATGGGGCGTATAAACCCGCGCGAGGTTCAAAAGTTGATTACGCGGCATTTACAACCGTTTCTTTCGCATACGACAGACTATCCGTATATCGAGCATCATAAACAGGTACATGGAAATGTGCCGTTATGGGTACTTATCAATGCGTTGACATTTGGAACTCTATCCAAGATGTACGCCCTTTCTCAGTCTAAAATCCAAGCTGCAATCAGCAAGGAATTTGTGGGCGTTCGGGAAAAGCAGTTAGGCTCCATGCTGGAGGTGCTAACTAAATTCCGCAATGTCTGCGCGCACAATGAGCGTCTTTTCTCCTACAACACAAAGAATGACATTTCGGACTTGCCGCTCCATAAAAAGATGCAGATTCCGCAGAATGGTCAACAGTACATATATGGAAAACATGATTATTTTGCGTTAGTATTGTCTTTCCGTTACTTGCTGCCAAACAAAGACTTCCTGACATATAAGGCGCAGTTAGCCAAGCTGATTGATAAGGCGGATCGTGAAAATCGTCAGTTAGCCGGTACAGATCTGCTTCGGCTTATGGGATTTCCGGAAAACTGGAAGAAAATCACTGCATATAAGAAAGTATAGTCTAACTGAAATGCGTCCCAAGTCGGGGCGCATTTTTTTGCTTATACCACGCCGATTGCCGTCAGAATTTCCTTTGCAAACGCAATCAGCAGACCACCGAACAAGCACAGAACACCCTGCGTTCTCTGCGTCGCGTCGTGCGACTGCACAGACATACCGAGCTGCACAACACCCCAGCCTAAGATGATAATACCGATCGCCTTGATGCAGGAAAAAATGAAGTCGGACAGGTTATTTACGATGGTCAGCGGATCGCTGTCAGCAGCGAACGCCGAGGTCGTAAACAATGCCGTTGTCAGCACAAGGCTTGTCCAGACGGCCATAATGCGGCGCTCCTTGCGCCGCGAGGTTAATTCATGTTTCATGTTAATCCTCCAAAAATTCAATATCGTCGATGTTTTCAGTGGGGAATGAAAGATCGTCCGCTGCAAATGCGCGCAGCGGCGTGTGAAGATACGGCGGCGCGCCGCCGTCCTCCGTGCGGTGGATATTCGGGTGCTTCAGGATGTCATACTTCTCGTCAATGACTGGTTTCTCGCCTCGAATCAGAACGATTGCGTTTTTATTATCCAAGCGCCGCACCTCGTCCAGCGTCATAAGCTCGCGCCCAGTCTGTTGGAAATTCTGACTGAACGAACCGTTCCTGCCCTTACTCTGGCTGGATGTCCGGGTATCAATCGTTTCTTTCCCAAGCAGCTCCGAAATATATTTGTGCGTCGATTGTTCGTTGCCGCCTAAGTACACAAAGCTGTCCGCGTTGCCGATGATGCCCTCCCAATCGTCCTTGAACAGCGCCTTGAGCTGCGAAATATTTTGCAGAATGATAGTTGACATAATGTTTCTGGATCGCATAGTCGCCTGCAATCGGGCATAGCCGTCTGGCAAGGCCACGTTCGCAAATTCATCGAACATCAGCCGCACGGGAACAGGCAGCGCCCCTTGATGGATTTTGTCTGCCTGATAGTAAAGCTCCTGAAACGCTTGCGTGTAGAGCATACCGACAAGGAAATTGAGCGATGCGTCGTTGCTGTCCGGGATGATGCAGAAGATGGCTTGCTTGCGTTCGCCCAGCTTGCCAAGCTCCATATCGTCGCTTGCTGTGATGCGCTGAATTTCAGGCAAAGTGAACGATGCAAGGCGGACAGCAGCACTCACCAAGATGCTCTTAGCTGTTTTGCCCGCGGCTTGCTTGAAAATATGGTATTGCCGCACGGCAATGTGATTGGGCTGTTCTTCCTCCAACGCTTCAAATAGCAGATCGAGCGGAGATTGATAATCGTCATCTTCTTCCTTTGCACCGCCATTTTCAATCATGTAGAGAATGGTTTCCATGTTCTGATCTTCAACCGGCGCTTCGTGCAGCAGATAGAGCATGAGCGCAGCGTCAAGCGCCGTCTCCGATTTTTCCCAGAACGGATCATTTGCTTTCGCGCCCTTTGGAGTGGTGTTCTTGATGAAATTGTCAATCAGCTTGAACACGTCCGCGTCCTTGCGTATGTAGCAAAACGGGTTGTAGCAGTCTGATTTTGACGGGTCGATCAGGTCAAAAACGCGCAGAACATAACCTTCCTCCAGAAACAGATTTCCGACGGCACGGAGCATTTCGCCCTTTGGGTCAGTGACGATAAAACTCGCATTGGCAAGCATGAGGTTTGGTTTTGCGAGGAATCGCGTCTTGCCCGAACCAGAACCGCCGACGATAATTTGCAGAAGATTTCGCCGGTGCAGCTTACCGTTCATGCTCATTTGCAGGTGTTGGGTCAGTATGACGTTTTTGCCTGCATCCTTGTCGCGGTACTTCTTATCCAGCTCCCTGACGCTGCCCCACGACGCGGAGCCGTGTTCTTCGCCGGGTCTGGTGTTCTTCTGTCCGGTGTAGTAGAACAGGATCGCGCCGCCGTAGAGCAGTAAAAAGATGCCGATAAACTTCATCGTGTATGGCGTCCAGTGCAGAGAAAACGGATTCTTTGTCGCGGCTGAAAAGGCATCCATCAGCGTGAAAATTGTCATGCCAGGTTCATAGCATCCTGCCATGAGAACCGCAAGCCAGATGATGGGGACGACAAACGCCGCCCACACTGGGGCGGCGCTGCGAAATGACTTCTTTTGATTCCTCACAGGTCAATATCCATACAGGCCAGACCGGTGCGCTCAGCATGGTGCTTACAGAAAACGAGCGTACCAGCCGCCAACAGCAGCAGAACCGATGGAATGATAAAAAGCAGTTTTTTCATAGGCAGAACCTCCAGTTCAAATATTCTGTCCCAAGTTGGGACACAAATGGCTCCCTCCATTACGAATTAGGGGCGAACAACAATGTATGGCCGCCTTACTAAATGGCACACTATTGATCGTCATTTTCAAAAAGATTGAACGTATTGTTTTAAGCTCCATGCGAAAAACAAAAGAGCGACTGCGTTTCCTTCTGCCGGTGTCTCAAAAGTGTAGCGAAAATCAAGGAAGGGTTTTGAATAGCGCGACAAAAAATCATCAAAAGCTACCTTATGTGGTCTGTCTGCATATATCAGGTCATAATTTTCTCGTATTGCTTGTTTTGCATCGTCGGAAATCACTTCAAACAATTTGTAAAGGTTGTGACCTTCTAGGAAGGAACCATCTCCGCTTTCATACATTTTGATTGACTTTAGGAATAATTCACAAGCAAGCCCTGCATTAACAAAGAAAGGACGTATATAGTAGATTTCACAATTATCTGAAATCAGCCTCTCTGCTACTTCAATAAATTGTTGCGCAGAAAGAATGCACTGTATTATGTTTCCTGTGCGCTTCTTTGACATTGATTGATTCCCTCCGTTCTATTTAGCACGGCTATACTAATTTAATCCTACACTATTGATAACCTACATTCAAGAACATTGTAAGATCGCTTGTGCGAATCGCTTGAGCAAACAAATCTGCCGCAGCGCACCTCCGACATAATCGAGAAGCCCGCGCAAGCGGGCTTCTCTGGTTTGCTCCCCTTGGCTGCCACACTTCCGCGGGGTGGCCGCTGTCAAGGCCCAGCCAGTGCGCACACTGGCTGGCTCTGCGGCCGATGCGTCAGCATCGACCGGCCTTGACTGCGGACAGCCAGCGGAAGATATTCCCCCGGAGGGGAGCAAACCTCTTTAACGTGCGCTGCGGTTCATATTCCGGGACCGAACCTGCGGCGTAATCGCGCGTTCAATGCTGCCGCCAATCTTCTGCGCCATGTCCTGAATCTGTCCAAGCGCCTGACGCCGATCCTGCGGGTCAAACCCGTCATAGAATGCCGCCAGATTTGATACGTCGGGCGCTTCACACGGAACACCAAAGCGACGACAGATCATATAGCCGACGCTCTGCGCATCCAGCTCATAATCATCCCGCGAATAGTTCTGATTATAGCCTTTGGCATGAAAACGGACGTGGGCGATCTCTGTTGCGATGCCTGCGAACGCTTCTGCATCGTTATATTTCGGATTGACCGCCATTTTCATCTGGTTGGGGTCATAGATGGCGGGCAGGGGGATACTTTCCTCGCTTACCAGCGGTACAACGGAGTAATTCAGAAGCGTTTTCAGTGCTTCCGTCATTTCCTTGCTGTCCGGCTGCAATACGGTATGCTTCAGCTCACGTCCGGTCGTTTGCCGCACGTCATACACGTCGGTCAGCGTGTAGCTCTTTCCAAAAGATGAACGGGTGAAGATTTTGACGCCGTTCTTTTCCTCGGTCGGAGATACGCTGCGCATCAGACTTTTCCAACGGTCTTTTGTACCGAAAATGGTTGCACTCTGATCCTGCACCATAACGAGCGCAACATTGCCAGCGCTATAACTCGGATTGTCGGCCTGACAATTCAGATACCGCAAATAAGCGTCCGGGTCGCTGGTGATCTGAACAATACCTGCGTCCTGCATGGCGTTTGTGTTTTCGCGGTCAGCCTGCCGCTGCGCCTGCCAGAGTTCGCTGCTCTGATTCTTTTCATTTACTAAATCTGCTAAATTTAAGATAATACTCACTCCTATTACCTGATATGCTCCAGCTCGCGCTGGGGTTCTGGCCGCGTCCGCTCTGCGGCGGCGCGTAATGCTGCCAGCCGTCCGCGAACGGGCTGCTTTTCCTCATTGGTCGAAATCGGCCCCTGCGTCAAGCCACTCCTTTGCTTTTGTGAGGATGGTTCTCGTTGGGCAGGGGTCTGCTCTTTTTTTGGCTGCGCGTCCTCCAACTGTCTGGGCTGGTATCCCATCTGCTCTAGGATATAATTTGCCTGTGAGAGATGGTCAATGTTGGTCAGGATTTCAAGGTATGGCTCGTCGCCTTTCTTGTCCAAAATGGTTGAAAATAACAAGCCGACTTTCTTGGCTCTGCGCTTGAACTCGTCAAAATCCTCTGTGCGCAAGGGCAAAACTTCGATGGGGCGCTGTTCACTGAGCAGCCGGTTCATATTCACCTTGCCGTAAAGCTTTTTCTGGTCTTTTGCCAGCGCGTATAACAGCGCCGCGAGATTTTTTGCACCCCGCGCCAGCAGTTTGATTGCTTCTTCGGATATTTGTACGCCTTCCTTCATTACAAGGTCAGCAGCTTCGCCGCTTACCTCCATAGGCTGTGCCTCCTTTCTTTTGCCTTGTTTGGCAAATGATTTTCTGTTAATGGTGAAGTGCTTTCTTGCACCTGCCGCAGCATCCGCGGCGCATATTCCACGATTTCTCCGCATAACCGCAGTTCCCGACGCAAGGGCCTGAGCTGCGCGGTCAACGCATCAATGTCCGCGTTAAGCGGCTCAGACGGCTGCTCCCGGCGTAGCGCATATAATTCTTTGCGCCGGTCTACGATTATCTGCATCTCATTTGACAACGCATCAGACAGCATTTCTAACTCTGGCTTTGTATCTATGTGATACTTCTGTAAAAGGAAAA
>ERZ779865.2854-NODE-2854-length-10296-cov-3.190509_pt1 | contig 10296 bp, 7 predicted proteins | sample MGYA00433088_ERZ779865 | MGnify/ENA primary metagenome ERZ779865 (study PRJEB29588, sample SAMEA2151703) | human gut metagenome | biome: human gut; feature: human-associated habitat; material: faeces | place: Denmark | collected 2008/2010 ... | reverse complement strand
GGCGCCGCGTGTGGGGCGTATACCGACGGAAGAATCCGCCGGGCGTTGCTGTTTTTGCTTGCCGGAGTGAAAAAAAGCGACCTTACGTCACCGCCCGCGTTTTTGCAGTTGCTTGCGGCAAATGCAAAGGGGCTGGAATATCTGAAAAAAACGCGGAAAACGCGTACCATACCGGTACTGACGCGCAAAGCCGGGGCGGAAAAACTGGGAGCCGCCGCCCGCCGGGAGAGGGAACTTGCCCGCATTTCGGACGGGTTGTATGCCCTGTGCTTTCCAAACCCCGTGACCCCTGCGGAATTGCAGACCGCTGTGCCGGCGATTATCTGATTGTGAACGACGACAGTTGCCGAAAAGTTTTTGAGGGAGTTTAAGAGGGAGCTTTTTTCAAAAAGGCACCTGCGGTGCGGCTGATCGGCTGATGCGCTACTTTGGGTGTACACGTTGACATTCCGGCGGCAGCGCCGAAAAGTTTTTGAGGGAGTTTAAGAGAGAGCTTTTTTCAAAAAGTTCCCTCTTTCGCGTCCCCTCAAGGGCGTTTCTTTTTGTTAGCTTTTTCTTTGCGCCAGCGCATACAAAGAAAAAGCGGATAAGGAGTCTGATAACGGAATGGAAAGAGTAGCTTTGTGTCCGGGCGGGAGGATATGGAATCCTCCCCTACAATGAAAAGGGTGCACAGAAAGGCCCCCTCCGGGAGGGGGCTCCCGCGTGAGCGGGTGGAGGAGCCCGCGAGACAAAGGACGTTTTGCAAGGCAGGAAAATTCATCCGGTTGTCGCACTCAAAGTTTGGCGGGTGGTAGCCGAAACGAGAACCAACCTTTTAGTTGCGCTCTCTCCCCCTGCCGCTCACGCGCCACCCCCCTCCCGGAGGGGGGCTTTCGGGTGCCCGCGCACCGGCAAATACTAAATTCCGTAAGGGGTGTCTCTCCTCCCGCTTGCAAAAAATCTTATCTCACCACTCTTGGCAAATCCAAAACAACTCTTGACAAAAAAATAAAACCATGCTATACTGAATTTATATAATTTTTATAAGGAGATGACTTTTTTCATGGACGCTGGCGGTAGTACGCCGGGCAATATACCTTTATCGGGTGTTTTGCCCTTACTGATTGCATTTATCCTGTTCATTCTGTTCGGCGCTTATTTTGCGGGTGCGGAAAGTGCTTTTTCCGCGGTCAACAAAATACGCATCAAATCCAAAGCGGACGAGGGCAACAGGCGCGCCAAGGGCGTGCTGTATGTGCTGAATCGCTTTGAAAAAGCGCTGACCACCCTGCTTGTCGGCAACAACGTTACGCATATTGCGGCGGCATCCGTTGCCACGGTCATTGCCACACGGATTTTTTCGGCAAAGGGCACGGATACTTCCACGTTCCGTTTTTCGCTTCTTTGTACCGTGGTCAGCACGGCGATTATCTTTTTGTTCAGTGAGATGATCCCGAAAACGCTGGCAAACGACCGCAGTGAAACGATAACGATGCTGACAAACGGATCGCTCCGCTTTTTTATGAAGATTCTGACCCCGTTTTCCGCCTTTTTCGGGATGATTTCCAAAGGTGTTTCCAAACTCTTTGCCAAGGAGGAGCAACCCTCCATTACGGAAGAAGAATTGGGCGACATCATTGACACCGCCGAGGAAGAGGGCGTGGTGGACGAAGAACAGGGCGATATGCTGAAATCGGTTCTCGAATTTGACGATACCAAGATCCGTGACATTATGACGATGGCAAAGGATGTGGAATCCATCCCGCTGAACGCAACGGAGGAAGAAGTGGTGGCGGCGATCCGCGCGACCAACCACTCGCGCATTCCGGTGTATTCCGGCACGCCTGACCACATCGTGGGTACCATCCGGATCCGGCAGTATCTGATCGAATACAACCGCAAACGTCCCGTGAAATTGCGCCAGGTGCTGGCGGCGCCGTATTTTGTGCAGGAAAACGCCCTGACGGACGACGTGCTCAACGATATGCGCCAGCATAAGCACCATATGGCAATCGTGACCGATGAAGAAAACAAGATGGTCGGCATTGTCACGGTGGAGGACCTTTTGGAGGAGATCGTCGGCGAGATTTTTGACGAGGAAGACGTGGTGGACCGCAACTTCCAGTCTCTCGGCGGAAACCATTACTTAGTCAATACCCGCCTGCCGCTCGGCGTGCTGTATGAGCGGATGGGATTGCCCCGCCCCCCGGCAAAACTGGAGAAAAAGTCGCTGCTCACGTTCCTGCGGGAGCGCACCGATCACCTGCCGGGCGAGGGGGAGACATTCCTCTATGAAAACATGGAGTTTACCGTGGAGGCAGTGGAAAACGGCAGACCCGTGAAGGTCGATATCCACATCCTGGATGAGGAGGACATGGCAGAACGCCGTGCCGCCGCGCAAGGGGAGGTGGAAGAATGACCTGGGCATATATAGTGATTGTGGCGATGATTGCGTGCTCCGCGTATTTTTCCGCTTCCGAGATCGCGTTCAACGCCTCCAATAAACTGCGGCTGCGCCGTGCCTCCGAGGCGGGGGAGACCACCGCAAAGGTGGCTTACCGCATTACCGAAAAGTTTACGGTGTCGCTTTCCGCAATTCTGATTGGCAACAACCTTGCCAATATCGCGGTTTCTACCTGCACCACGCTGATTGTGATGCAGCTTTTCCCCGGCAACGACGGGCTGGCATCTACGCTTGCCACCATCATCGTTACGGTGGTGATTCTGATTTGCGGCGAGATTGTACCGAAAGTCCTTGCCAAACAGCACGCGGATACCGTGGTGCGCTGGGTGGCAATCCCGACCAAGATTCTGACGCTGATTCTGATGCCGATCGTCTTCGTTGTGATGCTTCTGATCGGCGGGCTTCGCAAGATCTGGGGGACGGATAAAGAGGAAGATGCCCCGTCTGTGACGGAGGAGGAGCTTTCCACCATCATCGACACGGTAGAGGAAGAGGGCGTCATTGACGAGGATCAAAGCGAACTGTTGCAGTCCACGCTGGAGTTCTCGGACATTACGCTGGAGCGTATTATGACCCACCGGGTAGACGTGGTAGCGATCGATATTGACGACGACCCGAAGGAAATCGCCGCAACCCTGCGTGACCCCACGCAGTATTCCCGCCTGCCGGTGTATGAGGAGACCATAGACAACATCATCGGTGTGCTGACGCTGACGCGTTATTACAAGGCAACGCTGGATGACAAAAATCCGGATATCCGTTCCATCCTCCTGCCGACCTGTAAACTGCACAAAACCATGAAATTACCCGCGGCGCTGGAGCGCCTGCGTGAGGAGAAAATGCACCTTGCCGTGGTGATTGACGAGTTTGGCGGCACGCTCGGTATTGTGACGATGGAGGACATTCTGGAGGAGCTGGTAGGTGACATCTGGGACGATACGGACGTGATTGAGGTCGATTGCCGGAAAACCGGTGAGAACACCTATGAAGTGGTGGGAGATATGAATATCGACGACTGCTTTGAGGAGATCGGCTTTGACGCGCCGGAGGATTTCAACTGCGAATACACCACTATCGGCGGGTTTGCGATTGAAAACCTGGACGCCGACCCGCACGTCGGCGATTCGTTCGGTTATCAGAACCTGGTCGTTACCGTGACGGAGATGGACGAAGAACTGGTGACCAAATTGAACATCCTTGTCAACCCTGTTGTGGAGGACGAGGAGGAGTAAAGGAGGAGGGCAACCCTTGATTCACGAATCCGGAGAAAATTATCTGGAGCAAATACTGGTGCTGTCCGGCTCCACCGACAAGGTACGCGCGGTGGATCTTTCGGTGGCACTGGGCTTTTCCCGCCCGACGGTGAGCATTATGTTGCGTGAGCTGAAAGCAAACGGCTTTGTGACCACCGCCGCAAACGGTGGGCTTGTGCTGACCGAGGAAGGCGAAAAAATTGCGAAGAGAATTTACGAGCGGCATTGCCTGATCAGCACCATGCTGATGAAGCTGGGCGTTCCGCGTGAGATCGCGCTGGAGGATGCATGCAAGATTGAGCATGACATCAGCCCGGAAACCTTTGAAGCGCTGAAAAAGCATTTTAAAAAGTAAACCAAAAGCGGGAGCCTTGAAAAGGCTCCCGTTTTTGGTTGTGCGGCATATGGTTTGTGAGTGCAGGGGACACCCGCATCCCTGTGGATATTAGAATTTTGTCAGAAAGGCGGGCGACCAATGGTCGCCCCTACAAAAGGATGGGTGTGTACACCCAAAGGTATGCGTCAGCCTGAAAGCCCCGCCGCAGGCGGTGGATTACTTTGCGTAATCCACCGCGCGGCTTTCGCGGATGATATTGACCTTGATCTGACCGGGATATTTGACCTCGTCCTGAATCTTTTTCGCCATTTCACGGGCGATCAGCTTCATCCCTTCGTCGTTTACATCCTCCGGCTTCACCATCACGCGCAGCTCTCTGCCCGCCTGAATGGCATATGCCTTTTCCACGCCCTCAAAGCCTTTGGCAATCTCCTCCAGCTTCTCCAGACGTTTGATGTAGTTTTCCATATCCTCGCGCCGGGCACCGGGGCGGGAAGCGGAAATCGCGTCCGCCGCCTGAACCAGAATCGCAATCACGGTTTGCGGCTCCACATCGTTGTGATGCGCCTCAATTGCGTGAATCACGTCACGGCTTTCCTTATACTTGCGCGCCACGTTGACGCCAAGCTCCACGTGTGTGCCCTCCACATCGTGCGGGAACGCTTTGCCGATATCGTGCAAGAGACCTGCACGCTTCGCGGTCGCCGCGTCTACGCCCAGCTCCTCTGCCATAATCCCGGCAAGAAATGCAACTTCAATCGAGTGCTTCAGTACGTTCTGACCGTAACTGGTGCGGTAACGGAGTCTGCCGAGCAGTTTTACCAGTTCCGGGTGCAGGTTCGGGATGCCGACTTCATAGGTCGCTCTCTCGCCTGCCTGTTTGATGACCGCATCCACCTCACGGCGGCATTTTTCCACGGTCTCCTCAATGCGTGCCGGGTGAATGCGCCCGTCCGCAATCAGTTTTTCCAGCGTCAGGCGTGCCACCTCGCGGCGCACGGGGTCAAAGCCGGAAAGCGTGATCGCCTCCGGGGTGTCGTCGATGATCAGCTCCACGCCGGTGAGGGTTTCCAGTTTCTGAATGTTTCTGCCCTCGCGACCGATGATGCGCCCCTTCATTTCCTCACTGGGGATCTGCACCACGGAAATCGTGGATTCCGCCACCTGGTCGGTGGCGCAACGCTGAATGGCAAGCGCTAAAATGTTGCGTGCCTTTGCGTCGGCTTCTTCTTTAAACTGGGAATCCAGCTCGTCAAGGCGTTGTGCAAGCTCATGCTTGACCTCGCCCTCCACGCGCTCAATCAGTTCCTCCTTCGCTTCCTCGGCGGTCAGCCCCGCCACTTTTTCCAGTGCCGATTGCTGTTCCGCCAAGGCGTTGTTGATCTTGACCTGAAGCTCCTCGTTTTCCTTGATTTTCTGATCCAGCTGTTCGTTTTTGCGATCCAGCGCTTCGGATTTCCGATCCAGTGTGTCCTCCTTTTGGGAGAGTCTTCGTTCGGTGTGCGATACTTCCGCACGGCGTTCCTTGAGTTCGGCTTCCGCTTCGTTGCGCTTTTGCAGGATTTCTTCTTTTGCTTCCAGCAGTTTTTCTTTTTTCACGGCTTCCGCTTTTTTCGCGGCTTCCGCCACAACTCTGTCTGCTTCCGCTCTGGCAGAACCGATTTTCCGTTCTGCAACAAGGCGGCGGATCAAGAATCCGGCACCCGCACCGAACACCAAAGCCACAGCGATCAGCGCGATCGCAAGTCCGATGTTCATGGGTTTCCTCCTGTTCACTTTCTCAAAATCTATATACAAAAAGCCATACTCCGACATTGTATATGCTATATGATTATACACTTAATTTCACAAATTGTCAAGGGTCGCGGTTTCTTTTTTTCGGAAGTCTTGACAAACTTTCAAAATCCCGTTATAATGATTATGTATTATACGTTATGCACGCACAGCACGGCGCCCTTGCGGGCATTTTCGGCGGGAGCCGTAATCGGTACCGCGGATCCTCGCGGGACGGATTTTTCGTCGGGCTGCGGCCTGCGGAGGCTTGCTTTCTGCGTTCCTTCCCCCCCGCCGGTGACCCCTGAATGTGAGCGCAAATCTTCAGAAAGGGTATGATATGTGCGCATATCATACGAAAAAACATCATGAAAAGTGTACAGATCCGGCTTTCGACCATCGCGGATGTGCGCGATTTTGTCAACATCGTTGCCAAAACCGACGCGGATATTGACCTGCAGTCCGGCAGATATGTGGTGGACGGCAAGTCCATTATGGGTATTTTCAGCCTTGACTTGCTTTCCCCGATCACGCTGACCGTTCACTCGGACGACGCGGACGAGGTGCTGGCACAGCTGGAGCGCTTCATCGTAAAATAAAGCGCCCCTTCGGAAAAAGCCCGGAACGCCGGGCTTTTTCGAGTTTATTTTATCATATGGCGGAGAATCCGCCCGTGAGAACCGGGCGAGTTTCTCTGTCAGGCGAAGGAGAAACCGATGAAACATTTTGTGGAGTTTTGTCATGTCAGCAAGGTTTACGAGATGGGCGAAGTGCGCATTGACGCCCTGAGGGACGCCAGTTTTACCGTGGATAAGGGGGAAATCTGCGTGATTGTAGGTCCCTCCGGCGCGGGAAAAACAACGCTGCTGAACATTCTCGGCGGCATGGACACATTGACATCGGGGAATGTGCGCATTGACGGCAAGGAGATTTCCGCTTACAGCGGGCGGCAACTAACGGCTTACCGCCGTTATGACGTGGGGTTTGTGTTTCAGTTTTACAATCTGATTCAAAACCTGACGGCGCTGGAAAACGTGGAGATGGCAACCGAAATCTGTAAAAACCCCCTGCAACCGGAGGAGATTCTTGCGCGGGTGGGGCTGGCAGAGCGGGCAGGGAACTTCCCCTCCCAGCTCTCGGGCGGGGAGCAGCAACGCGTGTCCATCGCGCGGGCGCTGGCGAAAAACCCGAAGCTGCTACTGTGTGACGAGCCGACGGGCGCGTTGGACTATGTGACCGGCAAACAGATTTTGAAACTGTTGCAGGACACCAGCCGCGAGACCGGCATGACCGTAATCATCATCACGCACAACAGCGCCCTGACCGCCATGGCGGATCGGGTGATCTCGGTGAAAAACGGCACGGTGGTGGACGAGCACCGCAACGAAACGGTAACCCCCGTGGAAGAAATCGAGTGGTGAGCGTATGCTGATACGATCGGTTTTTCGCACCATCCGCAAGTCACTGGGGCGCTATCTTGCCATTCTTGCCATCATCGCGCTGGGCGTGGGCTTTTTTGCGGGATTGCGCGTGACCAAAGAGGCTATGGTGCGCACCGCGGACGGGTACCTGCGTGAACTCTGCCTGTATGACTATCGCCTCATCAGCACCCTGGGGCTGACCGGGGACGATGTGGCGGCTTTCCGGCAGTTGGACGGGATCGAGAGCGCCGAGGGCGCTTATAATGCCGACCTGATGGTCGCGGAAGAGGGCGGCACCGAAAAGGTGTTTCATGCCCATTCCCTGTCCGACAAGATGAATCTGCCGGATCTGCGAGAGGGCAGAATGCCGCAAAACGCGGGGGAATGCCTGCTTGATGCGCGTTATTTTTCCTCCTCAATGATCGGTAAGACCTTTCATCTTTCCGCCGGCAACCCGGAGGATACCAAAGCGCAGTTTGCCACCGACACGTTTCTGGTGGTGGGGCTTGTTAACAGCCCGAATTACCTCAATTTTGAGCGCGGTTCCACCGCGCTTGGCAGCGGCTCGGTTTCGGGCTTTCTGTACCTTTTGCCCGAAGCGTTTCAAATGGATTATTATACCGAAATCTATCTGAAACTGCCGGACGGCGGCTTTGAAATTTATTCCGACGCATATGAGAGCGCCGTGGACGCGGTGCGGGAGCGGGTGGAGACCCTGCTTGCCGAGCGCGCGGCAATCCGCTATGACGATCTGGTGACCGCGCCGAAAAAAACGATAGAAGAAAAGCGCGCGGAACTGATGAAAAGTCAGACTACGTTAGACGAAAAACGCGCGGAACTGACGGCAGGCCAGGCGACGCTTGACGCACAGCGCGAAGCGCTTGCGGCAAAACAGAAGGAACTGGACGCACAGCGCGCGGCGCTGGAAGGCACGCCCCAGTATGAGGTCATGTTGCCGCAACTGGAGGCGGCGCAGGCGCAAATCAACGCAGGGGTCACGCAACTTGCGGAAAAGCAAGCGGAACTGGACACGGGCGTGGCGGAACTGAACGCCGCGCAACAGGAACTGAATGAGGGGCAGGCACAATTGGAGGAGGCGGAAGCCCGCCTTGCCGAAATCAGCCCTGCCACCACGTTTGCCCTTGACCGTACGGCAAATGTCGGTTACGTCAGTTTTGAAAGCGACACCTCCATTGTTTCCGGCGTTTCGCAGGTGTTTCCGCTCTTCTTCTTTTTGGTGGCGGCGCTGGTCTGTATCACCACCATGACCCGCATGGTCGGGGAACAGCGCACCGAAAACGGCGTGCTGAAAGCCCTCGGCTACGGCGAGGGCGCGATTGTGGGGCAGTATCTCTTTTACGCGGGGAGCGCCTCTTTGCTCGGCTGCGTGGCGGGGTTCCTGATCGGCTCCCGCTTCATGCCCATGGCGCTCTGGCAGGTGTATCACATTATGTATTCGGTACAGCGCCCGATTGCGTTTGTGCTGGATTTTAAACTGTTTGCCCTTTGCACGGCGATTTATCTTTTCTGCGCCCTCGGCGCCACGTGGTTGGTCTGCCACCGCGACCTGCGGGAGACCAGCGCGCAACTCCTGCGCCCCAAGGCGCCGGGTGCGGGCAAGCGGATTCTGTTGGAGCGCGTCGGTTTTCTCTGGCGGCACATTCCGTTTTTGCATAAGGTTTCCATCCGCAACATCGTGCGCTATAAAAAGCGCCTGTTTATGATGATTCTCGGCATCGGCGGGTGCACCGCCCTGCTGCTCACCGGTTTCGGGATCAAAGACAGTATCACCCCGATTGCCGAGCGGCAGTATGAGGAGATCGACCTCTTTGACGCAAAGGTCACCTTCCTTGACCCGATGGATGAGGAATCGCGCGCGGCATTCTGCCGGAAAACGGAAAGCGTTTCCGCCGGGGTGGCGTTTGCCCACGCCTCCGGAATGAAAGTAATGCTGGAGGGGGCGGAGAAGTCCATCAACGGAGTGGTGTTCTCAAGGGCGCCGAACGGCTTCCTTGACTTGCATTCCGGCGAAACAAAACTGGCGTATCCCACGGCGGGGCAGGCGGTGATCAACTACCGCTTTGCCAGGGAAAACAATATTTCGGTAGGGGATGTGCTGGACATTGCGGACGCAGACTATCGCACCGTCCGCGTGACGGTGACCGGAATTTTCGATAACTACATCTATGATTACGTCTATCTCTCGGCGGATACCTTTACCGCGGCGTGGGGCGAGGAACCCGCGTGCAACACGGCGTATGTCAACTTTCCGGACGGAAAGGATGCGCACGAGGCGGGCACGGTCTTGCTGGACGCGGAAAACGTGGCGTCTGTCATGCTTACCGCCGATATGCGCACGCGCGTGGCAAACTCGCTGGGCAGTATGAATTATATCGTGCTGATTGTGCTGGTCTGCGCCGGGGCGCTGGCGTTTATCGTGCTGTATAACCTCACCAATATTATGATTATGGAGCGCGAGCGCGAGCTTGCCACCCTCAAGGTGCTGGGCTTTACCATGGGAGAGCAGAACGCTTACGTGTTCCGCGAAAATCTGGTGCTGACCGGGGTCAGCGCACTGTTCGGTATCCCGATGGGTATTGCGCTGTTGCACTACGTGATGGCGCAGATCAAAATCAGTACGATGTATTTCGGCTGTCAGTTGTCGGTGGGCAGTTACTTCTTTGCCGTCCTCTTAACCTTTGTGTTTACCCTGGTGGTGGACTTCCTGCTGCTCGGCAAAATCCGCCGGGTCAATATGGCGGAAGCGATGAAAGCAATCGAGTAAACTTCCTTGACTCTTGCTTGTCAAGGAATTTATAAAACGTCCCTGACGATATTATTTCCCCGCAACGGGGGCGGAAGATATTCCGGAAAGGTAAAGAAAATGAAAGAAAATCAGAATGTTTTGGAAAACGGCTCTTATGGAAAGCTTCTGCTTTCCTTAAGTCTCCCAGCTGTTGTGATCATGATCGTAATGATCGTTTATAATATGGCAGATACCTTTTTCGTAGGTCAGACCGGGGATGCTCTGCAGGTTGCAGCAGTCAGCCTGACCAACCCTATTTT
>ERZ779865.2853-NODE-2853-length-10297-cov-2.530658_pt1 | contig 10297 bp, 12 predicted proteins | sample MGYA00433088_ERZ779865 | MGnify/ENA primary metagenome ERZ779865 (study PRJEB29588, sample SAMEA2151703) | human gut metagenome | biome: human gut; feature: human-associated habitat; material: faeces | place: Denmark | collected 2008/2010 ... | reverse complement strand
AAAATTAGGGTTATCTAATTCTAAAAATTTTTCAAATGATTTTAGACGAAATTCAAGCATCCATTTTGGTTCATTTTTTAATTTAGATACTTTTTTAATATATTCTTTTGTTAATTCCATATAAATCGCCAGTCATATTATATCAAATTCTGAAAATCTTTGCAGTATATTTTTAGGTCAAGTAAAGAAAAAAAAGAAACCTATTTGGCTTCTATGATAAGTTTGATAGCAGTTTTTTCAGCTCCGTCAATTGTGATGTCAGAAAATGCAGGAATGATGACAAGATTTTTACCGCTTGGTGCGACAAAACCTCTTGCAATAGCCACTGCTTTAATTGCTTGGTTTAAGCTTCCTGCACCGATTGTTTGAATTTCTGCTACTCCTTGTTCTCTAAATACATTGGCAATAGCTCCTGCTACTTTGCTAGGATTACTTTTGCTTGATACTTTTAAAATTTCCATTTGTGCCTCCAATAAAATTTATGAGGCAAATATTATTTTATGATACCATATTTATATTCTTCAGCGGTTGCTAGGTATTCTGGTACTTGTTCTAAGGTGATTATTTTATCAACAAAGTTGTCTATAGATTCTGGGTCTAGGTCTGATACTAAGCAAAAAACGTTGTTTTTATATTTTGTTTGTCCGGTAAATAGTTCTGACCAGTGGCAATTTACGCACACAATTATGGGAATTAGTTCTAATTTTCCATTGACATTTTTTACTGTAAATGCATTTACTCCATCACTTGGTAAGAAGTTGCCGACAATTGGTAGTAAGTATGTTTTTGGTGATACTCTAACCTTTGTGTCAAAGTTATCTACAACGTATTCACTTCCCTTTTCTATTTTAATTTTTTTACCTAGGAGTTCTTTTGGTGATACTGACATATCTTCATATTCTTCTTGTAAGTTTTCTGGTAGGTCAGTTAGTTTATAGAATAGTGTGTTATGATCTAAGCTACGCATTCTAAGAAGAAGTGGCATTACTTCTTTAAATACACCATTATTATTCATATATATTTTTATTCCAGGAATGTTACCTGTGTATCTTTTACTAATATATTTATCTTCCATTTTTTTCCCACCTTACTGTTATTCCACAAGGAAGTTTTAAGCCGTTATTTGCTTCGATTCCGAGTTCTGTGCTTATAAAATTTCCTTTTTTGTTTATTGTTGCGATTTTTTTGTTTGTAGAACTCCACCTGACATTTTTAGCTTTTACCTTAGTGCTGAACTGCATATCTAAATGTTCACCGGTAAGCATTGTAAATTTAGGATAAACCATCCCATGTTTCGCTACCTTTATCTGATAATGGATGACTTCTTTATCACTTTTCATAGTAATGGTTGTTTTTCCACGCTTAACACCATGTACTACTCCATTTTTTGTGACTGTCGCAATTTTTTTATCTGCTGAACTAAACTCAGCATCTTTGACTTTGTCAGGCAGTGATTTTGCTTCACTAAGAACAAGTTTTACTGCCTCTTTTTTCTTTACGACATTTTCCTTTGCATTAACAGTTTCACCGCTTTTTTTTGCCTCATCCTTTTTTCCTCCACAGGCACTACAGCTTACTGCTGTTGCAAACAATACCCCAAATAAAATACCCTGAACATATTTTTTCTTCATTAGTCTCATTCCTCACTATCCCTATTTTTATTATCAGACTTATGTAAGACCAGCTATTGCCAAATGCTATAAAATCTGCTAAAACACAGATATTTATGTCATATTTTATCAATGCCATGCTTTTTATTGCCATATTTGACACTGTAAAAGCATAATCCACTACATTGTAAAATCGTGGTTTATGACATTGTAAAAGGGCAAACACATCTATGTTTGCCCTTATGGTTTTCACATAAGCAATATAATCATAACAAATTAAAAATATAAGTCAAGGAAAAAAGTATTGCTTTTTGATTAAGAAATTGTTACATTTGCCAGCGTGCCACCTTTGCCTTGTCCGCCTCCATCTGGTTTTTCAGTTCGTCAAGTCCCGGAAATTTCTTTTCCGGTCTTATACGCTCATAAAATTCAACCATTATCTTTTTTCCGTATATATCCCTGTCAAAATCAAGCAGGCAGGTTTCCACACCTATGTCATATCTGCCGATAGTAGGTTTTCTTCCTATGTTTGTCACGCCTTTATAGACCATGTCATCACCTTCAATCATTACTTTTGACGCATATACTCCTGACGGCAGGAGCAGTTTTGATTTTTCCGGTCTAATATTTGCTGTCGGCATATTCATTGTTCTTCCGAGTGCATTGCCATGAATAACAGTCCCCTCTATAAAATAACTGCGTCCGAGAAGCTCGTTTGCACGCACCACATCTCCGTCCTCAAGTTTTTTTCTGACAAGCGTGCTGCTTATTATCTCATTGTCAGACTCAAGCTTATGAAATATCTTTATGTCATAATCGTATATAGAAGCATATTTTTTTAACATTCCGACATTGCCCTCACGTTTTCTTCCAAAACGAAAATCTTCACCGACACATATATATTTCACATCAAGTTTTTCTACAAGAAATTTTTCTATAAACTCCTCAGGAGCCATGTTTTTTGTGTGCTCATTAAATGGAAATATAACCTCTCTTGCAATTCCTATTTCCTCTAATACTTTATTTTTTTCATCCTGTGAATATATATATTTCTGCGGTGTATCAGACATCTCAAAAGTAAACACGGTAGGAATAAATTCTTTTTTTTCTAATATTTCATGAAGCAAAAGCCTGTGTCCTCTATGAAGTCCGTCAAACTTGCCAAGCGATACCGCACTGTTTTTTACACATATATCCAAACCTTTAAGGATTTCCATTTTTCTTCTGCCTCCTTGAAAACTAAAACATTTTAAACACTTTAAAATCATTTTCATTTTTCTGATATACTGCCTTAAAATTGTTATTTTCATCGTAGACAAGTATTTTTTCATCCTGTTTTATCCCGGATACATCCTGCTTAAAATCTTTTGCCTTTAAAGTATTTCCATTTTGCAAATACCTTATCCCGTCACCTGCCACATTTACCTTAGAATAATCAAATAGCGAGTCAACGCTATAAACTTTCTCCCTGAATATCTCTGGCTTTTCTTTTGACAGAATTTCTATGTCATTCAATGTAAGTGCATCTTCTATCTTAAAAACTGACACTCTTGTCCTCATAAGTTTTTCCATTGTGGCACAGACACCTAGTTTCTTCCCTATATCGTGACAGAGTGTTCGTATATATGTTCCCTTTGAACAGGTAACATCCATTGTAAATATTTTTTCTTCAAGATTTATATCAACAATGTCTATCTCTGATATTGTTATATTTCTCGGTTTTCTCTCAACGGTCTTTCCCTCTCTCGCAAGTTCATACAGCTTTTTGCCATTGATTTTTAAAGCCGAATACATAGGCGGTATCTGCTCCGTCTCACCGACAAAAGAATTTACACAATCTCTTAACTGCTCCTCAGTAATCATATCAGTATCACATTCATTTAAAACTGTTCCTGTCATGTCCTGTGTGTCAGTCTCAACTCCGAGCCTGCACACTGCTCTGTACGATTTATCTTTGTCCGTAAGCAGTTCGCAGACCTTTGTTGCCTTACCGCAGCATACCGGAAGCACACCTGTTGCCTCCGGGTCAAGTGTGCCTGTATGACCTATCTTTTTCTGTCTTAATATCCCCCTGAGTTTTGCAACAACATCATGAGAAGTAAAACCTGCTTCTTTATATACATTAATTATTCCGTTATACATTTTTCAACCTGTTTTTTCAATTCTGTTATTACTTTTTTTACTACTTCTTCATAAGGAATTCCTGCGGTAAAACCTGCTGCACGGACATGTCCGCCTCCACCGAAGCAGTTAGCAATAATATTAACGTCTACCTTGTCTACAGATCTTAAACTTCCTTTAATCGTATGGTCAGGAAGCTCGTACATAAATAAAGCCACTTCAACACCCTCAGTAAACCTTAACTGGTCTATAATTCCTCCAAGATCTCTTCCCGGCACATTGTGTTCCGATAAAACATCATAAGGCAGATAAGAATATATAAGTTTTCCGTCAAGTACAAGTTTACTGTTAATCAGTGCAAGTCCCAGCATATAATTCTGGATATAAGTCTTTCTGAAAAAAGTGTCATCTATTATTGAGGTGTAATCAATACCTTTCGACATCAGTTCTCCTGCAATTTCCATAGTACGTTTTGTTGTGCACTGGTATTTCAATACACCCGTATCATGTATGATTCCCGTATATAATGCTTCTGCGGTATTTTTAGATATTTTACTACTGTCTAATAACTCATAAAGTACTTCGCAGGTGGAACTTAAATCAGGAAGTACGTGATTTATATCTGCAAATGCAAGATTACATGTATGATGATCTATGCATACTGTTTTATCAGCATTCTTAATAACAGGACGTATAAAATTAGCGACTCTTTCAATGTCACCACAGTCCAATATAATAAAAACATCATGTTTTTTATCATTGTCACAATCATGCAATACTTTATCGCTGCCATTAATAAAAGAAAAGCACTTTTCAAACTCCTCGAGATATACGGTAGCTTCTATATTCTTGTAATTATCGCAGATATAATTATAAAGTCCCAAAGTTGAACCCACACAGTCACCGTCAGGTCTGACATGTCCGGTTATTCCTATATTTTTAACATTCAAAAGTATTTCATCAATACTATTTATCATTTCCATTTACCTCATCAATCAGTCTTGACATATTAACGCCATATTCAATCGACTGGTCAAGTATAAAAGTTATTTCAGGAGTATTCCTTAAATTGACTGTCTTAGCCAAAAGTGTTCTGATATAAGAGGCGGCACTCTTTAAACCGGTTATAGTGCTGTCCTGGGAGTCTTTATCTCCCAGAACACTTATATATGCTTTACAGGTCTTTAAATCAGGTGCCACATCAACCGCAACAACAGATGTCATCGGATTGATTCTGGGATCTTTTATTTCGCTGCGAATTATATTACTGAGTTCTCTTAGAACCTCATTATTAACTCGTGTCATTTTAATACTGTTTTTACGCAAATCAATCACCTCTATCTTGGAATTTCCACCATTGTGTAAACTTCCATCATATCGCCTTCTTTAATGTCATTAAACTTTTCAAGTACAATACCACATTCATATCCGGCTTTAACTTCTTTAACATCATCTTTAAATCTTTTTAACGAAGCAATTGGTCCGTCATAAATCAAATCATCACCACGGGTTACTCTTACAGATGAATTCTTTGTTACCATACCATCTAATACATAAGAGCCGGCTATTGTACCAATTACAGATGCTTTATATGTCTGTCTTACCTCAACTGTACCAATAACCTTTTCCTCATATTTTGGATCAAGCATACCCTTCATAGCTGCTTCCACGTCTTCAATAGCCTGATAAATTACACGATAGAGACGTAAGTCAACATTTTCTCTTTCGGCAATATCACGGGCCTGATTATCAGGTCTTACGTTAAATCCGATAATAATGGCATTTGAAGCAGATGCAAGGATAACATCGGATTCATTGATTGCACCGACACCGGCATGAATTACTTTAACAATTACTTCATCATTTGAAAGTTTCACAAGACTCTGCTTAACGGCTTCCACGGAACCCTGCACATCAGCTTTAACGATAATGTCAAGTTCCTTAAGGTTACCCGCCTGAATCTGTGAGAATAAGTCTTCAAGAGACATTTTTGATTTAGTTTCTTCAACAAGTCTGTTCTTGCCTTCTGCGATAAATGTTTCGGCAAATGTCTTTGCTTCCTTATCTGTCTTTGGTGAGATGAAAATATCACCTGCATTAGGAACATCATTAAGACCAATAATTTCTACAGGAGTTGATGGACCTGCTTCATTGATTCTTCTTCCCTTATCATCGATCATTGCCCTTACTTTACCATGACATGGTCCTACTGCAATAAAATCACCTACATGTAAAGTACCTTTCTGGACAAGGATTGTTGCTACAGGGCCTCTTCCTTTATCAAGTTTAGCTTCTATCACAAGACCTCTTGCTTTTCTGTTAGGGTTTGCCTTTAATTCACGCATTTCAGCTGTAAGTAAAAGCATTTCAAGAAGGTTATCGATACCTTCTCCGGTATGAGCAGATACAGGACAAAAAATTGTAGAACCACCCCAGTCTTCAGCAATAAGATCATATTCTGTAAGTTCCTGTTTAACACGCTCAACATTGGCACTTGGCTTATCAATTTTGTTTACTGCTACTACAATATCAATTCCTGCTGCTTTAGCATGGTTAATAGCTTCAACAGTCTGTGGCATAACACCATCGTCTGCTGCAACTACAAGTATTGCAATATCTGTTGATTTAGCACCACGAAGACGCATGGCAGTAAATGCTTCATGTCCCGGAGTATCAAGGAATGTTACACTCTGTCCGTTTACATCTACTGTGTAAGCACCGATGTGCTGGGTAATACCACCGGCTTCTTTTTCTGTTACTTTGGATGATCTGATAGCATCAAGAAGTGATGTTTTACCATGATCAACGTGCCCCATAACGCATACAACAGGTGGTCTTGGCACAAGTGTATCTTCAGGATCATCCTCATCCTTAAGAAGTTCTGCTATAACATCTACTTTAACTTCATGTTCGCATATACAGTTATATTCAAGGGCAATTTCTTCAGCCGTTGCAAAATCAATGTCCTGATTGATTGTAACAATCTGTCCCTTAAGGAATAAATTCTTAACAAGGGCTGTAGGCTGGACTTTCATCTTATCAGCAAGTTCCTTGATTGTAAGTGTATCAGGAAGAATAAGTGTCTTGATTACATCTTCATCGGCTTCTTCTTTTTTCTTCTTGTTAAGAAGATTCTTTTCAAGAGCCTTTGTATTTTCAAGCTTTTCCGTCTTATCGCGGAAATCATTATTCTTCTTACGATTGTTCTCTCTGTCTCTGTTACGCTGGTCTTTTGCTTCTCTGTCTTTTAAAGCATCAGCTCCGTCAAATGCACCGGAATTTCTATCATCTCTTCTTGCAGGTCTGTCATTGTTTCTCTGTGGTCTGCTGCCGTTATCTTCTTTGTTAAATTCAGGCTTTCCACCCTGGAATTTATCATTAAATCTTCCGCCATTTCTTGCCGGTCTGTCATTATTTCTCTGTGGTCTGTCTCCCTGGTTCCTGTCACCATAAGGTCTGTCACCGTTTCTTGCAGGTCTGTCTCCCTGATTACGGTCACCATAAGGTCTGTTATTATTTCTCTGTGATCTGTCTCCCTGGTTTCTGTCACCATAAGGTCTGTCACCGCTTCTTGCAGGTCTGTCTCCCTGTTGTTTATCCGGTTTTACATTAACCCTGTCACTTGGTCTTATGGCACCTTGTGGTCTTTCTAAAGGACGGATTCCCTGTGGCCTGTCAATAGGTTTTTCATTTCTTCTATTGTCATTGGAACCATTACGGTTTCTGTCCCTGTTATTATTTTTACGCTGTGAATCCCTGATATCCTTCCGTCCGCTGTTTTGTGGGTTATATACGGAAACGATTTTTTTCTTGACAGGTGCGTCCTGCTTAGGAGCCTGTGCTGATTCATCTTTAGTCTGTTCTTTAGTCTGTTCTTTAGTTTCTTTGACTTCCTTAGCCTCTTTAAATTCAGGCTTATTTTCTGTAACCGGCTTCTGTTCTTTCTTGACAAACTGCTTTTTAGCTAAAGCAATTTCATCTTCAGAAACAGAATTGCTGGATGTTTTAATCTTCTCGTTTTTTGATGATAAAAATTCAAGTAATTCTTTTGAATTAATATTCAGTTCTTTTGCTAATTCGTGTACTCTCATTAAGCTAATCTAAACCTCCAAATCCCTATCCGGGCATTTATTTATTATCTATTTTTTCATATTTTGAAATTATTGCTTTTGCAAAATCTTCATCAATGATTCCAACTGATGTTCTAAGTTCCTGTCCTATTGAATGACCAAGACTAACTTTATCCGAATACATTATTACAGGAATATTATAGAAAAAACATTTGTTGGAAAAAAGTTTTTTAGTGTTATTTGAAGCATCCTCCGAAACGATAACAAGTTTTGCTTTATTTTCTTTTACCGCTTTTTCAGTTGAGAACTCTCCGCTTACAACTTTACCTGCTCTCTTTGCCAGTCCAATCATAGACAAAATACTATCTTGACTCAATATTATTCATCTCCTTAATCAGTTCATCATATACATTTTCCGGTATCTTCATCTTAAGTGAACGATCAATGCCTTTGTTTTTTATAGCTTTGGCAAGACAACCGGCTGTCTTACAGATATATGCACCACGGCCATTTTTCTTGCCTGTATCATCAAGAAAGATTTCATCTTCATTGGTTTTGATAACACGTATCATTGATTTCTTATCTTTAAACTCACCGCATCCTACGCATTGTCTCTGCGGTATTTTTTTATTAACTGCCATATGCAAACATCCTAATTTTATTCTGCATCATCAGACTCAGTAGTTTCATCCGCATAAGATTCTACTTCATCAAGAAGTCCCAAATCCCTTGCCTGTGACTCGCTCTTAATATCAATCTTGAAACCTGTAAGTCTTGCTGCAAGTCTTGCATTCTGTCCTTCTCGTCCGATTGCAAGTGATAACTGGTAATCAGGTACAATAACCTGTGCTGTTTTTTCTTCAGCATCTGCGGCTACATATACAACTTTGGCAGGACTTAACGCATTTTCAATAAGATTGGCAGGGTTCTTGCTCCAATTAATGATGTCAATCTTTTCACCGTTAAGTTCAGATACAACCGCATTAACTCTGGAACCGTTTACACCTACACATGAACCTACAGGATCTACATTAGGATTTTTGGACCATACAGCCATTTTAGTTCTTGAACCTGCTTCTCTTGCAATACTCCTGATTTCTACTGTTCCGTCTCTGAGTTCTGCAACTTCTGCCTCAAAAAGTCTCTTTACAAATTCAGGATGACATCTTGAAACCGCAATTTTAAGACCCTTCTTCTCAGTCTTAACTTCGGTAACATATACCTTAATTCGATCGTTTGGTTTGTATTTTTCACCCTTAACCATATCTGCCTCGCTAAGGATTGCATCAGCTCTTCCGAGATTAATTACAAGATTATTTCCGGCATACCTTGATACGATTCCTGTAACAATATCTTTTTCTTTTGCATGGTATTCATTATATACCGCCTGTCTTTCTTCTTCTCGGATTTTCTGAAGAATGGCACTTTTGGAATTCTGTACCGCAATTCTTCCAAACTCAGCTGATTTAATTTCTACATTAATGGTATCACCGATATTGTATTTAGGACTTATCATCTGTGCATCTGCAAGGCTTATCTGCGTAACGCTGTCTTCTACTGTTTCCACAACCTCTTTAGCTGCCGTTACCTTAAAGTCTCCTGTTTTCGTATCAACTTTGGCTGTAAAGTTTTCATTCTTTCCAAAGTGATTTTTGCATGCTGCAAGCAAAGAATTTTCGATTGCTTCAATAAGTACCTTTTTGCTTATCTTTTTCTCCTTTTCAAGAATGTCAAGTGCTGTTATTAACTCAGTGTTCATTTTTTTGTAATTTCCTCCTTAAAAATATACTGTTTGTCTTATTATTGCTAAATTAGATCTGTCAAAAGTCTTTTCATCACCATTTTCAAGTTCAATAGTAACTGTATCTTTATCAAATTTTTTCAAAAGACCTGTATAATCTTTTAAATGATCTACCTGTCTGTAAAGCTTTAACTCTACTTCTTCCATAAGATTTCTTTCAAAGTCTTTATCTTTTTTAAATGGTCTGAACAGTCCCGGTGAACTTACCTCCAGGATATATGCTTCGTCAATAAAATCCGCTTCATCAAGCTTATCACTAAAAGGTCTGCTTACTTCAGCACAATCGTCAACGGTAATTCCGCCAGGCTTGTCAATATACGCACGCAGGTACTTTGAAGAACCTTCCTTAACATATTCAAGGTCAACCAGTTCAAATCCACAGGATTCAATAATCGGCATAATAAGTTCGGTTGCTTTGGATTCTATGTCTTCTCTTTTTGCCATACAGTCACTATCCTTTCTGTTTCGATTACTCATAGAAAAAGTGAGCTCCCTTGGAAGCTCACTCTAGTAATCATCATTATGTTATTATTTATAATACACAAAATTTAAATATAAGTCAACAAAAACTTTAATGTTTGGTCATATGAATGTGTGTATAAAGGTGATCCTGACAATATTCAAAGTTACCATCACATTTTGAACAATATCTGAATACCAGATTATCCCCGTCTTTCTCGGTTCTTCCGCATACA
>ERZ779865.2850-NODE-2850-length-10306-cov-3.636718_pt1 | contig 10306 bp, 9 predicted proteins | sample MGYA00433088_ERZ779865 | MGnify/ENA primary metagenome ERZ779865 (study PRJEB29588, sample SAMEA2151703) | human gut metagenome | biome: human gut; feature: human-associated habitat; material: faeces | place: Denmark | collected 2008/2010 ... | reverse complement strand
CCAACTGAGCTATACCCCTATATTAATTTTAACCGATGAAATTACGAAAGTCAGTTTTGCAAACTTACTTATAAATTTCAACGCAAGATAGATTATATCACCGTTCAGTCGATTTGTCAACACATTTTTGTGAAATTTGACATTTTGAGCCGAGCGGTGATTTTTTCAATATCTGCAATACAAATGTTCAGACCAAATCACTCAGTTTCTCTGATTTCCTGCGGATTTTCGGGGAAGCCATCAATTTGGAAACGGAGTCCGCAGGTGGGGCATTCAAGGTACGGTTTGCCGTTGTTGAGGTTGTCCTGAATAATCATCATTTCGCTTTCGCAGAATGGGCAGAGTTTATTATTTTCGCTGTTCATATTTTTACCTCCGAGTGGATTGTTTTCAATATAACTTAATTATACCTTTAAGCGGTAAAATGTCAACCGAGATATTAAAAATGTATAGGCAAGAGGGTTGGATTTTAACGGCTTTTGTGCAAATTCCGCTTTACAAATTGACGAAAAAAGACTAAACTATATCTATGCTTCTGCGTTGCAGAATATACAATCTCATTCAGGGTGATTATTATGAAAAAAGAAAATATGGCTATGCTGTGTGACTTCTACGAATTTACAATGTCAAACGGCTATTTTAAAAACGGTTTTTATAAAAAGAATGTCTATTTTGATGTATTCTTCCGCAAAGTTCCCGACAACGGCGGTTTTGCGATTATGGCAGGTCTTGAACAGGCTATTGAGTACATCAAGGGACTTCATTTTGAAGACGAGGATATCGAGTATCTAAAGAGCAAAGGCATTTTTGACGAGCAGTTTCTTGAGTATCTCCGCAACTTCAAATTCAGCGGTGATGTTTATGCAATCCCCGAGGGAACTCCGATTTTCCCGAACGAGCCTGTTATGACAATCAAAGCGCCTGCAATTGAAGCTCAGCTTGTTGAAACATTCCTTCTCCTCACAATCAATCATCAGACTCTCATTGCGACAAAGGCTAACAGAATTGTCCGTGCCGCTCAGGGCAGAGCCGTACTTGAATTCGGTTCACGCCGTGCTCAGGGTGCAAATGCCGCAGTTGACGGTGCAAGAGCCGCATATATCGGTGGCTGCAAGGGTACAGCCTGCACACTTACAGACGAGCTTTACGGTGTTCCCGCCGGCGGTACAATGGCACATTCATGGGTTCAGATGTTCAACAGCGAGTATGATGCTTTTAAAACCTACTGCGAGATGTATCCCGATAATCCTACTCTCCTTGTTGATACATACAACACATTAAAGAGCGGTGTCCCGAATGCCATTAAGGTGTTCAAGGAGGTTCTTCTTCCGCAGGGTAAGACCAAGTGTGCAATCCGCCTTGATTCGGGCGATATTTCGTACCTTTCAAAGAAAGCAAGAAAAATGCTTGATGACGCAGGTCTTACAGAATGTACAATTACTGCGTCAAACGCTCTTGACGAGTACCTTATTCGTGACCTTATGATGCAGGGTGCTCAGGTTGACACATTCGGTGTCGGTGAAAGACTCATCACTTCATCAAGCTCGCCTGTATTCGGCGGTGTTTATAAGCTTGTTGCCGTTGAAAATGACGGCGGCGAAATTGTTCCGAAAATCAAGGTCAGCGAAAATACAACCAAGATTACAAATCCGCACTTCAAAAAGGTTTACCGCTACTTTGACAAGGACAGCGGTAAGGCTATTGCCGATGAGCTTTGCATTTATGATGAGGTTGTTGACGATTCAAAGCCGAGAACAATTTTCGATCCGAATGCAGTTTGGAAAACAAAAATGCTTGATAACTATACTGCAAAGGAACTTCTTGTGCCAATCTTCAAAAACGGCAAGTGCGTGTATGAGTCACCGTCAATTGAGGAAATCGCAACCTATTGCCGTGAGCAGATTGACCTTCTCTGGGACGAGGTTAAGCGTTTTGAAAATCCGCATAACTATTATGTTGACCTCTCAAAGAAACTCTACGACATCAAGGCTCTTTTGCTCAATATCTATGAAAAGTGATTTTTGATTAATTTTTAATTAAAAATCTGAAAATTGAAAAGTAAAATTTACGGTCGGGTAGTTCGTCTATCCGACCGTTTTTATATGTATGGATATTGTTTGCCGTTACAATCTTGCAATTGCTTAAAAATTGTCTTATTTGGATAATTCTGCGAACGAAATATAATTCTATTCCCAATTATTTTGGGGCAAAAATAAACGGCGGTTTTTGACCGCCCGACACACTATATTATACTTAAATTAACTTATATACCCTTATTACCAACCGATTTATTATTGCAAATCAATTCTTTAATCAAATTTCGTTCTAAAATAAAAAAGGCGGATACTCTCCGCTTACATCTTACTATATATTACGCAGTATCACGCATCTGCCATTGTTTTAATTCTTTCATCAATTCGGATTTTGTTTTCGTAGGTCAGTTGTCTGAAATGTTCTATCAAATCGGCTTCGTTCGGTGTAATTTGTGAGTTGCTGTATGGATTTTTGATATCTGACATACCGATAAGGTAGTCAACCGTAACGCTGAAAATTTCCGCCAAATTTTTGAGCGTGTCAATAGACGGCTGTGTAATGCCCTTTTCATATTTTGAAATCGCACTCGCCTTTAAATTCAGCTTTTCAGCAAGCTCAGTCTGTGACATATCGTTGTCAACACGCAATTCTTTTAATCTGACTGAAAACTCCATAATAACACCTTTGCCTGTAATTTAGTTTCTTTGATTTATTATACCATTTGTTTCATAAATAATAAAAATAATAGCCAAATCAGATTAAAATATGTTGACAATTGCAAATTAGGAATATATAATTATCTTAACAAGATAATTATTTTATTAAAAATTCTTGTTAGGAGGAAAGAAAATGAAAAAATTATTATGTGTAGTCCTTTTGGGTATAATGGCATTTTCAACTTTTGCGGTTGCCGTGCCGATTACCGCCTCAGCCGCCGAATCGCAGGAAAGCGTAAGCGCAACCTACGGCGATTTTGAATATACCCTTGAAAATGATTACACCTGTACAATTACAGGATATAACGGTTCTGCGACTAATGTTACTATACCCTCAACTATTCATGACTATAAGGTTTGTAAGATAGGGGCGGGGGCTTTTTATGATTGTAGCAGTTTGGAAAAAATTATTATTCCAGATAGTGTAAAAGAAATATGTTGGTCACCTATGTATGGGTGCTTTCAAAAATGTAACAATTTGAAAGAGATTTATATAGGCAGTGGTTTTGAGAAGAGCCTTTTTGATATGTACACTTTGAGTGGATGTAATTCTCTGGAGAAGATTGTGTTTTCTGAAGATAATAATTATTATTGCAGTATTGATGGAGTTCCTTTCGATAAGAGTAAAACTTCTATATGTCGTTATCCTGCTGGTAAAAAGGATAAGGAATATACAATTCCTGATACAGTCAGTGAATTATCTATGGCAGACGAATTTTTTTACAATGAAAATCTCAAAACAATAGTTATTCCAAAAAGTGTTAAATCAATAGGAGAGTACACATTCGGAACTGTCGATAGTTTTCCTATTACAATCAAAGGTTACAAAGGCACAGCCGCAGAAGAATATGCAAAAGAAAATGGGTTTAAATTTATTGCACTTGATGTTTCAGAACCAACCTCTGTATCATTAAACAAAACATCATTAACTTTAGATGTCAGCAAGAGTTATACTCTTACAAAGACAGTTTCGCCGTCAAATGCCGTGACTTCCTACACTTGGAGCAGTTCTAACACAAGTGTTGCGACTGTTGACGGCAACGGTAAAGTAACCGCCAAAAAAGCAGGTACGGCAACAATCACGGTAAAAACTTCAAACGGAAAAACAGCAACCTGCAAGGTTACCGTAAATCTTCCCGCTCCGCAGATTACAGGTCTTGCAAACACAACAGGCGGTATCAAAATTTCGTGGAACAAGGTTGACGGCGCTTACGGCTACAGACTTTATTACAAGCCTGTATCGGGTGGTTGGAAACGCTTTAAGGATACAACCGCAACATCGTTCACCGATTCGGGAGTAAGTCCTAACAGAACCGAAACATACACAATCCGTTGCATTGATAAGAACGGCAACACCGTGAGCGGTTACAATTCAAAAGGTTGGTCTAAAAAGTATGTCTACAATCCGCCAAAGTCAATTAAGCTGAACAAGACATCAGCCTATATCGGCAAAAAGGAAAGCGTTACGCTCAAGTACACACTTTCAGCGGGTTCAACAAGCACAGTGACATGGTCATCAAGCAACAAAAATGTTGCAACCGTGTCAGGCGGAAAAGTTACCGCCAAAGGTGCAGGTGCAACTACAATTACCGCAACAACCGCAAATGGCAAAAAAGCCACCTGTAAGGTGACTGTTATCAATGGTGTGAGACAATACTATACTTGTACAAGCGGTAACAGAACTATTGCAGAGTACTCTGTTGTAGTTCCTGACGGCTGTTATGATAAACAATCAAATGCATGGAGATGTTACTACGAAAAGTACAACTATGATAAATATGATATGGGTTATGTGGGAGCTATTTTGTTCACAAAGAGTCCGTATTCACAGTCATCTCCTCCTGCACCGAACTTTACTAAACTCGGTGAGAAAAACGGCTATGTTTTTGGATATACAACGGCAACAGGTCTTGAGTTTATCGCAGATGATATAACATCAGTAAAAAAATATTCAACAGCCCATCAAACCTTCAACTATGCAGTAAAAACCTTTAGATTTGAATAACTGATGTTAATTTAAGGAGGAAGAACAATGGCAAATATGTTCAGAGAAACGGCAAAGCATAAAAGTCCCGTGTCAGTTGAAGACAGTGTAAAAACTGACAAAGTGATAAGTGAACTTTGGAGTTGGTGTTCCGGTGTAGAAACTCTTGGTATGATTCTTTTTGTAATTTTGATTATAATAGGAATTATTACTTCAATTATTGCAGGTTTTGAACCTGACGGTACATCATATTACGGCGAAGTGAAATATAAATTTAATTTCGGAACATTCTTTATTAATCTGATTGATGCCGCAATTTGTGCTTTTATAGAATATTGTATTTATCATGTTGTTGCGTTACTTATAGGTGCGTTGGCAAGTATTACCCAGCACACAAAAGCTACTGCCAAATTGCTTGAGTATCAGTTGTCAAAAGGCGAGCCTGTTGATGTTGCTGAAAACGAATGGCAATGCAAAAAATGCGGAAGTATTAATTCCGATTATACCGAAACCTGTGCGTGCGGAAATACAAAGGCTGAAAACGCAGACATCGGTATTGACAACACAAGCAGTCAGAGATTTTGCGAAAACTGCGGAGCAGAATTAAGTGATGATGCAAGCTTTTGTCCAAGCTGCGGTGCAAAGCAAAACGGAAAAGTTTTCAGATAATTTTTTGACATTGGAGGGTTAAAAATGAGGCGTTGTCCAAAATGCGGATTTCTGCTAAATGAAAAAGACAGATATTGTGAAAACTGCGGTGAAGACTGCTCGGCTGTTGAAGATTCCGAAGTTAATGAGGTTGTCAGTCCTGATGAAGAAAAGGAAAAGCTGAAAAGGCAGTGGAAAATCGGCGGTATAGTATTTGGTGTTTTTGCACTTGTTTTTGCGGCAATACTTGCGTTGGTCTTGTTTGTGCCGCATAGCAGCAGTTCTTCAAATACAAAAACAAAAAGCAGTTTAACCGAACCGACAACTGTTGATAACAATATCGACGGCAAAGGATACTATTACTTTGATAATAAATTTAATGAAGAAACAGTAGATAAGTTTATGAGTGCCTTTGACGATGAAGGTTCTATGGGCGATTTGGGCTTAGGTGTAGAATTTGACGATTTTAAGTACCAAGATGATTGTACAATCTTCGGTAAAAAAGTCTCACTATATATGCAAGTTGATTATAATGGCAAAACAGGAACATTTTTGTACCTGGATGATGAAAATAACGTTGTTGCATATTCATTAACTTTTGTTTACTCTTTGCTTAATGATGTAACAACCGACGATGTTTATAAAGTGAAACAGACAGTAGGAAGATTGGCATCATGGTTGTATGCTTTATCTGATTATAAAAGTTATGATTCCTGTGAAAAGGTAGCCAGACATTTTATTTCTGAAATATTAGATGAGGATAATGATGGTATTCCTTGTTTCTATTATGATGGATATACGATGCTTTGTAATGGTGATACTAATCAAATTGTATTGAATTTTTTGGTAACTGATCCTGATTTTAGTGAAAGACACGGCATAGATAAAGGTACACCTTCAATTTTTCAAGCTGTTACCAAACCCTCAACGATCATTCAAAATACAACTGAACCGGAAAGCATTGATGACGGCTCAAGTGATGCTGACGAAGATTACATATTGCCTGACAGTGGCACACGAAAGCTTACAAATTCCGATTTGGCAGGACTTGATGCAGATGAGCTTGAACTCGCACGAAATGAAATTTATGCCCGAGCAGGACGAAGATTCAATACGGACTACATACAAGATTATTTTGACGATAAATGGTGGTATGTGGGAACGATTGAACCCGAAGATTTCACCGAGGATATGCTCAATGATGTTGAAAAGTATAATGTTAATTTCATTAGAAATTATGAGAAAAAATATGTTGAGTAGCATATAAAATGAAAGTTGCAACGCAGTGCGTATTGCATTGCGTTGCTTTTTGCTTTAAAATGTAGAAGAGGTGAGACTAAATGGATAATAAGAATAATACGAGATTTTGCGAAAAATGCGGAAATCAGATTAAAAACAGCGACAGGTTTTGCGAACATTGCGGTGCAGAGATAAAGCCTTTGCCGATGACCTCGGTTAATGAAAAACCAACTGATGTAAAGTCGGATAAAAAGTCAAAGAAAAAATTAGTTGTCATAATTTCTGTTGTATCGGCAATTGCGATTGTGTTGGCTGTATGTGCAATTGTTTTTGTGCCGAAAATCTTCGGGAATAATAATGCCGAGCAAACTGTTAAAGCAACCACCCAACAGGTTACAACGGAAATTCCGACAACCGCAGAACCTACAACTGTTGAACCGACTACAGATGTTCCAACAACGGCAAAGTCTACTACAATTGAGCCTACAACAGCCAAGCCGACCGAGCCCGAAACATCGAAAGATGATGGCGATAGTAACTCAAACGGTGGCGGAAGATGCTATTTTAACGGCTTTTCAATTGAAGTTCCCGAGGATTATACATATGAGGTTGATGGTGATAAGGTTACTTTTTATGAATCGTATAATCACGAACATCCTGAAACAGGCTCGGACGGATTTTTATTCGCTATTGACTGGACATATGACGGAACGGTCAGCATAGATTCACGCAGACTCGGAAGTAAGGACGGTAAGTATTTTATGTACATTCATCCAACAGGCTTCGGAATGTTGGAGGACGAACACGCAAATCAGCGAATGGTTGATGCCAGAGCTGAAACGGATGATGTACTTTCATCGTTCAGAGTTGAATAACCAAAACCAACGCAGTGCGTATTGCATTGCGTTGCTTTTTGTTTTAAAATATATAAAAGAGGTGAGGCGTTATGGGTAAGGATACGAAGTTTTGCAGGAATTGCGGTAAGGAACTTCCGATTGAATCGACCTTTTGTCCGTATTGTATGACAAAGCTGATTGATGTTACAACAGGCGGAGAAATTAAGGTAAAAAAGAAAAAACCGATTATTATTGCCGTTGCAGCGGCAATAGCTTTGCTCGTTGTAATTGCGGTGATTATAATTTTGAACAGCACGATTTTTGGTGGCAAATCGGATAATGTTACCACACATGCAACAACTGTTCCGACAAATGCGGTCACGACAACGGCTGAAAATAAAACCTCGGATTATTCAAAATATGTCGGAATATGGTGCGATAAGGACAGCGATATTTCAACCGCAACTCAAAACGGCGGCAATATTCTTGAGATAATTTCCGTCAAGGATGATGTTGTGAGATTTACTTTTACAAAGACTTCGTCTGCACCGCAAAACCGAATTGCGAGAATAAGCAATGTGACAACAAAGGTGATTGACGGAATAGGAACTTTTTCGTTTGATGATGACGGCTGGCAGAACAGCGGTACGGGTAAAATCAAGTTTTCCGACGGCGAAATCTATATTGAAAACACGGTCACAAATCAGAACAGCGAATCAATGTGGGATATAGGCGGAAAGTTTTATCTTAAAAAGTCCGAAAGTTCAATGCTTGATGTTGAGAGCAATAATTTTTTGAACGCTGATTTTGACGATGTAAAAAATGCCTTTGGCGAAGAAATTTCAGATCCGTTTTTAGCGTCGGATAAGTGGTATATTCATTACTACAGCGGTATGAATGTTATGGTCACCGCCGAAACAAATAAAATTTACAGCATTACGGTTGATTACTCATCAGGCAACCTTGCCAATTCAAACATCGGTTTTGGCGAAATAAACGGCAACAGCACCTATGACGATGTCTATGCCGAACTCGGCGAGCCAATGTACAATAACATAACCCACGGCGATGTTACCTATAAGAGGAAAGACGGATATGTAACTTTCACCTTTGACGATAATATGAACCTCACAAACTTTGTGTACTGCATTGAAGATACGCATTAAAACATAGCAAGTAATAAAAAATCAGCCTGAGCGTCAAGTAACAATGCTCAGGCGGGTGTGTTATGGAGATAATAAAAATTTCAGAAGTATCAGAAATAAAAATAAGCACTAACCATTATGGTTAGTGCTTATTGGATGGTTGCGGGAGCCGGATTTGAACCGACGACCTTCGGGTTATGAGGGGGAAGCGTTGCAATTTGTGTAGTTTAATTGCGTCAATTTGTGTTAAGTGTAGTTAGGTGTAGTAACTATGTTTTTTAGTGTGTTTAAGTAAAACAAAGTACAGATGGAGGGAAATTTTGGGGAAATTAGTCACTGTGGATTAATATTCGAATTCGTTTTAATACTATAAATAAATTCAATAACAAACAATACAACAGATAGTAAATTATAAAATTTGCAATACTTATTAAATGTCCTATGCAATAATCAGGAAGAAAATTAAGAACCGCCTTTGGAAAAAGATTGTAAATTAGTGAAATTAGTATAATAATTACGCAGATGAAATTTTCAAAAATTAAACTATCACAAGTTTGTTTAATTAATTTTTTATTTTGTACCTGTTCTTTGCTATCCTTTAATTTTTCATTTTTTGTTTGATTTTCTCTATCCTTAAAAGATATAATGATACTGAGCATAGCAAAAAACATCGAAATAAATATAGTAATAATTAGTAATATTAAGTTTAAAAAAGAATCATCAATTGGTTTTATTATAGTTGTTGCAATTGCTAAAGTGCAAGGTAATCCAAAAAAGAATAATAGCTGTCCTTTTAACCATTTGTTATTTTTATTTTTAAAGATAGCAACATGGTTTGCGAGAGTCTTTCTAACATCTATAAAATTATTATTTTTTCTTATAGAATAAAGCAATAAAACGATTCCTGAAAAACAAAATAAAATAATTGAAATAATATTACACATTTAATCACCTAAACACATCGTATCAATATATTCTTGGGCTAAATTTTTAAAATATTTAAGCAATTCTTGCTTTTTAACTGTACCATCAGCCAATAAGTATTCATCAGGAATAGCTTCAATAACACTTAATCTCTCTATGTTATGTAAATCAATAGTTCTGAATCTACCGCCAATATCAGCATAAAGTTTTGTTTGGTCATATTGGATTCCTTCAAATTCATATGTATAGCATGAACCACTTGCAAATTTTTTTAATTTAGTAATGAGAGATTCAGACCATTTTAACTTTGACAATGTTCTAGTTTCTTTTCCGTAACCTTTTTTATCAGCTTCATCATCAGAAACTAAGTTTTTGACTAAAATTAGATCTCGTATTGCACTGTTTTTAAATAATTTTTCAACAAAAATACTCGGAGCAATATTACCACATATTGTAGTTAAATTAAAATTTTTAGAAAAATAGTTACTTAAATATTTAGTTGTAATAGTCTTTACTCCATATTGCCCTATGTTTTGAAAAAACAAGAGTCCTTTTACTACTTTAATAGTATTGTTATCTTTTGGTATTATTACTAAAACATAGAAGTCTTTAACAGGGGCTTGTTTATTTGTTGTTTGCATTATTTTTTCTTTTTTCGTCTCTTTTTTATTTTCCATCTTCTGCCACTCCTGCTACGCATCTTTCTTCTGCAATTTCAAATTTTCAAGATCCTCTTTATAAATCACATCTTTGTTTCTTTTTAAGTGTCTGTAAACTGCA
>ERZ779865.2841-NODE-2841-length-10326-cov-3.546198_pt1 | contig 10326 bp, 11 predicted proteins | sample MGYA00433088_ERZ779865 | MGnify/ENA primary metagenome ERZ779865 (study PRJEB29588, sample SAMEA2151703) | human gut metagenome | biome: human gut; feature: human-associated habitat; material: faeces | place: Denmark | collected 2008/2010 ... | reverse complement strand
TTGGCAAAGACCACCGGCACATTGAACTCGCTGGCGACCACTGCTGCAATGCCAATGCCGCTGGCTTCAATGGTCAGCACTTTGTTGATGGGCTTACCTGCAAACAGGCGCTTCCACTCTTTTGCCATCTCGCGGAACAGCGGGATGTCCATCTGGTGGTTGATGAAGCTGTCCACCTTCAGCACGTTGCCCTCGCGCACGATGCCGTCCTTGCGAATCCGATCTTCCAGCAGTTTCATTTCAGTCTCTTCCTCCAAGCTTTTGATACAGCATTTCGATTTCACCTAGTATACCGGATTCCCCTACCGGATTTCAAGGTCTTTTGGGCAATTTCTCTCTTGTTTTCTCCAAAAATTCGAGTATACTGAAGGTAATCCTCGGAATACGAGGCCGAGGAGCTGCGGAGGTTGTGGAGAGCCTCCCGCACTGTGGGATACGAAGGACAAGAAGGAGCAACACCATATGAAAACAGGATTGGTCTTGGAAGGCGGCGCGATGCGGGGCATGTTCACCGCAGGCGTTCTGGATGTGCTGATGGAACATGACATCACGGTAGACGGTGCCATCGGCGTGTCGGCCGGTGCCGTGTTCGGCTGTAATTACAAGTCGCATCAGATCGGCCGCACCATCCGCTACAACACCCAGTACTGCAACGACCGGCGCTATGCCAGCTTTAAGAATCTGCTGCGCACCGGCAATCTGTACAGCGAACAGTTCTGCTATCACGATGTCCCCGAAAAGCTGGACCCGTTCGACGAAACGGCCTTTGCGGCCTCGCCCATGGATTTCTTCGTCGTCTGCACGGACGTGAAGACCGGCGAACCCATTTACCACAAATGCCGCAAGGGTGACGCCGAGGATGTCCGCTGGATGGAGGCATCGGCTTCCATGCCGCTGGCCGCCAAGATCGTCCAGATCGGCCATTACGGCCTGCTGGACGGCGGCGTCGCCGACTCCATTCCCATCCGCTTTTTCGAATCCATCGGCTACAAGCGCAACCTCATCATCCTGACCCAGCCCAAGAGCTTCGTCAAGAAGAAGAACCCCCTGCTGCCCGCCATCCGGGCGCGGTATCTGCGCTATCCGGCCTTTGTGGAGGCCGTGGCCGACCGCCACGAGCGCTACAACGAGACGCTGAGCTACATCTCCATGCTGGAGCAGGCCGGTGCCGATTACGTCATCCGCCCGCCCATCCCGCTGGAGATCGGCTCCATGGAGCGCGACCCCGCCCAGCTGCGCCGCGTCTACGAGACCGGCCGCGCGGTGGCGGAAATTCAGGTGGACAAGATCGCGGCCTTCGTGGCGGAATCCAAGGCACTGAACGAAGCATGATAACAGGAACGGCCCGGCCGGAGTTTTTGCGCTCCGCGCCGGGCCGTTTTGTCATGTTTCCGGGCGTGCCTCCTGCCGGTATTCCAGCGGCGTGCAGCCGGTCGCCTTTTTAAAGGCGGCCGCAAACTTGCCGGCATTGCGGTAGCCCACCTTGGCCGCGATCTCGGCCACGCTGCCGCCGCTGCGGCGTATTCCATGCGGCCCTCGCGGCAGTAGTCCACCGCAAACAGCCGCTGCCGGGTGGAAAAGCTGGAATCAAAGGACGCCATGTGGAAATCGTTGAAGCTCAGCGCCACGCCGGGGAACAGCTCGTAGGTGGTCATAGTGCCCTCGCCGGTCTCATTGCGGAACTGCCACACGCTCGCGTCGCCGGTCCGGGTCAGCAGCACTGCGCCCTGCCGGTGGAACTCCGGTTCATAGGGCATCAGCGGCCTCCGTTTCTGCGGGCGGCTGGGCCGGTGCGGCCCCGCGGCTGCTCTTGTAGGCTTCGCCCCAGCTCCACATGGCGTCCAGGATGGGCTTCAGGCTGTACCCCAGCTCGGTGAGGGTGTATTCCACCCGGGGCGGCACCTCGGCATAGACCTTGCGGGTGAGCAGGCCGCTGGCCTCCATCTCGCGCAGCTGGGCCGTGAGCACCTTCTGGGTGACGTGCCCGATGGATTTTTTCAGCTCGCCGAAGCGCTTCGTGCCCTGCAGCAGGTCCCGCAGGATCAACACCTTCCACTTGTCGCTGATCAGCGTCAGGGTCGTCTCCACCGGGCAGGCGGGCAGCTCCTGCATCCTTTCTTGTTCCATAGTTCCCTCCAATGGTATCCTTTTGGTAACTACCGCACAATATTGTGCTTACTTTACGAAATGGCTCTACAGCGCTATTATAGTGTCAGCGAGTGAAAAACGCAACCGCTAACAACCACTTTTTCTCATCTGGAGGTAATTTTCCCATGAACAAGGTCGTAGAATTTCTGAACGCAAATCCGGTGCAGTATCTGGCCACCGTCGGCCGCGACGGCAAAGCCAAGTGCCGCCCCTTCATGTTTGCCGGTGAGCTGGACGGCAAGCTGTGGTTCTGCACCAACAACCAGAAGGAGGTCTACAAGGACCTGCAGGCCAACCCGAACATCGAGATCTCCGTCTCCAGCCCGGAGTACGCCTGGCTGCGCCTGCACGGCAAGGCCGTGTTTGAGAGCAACATGGCGGCCAAGGAGATGTGCATCGCGAACCCCATCGTGAAAAGCCAGTACGGCGAGGCCACGAACCCCATCTTCGAGGTGTTTTATCTGGAAGATGCCCACGGCGTGATCGCCGATTTCTCCGGCAACCCGCCGTATGAGTTCTAAGTTTTCCGCATGACCCGCAGGCCTCACAGGGCATTCCTGTGGGGCTTGTGCCGGTTGCTGCGGTTTCGGGAAAGGAGCCTTGCATGAACCAGAGCGAGCGGCGGCGGATGCTCATCCAGTCGCTTTTAAAGGAAGACCCGGCCTACCGGGACATCCGCATCCCGGCCGACACCGACGGCCAGCGGCAGCTGCTGCGCGGGCTGCTGAATGTGCGTGCGCCGCAGCCCGGTAGGGAAGACTTTTTGCAGGTGCAGGACGCCTACCTGCAGCAGCGGGCTGCGGAGAAGGGCATCACCGATGCCGCAGCCCTTGCCCCCATCCAGCCGGGGCTGTACCTGTGGCAGGGCGATATCACCACCCTGCGGTGCGACGCCATCGTGAACGCCGCCAACAGCGGCATGACCGGCTGCTACTGCCCGAACCACCGCTGCATCGACAACGCCATCCACACCTTTGCCGGCGTTCAGCTGCGGCAGGCCTGCGCGGAACTGATGCGCGCTCAGGGCCGCGAGGAACCCACCGGGCAGGCAAAGCTCACCCCCGCCTTCAACCTGCCCTGCCGCTTTGTACTGCACACCGTGGGTCCCATCGTTACCGGCCGCGTGACCCGGCAGGACCGTGCCCTGCTGGCCAGCTGCCACCGCTCCTGCCTGCAGCTGGCGGCGAATCATGGGCTGGAAAGCGTGGCCTTCTGCTGCATCTCCACCGGAGAGTTCCACTTCCCCAACGAGCTGGCGGCAGAGATCGCCGTGCACACCATCAAAGAATTTCTGGTGCAGGACACCAGCGTGAGAAAGGTGATCTTCAATGTTTTCAAAGATCTGGACTACGAAATCTACCGGCGTCTTCTCGGCGCAGGCTGAGCAGCTGAGGCAGCTGCTGGCAGACGCCGACGCCGTGGTGCTCGGGGCCGGAGCCGGGCTTTCCACCTCCGCAGGCTTCGTCTACGACGGGGCGCGTTTCCGGCAGTATTTTGCAGATTTTGCCGCGAAATACGGCTTTGCCGATATGTACTCCGGTGGGTTTTACCCCTATGCCACGCTGGAGGAGCACTGGGCCTACTGGAGCCGGTACATTTATATCAATCGCTATCAGAACGCACCGAAGCCGGTCTACAACGATTTGTTCCACCTGGTGAAGGACAAGGACTATTTCGTGCTCACCACCAATGTGGACCACTGTTTCCAGAAAGCGGGCTTCGACAAAAAGCGGCTGTTTTATACACAGGGCGATTACGGGTTGTTCCAGTGCGCAGAGCCCTGCTGCCCGGAGACCTTCGACAATGAAGCGCTGGTGCGCCGGATGGTGGAAGCACAGGGGTACACCATCGCACCGGACGGCAGCCTGACCGTGCCGCAGGGTGCGGCCCTCAAAATGCGCATCCCGGCAGAGCTGGTCCCCCGCTGCCCGCACTGCGGCCGGCCGCTGACCATGAATCTGCGGGCGGACAACACCTTTGTGGAGGACGAAGGCTGGCACCGCGCCGCCGGGCGGTACAGCGATTTTCTGCGCCGCCACGAGGGGCAGAAAATTTTATTTTTGGAGCTGGGTGTGGGCTACAACACCCCCGGCATCATCAAGTATCCCTTCTGGCGCATGACCGCCCAGAACCCGCAGGCGTTCTATGTCTGCATCAATCCGGGCCCGGCCCAGCTTCCGCCGGAGATCGCACCGCGCGCGCTGTGCATCCGCAAGGATATCGGGGCGGTTGTCAAAGAGGTATAAGGTACAGTCCGCACACCCGCGTGCCCCATTAGAGACGGACACAAAACAAAAAGCTCAACGCAATCGTCCCCCATTGAAATGGTCAGTTGTGGGGCAACCGTGGATTCGCGAGCCGCGCTGCTAAAAAGGAGCACGGGTTGCGGCTCCCTGCGTCTGCTTCGTGCCTTGGGCGGCACTCGCATCCTGCAGGCCGCTGCCCCAACAGCTCCTCCCTGTATCCGCCGCTGGCGGCGGGCGTCGCCGTTCACCTCTGCCGCCGAAGTTTTAATAAAAGAATATCCCCTTTTATACTCATATAAAACAAATCCCGTATCTGTGCATGAAGAATTTTCGCTTCCTGTTGAAAAATTATAAGGAATTACTCTTTTAGGATTTCCCATTATTTTATACATCAGATCGGTGAGGTGACAGCCCAGATAGTACATCATTCCCGATGGCAATGAACCGAGCATATTCAGCATATCGTTCGAATATTTAATACTCATATGGGCTTCAACATAGTTGATTTCGCCCAGTACTCCCGATCTGACAAGCTCTATCGATTTTTTTACTGCCGGGTTATATCTGTACATATACCCCATGTGAAAAACGGTTCCGTTTTTTTGAGCGTTTTTAACGGCTTTTTCAAAGTTTTCCGTTGCTCCTCCCGGCTTTTCGAGATGAACGTTAAACCCGTATTTGGTGAATTTTAATGCAGCCGAATCCTGTTCAAGTTCGTCTGTTTCAATAATTACTGCGTCAAGAGTCTTGTTTTTCAGAATCTCTTCTTCGGTAAGCCAATTTAATTCTTTATAGCATTCGGTATTCATGGCACGTTTTCGGCGTTGCTCGTTTGGTTCACACACCCCGACAATTTCGTATAAGTTCGGCATTGATCTTATTGTACTCATGATATGATCAGAATGACAGTATTCCCATGTTCCGTACTGAACAACTTTTATCTTACTCATATATCCTCCCAAAAACAAGTCCGGGATTGTCATAGACGATCCCAATCAAAAATTATACCTGTCGGCAACGTGCCGTGACAAAGTCTTTCATATACGGAATGTGCATCGATAGGAGAATGAACCTCGCTTATTATCCGTTCGAAATTCAAAGCTCCTTTTGCAAGATAATTTAACGTAACACGGCAGTCGTCCATTTCCGTCCAGTTGCCGGGACGGGATTCAAGTGAGGGTCTTGCACCGCTGTGTGCGCCGATCAACTCTATGCCGGGACGGTGGACGTCGTTGTAGAAATCAACCTCTGTGATTTTCCTTGTACATCCGAGCAGTACCACTTTTCCGAATTTTTTTGTGCATTTCAGACATGATCTCAATGCGTTAGGGTTTCCCGTGACCTCTATTACGGAATCCACACCATTGTATCCTGTGACTGCTTTGACGTTGTCTATGTAGTCCGGTTTGGTCGGATCAAACGCATAGTCTGCACCGAGTTCGAGCGCAAGCTCGCGACGCTCCGGAATAGGGTCGGATACTATTATGTTCAATGCACCGCACAGCTTTAAATATTGCACGGAAAATAAGCCCAAAAGACCGAGACCGCACACAAGACAGTTATGCCCGATTTCAATATTTGCTTTCCTTACTGCGGCAAGTGAGAACCCTGCAATAATAGTAAAAGCGGCATACTTCAAGTCAACATTATCGGAAACCTTTACAACTTCTTTTTTATCAACCGTGCAATATTGCCGATGACCTCCGCCATGAACCATAACTCTGTCACCGACAACAAAATCGGTTACGCCTTCGCCGACATCGGTGATTATCCCGCTTCCGCTGTATCCGGAACTGCTCGGAAAATCAAATTTGCAACAATCGTCACCGTCTTCATTTGCCGTTATAAGAGCTCGTTCCGTGCCTGCACTTAGTGCTGAATATTTGAGTCGGACTTTCACTTCGTTTTTTTGAGGCGATCTTTCCTCTGCTTCACAAAGTTGCGCGTCGTATTTTGCGACAAACACTATTTCTTTCATGGTTTTTGTATCCTCCTTGAAATGACCTGCATAAATTATAGGGTTCTGCTATAATTATAAAATATCGGATCAATATTGACAATATGAAAAAATAATGTTATTATTAAGAAAACCAACGATTTGGAGAGAATCAGATGAGGATCCGCAAGGCTGATATGTATATGAACGACAGGGCAAATACGTCCAAAATCGTGTGCGACATTCATATGCTACATATGGGGTATGTATCTGAAATTCACTGGCATGATTTTTTTGAGCTTGAAGTTGTGCTTGAAGGAAGAGGCTATAATATCCTGAACGGAAAACGATATGAAGTTGTGCCGGGCAGTGCTTTCTTGCTGTCATATAATGACTTTCATACTGTAAACGCCCAAACCGATCTGAAAATTTATAATATAGCATTCACACAAGACTCGATCAGCACGGAAATTATGAATGTGTTGACACACGATGGAAATATGACTTGTACGTTTGACATTAATGACCTTGAAGAATTTGAAAATCAAATGAATTTCGCGGAACGGCAGAAAGAAAATCCCGATTTTTATCGTATTTTGAAGAAAAACTGTTTGGAAACCCTGCTTATAAAAATGATCACTGACAGCAGCGGTTCAAAACCGTCCTTTTCTTCGGTCGTTCAAAACGCTGTTTTGATAATCAACAATGAATTCAGAAGCGACATCTCGCTCGAATACGTTGCCTCCAAGCTGTTTTTAACGCCCAATTACCTTGGGACTGTTTTTAAAGAATCCGTCGGATGCTCGTTCAGAAATTATCTTAAAGCTTTGCGAATGCGATATGCACGAGATCTGCTTGTAACAACAAATCTGACCGTCAAAGAAATAGCAGAGGAGTGCGGGTACAGTTCGACCGAGTATTTTACAAATGTGTTCAAACAAGCTGTTAATATTTCACCGACCGCATACCGCAATAAAAACGGTCATGCGTAACTGCTTATAATTCGAGACGATCAGCATAGAAATAATATAACGAAAAAGATGAACAAAAATGATATGCACCCCAAAAGTCAAACACTTTTGGGGTGCATATCAATCGGCTGTTATCTTTCTTTCATTCTTTTACGATGTAATCTTTGAGTTCCTCAAAGAGCTTTGAAGCGTCATCTGTATGCGCCGAGAGCTTGATTGGCGAGAGAAGATCAAGGCTGAAAATGCCCATAATCGACTTTGTGTCAACGATATAACGACCAGAACTTAAATCAATGTCAATGTCGTATCTTGTTACGATGTTTACGAAGTTGCGAACGTCTTCAAGTGTTTTAAGTCTTATGGTTGTCTCCGTCATTGTAAAATACCTCCGAAATAATTTATAGATAGTCTATGCTTGATTTTAGTTATATTATAACAGCAGAGGCTCTGTTTGTCAATACTTTAATTCCGATTGTTTGCGATTAAAAAAACAAAAAAATCGCAAAAAATATTTCCGCACGGCGGATTTTTATGGTATAATAATGATGTCGCTTGCGACAAAGGGAAGAAAGGGAGCAAAAAACACTATAAAGGAGAGTTTTTATGCTTTTGAAAAACTGGAAAATGACCTATGACGGGGAAACTTTGGACTGCGAGGCTCCCTGTTCACTGTACGGCGTTCTTTACGCGAACGGAAAGATACCCGATCCTTTTTACGGAACGAACGAGAGAGAACTTGGTTCTCTTTCTGATAAGGGATGTCTCTTTTCGTCCGTATTTGACGTCACAGCCGAAATGCTCGGAAGAGAGTATGCCGAGCTTGAATTTTTCGGACTCGACACTATCTGCAAAATAACGCTTAACGGTACTGTGCTTGCCGATGTGAAGAATATGCACAGAACGTACCGCTTTGACGTTAAAAATCTGCTGCGAGAGGGCGAGAATAGAGTAGACCTTGAATTTTCCTCGCCTACAAAATATTTTGAGGAGATGAACAACAGGCATTTTCTCTACACAAACGGCGATACTATTCCCGGTGCCGCACATCTGCGCAAGGCACTCTATATGTCGGGCTGGGATTGGGGTCCGACTCTCCCCGATATGGGAATATTCCGTGGGGTGGTGCTTGATACATACAATACCGATAAGATAGAGGACGTTTTTGTCCGCCAGACGCACGGCGAGGACGGTGTCAGGCTTGATATAAGCGTCGAAACGCGTCACGGCTCGGACACGGAAATTTTCGCCGAGATCGACGGCAAAAAAATAAAGCTCGACGGCGGAAAGGGAAGCGTTCTCATTGAAAATCCGCACCTCTGGTGGGCAAACGGTTACGGCGAGCAGTATCTTTACCGCCTTGACGTAACGGCAATCAGCGGTGGAAAAGAGCTTGATTCCGTTTCAAAAAACATAGGTTTAAGGACACTCACCGTAAGTACCGCAAAGGACAAAATCGGAAACGAATTTTGTTTTGTCCTCAACGGCGTAAAGATATTTGCATTCGGCGCAAACTATGTGCCGCAGGATAATATCATTTCCAGGATAACCGAGGACAGAACCGAAAAGCTCATAAAGCAGTGCATAGACGCAAACTTCAACTGTATCCGAATCTGGGGCGGAGGATATTATCCCGAAGACTATTTCTACGACCTCTGCGACAGGTACGGACTTATCGTCTGGGAAGATTTCATGATAGCCTGCGCGAACGTGTGGCTCAGAAAAGAGTTCAAAGAGGAGATTATCGCCGAGGCTGTCTGCAATATAAAACGTCTGCGCGGTCATGCTTCTCTCGGACTTCTCTGCGGCAATAACGAGATGGAAACCGCCGTATGTAACTGGGGAATTGCCGACAGTGCGCTTGTCAAAGAGGATTATCTTGAACTTTACGAACGTATTCTGCCCGAACTTTGCGCCGAATACGCGCCCGAAACGTTCTACTGGCAGTCAAGCCCTTCGTCGGGCGGAGGCTTCAACGACCCCGAATGCGAAACGCGCGGCGATGTACACTATTGGAAGGTCTGGCACGGCGGAATACCGTTCACTGATTACAGAAACCATAAGTTCAGATTCTGCTCCGAATACGGTTTTGAGAGCTACCCGTCAGTGAAGACGATAGAGACGTTCAGCCGTCCCGAGGATCGCAACTGCTTCTCGCGTGTTATGGAAAATCATCAGAAATGCAAGTCGGGAAACAGGAAGATACTTATGTATCTTGCCGACACCTATCTTTACCCGTCGTCGTTTGAAAATCTCGTTTACGCTTCGCAGCTTTTGCAGGCGGACGCCATAAGGTGCGGCGTCGAGCATTTCAGAAGAATACGCGGTGTCTGTATGGGTTCGATCTACTGGCAGCTTAACGACTGCTGGCCTGTCGCCTCGTGGTCGAGTATTGATTCCCTCGGACGCTATAAAGCACTACACTATGCCGCGAAAAAATTCTACGCGCCTGTTGCGGTCGGACTTTTTGCCGAGGAAGACACTTTCCGCGTGAATGTCGCAAACGAAAAGATGACGGACTTTTCGGGCAGGCTTCACGTCGGCGTATGCAGAAACGATTTCACGGAGATATGCGGTTATGATACGGAATTTACCGTTCCCGCACTTTCGTCCTCCGACGTTTTCGCCGAGAAAATCATTCTCGAAAACGAGCATGCAAACTATGTTTATGCCGATCTTTACGACGCGGACGGCAATTTCGTTATGAGAAAAACGGAGCTTTTCACCACTCCGAAGCATTACGAATGGGAAAAGCCCGATATAAAGGTAAAGATTACAAAAACCGACGCACATACCGCAAAGTTCGAGATAACCTCCGATTGCTTTGCAAAGGCTGTCATGATTGATTTTAAGGCGGCGGATCTTACGTTTTCCGATAACTACGTCGATGTAACGACACCGAACAGGGTGACGGTGACCGCCGAGACGGAACTTTCCGCGGAGGAACTGGAAAAGCAGCTTATTGTAAAGAGTGTTTACGATATAAGATAAAAAAACGGCGAGCCTCCCTCGCCTCCTAATAAGAAAA
>ERZ779865.2840-NODE-2840-length-10328-cov-10.013920_pt1 | contig 10328 bp, 8 predicted proteins | sample MGYA00433088_ERZ779865 | MGnify/ENA primary metagenome ERZ779865 (study PRJEB29588, sample SAMEA2151703) | human gut metagenome | biome: human gut; feature: human-associated habitat; material: faeces | place: Denmark | collected 2008/2010 ... | reverse complement strand
TTTACTCGACCGACGGGCTCATCCGCGCGCTCGCGCCGCTGCACCGGAGCGGCGTGCCCATCTGTGTCCACATGAGGCAGGAGGGCGACGGCGTGGTCGATGCGCTGCGCGAAATGCTCGAGGTCGCCCGCGCGCTGCAAACGCCGCTGGAGATCAGCCATCTCAAGGCCATCGGAGGGCGCAACGCGCGAAAGGCCGTGCCGGAAATGCTCTCGCTCATTGAAAAGGCGCGGGAGGACGGGCTTGACGTCATGTGCGACGTGTACCCCTACACTGCGGGCTCGACACAGCTTATCCACGTGCTGCCGCCGGAATTCCAGGAGGGCGGCACGGAGGCGCTGACCAAGCGCCTGCTCGACGATGCTGCGCGAAAGGAAATGCGCGCGCGGATGGAGGCGGGCAGCGACTTTGAGAACAACACGCTGCTCGTCGGCTTTGACAATGTGATCGCCATCGGGCTTCAGATGGACGAATACCGCCGCTTTGAGGGAAAATCCGTCGCCGAGATCGCGCAGACGCTTCAAAAAGACCCGTTCGATACGCTCTTTGACCTGCTGGCGGCGGAACAGTGCAATACGGGGATGATCGACTACATCTCGGACGAAGAAGACGTGAAAGATATCCTGCGCGCGCCGTTCTCGGGCGTCATTTCGGATGCGACGTACCCCAGCGGCGGGCGTGTCCACCCGCGCGTGTACGGCACATTCGCGCGGCTCATTGAAAAATACGTCGTGCAGGAGCGCGTGCTCACGCTCGAGCAGGCTGTGCACAAGGTGACGGGGCATGCGGCGGACCGCTTCGGCTTTGAGAAAAAGGGCGTCATCGCGGCGCTGCTTCTCGCCGAATCAGGCATCGACCTCGCCGCGCTGAAGCAGTCCTGCGGCATGACAGAGGTGGATGACTTCGACTTCATCTGCCACGTCGCCTACGGACAGAAGCCGCTCACCCGCCGGGAACGGGCCTCCCGGGTGAAGGAGAAAAATTTCCTCAGCCGGTACAGCGGCCCCGCCCGGGCCGTGCTCGAGGCGCTCCTCGACAAATACAAGGACCTCGGCATCTATGAGATCGAAAAGGCGGAGATCCTCCGCCTCGACCCCTTCTCCGGCATGGGCAAGCCCGCCCGCATCATCGGATTTTTCGGCGGCAAAGCGCAGTTCCAGCAGGCGCTGAAAGAGCTGGAAGATGAAATCTACGCAGGATAACAGAAAAGGAAATCACTATGGCCAATCTATCAGGATTTATCAAACGCCTCCGCGACATCATGCGGCAGGACGCCGGCATCAACGGCGACGCCCAGCGCATCGAGCAGATCGCGTGGCTGCTTTTTCTCAAGGTATACGACGCCAAGGAAGCGGACTGGGAAGTCATGGAAGACGACTACCGGTCCGTCATCCCCGAGAACTGCCGCTGGCACAGCTGGGCCGCTGACGATCATTCCGGCAGCGCGCCCACCGGCGAGGCCCTCCTTCAGTTCGTGGACCGCACCCTTTTCCCCACGCTGAAACGGCTCCCCGTCGATGCGTCAGCCCCCATGCGGCAGGCCATCGTGCCTGCCGTCTTTGCCGACGCGAACAACTACATGAAGGACGGCGTCCTCCTCCGGCAGGTCATCAACGTCATCGACGAGCTCGACCTTTCCGACTCGGAGGAAAGCCACGCCTTCGGCGATATCTACGAGACCATCCTGAAGACCCTCCAGAGCGCCGGCACCGCGGGCGAATTCTACACGCCCCGCGCCGTGACGGACTTCATGGCCCACATGATCGCGCCCCGTCTGGGCGAGCAGATGGCGGACTACGCCTGCGGCACCGGCGGCTTCCTCGTGAGCTGGCTCAAGGAGCTCGCACCGCAGGTCCGCACCGCGGAGGACGCACGCCTCCTCTCCCGCTCTGTCTACGGCATCGAGAAGAAGCAGTTCCCCTATATGCTCTGCATCACCAATCTCCTCCTCCACGACATCGAGGACCCGGATGTGCATCACGCCAACGCCCTCACGAAGGACCTGCTCAGCTACACCGACAAAGACGCGGCGGACGTCATCCTCATGAATCCCCCTTACGGCGGCAGCGAGAAAAACGATGTGAAGAGCCACTACCCCGCCGATCTGGCCAGCAGTGAGACCGCGGACCTCTTCATGGCGGTCATCCTCTACCGCCTCCGCCGGGGCGGCCGCGCCGCAGTGGTCCTCCCGGACGGCTTCCTCTTCGGCTCCGACGCGGCCAAGCTGAATCTGAAGAAAAAGCTGCTGGAGGAATTCAATCTCCACACCATCATCCGCCTGCCGGGGAGCGTCTTTGCGCCGTACACCTCCATCACCACCAATATCCTCTTCTTCGACCGCACAGGCCCCACGCAGGACGTGTGGTACTACCGGCTCGACATGCCCGAGGGGTACAAGCACTTCAGCAAAACCCGCCCCATGAAGCGGGAGCACTTCGCCCCCGCCGAGGCATGGTGGCATGACCGGCAGGAGATCACGGAAAACGGCTTCCCCAAGGCCCGGAAATTCTCCGCCGAGGAGCTGGCCGCCCTCGGGTACAATCTGGACCAGTGCGGCGTCCCGCAGGAGGAGGAAGAGGTCCTTCCCCCGCGGGAGCTCATCCGCCGCTACGAGGAACAGCGCGCCGCCATGAATCAGGACATCGACCGCATTCTGGACGAAATCGCCCGCCGCCTCGGAGGCCGGTCATGACCGCGCAGGAGCTCCGGGCGAGCCTTCTCCGGGAAGCCGTCACGGGCCGGCTCGTCCCCCAGCGCGCGGAGGAAGGCAGCGCGGAAACCCTCTACGGGGAGATCCAGCAGGAAAAGGCACGCCTCATCGCGGAGAAAAAAATCAAAAAGGAAAAGCCCCTCCCCCCTGTCACGGAAGAGGAGCAGCCCTTCTCCATTCCCTCCACCTGGAAATGGGTGCGTATTGGAGACATTTTCCACTTACAAGCGGGAAAGAATATTACTTCATCTCACATTTTTTCTTCATATTCCGCAGAACATCCGTATATTTGTTATGGCGGAAATGGCATCCGCGGTTATGTTAAAAATTATAATAACGAAGGAAACTTCGCTATTATTGGAAGACAGGGTGCCTATTGCGGCAACATAAAATTTGCAACAGGGAAATTTTATGCTACAGAGCATGCTGTAATTGTCCATACATTTTCTGATACAAATGTAGACTGGAGCGGGCTTTTTTTAGAGGCTTTAAATTTAAATCAGTATTCTACATCCACTGCACAACCCGGCTTATCAGTTTCTAAAATCATGCATTATTTAATTCCACTTCCACCACTTGCAGAACAGAAGCGCATCGTGGATAAGCTGAAAGAGCTGCTCCCCCTCGTGGACGCCTACGGAGAGGCGGAACAGCGGCTCGCCACCTATGAGGATCGCTTCCCCGACGCGCTGAAGCGGTCCCTCCTGCAGGAGGCCGTCACGGGCCGGCTCGTCCCCCAGCGCGCGGAGGAAGGCAGCGCGGAGGCCCTCTACGAGGAGATCCGCCAGGAAAAGGCCCGCCTCATCGCAGAGAAGAAGCTCAAAAAAGAAAAGCCCCTCCCTCCTGTCACGGAAGAGGAGCAGCCCTTTTCCATCCCTGCCACTTGGAAATGGACACGTCTCGGTGAATGTATTTCTGCGCGTGCCGGACTCGCTTATAAAAAATCTAATCTGGATATTCAATCGGACGAAATGATTCGTGTCTTACGTGGGGGCAATATCTTAAACATGCATTACGCACTGAAAGATGATGATATCCGGATTGCTTCTACATTTGTTTCCAAAGAATTGTTGTTAAAAAGAAATATGATTATTACTCCAGCCGTCACCAGTTTAGAAAATCTTGGAAAGGCCGCTAGGATTGAGAAGGACTATTCTGATATCGTTGTTGGTGGTTTTGTCCTGACTCTTACTCCCCACCTCAATAAAGATATTTTTGCAAAATTTATTTTGTATACATTCTGCTCAAAGTATTTTCGGGATATATTAAAGCAATGTACCAATAAATCCGGGCAAGCCTTTTATAATATTTCCCGTGCCAAAATGCTTCTTATTCCTGTTCCGCTTCCTCCACTGGAAGAGCAAAAGCGCATCGTGGCCAAGCTGGAGGAGCTGCTGGCCCTTACGGAGCGTATCCGTGAGGCCCGCCGCTGAGAGAGCCCGCTCCGGCGGGCTTTTTTCGTGAAAAGTTTCATCTTTTTTATCGTTTTTGCAAGGGAAGCTTTTTTGTAGCGGCCGGGGCGTATGTTATAATATTAATATCATATGTAAAGGAGAAGTACCTTCGTATTTCCCGGAAAGAGAGTGAAAGTTATGAAGAAAACCATCATTGCTCTGGGCCTGGCTGCGGCTGCCCTGTGCTCTACCATGACTGTCTCTGCGGAACGGCTCTGGCAGTACAACGACGCCCTCACCATCGACGTGGGCGAAGCGGACCTGAAGGTGGACAAGAACGGCCATCAGATCCTCATCTTCACCGGCGTGGAAAAGATCGCGGACGGCACGAATACCATCACCTATGTGTACGACCTGACGGCACGCACCATCCAGATCAAGGAATTCGAGCAGGAGACCCCGAAGATCCATTACACCACGTCCTTCAATCCCGCTCCCATCGACTCCCCGAACCCGGTCATTCAGGAACGGGCCGCCATGGCACAGCAGGTGTATGAAATGGTGATGGAGAAAAAGAAATAATCCATGGCTGAGAACGAAACCGTATTTGAGGAGATCTCCCGCGATCTCCTCCATTTTATAAGCAAGAGTCCGTCTCCCTTCCACGCGGCGCGGGGCATCAAGGCCGCTTTCGTCTACGACCGGGCCATCGAGCTCCGGGAGGAGGATGACTGGGAGATCGAACCGGGCCACAAGTATGTGGTCACCCGGAACGGGTCCGCTGTGATCGCCTTCACCATTCCCGAGGGCGAGGTGCGCGATTTCCGCATCATCGCCGCCCACAGCGATTCCCCCACGTTCCGCATCAAGGAAAATCCGGAGATCTGCGACGGCCCGTACGTGCGCCTCAATGTGGAGCAGTACGGCGGCATGATCATGAGCACGTGGATGGACCGGCCGCTCACGGTGGCGGGGCGTGTCATCGTGAAGGAGAACGGCCATCTGGTACCGAAGCTCATCGCTGCCGGCCGGCCGCTGCTGGTCATCCCGTCGCTGGCCATCCACATGAACCGCGAGGTGAATCAGGGCTATGCGTGGAACGTGCAGAAGGATCTGCTCCCGCTGTACGGCATGAAGGACGGCCCGATCTCCTTTATGGATGTCATCGCGGCGGAGGCGAAGTGCAAGAAGGAAGATATCTACGGCCACGACCTGTCTCTGGTCTCTCTCGTGCCGGGCACCATCTGGGGCGCGGACAATTCCTTCGTGTCCTCCCCGCGGCTGGATGATCTCCAGTGCGCCTTCGCGGCGTTCCGGGGCTACACCATGGGGAAGAAGGAAAAGCATATCTCCGTCTTTGCTCTCTTCGACAATGAGGAAGTGGGCAGCGGCACCCGTCAGGGCGCAGGCTCGACCTTCCTGGCGGATACGCTGGTCCGCCTCACGGCGGCGCTCCATATCCCGCAGGAAAAGCTTCTCGCCATGCTGTCCCGGAGCTTCATGATCTCTGCGGACAATGCCCATGCGGTGCATCCGAACTATGCGTCCGAGTCCGACCCGGTGAACCGTCCGGTGCTGAACGGCGGCATCGTCATCAAATTCAACGCGCAGCAGAAGTACTGCACGGACGGCTGGACGGCGGCTTTCTTCCGCAATCTCTGCGAGGAGGCCGATGTACCCGTTCAGGTCTTCACGAACCGTTCGGACCGCCTCGGCGGCTCCACGCTGGGCAATATCTCCATCACCAAGGTGGCAGTGCCCACGGTGGATATCGGCCTGCCCCAGCTGGCCATGCATTCCTCCTACGAGACGGCGGGCGTGCTGGACACGGCGTATCTCGTGACGGCGGCGGCCAGATTCTTCGAATAAACGCAATAAAAAAGCAGGACTTCAGGTCCTGCTTTTTTTATGCCCTCACTCAGGGCTGATTGTCGATGACCGCATCGCCGCCCATTTCGCCGGTACGGATCTTCACGGCCGTGACCAGCTCGGAGACGAAGATCTTGCCATCCCCTACGCGGCCGGAGTTGCATACCTCGCGGATGGTGTCGATCAGTTTCTGGAGCGGCGTCTCGAAAATGACGATCTCCACTTTGACCTTCGGCATCAGATTGATGGGAATGACCTTGCCGCGGAAGATTTCCTTCTGTCCGCGGGTCAGCCCGCAGCCGTACACATCAGAGACGGTCATCCCCGTGACACCGATGGTATAGAGCTTGTCTTTCAGTTCGTCCAGCTTCTCCGGACGAATGACGGCTTCCACTTTGTAGATTTTCCGTGTTTCCATGAGAGGCCTCCTTACAGTTTATTATACGACCGTTCGCCGTGTTCGATAAGGTCCAGGCCCTGCGCTTCTTCCGAAGCCGTTGCACGGACGCGGAGGAAGAGGCCTACGAATTTGATGAGGATGGCAGTGACGACGACCGCCATGACGATGCCTACGAGAATGCCCGTAATCTGCGGGATCATCTGAGCGGGGTTGCCGGCGAGGAGTCCGTCCGCGCCTGCTTCATTGACAGCCTTGGTGCAGAAGACGCCGGTCATGAGAGCGCCCCATACGCCGCCCACACCGTGGCAGCCGAAGGCGTCCAGCGCGTCGTCGTATTTGAAATGAGCCTTGACGCAGGCGATGAAGAAGTAGCAGATGCACGGTGTGGTGAGGCCGATGAAGAAGGCTGCCGTGCTGTCCACGAAGCCCGCTGCGGGGGTGACGCCGACGAGGCCGGCCACGATACCGGTCATGAGGCCGACGGTGGTGACTTTCTGATGGATGAATTTATCCAGGATCGCCCAGACGAGGCCGGCGGTGCAGGAAGCGATGCCCGTATTGGCCAGCGCCTGCGCCATCACAGCGGAGGACGTGAGGCCTGCGCCGGAGTTGAAGCCGAACCAGCCGAGCCAGAGGAGGCTGGCGCCGAGGCACACATAGGGGATATTGTGAGGACGAATGGCTGCTGCGCCGAAGTCTTTCCGTTTTCCGATGAGGATGGCTGCGGTGAGAGCGGAGAAGCCGGACGTTACATGAATGACGGTGCCGCCGGCGAAGTCCAGCGCGCCCATATCGCGGATGAAGCCGCCTACGCCCCAGACCATGTGGCACATCGGGTCATACACGAGGGTGCCCCACAGCAGGATGAAGAGGCAGTATGCAGGGAAACGCGTCCGTTCCACGATGCCGCCGGAAACGATGGCCGGCGTCAGGATGGCGAAGGCCATCTGGAACATGCAGAACAGGATGTGCGGGATGGTGGTGGAGTAATCCGGGTTGGCTTCCATACCTACGCCATTGAGGAAGGCCCAGTCCAGATTCCCGATGACGCCGCCCACATCCGGGCCGAAGGACAGCGAATATCCGAAAAGGAACCACTGCACGGTGAAGATGGCCAGGCAGATGAAGGACATCATCATCGTATTCAGTGTGTTTTTGCGGCGTACGAGGCCGCCATAGAAAAAGCCGAGCGCCGGCGTCATGATGAGGACCAGCAGCGTCGCCACAGCCACATACGCCATATCGCCGGGAGAAAGCTCGCTCCCCGGTTCTGCGGCAAAGGCGGCTATCGGCATCAGAGCCGCCGGACAGGCAAAGAGTACAGATCGTTTCATTTTATTCTTCCTTTCTACATCAATTCACAGATTCAGAACGCCGATCTGCGCTGTCGCTCGAAATTCCATTTCATTGTCAGTTTTCCCCCTTCTGTTCACCGGGACTCAGGAAATGAGAAAAAGCCGCTTCGGGTATCCCCGAAAAACGGCTTCTTTGCGTGTACGCATCTCCTGAATAGAAAAAGCCTGCTCTTCTGAGCAGGCTTCGTTGTCTCGTATGAACTTGATGTATGACAATAGTATACACAGCCTGCCTGTCCTCTGCAAGCCTTTTCTCTTGCTTTTCTCTCAATTATGATTGCCTCTTATGCATACAGCGGCTGCTTATACGGAAAACAGATGGATTTGTGTTTTCCCGCCTTCTCTGCTACACTGGGACCAATCTTTTACAGTTCACTCTAAGATGAGGTTGCGTGATTCGGAGGATTTCATGGAATATTCCATCGGCGAGCTGGCCGCTAAAATGCATTTGTCGCCGCACACGCTGCGCTATTACGAGGAGGAGCGCCTGCTCCGCCACATCCGCCGTCTCCCCAGCGGGCGGCGGGTCTACACGGAAGAGGATGTGGTGATGCTCCATACCATCGAATGCCTGAAAAAGGCCGGGCTGAGCATCCGGGATATCCGGCAGTACGTCGACTGGTGCGAGGAGGGCTTCTCCACGGCGGAAAAGCGGTATGAGCTCTTCGTCCGGAAGGAGCAGGAGGTGCTCCGGCAGCTGGAGGACCTGAAGCAGGTGCTCGCCACGGTGCAGTGGAAGAAGGAATTTTACCGGCAGTGCCTCGAGCGGGGCGAGATCGCCTTTGACAGGCTGGACAAAAAGAAAATGGCGGAGCTCATCCTCCGCGGCGACGAACTCAGCGGCAGCGAAACCAGATAAATTGCAGCAAAAAAGCCCTGTGATGATTCACAGAGCTTTTTATTATTGTCTTTATTTATTACCCACGCCCAGTTCCTGATCGACCACGGAGGCAATGTCGTCCACGATGCGTTCCAGCTGCTCTTCCGACGGGCCCTCGCCCATGACGCGGATGAGCGGCTCCGTCCCGGAGGCGCGCACGAGGATGCGCCCTTCGCCACCGAGCTCTTCTTCGCCCGCTTCGATGGCTGCGGCGATGAGTTCATTTTCCTCCCAGCCGTTCTTGCTGTATACTTCCACGTTTTTCAGGATCTGCGGATAGTCCGTCATGAGCGCGCCCAGCTCGGACAGCGGACGGCCCTCGGCCTTCAGCACGGACAGGGTCTGCACGGCCGTGATCAGGCCGTCGCCGGTGGTATTGAATTCGGAGAAAATGATGTGGCCGGACTGCTCGCCGCCGATGGAGTAGCCGTGCTTCCGCATTTCCTCCAGCACGTACCGGTCGCCCACCTGGGTCGCCACGGTGTGGCAGCCGAATTTTTCCAGCGCCTTGCCGAAGCCCAGATTGCTCATCACCGTGCCGACCACCATGTCGTCGGCCAGACGGCCTTCCTTCTTCATGCGGAGCGCATTGAGAACCATGATATGGTCGCCGTCGAGGACGTGTCCCTTCTCATCCACGAAGAGGCACCGGTCCGCGTCGCCGTCATTGGCGATGCCGCAGTCCGCGCCGAGGCGCACCACCTCTTCCTGGAGGTGCTCGATGTGGGTGGAGCCGCAGTGGTCATTGATATTGATGCCGTTTGGTTCGCACGAAAGGGCCGTCACGTCCGCGCCGAGCTCGCGGAGAAGTCCCGGCAGGAAATGGCTGGCCGCGCCGTTGGCGGAGTCGGTGACGATCTTCATGCCAGTGAAGTCCGCCTTGACGGTGGAGCGCACATACGCCAGATATTCCTGAGCCAGCTCCGGCACGCGGCGGATCTCGCCGATCTCTGCACCGGTGGGGCGGGGAATTTCCGGGCCATCCACATGGCGGAGCAGATTTTCGATCTCCTCCTCCGTCGCATCGGGCAGCTTGTAGCCCTGACCGTCAAAGAATTTGATGCCGTTGTCCGGGAACGGATTGTGCGAGGCGGAGATCACCACGCCTGCATCGTAGTCCTTCGTGCGCGTGAGGTACGCCACGCCCGGCGTAGGGATGATGCCGGCCAGATCGACACTGACGCCAGAGGAGCAGAGCCCCGCTGCCAGCGCCGCTTCGATCATGCCGCCGGAAATGCGGGTGTCCCGGCCGATGAGAAACCGGCGGGAGCCGCCGGCCCGGCAGAAATATGCACCTGCCGCCCGTCCCATCTGATATGCCAGCTCCGGCATGAGAGTCGAATTCACGACGCCGCGTACACCGTCGGTACCAAATAATCTAACCATTTCCATCCTCCCTGTCCTAATGCAGATCTTTTATTGTTTTTCGTTCTTCTGCAACGTGAAAATCATACCGCCGCCCGCACATTCCGTCAAGCGCCGGTCATTCCGCCGCCGTCACGGGCACGGTCACCGAAGCCGTCTGCGGCACGGAGGTCGCCCCCTCGGGAAGCGGCACCGGCAGCTGCACCGTCACGTCGGAAGAAGCGCCGGTCACATCGATCTCGCCCAGATTGATGCTCTTCAGATGGTCGAGCACGCTCCCCGGCGCGGTCACGGTCGCCACGAGAGGCGACGCGAGCGGCTGCCCTGCCCGGTAGCCTGCGGCGGGGGGGCCCTT
>ERZ779865.2839-NODE-2839-length-10332-cov-11.789627_pt1 | contig 10332 bp, 13 predicted proteins | sample MGYA00433088_ERZ779865 | MGnify/ENA primary metagenome ERZ779865 (study PRJEB29588, sample SAMEA2151703) | human gut metagenome | biome: human gut; feature: human-associated habitat; material: faeces | place: Denmark | collected 2008/2010 ... | reverse complement strand
AGGCCATGGCGGTGATCTCGATCTTGTTCCCGGTGAGGAATCCTTTCTTGTTGGAGTTACAATACAGATGTAAAAACTGTTTTTTGAGGCGCATTCAGATAACATAGGCAAGACCTGATGGATGGACTTTGAAATAGATTTTTGCAACATTTCGCACTTTTCTATTCCAATATTAGTATATCCAAAGCAGAATAAAACATGAAATACCACATCAGGCAGTCCCTGTTCATCAATAACCTTCTGCATTTGATCACGCAGGTGGCTGTCTCCGATAGGAGAACCAAGGAAAAAGCCAGACACTGCTTTTCAGTATCTGGCTTTTTATTGTAGATTTTTAATAACCTATTCACCTATGGAAGCAAACAGGTGACTGATAAATTCAAATGCCTGAATTGCTTTTTCAAAGCTCTGCCGATTGGATGTGTAGAGCAGATCTTCATGAAGAGTTTCATATCTTCCACGAATTTCATCGTTGAAATACTGTTTCCAGTTTTCAAAGGTATATGCCCCCAACGGATCATAATCTTCAGAAATATTACGTTTCTGAAGATAGAAGCTGTCCGTTTCTTTTGTGAGCTTTAGAAGCTGCTTCAGCCGTTCGGTATTATTCAGGAAATCCTGAATGTCACTGCGATCCAAAAGTACCGTAACATCATATATGTGACGCACTTTTCTTGGAAGAGTTCCGCAGATTGCATGCCTCTTGACTGACATTACCTTATCCAGGAACGTTCGTGTGATATCAAGTGTATTTACCTTGACTTCCTGCAGATCAAATTCGGTCACGACATCCTGCATGCCTTTCTCTTCGAGATATTCCTGAATATAAGTTTTCATGCTTCTCTTTGAAAAAGGATCCGGTCTTACACTGGAACCAATCTCCAGTTTTACCCGGCAGGTTTCCTTGCTTTCATTTTCAGGCCAAACAAATGCACTTTTGTTTCGGTCATTACGTTCATCTTCAATTTTCTCCATCAAAAAACCGGCTGAGATAGTATCTTCAACTCGTTTCAAAGCCTTGCTGTATTTCTTATTAGTCATATCTTCTACAGGTATGAATGTCAGATCAATATCTTCGGAAAAACGATTGATAGATCCTGGATAACATTTGCTGAGAGAAGTTCCTCCCTTAAACACACAAACTTCGGCGTATTCGCTGTTTTGAAGGTTTTGCATCATTTGAACAATATAGTAATCCCTGCGAACCGCATCAGCAGGAACTCCTATATAATCTGCTACAATGGCAATCAGTTCTTCAAATTCTTCTTTATGCTCGTGCAGATTCATAGAATTCCTCCATTTCTGGAATTGCATACGATGAGAGGGCTGATAAAAACTGGTGCAATGTGTTTTCAACACCAAGATAATTCAGAAAGCGCTCCAGAAATGCAATCGTAGATTTCTTATACTTCCGATTTTTCAGGACAAACACCGCCGCAGTATCAGAGTATTCCGTCGCAAATTCTCTCATATATGCTGCTAATGCAGATTTTCTGATATCTTCAATGGACTTATAGTTCTGAAGAATCTCCATAGTTTCAATTACCGGAATCGTCTCCTGCGTCAAATCAATCCCACTGTTTGTCACACAAATATTTTGGATATTTTTCTTTTGTTCTGTAACAACAGAAGAAAGAACCTCAACCCGTTTGCTTATCTGTGTTGTTAAGCCCTTTTGATTGTAAAGTCTGTAGCCAATTACAATTCCCCGGCCATTGTTCGTATAGTGACCAATAATCTCTTTTTCACTGATTGGAATTGTTCCAAAGCGAGATTTCTTTGGTCTGTAATAAAGACCCTTGGTAAGATGTACAAGGGAACCTTGTTTGCTCATTCTTTCCAATGTTTTATAGTAGGTCATTTCAGGAACAGTGCCGAACGATTTTTGATATAAAATGCTTGCTTCCAAAAGCTTGTTCTCAGGCTCCTGTTCGATCACAGTTTCAATATACTTTGCATAGCTATTCATACGACACCTCCTCAATCTCATTATATGTCAACTTTCCGATATGTCAAGTAGAATTCAATTTTACTTGATCGTTAGCAACTGTAATAATATCTTACCCTGTTGATAGCTAATTTATACAGCATCATGATCCCGCCACTAATGCAGAATCGAATCTCTGACCTGTTTTTAATTCAAGCTCTTCGCCAGGCTCGTCAGCAAAGCCGTCATCTCCGGATTTCTCAGAACCTTCATCAAAAGTTCCGCATCCACCCCTTCCGGAACAGCCACCGTGTTTGCTGTCTGATCAGCATCTGCACTCTTCATCTGAGGATTAAGATTTTCCCTGTTATAAAACGCATCCTCCATTCTCTGTGCATTCCTTCTGTTGTACCATTCAACGGATAAGGGAAATGAAAACCATTGATGATTGTATCTGTAGGACAAATGAGTTCCGATGTGCCGAAGTTCGCACCATTCATCCTGTACCCTTCTTGCTGACCTTTTCTATTGGTAAATCCCATTAAAGAATTTATGCCTGTATTCTGTACTGACCCATTGAAAAATTATCCGAACCTTTCTAATGTAACTCAGCAAAGTGTAATTTCTATAATGAATGATGCCTTCCTTATGATGAAGGATTGTTTTTTCAATATTCAGTTTTTCATCATTTACAATATTCATCATGAGTGTTGCCAGAGAATACTCCATTTCATCCGGCTCCTCATATCCAAGGCTGATTGTCAGACTTCCCTGTGGATCTCCGTCTATCAGCAGAACTTTCTTTCCTTCCTGAGCCAGACCTATCCCCAGATTCACACATGATACGGTCTTTCCGACTCCACCTTTTTGATTTGATACTGCAATAACCTTACACATAACCTTTCCTCCTGTTTTTAATAATTCAGTACATACAATTTCAAAAGTTCAATTATTTCTCTCTTCATCTGTTCCGTAGAATAATTCTTTGGAAAATACTTATGAAGCTGATCATTCTTAAACACTACCCTGTCTGTTTCTTTCTGCTTTATTTCGCTTAGAATATCTTCAACTCTCTGGGTTGTTAGTTTCCCATCAGCACTCAGCTTTTTCATACGCATTGCCTGCGATAACGATGGTGTGCATAGTGTTAATTCCATAGCATCAAGTACATCCTTCTGCTCTTTTTTCTTTAAATATGCAATCTGCACGGCCGGAGTAAATCCCATTGAACCGTCATCTACCTTTTCCAACAGTTCAGGAATCAGATCAGCCATCTTGATATATCTCTGCACCTGCTTAGGACTGTCTCCAGTTTCCTCACTGATAATCTCCAATCCCTTTTTCCCTGAATTGTGGTCAACTTGGCCAACTTTCCTTCTTCCTGAAATAAAAAAATCCGCCCAGATTAGAACCTAATCTAATCTGAACGGAATACGCATTCAGGCTTGATATTTTCCAAGCAGAAATATTTTTAATCATTACCCTTTTGTTAGCTACAAGAATTTACAACCTTTTACACCAGCTGCATTATAGCTTTTCATTCCTGTTAGCAAATCCACAATAATTTTACTGTTAGCAATTTGCATTTTCTGTTAGCAAAAATACTCATTTTTTGATTTGCTGTTAGCAGAAAAACAACAAAAAAACGGCAATGATTTTTCTCTCATTGCCGCTTAAAATAGAGCATTCCCTATAGGAATCGAACCTACAATAAGGTCTTAGGAGTTCAAGATACCACTGTAAATACATACAATGATTAGTCAACCTAAGTCAAGGAAATCCTTGGTTTTCCTAACTATTCTGTTACTCCCTGTCAAAATAAGAAAACCTGTTTTCATCTCTGTAAAGCACCTTTCGGTGCTCGTCCGGTGCTCGGAGCACCCGGAGGATATAACCATTCCGTTCCATCGAGTTCACTCAGTTGGCCACCATTACGATTCAGCTTCGTAACAATGATCACTTGGTTTTCTTATTAGATTAACTATATTATAACGTGCTGTAGGTCGGATGTCGATGATTTTTTGACCATATTTATTGTTTTATATGTTTCTTCTCTATCAATTCTGCAAATACTAATTTTTAGACATGACAATAATTTTTCGTCAAAAACTATTTTATAAGCCATCTTTCCCCGTTCGGCATAATACGAATATCCCCCGGAAACCTTTCCAGAATCGTGCCGTCATGCAGAGAACGCACCACCGTTTCTTCACGATAGTCTGGGTCTTCATACCAAACATTGAAGTAAAGTTTGTCTCCATCACGGAAATTAAGCGCTTCTCTATCATTGATTGCGAATCGTACATGTTCTGGCCAGATAATCTCGAATGTACCGTCATTTGGCTGTCGAGTCAGCGATAACGGTGATGTATGAAGCATCAGATTGTAGCAGTCCTTCACTGCAGATAACGGTAGCCGCGCTACTTCCTGTACTTCCACTTGTTGATGCAAGAACCTCATGATGCGGATAACACTCTCTGTAAAGCTCACTACCAGTAGCACAACAGAACTGCCATCATACACTGGTGTGCCAAGATATTGTCCGTCTGCAGAATGCACAGGCTCATAAATCATGCCGTCTGGGTAATGGATAAGATACAAACGGTTGCTCCGCACAAGGTGTCCCTGTCGGAATAGTTCTTCTGCCTCATAGAGATCGCCGTGAATATAGTCCGTTGCCCAGTACCATTCGGCGATTCCTCCACGAATAAGTTCCATATTGGTCATACCATGTATATCAATGTTCTTCATGAATACACCTCCCGTTCCACAAATATATATTACTACAATACTTCGTAAAATTTCGATTTTCTTAATTCTACAAGCTGGAATTTCTATTTGTATTGCCATGTCATTACATAATCTTTTTCTCCGGTAGCCTCATCTAAGCCACTATGCTGAATCTCAAATCCTTCTCTCTTATAAAAAGATATTGCCCGTGCGTTCTTTTGGTATACGTTCAAGTGCAACTTATTCCTTTTATCCTTTGCATAATTCAGCAGAATTTTACCTATACCCTGCGATTGCATTTCACCAGAAACAAAAATGCCCTCAACATATTCATCATTTAACCCTATAAAACCCTGTATTTCTGTATCATACTCATACACATAAACCTCTGCTAGTAACAACGCTTCTTTTACTGATTTGAAATTGCTTTTCCAGTATTCGGCGGGGATAAAATTATGTGCCTTTATATTTGTATCCAACCATATATCTGCAACTTTATTTATATCATCCCTTTGAAATTCTCTAATCATAACGGTGACTCTCCATAAACTTGAATTTAAATTATAACGGTCTTTGCAAATACACCATATCTACCAACTGTATTCCACTCTCATAGATTGGGTGGTCATAATTATCTATAAAGAAATTTGATATGATATGCGAACGGACAAAACCACACTTTTCATAAAATGGTATTGTCAGTGGGCTATCGCCTGTTCCCACTTGCAGAATGGCATATTGCTCTCTGTAATTATTAACAATAAACTCAATTAAGGCTCTTGCATAACCTTTCCCTTGATATTCTGGAACTGTCGCAATGTTCTTGATTTCAAGTATGTCATTTTCTTTATCGGTTATGACACACTCACACTTGACCCCATTATCATCAAGTACATACATCTTGCCGTTATCAAGATAACGGTCAACCATATCTTCCTGCTCATCTGCTAATAGGAGCAAATCAAGATATTGTTTTTTATTTTCTTTAACTTCAATAATTTTCATCAATCGCACCTACAAATTCCGATTTATCTAATTTCTATTAACATCTATTTCACTGTTCATGAACCCCTCAAAACGGTCGAATTGCAGGATTGCCTGTCAGCTTTTTGTCCTATAAAATTCTCTCCAAACACCCTGACATCTAATCCGCTCACTCAATTTGCATTATCTAATCCGAGGTTACAACCTGAACGAAATTTTGCGTTGGATATGTTTCCGTAAGATATAGCCAAGCATTTGCAGCAGTTGTGCGTATAATTTAAACTGCTGCAAAAGTCAGTAAACAAGGCGAATTTTATATTGCTTAATTATTTTCTTGACATCAAGACTACGGTCTCGATGTGGCACGGTTGTTCAACGAAAAACATACTCAACCCCTATTGTACAAGGGAATGGTGGAACGTACCTTTTCCCGTAAAATCTAGTGGTTCGAGCCTGTGACAACCTTGAATTGTCCTATAATTTGTATAGGCAAACAGGGTAAAGCTCTGTTCCTTAAACTTCATTTTTCATGTCATCCCTACAATCTGGAATTTTGACAAGCCCGCAAACGGCAAGCAGAACGGACTTCACGCAGGACAGCTAAAAAGCTACATTCAGCTTTGCTTGGCACTCAGCCAAATGGCAAAGGAAGTTAAGTCGGCAAGTGTAAAACCTCAGCAAACAGAAAATCCAAAATACGCAATGAGAACTTGGCTTTTGCGACTTGGCTTTATCGGTGACGAGTTCAAGACAGCGAGAGATGTGTTCACAAACAGACTTTTGGGCGATACGGCTTTTAGGAACGGCAGAGTTGCTTGAAGTGATTAGGTTAAATGCCCCACTGACCGCTTTGGCGGTCTTAAGGTGGTAGAAGAACATATCTTCGGAAAGGATTGATTTTATGAAAAGGTTATACATAGCCTACGGAAGTAACCTGAATGTAAGGCAGATGAAAACGAGATGCCCGAATGCGAAAATTCTCGGTACAGAAAAGCTGAAAGACTGGGAGTTGCTTTTAAAGGTAGTAAGTCAGGTTCGTACCTCACGATTGAGAAAAAGGAAAACGGCATTGTGCCTGTGGTAATCTGGGAGGTCGATAAGACCGATGAAAAAGCACTCGACCGTTATGAAGGCTATCCGACCTTCTACTACAAGAAGGATATCAAGGTGCAATACAAGGGCATCAGAACAGGCAATCGCAGAACGGTTACCGCCTTCGCCTACATTATGCACGAGGAAAGGCAAATCGGTGTACCAAGCAATTACTATATGAAAACCTGCCTTGACGGTTACGATACATTTTACTTTGACAAGCAAATACTACTTAATGCCTACAAAAATTCAATGGTGATGTGTGAAAATGAAAAATGAAATTCAGTTAAGAAAATGCCCGAAATGCGGAAAGCTTTTCAGTGAGCGAGGTGCAGTTTCAAGGTTGGATAATGCAACTATTATCTGCTCTGGCTGCGGAACACGAGAGGCCCTTGAAGGCATAGGTGTTGACGAAACGGAACAGGAGAAAATTCTTGATACTATTCATCAGTGTGAGCGGTAAATTGATTTGAGTTTTTTAATATATTGATTTCAAATAAGAGATATGATAGAATAATTTATATAAAAAATTTTATGAGAAATAAGTTTTTAATTAAAGAGGAAAGGTAGACTAAATGGACAAGGATAAAAATTATATACTTATTGCGATGAATTACATGGAATGTAACTTTGAAAAGCTTAGGGAAGAATGGGATAAGTACAAAAAAATACATTGGGAAATTCCGGTAAAGCCAGCTGACAAAGGAGATAAATTGACTCTTCCAAAAAACTCCGATCTTATTGGCTATTTGCACAAAGAAGATATTGTATATTTTTATGTATCAGGTATTCCTACTAATAGTGGTGGTACTAAAGCAAGAATTTTATTGAGAGGAGTTATTGAGGATGCCCCATATGTAGCTCCATATAATGAAGTTTATTTACATGAGGATAATATAAACAAAAAAGATATAATTGCATTTTCAATCGGTCAATTAACGACACTTGCAAATGAGCAGCTGAAAGATGATTCTTATTTAAGTTATGAGATATTATCAAAAAAATTTGGGGATAAGTTTTACCCTCAAGGAAAGAGATGGCCTAATAAACACAGAGGAAATCTTAGTACAGAATTAATCGATTTACTTGAAACTAGTTTTAAGAAATATTTAAATAAAAATGACTTCTTAACACTAATTACTCATTTTAATCAGAAATGCTATTTTTGTGGTAAAATTGGAACTGCAAATGATCATAAAACATTTAAAAGAAGAAATGGAACAGATTATTACGAATATCATCATTTCATTCAACAATGCAAAGGAAAAAAATTATATGATTTAAACGGCATAATTCAAAGCCCATCAAATATTATTTGTTTGTGTTCAAATTGTCATAACAAAATACATTATGGTAAAATTCAAGAAGTGAATCAAATGCTAAATGTTTTATGGAATGATCATGAAATACAAACGATGTTAAAAAATTACGATTTTCAATCTATTATAGGTGAAAATACGGATCCTTTGGAGTGGATTAAATCAGTATATAATTCTAACAAAAAAGATATAGCTAGAAGTGATAGTGATAACATATAATAAGGGATTTGATTATTATTTTGCAAATTAAAAAGCTCCAAGCATCGGTTAGAAATAATCGGTGCTTTTCTTATGCCATTCGGAGGTGAGATTTTGAGAAAACTTAAAAATTACAAGCCGACAAAATTTAAAGCAAAGGACAGCTATTACGAAAAGGAATACGTTGACTTTGCCGTTGCCTTTATTGAAAGCCTTTGCCACACCAAAGGTACTTGGGCGGGTAAATGGTTCGAGCTTATGGACTGGCATGAGCAGATTATCCGTGACCTGTTCGGTATTTTAAAGTCAAACGGATACAGGCAGTTCAACACAGCATACATTGAGATACCGAAAAAGAACGGTAAATCGGAATTAGCTGCGGCTGTTGCACTTCTGCTCACCTGCGGTGACGGAGAGGAACGCGCCGAGGTCTACGGTTGTGCCGCCGACCGTCAGCAAGCATCCATCGTTTTCAATGTGGCGGCTGACATGGTGCGGATGTGTCCTGCGCTCTCCAAGCGGGTCAAGATACTGGATTCCCAGAAGCGGCTCATTTATCAGCCAACGGGCAGTATCTACCAGGTGCTCTCCGCCGATGTCGGCAACAAGCACGGCTTCAACACCCACGGCGTTGTATTCGATGAGCTGCACACCCAGCCCAACCGCAAGCTCTTTGATGTTATGACCAAAGGCTCCGGTGACGCCCGGATGCAGCCGCTGTATTTCCTCATCACTACAGCCGGAAACGATACAAAGTCCATCTGCTATGAGATCCACCAGAAGGCCAAGGACATCATCGAGGGACGCAAGATCGACCACACCTTCTATCCCGTCATCTACGGTGCGGAGGAATCGGACGATTGGACGGACCCGAAGGTTTGGAAGAAAGCCAATCCCTCCCTCGGCATCACGGTCGGCATCGACAAGGTCAAAGACGCTTGCGAGTCTGCCAAGCAGAACCCCGGCGAGGAGAACGCCTTCCGACAGCTTCGTTTGAATCAATGGGTCAAGCAGGCGGTGCGTTGGATGCCAATGGACAAGTGGGATAAATGCGAGTTTGCCGTCAGCGAGGACGATCTGGAAGGCCGTGTCTGCTACGGCGGTTTGGACTTATCCTCCACTACGGATATTACGGCATTCGTCCTGGTGTTCCCACCGGAAGATGAGAATGACAAGTACATCATCCTGCCGTACTTCTGGATACCGGAGGACAACCTCGACCTTCGAGTCCGGCGTGACCATGTGCCATACGATGTATGGGAGCGTCAGGGATACCTCCAAACCACCGAGGGCAATGTCGTTCACTACGGCTACATTGAGAAATTCATCGAAAGCCTGGGCGAACGCTTCAACATCCGGGAGATCGCCTTTGACCGTTGGGGCGCTGTGCAGATGGTGCAGAACCTTGAGGGCATGGGCTTCACGGTCGTTCCTTTCGGACAGGGCTTCAAGGATATGTCCCCGCCCACCAAGGAGCTGATGAAACTGGTGCTGGAACAGCGCATTGCCCACGGCGGGCATCCTGTCCTCCGCTGGATGATGGACAACATTTTCATCCGCACCGACCCTGCCGGAAACATCAAGCCGGACAAGGAAAAATCCACAGAGAAAATCGACGGTGCCGTGGCGACAATCATGGTGCTTGACCGTGCTATCCGCTATGGCAATGATAATGGCACTTCAGTCTATGATAGCTGTGGGCTGCAATTAGTCGATTATAAAAAGTTTTGCACTATAGTGCATTTACACGATTTTCTTGTCGATTTATGCTATCAAAATAGCGCAGGAGGTGTGAAAATATGATAGATTCTCATGAACTCAGACGGCGTGATGGAACACCCTGGCACGATCAAAGAACCGCAGATGCAATACGTATCATATCACAATTACGGTTCTTATTTGAATGTAAACAATTATAATGATACGAAGAAAAATCATGCAACGATTGTTAAGTTCATAGCAACTTTGAAGCGTGCTACAAAAACCACAGTTTAGTAATTTGGTGTTAAAACATTCTTCTGTTATCTGTCGAAGACATAAATTAAAAAATAAAAATGGAGTAGTGTAATACTACTCCAAAGG